>CXWL01007395.1_pt1 | contig 23420 bp, 23 predicted proteins | sample 590931 | NCBI WGS metagenome assembly CXWL01 (sample SAMEA3498368, study PRJEB10139) | groundwater metagenome | biome: water well; material: biofilm material | place: Germany | collected 2015-04-27
CTTGGTAAACTTACTTTACCCGAAAAGCCCTACTTTGTTACTTCAGATTTGGCGAAGGTATTGATAAACAAACCATTGCAGCCGTGGTGTGGAATGACGACGATGAAAAAACGTTGCTTCACTTGCTTGGCAAGGTAGAAGAGAAGGCGAATGCAATCATGCTGGAGTTGCGTTCTGAGCCAGGGTTTGACGACCTGTCCGTGAGGAAACAGGCAAAACGATTCAGCGCCAAAGTGGGAAATGGCGCTTATGCGGCGTTATTGCACCTTGCCCGCCTGAATCAATTGAACAACACAACCGCCCGCAAGCTATTGAAATCCCCGGAAAATTTGTACGCCATACTCCACAATATATTGAATTAGGACTTACGCAAGACGGAAAATTGACTACAGAGCAAAAAGCCGTTATTGTTAGGAAATGCTGCCCAAAAAAGAACGAGTAACCCGTTTAGACTATTGCCAATACTTGCTGGTGAGCCAAATCAATTATACGCTGACGAATTATGCTGAGCATACCGAGAAATTCAGTCACGACATGGCGAATCGGTATTTATCAGGAGATGAAATTCGCCCGCGCTTGGTATGGGAGAATGTGGGTAAAGATGTTGTTCAAACGCCGTATGGATTTCTGGTCTTTGATGACAGCGTGATGGATAAGAACTTTTCACGCCATATTGAATTGGTGAGAAGCCAATATAGCGGCAATGCACATGGAGTTATCAAAGGAATTGGTGTCGTGACTTGTGTCTACGTCAATCCACAAATCGACCAGTTCTGGATCATAGACTATCGCATTTATGATCCAACAGGAGATGGCAAGACAAAATTAGATCACATGCAAGACATGTTGTTGAATTGTGTTTATCAAAAGAGCTTGGATTTTTGGGCTGTTTTGATGGATACATGGTACGCCACGAAAGAAATCATGCTCGAGATTGAGAAACTTGGCAAAATCTACTACTGCCCACTTAAGGATAATCGTCAGGTGGATGATTCTGGCGGCTCAAAATCTTATCAACGGGTTGACACGCTAACGTGGAATGAAACAGAACAACAACACGGGGAAATGATAAAAATTAAAGGCTTTCCTGCTCAACATAAGGTGAAAGTTTTCCGAGTAGTGCTTTCTACCCAGCGCACGGATTATGTCGTTACCAACGAGATGGCTCAGAACAACGTGGAGGTCGTACAAGATGTGTGCGGCTTTCGCTGGAAGGTCGAGCAATTTCACCGAGAAACCAAGCAGTTGACAGGTATCGAAAGTAGCCAATGTCGCAAAGCCAGGACTGTTAGAAATCATATCGGCTGCGCCATTCTCGTTTGGGTTCGACTCAAACAGGTCGCAGTTGAAACGCAACGAACTCTTTATCGCGTAAAGCATGACCTTTTGGACAATTATTTGCGTCAACAACTCAAGTCGCCTGCTGTTCAGATGCGTCTTGCGTAAGTCCTATGAATGCATAATCGTGCAAGGGAAACCGAGAGTGAAAATGACGATACCCAAAATCACTGAAAGTATGATCCGTGCGGGAGCCAGTCTGGAAAGTTTTCGGCGCGGCGAGGAATACTATCGCGAGAGCGCGCTTTCGAATACTGCCATTCAAGGCATGTTGTTGAGCGGTGAATGCGCCGGCACCTATGCGCCCTATTACCGGGTGCAAGTGGAATTGGATGAGGCGGGCGTTGCAGACGCCTCCTGCACCTGTCTCTACGAATATGGCGGGTACTGCAAACATATTGTCGCCTTGCTGCTTGCCTATTTGCGCCATCCGAAATCGTTTGCCGTTCGCAAGGCGCCGGCAGAACTCCTGGCAGATCTGGAGCATGGCGATCTCACCGCGATCCTGACCAAATTAATCCAGGAACAGCCCGATCTTTATGATCGGATCGAAGCCATGACCTCCGTTCCCCCAAAATCAAAAAAGAAGCGCAGAAAAAAAGTGGACATCGAGATTCATCGTCGCCATATTCTTAGTATCGTCCACAGTCTGGATGGCATGCGGATGTCGGAGGCGTACTGGCATGTGGGCGGGTTGGCGAATCAATTGCGCGAGGTCGAGGAATCCGCCATGAAATTCCTGGATGCCGGGGACGCCGAGACCGCGGTCGAGATTCTGCTTGTTCTGTTGGAAGAGTCCAGCCGGGGCATTGAAAATGTTGACGACTCGAATGGGGAATTGGGCGGCTTTGTGGGGGAGTTGGGTACTCCATTGGCAGAAGCCATTTTGAGCATGGAACCCAGCCAGGTCGAACGGGACAGACTGGTTCGCAGGCTGGAGAAGCTGATCGGTTATGCCGGCGATTACGGGATGGAGGGCAACCTGGATATTGCCGTTCAGGCTGCGAAGTATGGCTGGAATGATGCGCCCAAAGAGAAGGCGTCTCGTCGGGAGGATGGCTCAATTTTCTATGAAGAGGATGAACCAGATGAAGATGAGGACTGGGAAGAGGATGACGAATATGAGTTTCGTGAACAAGGTTTTCCGGTTGACTCAGGCTTCGATGACCTTACCGAAGTCAAATTGAATGTACTGGATCGACAGGGTCGCACTGAAGAGTATCTTGCCCTTTGCAAGCAGGAAGATCGTCACCTGCGGTATGCCTTGAAGTTGTGCGATCTCAAACAAATTGAAGTGGCTGTGAAATACGCTAAAAAGAATCTGGCTACTGCGGAAGAAACGCTAGAAGTAGCCCGCCGCTTGCGAGAGTCCCGGTTGGTAACGGAGGCGATTGAAATCGGTGAACACGGGCTTAAGTTGAAAGGGTCAAAGGCGAGCCTGGGCGAATGGCTGGGTCCAGTGGAAGAGGCACAGGGACGGACGAAACAAGCACTGACCGCCTGGTCGGCTGCATTTGGCGAGGATCCAACACTGGATATCTACAAAACGATCAAACGTCTGGCTGGAACCAACTGGGGGCGCTTGCGATCAGAGGTGATGGCAAAACTTCGCAGATCCCATGATAAGCAGGTTTTGGCAGAGGTATATTTGCTGGAAGAAAAGTGGGACGATGCTATCAAAGTGGCAGACGGGCGTGATGTCTGGTATACCATTGCTGAAATAGTGGCGGATGGGGTAATACAACATCGTCCGGAGTGGGTGGTTCAAATCAGTTTGAAACACGCAGAACGCCTGATGTCCGAGGTCAAGAGCAAGAATTATCCGATTGCCGCAGCCTGGCTTAAACGTGCGAAACAGGCCTATAAGTTGCTGGGCAAGACGGATGAATGGAAGAAGTATTTGGAAGAAACGAAGGAAAAATACAAGCGCAGGCCGGCGCTGCAAAGCCAGCTTGCACGGTTATAGCGTGGCTTATCCTGCTGATGTCAACCTACAGGTGCGTTTGTCAATATCCTGACTATTCGTTCACCATATCTTTCCAATCATAAAGAATAACATCCTTTCGCTTCTTTGCCAGATCCAGTATCTGCTCGGTGAAACCTGACCGGGAACAGAGTCCGAATAAGACATTCTGTCCGCTTACTTCCTTCAACAAGGTTTCTGATTTCCCTTCCAATTGCTCAAGGATATCCATCCCCACCGGACGCTGGCTCCATTTGCATTCAACCAGCATGGTATGTGTGTCGTTGAGCAAGACGATATCGATTTCCTGGTTGGCCTGCCACCAGCCCCCAATTTGTTTTGGTTGGAATGGGAGTCTGCCTTTCAACCCATTTCGCCAGAAATACTGCCGGCAGGCTTGTTCAAATGTGATGGATGTGAAATTATCCAATTCCGGGGCAATGGCCGTATCAAATATCATTTGTTTTGCGCCGCGCTCCAACTGGGAACGACTGGGCAGCACAAATCGAAACCAGAATCTCAGGAAATTGTCCTTGAGCCGGTAGATGCCTCTTCGACTCTTGTGGGGTTGCGACTCAGTAACGGGCACGACCCGCTCCACCAGATGCAGTTGTTGCAAGGTCTCAAGATACTGGGCGATATTATCAAGCCCGGCGGCTTGTTTAATCTCATTTTGGCGTGTATTCCCCGAAGCAATGGCTTGCAGTACGGCATAATAATTTCGAGGCTCGCGAAGTTCCTGTTGGAGTACAAACCGAACCTCATCATATAGCACCGACCCACGTGTCAATATGCTGTCCAGAATGTTCACTTGCAGGGATTTTTCAGGTTGGATGGTTTGCAGATACGCCGGAGTTCCTCCATACACTGCGTACGCGCGTAACCGATCCTCTGCCGTGTAGGAGGGGAAGAATTGTTGAGCATCCATGAACTCAAGCGGCTCCAACAGGTATTGCGCTGTACGCCGGCCATATAGCGGTGCCTGATACCCTAATACGGTTTCCTCCATCATTCCAATATAGGAACCGTTCAAGATCAACATGATCTGGCTATTCTTCATCGTGTGATCCCAAATCCGTTGCAGGATGGAGGAAATAGAAGGATCTGAAGCGACGAGATAGGGGAATTCATCCAAAACAACCACCAACCGTTCAGATTGTGACTGCTTTGCCAATGTGTTGAGCAGGTCATCCCATGTGTTATATATGGCATTCACCTGCCCTGCGCCAAAGATGGCATCATTTATAGTTTGGGACAAATGGGCGCGCTGGGTCTGCTCTGGTACTTGATCGGCTACAAAAAAGATATGTCGCTTCTCCTGACAAAAATGTGCCAGCAATTCAGTTTTCCCCACCCGCCGTCTGCCGTATAGGACAAATAGTTCGGCCCTGCCGGATTGGAAGTGTTTTTCAAGTAATTCAAGTTCAGAAACGCGATTTACGAACATTTTTGGCTCCTGTAGTCCAGCGAAGCAGTTCTTTTGATAATCGTGATTATCATAATCACGATTATCTTACCATGGTTTTTGTATAAAGTGGTGTGCTTGGGGTACATTCAAAATTGGATCCCTGCCGGCTGCTACCTTTCGAATGCATGATTAGGGCATTCATACGAGAAGTGATTTTCATCTTCGGCTGTCTTTTTGCCCACTATATTGAATTTTATGGGGGTGAGATTTGATTAATAAGCTACTGTTTATCGTTGATGACTTTATTTCTTGTCTTCGTATTGTTTTAGGAAATTTTTAAATTCTTCAAGATGTCCCTCTGCTTGCGACCATTTCTTAATTTCGCTGATGTTAACAGGATTGTTTTGGGCAACCAAAAGGGCTTGATTGAAGGATTGTTGATCTTTCCAGAAATAATAAGCTGCCAGCCTGTCTTTAACACAATCTGTGGGGGATATGACTCGTAAAATTCCCGTTGTATACTTTATCTCTTTAATATTTTTCACTGCCTCACTACCTACGGAAAGAGGACCGGAAGGAAATTCAATAATATGCTGTGTGTCTGGATGAGTGAAATATCGATTTCTCTCGCGGAAGCCAATCTCTTCCATTGCGTTATTCACCTTGTTTCTGTCAGCATATGTGTCTTCTACCAAGTCGATGTCCGCTGAAACATATTTATTAACTGTGTAAATGGATACGGCTGCTCCGCCGGATAAGGTCACATAAATCTTGTTTTTCCGCAGGTGTGATTGAACAAATGCTGCTAATTCTGCTTGGGTCATTGAGCCAATGGGTTTCATATTGGTTTGCCTCGCCGGCGTGGTCGCCGTCTTTCCATGACTAGTTTCTCGTGTTCATCCTCAGGATAAAAGGAAAGAGCTTTGTTTAATAGTAGTTCCAACTCTTTTAGAAAAGGGTATCTTGGATTAAATGTGTATAACCGTGTTCGTCCTTTGGTAGTGCTTGCCAAAATGCCGCCAAGCTCAAATTTATCGAGCTGGTTCTGGATAGTAGAAATATCCATGTCAAAAAATTGAGATATTTCTCTTGCATAACCTTCGCCACGAGCTGTAATGAAGATCAAAACTTTTTCAGAACCTTTGGAGCCAAACAGGGAGGCTAACATTTTTTAATCCTATTGAGAATACGTGATGACCGAAAATATCGGTTTTATAACCGAAACTTTCGGTTATTATATCATAATCTATTGTAAGTTTTACGCAGCTCATTTAGTGCCTGTAACAAATCCTCGAAAGTGATGCCTTCATCCTTAAATTTCTCAGCGATTTGATTAGCCAGCTTATCCACTTGGGAAACTTTTGGCGTAAGCAAAATTGTACCTTTACCAAGGTCAATAATTGTCAAAGTTTGACCTTCCTCGAGTTTGTATTCTTTGCGCAGTTTGGCAGGAATGGTGATTGTTCCTTTACGGTGGATTTTTACTGTGGTCATAAATTTTCCTTTATAACAATGTCTGATACATGAACGGCCTTGCCAGATATTGGCATTCTTCCACTGCTCCCTTTTACTACAAGTTACTATCCACGGGACTGCCGCGCATGTGAGCATTGTGAATATCCTGGTCGGTCTGTGCCAGGTAGCGCCGCAGGATTTGCAGGTCGGAATGTCCCATCAATTTTTGAAGGGCAAAGATATCCACGCCATTGCGTAGCATGACCAGGGCGAAGGCACGGCGGAAATCATGTGGAGTGGGGATGGATTTCAAGCTGATTTGTTCCGCGCGCCGACGCAGGAAGCAGCGCAACGCGGAGTAGGTCATCCTCTCGCCGTGAGTGGAAACCCATAAAGCCGGGCTGTTGTCTTTCCGATAGCGTAGATAACCGCGGATGGCACGAATGGTCTTGCGACCCAGAAACACCATACGCGGCTTGCGTCCTTTGCCTTGACGGATCATCACTGCTCCGGTTGCCAGATCCACGTCTTCAAGATTGATGTTCAGGAATTCTTTGGCGCGTGCGCCAGTATCCAGTAATCCCAAAATCATCGCCTTATCGCGAACGCCCGAATAATTGCTTTGGCAGGTTTTCAGAAGCTGATGGATCTCTTCGATTTGGATGGGCTCAATGGGGTCAGTCGGCAGCTTCGGAGCTTTGACCCTGCGGATCGGATTCTTCCACCCATCCCGCATTACTTCTTCTTCCTCAATCCAATACAACATGGTCCGCAGTGGACGGAAGCAGGCATGTACGCCGCCGGGATTATGCGTCTCGGAAAGTTCAAGCAAATACCTGCGGATAAAATCCGAAGTGAGTTGCGAGATTTGTGTCAGCGCTTGTCTCTCGCAATACTTTAGAAAGTATTGCAGTTTTTTGGTATAGAGTTCAATGGTTTCGGGGGATAGGCCTTGCGATCTGCGATCGATTAGAAAAGATTCGACCATAAGAGGCAGATAATCCTGTTGGGAAAGTATGATAAGCCCCTGGTCTTGTGATTTTAACGAATACATGGTGATCTCCTTTGTCTAGAGACCACCATATATAAGAAGAGTGTTTCACTAGGAAACAGTGTGCCGAGGGGGAGATTTGGACTCCCGACCAAGGGCTTATGAGTCCCCTGCTCTGCCACTGAGCTACCTCGGCGTTGTGGGAAGAGCGGGGCAAATATTACTATGGGTGGATGGAATTGTCAACGTGACCGCCTGACTTCACAATTAAAAGCAGTTCCGAGCATATTTTTCGGGTAGTGGATGAAAAGTAAGTGACAGTTCTTAACGCGAATTTCGCTAATAGGCGAATGACGCGAATTTCTCAGAAAATATTAGCGAAATTCGCCAAAAAATGTAATAGTCAACAATTGGTTGAAAAATTTTTGAACCACGGAGACGCGAAGCCACTTGACGCGTGCCCGAATAGGGTAGAAAATAAGGCCGAAACTCCGCGCCTCGGTGGCTCAGAGGTAAAAGGTTTTTTTGTTCAACCGTTATCTGACCAATACAAAATTCGCCAAAAAAGAAGCAGGGGGCAGCCACGTGTTTTTGGTTTACCTGTAAATCAGACGAGCCATTGCAGTAAAAACAGCGCCGCCATCCCAACCAGAATAGTGAGCAACGTATTGCGCGAGAACCACGCCGTCACAACGGCAAGGATGCCCGCCAGCAGGCGCGTATTGGTTAACGCCAGATCGAAATTGCCATCACGGATGAACAACTCAGGGAAGATGATGGCCGAAAGCGCCGCAGGCGGAACGTAATGCAGCGCCTTTCGCAAAGTTTCTGGAATTTCAAATTTGCCCTCTCCGAGTAAATAAATCAGCGAAAACCGAATCCCAAACGTGATCAAACCGCCGATAATGACGACCAACCATATAGTCATTTCCTCTCCTCCAACAACGTGCCAACGATAATGCCAACGAATGCGGCGAGGATCAAACCAAGTTTAAAAGGAAGGTTGTAGGCAAGCAACGCTGTGCCCCCCGCGCTCAATGCGGCGGCAATGGTTGGGCGTTTTTTGAGCACAGGCACGATCATGGCAATGAAGGTAAGCGGCAGCGCAAAATCCAGCGACAGGTTGGCAGGGATGGATGCGCCGAGAAAAATTCCAAATGCCGTGCTCACCTGCCATGTGAACCATAACGAGAATCCCGCGCCAAGTAAAAACCAGTGCTTGTAGGTTTGCACGCCTTCTTTTTCGTAATACAAAATGGAAGGGGCGTAGGCTTCGTCGGTGAGCAGGTACGAGAGCAAAATTTTCCAACGCAGCGAAAGGTCTTTGAGATACGGCGCCAGCGACGCGCTGTACAGCATGTGGCGTAAATTGACCACCGCAATCGTGATGATAATAACCAGCATCGGCGCGCCGTCGTTGACCAGTTGCGCCGTGACAAATTGCGAAGACCCCGCAAAAATAACGGACGACATCCATTGCGCCGCCGCATTCGAAAGCCCCGCATTCAACGCCAGCGCGCCATAGATCATGCCGAACGGAAACACGCCAATCAACAACGGCAGCTCCGCGCGGATTCCCCCGATGAAATTTCTTCGTGCCTCGCTCATTGCTTCTCCTATAAGCGGGAGATTGTAACACCGTGACGAAAAAAACCGCCTTCAGATGGAGACGGCTTTCGCTTCTTTCTTAACCTGCGCCTGATTCCATTTTCTCAGGCCTTTGCCTACCCGAGAGCCTGCTTCGCCGCTGCGATCACTTCCTCATAATCTGGCTCGTTGCCAAGCACAGGCAGATAGTTGACATAGGTCAGTTTTCCCTCACGCCCAACAATGAATACGGCGCGCCGCAGGAAGCGGCGTTCTTTGATGAGCAGACCATACTTCAAGCCGAACTCGGTTTCGAGCACATCGGAAACAACTTTCACCTTATCCACGCCAGCCGCGCCGCACCAGCGCTTCTGCGCCATGGGGAAGTCGGTGCTGATGGTGTAGATGATGATATCCTCTCCCAGCTTGGCGGCTTCTTCATTGAATCGACGGGTTTCGCGGTTGCAGACATCCGTATCCAGCGAGGGAACTGCCGAGAGGATGATCACCTTTCCCTTTGATTCCTGAAGCGGATTTATAGCAGCCCAGCCAGTCTGTCCAACGCTGGTAAATTCAGGCGCGGCCTGCCCAACATTTACTTCATCGCCGAGCAGGGTTGCGAACTTATCGCCAATTTTCAAAACATCGGTACGTACGGTTGTCATTTGATTTTCTCTCCAATCAATAAATTACTATAATTTCATCCATTTTATCAGATGCCTGCCAGGTTTCCCCTGAGTAGCACAAGTCTGTAGACTTGTGCTACTCAGGGGATTCCCTTGTGACAAGGATATAATGGACGGCTGGCAGAAAAAGATAAAATTATTAGAGGAACTATTAATCCATGGAATTTGCCCCCACAAAAATCCCTGATGTAGTGATACTCACGCCCAACGTATTTGGAGACCCGCGTGGTTTCTTTATGGAAACCTACCGCGATTCCGAGTTTACCGAGGCTGGCATCGGCCAAAAATTTGTTCAAGAAAACCACTCCGCATCTCAAAAGGGAGTCCTGCGCGGGCTGCATTACCAGATCAGGCAGGCGCAGGGGAAGCTGATGCGCGCCATTGCAGGCGAGATATTCGATGTGGCGGTGGATATTCGCCGCAGTTCGCCAACATTCGGCCAGTGGGTTGGTATAATCCTTTCAGCCGAAAACAAGCTCCAATTGTGGATACCTCCCGGCTTTGCCCATGGCTTTTATGTGTTGAGCGAAAACGCAGAAGTCACCTACAAAGTTACAGATTATTACGCCCCCGAATGGGATCGCAGCATTTTATGGAGCGACCCGCAAATTGGCATAGACTGGCCCCTGCTGGATGGTTCGCCTCCTTCGTTATCTGCCAAAGACATCAACGGAAAACCACTAGCCGAAGCCGATTTGTTTGATTAACAAATAAACAAGACAAGGAAAACAAATTCACATGAACCATGTACTAGTCACCGGGGGAGCGGGATTTATTGGAGCTAATTTCATCCACTACCTTTTGCAGGCCGAGCCGGATGCGCATGTTATCAATTTGGATGCCCTCACCTACGCCGGCAGTTTGGAAAATTTAAAAGACGTTGCAGATAACCCGCGCTACACCTTTGTTCAAGGCGATATTTGCGATACCGAATTTGCCGGGGAATTGCTGAAAAAATACCAGGTTGATACGATTGTCCACTTTGCCGCTGAATCCCATGTAGACCGCTCGATTTTGGGTCCGCGTCAATTTATCGAAACCAACATCATNNTTTCCCTGGAAAATCTCCGCTTTCATCACGTCTCCACCGATGAAGTCTTCGGGTCACTCGCCCCCGGCGAACCCGCCTGGACGGAAGAAACGCCCTACGCGCCAAATTCCCCTTATGCCGCATCCAAAGCCTCCAGCGATCATTTAGTTCGCTCCTATGGTCACACCTATGGACTGCCGTTTACCATAACCAATTGCTCGAATAACTACGGCCCTTATCAATTCCCTGAGAAATTAATTCCCCTCATCATTCTGAATGCGCTGGATGGCAAACCGCTGCCGGTCTATGGGGATGGTCAACAAATCCGCGACTGGCTGCATGTTGAAGATCACTGCGAAGCGATTCATCTTGTGCTCAAAAAGGGATCGACTGGTTCAACCTATAATATTGGCGGCGAAAACCAACCCGCCAACCTCACCATTGTTGAAACCATCTGTGAGATTTTGGATGAAATCTCCACCGGCCCCAGCTATAAACCGCACAAAAATTTGATCGAATTCGTGAAGGATCGTCCCGGGCATGACCGCCGCTATGATATGGATACTCACAAGATCAGCAGTGAACTGGGCTGGCGCCCGCATCATACCCTGACCGAGGGCCTGCTTGCCACTGTCAATTGGTATCTCTCCCACCCAGAGTGGGTGACTGCCATCCGCCAAAAGCAGGAGTACAAAGGCTGGCTGGATGCGAATTACAAATCACGTTAATAACTCACCTTACGCGGTAGCGCGAGATTTATCTCTCAAAACAGGCGACATGAATGTCGCCCTACGATTTACTGAGAAAATGAAATAGGAGAAAAAAATATGAAGGGAATTATTCTTGCAGGCGGGCGCGGAACACGTTTGTATCCTTTAACTCTCGCAACCAGCAAGCAAATGCTGCCAGTGTACGATAAGCCCATGATCTACTATCCCCTATCCATGCTCATGCTGGCGGGGATACGCGATATTTTGATCATCAGCACCCCGGAAGACCTCCCTGTAATCCGCAGGCTTTTAGGAGATGGAAATTCCTGGGGCTTGCAATTCTCCTATGCCGAACAGGCAGAGCCGCGCGGGTTGGCGGATGCTTTTTTGGTCGGCAAGGAATTCATTGACGGGGAACGCGTCTGTCTGATTTTGGGCGACAACATCTTTTTCGGGCAGGGTTTGCCTGCTCAATTGCTGGCGGCTGCCACCCTGGAGCATGGCGCGTTGATCTTCGCCTACCCCGTCCACGACCCGCAGCGATATGGCGTGGTCGAATTCGATTCCAATGGGAAAGCCATCAGCCTCGAAGAAAAGCCTCTAAAACCCCGCTCACATTATGCTGTGCCCGGTTTGTATTTTTATGACGAGCGCGTGGTGAATTTTGCCGAGTCTCTGAAACCTTCTGCGCGTGGCGAGATCGAAATCACCGATTTGAACCGCATCTACCTGGAAATGGGAGAGTTGCAGGTCACATCCTTTGGGCGCGGCGTGGCATGGCTGGATGCCGGCACACATGAGTCCCTGCTCCAGGCGGCAAATTTTGTGCAGGCTGTGGAAGACCGCCAGGGATTGATGATCTCCTCGCCGGAAGAGATTGCCTTCCACCGTGGGTTTATCAGCCGCGAGCAATTGCAGGCCCTGGCCATTCAGATGGGGAATAATGGCTATGGTAATTATTTGCTGAACCTCGCAAAAGAAAACGAATAATTCCTGCTGTAAAAAAATATTTTATGAGAATACTTCTGTTTGGAAAAAATGGTCAATTGGGCTGGGAGTTGCAGCGTACGCTTGCTCCTCTGGGGGAGGTTCATGCTTACGGTTCAAGTTCGTTGGATGTGGCAGATCTAAAGGCGCTGGAACGCGTAATTAATGAGGTAAAGCCGCAGGTCATTGTCAACGCCTCTGCGTACACAGCGGTGGATCGTGCGGAGGAAGAGGTTAACCTTGCGATGCAAGTCAACGCTCATGCTCCGGCAGTGATGGCTGAATCTGCCCGCAAGCTTAATGCAACGCTGATCCATTATTCGACGGATTATGTTTTTGATGGGGCGAAGAATGCGGCCTATGCCGAGGATGATTCGACGAATCCGCTCAACGTGTATGGTCAAAGCAAATTGAACGGCGAACAGGCCATCGGTCAGGTTGGAGGCGCGCACGTTATCTTCCGCACAAGCTGGGTCTACAGTCTGCGCGGGGATGGGTTCGTCTCCAAGGTGTTATCGTGGTCGAGAAAGCAGGAGACCCTGCGAATTGTCACTGACCAGACAGGCAGCCCGAGCTGGGCGCGGATGCTGGCGGAGGTCACATTGGCGGTAATTGCCCGCGGCCTGCCTGCGTCGCAGGAGTATTTTTCAGAGAAGAGCGGCGTTTATCATCTGGGGGGAACGGGGAGCGTTTCCCGCTTCGATTTTGTCCGCGCGATTCTGCGCCTTGACCCCCATGCGGGGGAGCAGATAACCAAAAACGTGGCGCCGGCGTTGACATCTGATTTTCCGACCCCGGCTTGCCGGCCGCTTGTCACCCCTTTGGATTGTTCGCGTTTTGAAAGCGCCTTTGGCCTGCGCCTGCCAGCTTGGGAGGAGAGCTTACGGCTGGCGCTGGAAAAACCGTAATGGAGTTCATAGGACAAAATACCTAATTGTCAATTAGAGTAAAGGGGGTATGATTGCCTTTAAACCTGCCAGTCTGGAAGCGGATAACAATTACGAAAGGCTGTTTTGCATTCTGTGTTTCATCTTTACAGAATGGTAAAGTAGGTTTGACGGTGTAATAGTGTTTTATAATAAATTTAGCGCTCGGATATATTGAGAACTTCTTTGTATTTGGAAAGGCAAGGATAATATGAAAGCACACAAAGTATTCTTTTTAAGGGCTGGAACCCGCGTTTTACAACTCTGTATTATGGGGTTGGTCATTATAGCTTTGGGAGCTTTCAGGCCTGTTCTGGCGGTAGGCGGGCCGGATCTGACCATTGTGAAAAGCCATGTTGGCAATTTCACCGAAGGTGATACTGGGAAAACGTACACGCTTACCGTATCAAACGTTGGAGATGCCCCAACCAATGGGACAACAATTACCGTTGCTGATCTCTTGCCCGCCGGTTTGACGGCCACAGGCTTTAGCGGCACAGGCTGGAGCTGTACGCTCGATCCATTGGAATGTACACGCACCGATGTATTAGCGGCTTCCGGCAGTTTTTCAGATATAACCTTGACTGTGGATGTGGGTGTGGATACTGCCGCGTTTCTCACGAATGAAGCGTCCGCTACTGGCGGCGGGGATGCGACTCCGGATAATAATGTGGACTTTGACGAAACGACCATTGTTCAAGTTGCGGATCTCACCATTAACAAAAGCCATACGGGTAATTTCACCCAGGGTGAGCAGGGGAAAACCTATACTCTTACGGTAACAAATAATGGGGACGGGTCCACAGATGGTTCCACTGTTACGGTGACAGATACGTTGCCGGCCGGCTTAACTGCCACGGCTCTCAGCGGCACGGGTTGGAGTTGTACTCTGGGTACCTTGACCTGTACGCGCAGCGATGCTTTGGCTACAGGGCTTAGCTATTCCCCCATCACATTGACGGTTAATGTGGCCTATAATACTTCTGCTAGCATTACAAATCAAGCGGCAGTAAGCGGCGGCGGGGAGGTAGATACTTCTAATAATGCGGACAGTGACCCAACGACAGTGATTCAAAAGTCGGATTTGATCATAACAAATGTGACCTTGTCTCCCGCGGCGCCAATTCCAGGAGAGCCTTTTGATATAAATGTTACTGTCATGAATCGAGGGGGTGTGGTTACTGAAAGTATTGTATACCGGGATATTTTTATTGATAGAAATCCAATGGATTTCCTTGACCCGATGACTGGATGTGTGTCTATAGACGCTGATTATTTCAGGGCTGATTTAAATGATACGATGCCGCCAGGCTCCTCGGATACGAAGCCAGTGAATATTACCGGCGGCCTTAGCACAGGCACTCATCAAATTTGGGCTTATACAGATGCAACTTGTATTAATGGGGAAAGTGTTGAAAACAACAATGCCTATGGGCCGATTACTGTCGCTACAGGCGCTACGCTAAACGTTCAATCCAGCGGCGCGTATGATGGTTGGATTCGCGAATCTACAGAGACCAGCAATAGAGGTAATAAATTAAACAAAGGTTCGAAACTATTATATATTGGTGATGATGCAGGCAATCGCCAATACCGTTCAATCCTGTCCTTCAATACCTCAGGTTTGCCAGATAACGCTGTGATTACAAAAGTCACCCTTAAATTCAAATATGCAGGTAAAACCGGCGCTTTGCCGTTTAGCACGCATGGCAAACTTATTGTTGATATCCGCAAGGGATCATTTGGAAATAACCCTGTCTTGCAACTCAACGACTTCAAAGCTGCTGCCAGTAAAAATAATATACTTTCTTTCACAAATGTCAAAGTTAGCAATTGGTATTCGAAATCAATCAGTTCAGCGTACTTCAGCTATATTCATTTGACTAGTGTTACCCAATTCCGCCTGCGCTTTTCCAAGGATGACAACCACGATTTTGGCGCGGATTTTCTCAAAATTTATAGCGGAAACGCAGGGGCAGTGAATCGTCCGCAGTTGATTATTGAATATTACGTGCCGTAAAACGAACAGAACGTGGGGCAGGCTTACCCATACTTACTGAGTAAGCCTGCTTTTAAGTTTTTGATATGAGAACGATTGGTTATTTTGATTATTTTCTCATAATTACCAAAATAACCGATTTAGGTTTAAAGCGCAGTGTGTGTTTGTGGATTACAAATCGTGTTGAATTACTATTTGAACGCCGTGCTTGACAGCCCTTCCGCCTTATGGGAGAATTCAGGCCGTTCGATATTAAAAAATTAAACCTTCACAGAAATGTACCTATGTTTAAAAACTTATACATCTATCGGCGTTACCTGATTGGAACGTTTTGGACAGAACTTCGCTATCGATATGCCGGAACCATTTTGGGTTTTTTTTGGGTGGTTATTACTCCATTGTTGGAAGTTCTTATTTATGCAGTGGTTTTTTCGCAAATAATAAACATACGGAGCGGAGGAGAAAGAGGCGTTTCTTATACGCTGTTTCTGACCTCTGGCCTGTTTCCCTTTATGGCGTTCTCACAGGTGATCAGCCGGGGTATGGATGCGATTAAATCCAATGCTATGTATATGCGCCGTTCCCTGGTTCCTTCCGAAGTATTTGTATTTAAGGAAGTGCTTTTAAGTGGATTTTCTTTTTTTATTTACCTATTTTTACTGATCCCAATAAGTTTGATTGCGGGGAATCCAATAACCTGGCGCGCCCTTCTTATGCCGGTCTTTGCAATTTTTTTGTTGATACTGGGTTTTGGGATGTCTTTACCGTTGGCAAATTTACGCATCCTCTTCCCCGATTTGGGCGAAATAATCCCGGTTATCTTGCAGTTATGGCGATGGACATTGCCCATAATGTTTACTGACAAGAATTTTCCAGCCTGGCTGAGGCGGCTAATGAGCTTGAATCCACCTTATTATTTTATTCGTTCGTTTCGTGATGTATTAATTGAGCAAAGCGTGCCGCCTGTGGAAGCATGGGTATCAATGGGTTTGTGGATTATCTTTTTCCTGATAATGGCGCATGTTATATCCGGACAGCTTCGTAGAGAGGTAAAAGATTTGTTATGACGAATGATGTCGTATTAAAAGTCGATGGCCTGGGCAAGAGTTTTAAAATATATCCAAACCCTATTGGGCGCATTAAAGAATGGCTAACTTTTGGCAGGCGAAAATATCACAAGAAATTCTTGGCTTTGGAGAACATATCCTTTGAAGTTCGCAAAGGAGGATTTCTGGGTGTTATAGGCCCAAATGGCGCTGGAAAGAGTACGTTGCTAAAAATATTAACCGGAGTCTTGGAGCCAACTTCCGGTACATACAAAACCTTAGGCAGAGTCCTGTCATTGCTGGAGTTAAGTGGCGGCATGGATAATGACTTATCCGGGCGGGAAAATATTGTCCGTAGCGCCCAGCTTTTAGGATTTCCACCCGGCTATGTTGAAGAAAAGATGGCTCAGATTAACGATTTTGCCGAATTGGGTGATTTTTTTGACCAACCATTGGGTGTTTATTCAAGCGGCATGAGAATTCGTCTGGCCTTTTCTATGTTTGCATTCCTTGAATGTGATATTCTTATTCTTGACGAGGTACTTGCAGTAGGCGATATCTTCTTTAGACAAAAATGTTACGCTCGACTTGAGGAGTTAATTGCCCAAAATGTTGCCATTATCCTTGTGACACATAGTACCGGTACAGTTAGGCAGTATTGTGATGATGTTATCGTCCTTCAAAATGGAAGGATCATTTATCATGGAGATTCACAACAGGCAATTTCAAAATATTTTGAGATAAAAAAAGATCAAGGTATTAATATTAAAGTTTCTGATACTTATGTGGAAGAAGATTACTCATCTTTCAATAATATTCCATTGGAAGCAATATCCGGCACTTTAGAATGGCCAGTGGAAAGTGTTCTTGAAAAGAATGTTTTACCGAAAAAAAATGAAAACCAGCTGGCAAAATTAATTCACTTATTGGTGTGTAATGAACAGGGAGCTCCCTTGCAGGCTTTTGAGCAGGGAGCAAAGGCTTATTTTTACTTTGCATATCAAGCGAAGGAAAATATGGGGGTTCCACTTGCTGAACTCACTTTGTTTACGCCTAAAAATTTTCTAATCCATAGTAGGAATTCACTTCAATTAGATGTGATTCCTCCCCTGAAATTACAAAAAGGAGATATTGTTCGTTCTCGGCAAATGGTAAAACTTGACCTTGCTCCGGGTAACTATATTTTTAATCTTAGATTACTTACAATGCACCCATCGGATTTTAAGGAACGAAAAAAGCTTTCCTCGATGGATATAAAAGAAAAATTGGTCACTATTCTTGATATAAAACCGGCCGGAATGATTGGCGTATTCCACCAATTTCAAAGTCAGGGTATTGGTTTGCATGGTGGTCTTTGTAATTTGGATGGTGAAATGCACATTGAGGTTCTTCGTGACCGGTAGAAAATTATCATTTAGTGGAAAAGAATGATTTGATTTTCCACAAATGGAGGATATATGGTTTTTGTTATTGCAGGAATGCATCGCTCTGGAACATCAATGGTTGCCAGGCTTTTGAATCTTTGCGGGGCATATCTTGGTGAAGAAAAAGAGCTGATCCCGGTTGCTGAGGATAACCCAGAGGGGTTTTGGGAAAATGCCAGGTTTCATGAGATCAACGAAGAGATACTCGCATCATTCGGTGGAAGTTGGGACTTTCCTCCTGTGCTTGAAACAGGCTGGGAGACAAGTGACAATCTTTCACAGATTCGCCCGCGAGCCAATAATCTTATCTATGAATTTCTTCCGCATCGCATATGGGGATGGAAGGACCCTAGAAATTCTCTCACTCTACCCTATTGGAAAACACTTTTTCCTGATTTAAAAGTGGTTATATGTTTACGCAATCCCTATGACGTTTACAATTCCTTGTCGCGCCGTGGATATGCGTCAAGCGTATTTTCTTATAATCTTTGGCTGGCGTATTACCAATCATTGCTAACCGCCACCGACTCAAAAAACCGAATTGTCACACATTTTGAATCTTATTTTCAGAACCCAAAATTAGAACTTCGGCGGCTGCTTAATTACCTTGATCTGGATGTTTCAGATGAAATGATTGGGATGGCGTGTGAAACGATTTCTCCTGATCTTCGACATGGCCAAGCCAAAATATCGAACCTTCTTGCCACAAATCCGACTGTCGATTTACTTAATATCTATAAGGAGCTTTGCCGCCAGGCGGGATCTGTGTTTTTTGAATCTCTCCCTTCTGAAGAACGCGATTTCCTGGATGAAATTGATTTGATTGATGAAGCAAGCTTAAGTAGACGCCAGATTGCCAAGTTAAATTTTGAAATCAAACAAAAGAATTCGGAAATCGAGCAAAAGAATTCGGAAATCGAGCAAAAGAATACGCAGATTCGCAAAAAAGAAGAAGATATTGCTAATCTGCGGGCTGAACTTCGTCATATTTTTGAAAGCCGCAGTTGGCGATTGGTGAAATTTATGCAAAAATTTAGTTCTTTTTTCCAGAGAGGGATGTAACAGGTGAAAGGAATTAATTCCAGTTTTCGGAAAATCTTTTCCATCTTGCACAGAGAAGGCATACGTGGACTGTTTTTACGCTTGCGTAACCGTTTAAAGACCGCAACACCAATCAGTGTTTTGCCGGAGACAAGCGCAGAAGTGTATAGCAGCTTGTTATCGATATCCGTCGGCCAAGCGGCGGATGAATTCGTTCCCCTAGGCAAAGAAGGAATATCTTCAAGCGAATCACCGATTAAGCTTGTTGCTTTTTACCTTCCACAATTTCACCCGATCCCGGAAAATGATGATTGGTGGGGGAGGGGTTTTACTGAATGGAACAATGTATCAAAAGCAATTCCCCAATTTGTCGGACACTATCAACCCCGTTTGCCCGGGGAACTGGGGTTTTATGATCTACGTATACCGGAAGTTCAAAAGCGGCAGATCGAATTGGCGCGTATGTATGGAATTCACGGATTCGCGTTTTATTATTATTGGTTCAATGGCAAAAGACTTTTGGAGAAACCATTGGATTTATTCCTAGAGAGTAAAGAAGAATTTCCTTTTTGTATTTGCTGGGCAAATGAAAATTGGACCCGCCGCTGGGATGGCCAGGAAAATGAAATTCTAATTGGGCAGGAACATTCTCCGGAAAGCGACCTTCGATTCATTCAAGATGTTGCCCCCATTCTTCGGGATAAACGCTATATTCGTGTTAATGGGAGGCCATTATTAATTGTTTACCGCGCCAATATTCTTCCTAACGTATTAAAAACAGTTGCGCTTTGGCGGGAGTACTGTAAAAGTCATGATATTGGCGATCCCTACCTGGTTTCAGCTCAGACATTTTGGTTTATGGACCCACGCGATGTGGGATTTGATGCGGCAATCGAATTTCCGCCGCATAGCGTGCCGGTTACAGATATTCGCCACCTATTAAAAATTTCAAATCAAAACTATAAGGGAAATGTAATAGATTATAAAGAGATAATTGAAAAGACATCTTCAATGGTTCGGCCAGATTACCAACTTTTTAAGACGGTGTTCCCAAGTTGGGATAATGAAGCGCGCAAGCCTGGGAAAGGCTATACTTTTGCCTTTTCAACCCCGAAACTTTATAAAGACTGGTTGCTGCGGGCGGCAAAGTTTACCTTGCAGGAGCCAGACCCCGATAAACGATTGTTATTTGTCAATGCCTGGAATGAGTGGGCGGAAGGCGCCCATCTTGAGCCGGATCGAAAGTATGGATATGCCTATCTTCAAGCCACCGCAGATGCTTTGCGAGAAGTTGTCAGCCTGAAAGATACAACACCGGGTCCTGTAAATAGTAAAAATAATGCCCCCTCGAAAAACCGGCAATCTAAAAACCGGGAGCGGGAGATCGACTTGGTTTCTCGCCATCCAATAATCATTTTTCAGCCTGGAAAAGTGGGTTCAACAAGTGTGCATGTATCTTTGGAAAAGAAATTCAAGGATATTGGAATATCATCCCAAATCCATCATGCCCATATTCTTGTAAATATTGATCAGCGCATTGAATTTATCTCAAAAGTAAGGGCCGACCCGGCAAATACCATTAATAAATTGCTGGAAAGCAAGGATCTCAAAAACCAAATAGACAGCTATCCCGAAAAAACCTGGAATATTATCAGCCTCGTGCGTGACCCGGTGGCACAAAAGGTCAGCGCCTTGTTTCAACTTATCGATGAGTACTTTCCAGACTGGCAGGAGCAGTTTAAATCCGGCGCGCTTTCGCTGAAGGATATGCAAAAAGTTCTTATTGAAAAAGAGGAATTTGATGTTGTGAAAATCGACGTCTGGTTTGATAATCAATTGCGGCCTCTTTGTAATCTTGACGTTTTTCATGTTCCATTTCCTAAAGAAAGAGGATTTCAGATTTACAAGCCCACCCCCCGTATGAATCTGATGATTATTCGCCTCGAAGATCTTAATCGTGTGGCTGGGCAGGCATTTAAAGAATTTATCAATATCAAGGATTTTTCAATCGTTAGCACGAATATTAGCGAAGGAAAACCCTACCATCACCTTTACAAACAATTCAAAAGCCTGCCAATTCCCTCCACATACCTGGATGACGCCTACAATACACGTTATGCTAGGCATTTTTATTCCGAGAACGAAATTAAGTCTTTTCGTGATCGATGGCAATACCCACAACCCGAGAATATGGAGTAATCAATTATGTTTAGTTTTCTAAATAGGGGGCCTGTTAAGAAATTATTGGCAGAATTAAGCCCAAAGAAGCCTCTCATAATTCCCATCATTGTTTTCCAACCGGGAAAGGTGGGATCCATGAGCGTTCAGCATTCTTTGGAGGAGGCATATAAAAAGGTTGGTATGCCAATCGTGATTCATCACGTACATGCCCTGAACCACCTCGACGAGCGGGAAGAGTATGTACGGCAAACGCGTAAAAACCCTGCAGATAGTATTAGTATTATCAGGGAATGGCGTGTTTTACGTAAAGACATTGATAGCCACCCGGAGAAAAAGTGGAATGTTATAAACTTGGTGCGCGACCCGGTTGCGATTAAGGTTAGTGCGCTTTTTCAACTGTTGGATCAACATATTCCGGATTGGGAAAAACGACTACAGACAAATCAATTGACAATGGCAGAGGTGGAGGAACTCTTTTTTAGCAAAGAGGAATTTGGCTTTCGTGGCCTGGATCGCTGGTATGATAATCAAATCAAAGCCTTGTGGGGCATCGATATATTTGCCGCGCCTTTTCCCCGGGAAAAGGGATATCAAATATTTAAAACAGAAAATATTAATTTAATGATCGTCCGCCTTGAGGACCTTAACCAGGTGGCAGAACAGGCCTTTGATGAATTTCTGGGGCTTAAGAATTTCAAAGTTGTAAATGCGAATATTGGCGAGGAAAAACCGTACGCAGAACTATATAATGAGTTCAAAAAACGTCCCTTGCCTGTCGAATATATTGACCAGGGATACAGGTCTCGGTTTGCGAACCATTTTTATACCTTTGAGGAAATTGCAAAATATCGTAAAAAGTGGATGCAACAATGATACTTAGAATCAAGGATTACTTAAGTTGTTGCAGTTCGCAGCTAGTCTTTTGAATTAATTCAAGGTATATCTCCTAATGCATAATAAATCGAAATTTAGTGTTGTAATTCCCGTATATAATAGCGCTGGTGTAGTGGGTGATGTTGTTGATCAAACAATATTATTTTTTGAGAACCGACTGTGGGATTATGAAATTATTCTGATTAATGATGGCAGCCGCGATCAAAGTTGGGATGTGATTTCGGAAAAAGCAAGGAATTATCATCAAGTTACTGCTATCAACTTTATGCGTAATTATGGTCAACACACGGCGGTGTATTGCGGTTTTAGATATAGTACTGGAGATTATGTGATTACCATTGATGATGACCTGCAAAATCCCCCTGAAGAAATTATTCATTTGGTCGAAAAGCTCAAGGATGGTCATGATGTTGTGTTTGGGCGCTTTAAACAAAAAAAACATTCAGGTATCCGTAACATTGGCAGTTACATTATTAGAGTGATAAACAATAGAGTTTTCGGTTGTCCCAATGAAATAGTCCCGACCAATTTTCGATTGATTCACCGCGACGTGGTGGATCGTATTTTGCAATATCGCACGGCATATCCCTATATCACTGGCTTGGTACTTATGTTCTCAAATAACATGGGTAATGTTTGGGTCGAGCATCAAGAGCGTATTGTAGGAAAAAGCAACTATAATTTATATAAAATCTTGAGCCTTGTAGCCCGTATTTTATTTAACTATTCTGTATGGCCACTTCGATTTGTTAGTGCAGTTGGTTTTCTTATTTCACTTTTGAGCTTTCTTGCAGGCGCTCTTTTGATTATCAATAAATTAGTCGACAATATAAAAGTTGAAGGCTGGACGGGGCTTATGGTGATGCTATCATTTTTTAATGGCATTACCATTTTGATTTTAGGGATGCTGGGGGAGTATACAGCGCGCATTCTTCAGCAGATTAGCTCCAGCGAAATTTACCATGTGAAGGATATTACAAAACATGAAACCTAACCATTTTTTTATTGCAGGTGCGCAACGCTCCGGGACAACTTATTTGTATCATATTTGCGCGGAGCATCCACAGATCGAAATGGCTCAGCCGGTGAAACCCGAACCAAAATTTTTCATGACTGATTCTCTTTTCGAACTTGGGTTGGATTATTACAAGAAAAGATACTTTACGGGGGAAAAAGGAGCACAAGCCTTGGGGGAGAAAAGCACTAGCTATATTGAGGTTGAGGCGGCGGCAATGCGAATTGCGAAGTGCCTCCCCTCTGCGAAAATCATCTTTATTCTTCGTAACCCAATTGAGCGGGCGGTTTCCAATTATTGGTTTAGCATCAAAAACGGTTTTGAGACATTGCTGATTGAGCAGGCTTTTATGAAGGAGGAGGAACGTTTGCAGAATTACGATGTAAGCAAAGTCTCCGTATCTCCTTATGCTTATTTGAAACGCGGGCGTTATATTGAATATATTGAGATGTATGAAAAATATTTCAGTGCGAATCAGATTCATATTATTCTATATGAGAAATTAATTCATTCTGTGCAGCCTCTCCGCAACCTGTATGCTTTTTTGAACGTTGATGTGGAATATGTGCCTAAAATTCTTAATACTGTAGTTAATTCAAACGATGAGAAACCTCATAAGAAACTCGGCTCGTCTTTGGAAGATTACCTGCGGCGGTATTTTGAAGAGCCAAATGCACGCTTGTCAAAAAGATTAGGAGACCTTCTTGAAGAGTGGCATTGATTTTTGCGAGGACTACAC
>CXWL01014716.1_pt1 | contig 23414 bp, 40 predicted proteins | sample 590931 | NCBI WGS metagenome assembly CXWL01 (sample SAMEA3498368, study PRJEB10139) | groundwater metagenome | biome: water well; material: biofilm material | place: Germany | collected 2015-04-27
CGATGTGAAGGCAATCAAGGCCAGCAAGGCCAATGTTGCCCGGTCTCTCAGTTCTCAGGTCTCGCAGCTCGCCAAGGTTCTGAAGGACGGCATTTCCCTTCTCAATCCCGACGGTTCGCAGAAGACCACCGGGGACATTGCGAAGGAACGGAAGGCCAACGAGCCAGAGTCTCAACTCGTGAACCTGACGGGGCTCCCGGACCACGTGAAGCCGCTCGCCTCCCGATTCGACCTCTTGATGCTCTGGGCCATCCAAGCCCCTGAGGCCGACGTGATGAAGCTCTGTGCCGCTCTGGACAAGGTGCGGGACAAGTTCGCGAAGGCCACCGCGACGCCTACCGAGACCAAGTAAGACCCTTACCCCCGGTCGAAAGGCCGGGGGTTTTCTTATGTCCGCCATTTGCTGCATTGCTTGACATTAGCCCGGACCTATGCCATACTATGGTCGAGGCTAGAGTAATGAGGAATAGGACTTGTTAACCGTTAACAGCAAAGGAATAGCCCATGCATATGCATGACAAGTACGGACGAGCGGTGGCGTTAGGAGTCCGACGCATAGGACCGCTAACCGCTCGGAGTAGGCCGGGTAAGCCATTACCCCTTGAACTGGTAGTCCACCCGCAACGGGCAGTCAGACGTAGGCTCAAGGGGAATACGCATAGCCCGGAAGGTTACGGGAACGTGGCCAACCCATCGGCTCCGATAATGGGTATGATGGTGGCTAACATGGACTCGGCCCTTAGTTTCTTGAAAACTACGGGCAGGTACGGGGTCGAGGTAGAGGGGGCTTGCATCGGACGCACGGATATGGTAGCGTATGCTTGCGCGCTGGCAGCGATGATAGGGGACAAGGCCCGTGTCACAGATTGATGACTATCAGGAATTTATAGATAGTGCAGCTAGGCGCTATATGGGTGGTTCGATAGACATTGATGTACTAGAATCGAACGCTATACACTGGGTTAGCAATTTCAACGGCGGCAACTTTAAACCCTTCAGTCCCTACACGGAACAGGATTACTTCAAGGACATACTAAAGGCTATACAGAAACAAAGAGCAAGTGGTTAACCATTAACACCCCAAGGTAGCGACCAATGTCAGGACCAAATTCAGAGGATTACAATGAGAGACTACACAACGCAGTATGCTGTATTATCCGCAACCATAATAAGCCGCTACAAGAGGCAATAAGACTATTACAAAGAAACGCTACCTCTTGGGCCAAGCACCGGGCGCAAACGGAAGCACAATACTACAGGGATTTACTAGAGACCTATCTAAAGGAGAAGTAAGATGGAGGACAGACAACAGAAGCAATGGGAAGCAGCAATGGTGGCATTAGAAGATGCCGTTACCGAACTCAAAACATGGACTCGCCCGTATCGGTGGTCCGATGAGGTGTGGCACTCTGAGTATGTCAGAGTGCGTCGTGCTCTTGAATGGCTACCACAGATCAGAGAGGAAGGCAAGAAGAATGTTTAGAGTAATCTATTGCATTCTGGTCCTGCTTGTGGTAGTCTGGATTTGCGCATCGTAATTGGAGATTAACAAATGCCTTCAACCAAATGGTCAAGGGAAAACTATAGGCTCACGGCCCGTATCTTGGGCAACCGAGCCCCTGATCCGATGACGGCCTTGATTGCCGAGGACTTTGCTACGGCCTATGCCTCGGATAATCCACGGTTCAGCAAGACGAAGTTCCTTGAAACTATTGTAGCCAATGCCGGATTGCTTGACACTAAGGCCCCGTCAAACGAGCAGAAACCTGTGTCCTGCCCACTGTTTCCAGAAAATACTATGGTTATGAGTGCCACGATTGGGGGGTACTATGTCGAAACGCGTAGCAAATCCTCCATGGAAGGATGGATAATAGCAGGTCCCACTTGCGAGACAAAAGCCGAGGCTGTCCGCGAGTGGAACGAGGGATGGAGGAAGGCGGGACTATGATCGAGGTGTGCCACGCTAACTGTGCCATGCATTGGGACGTAAGTATTGACGTTGTGGATACTGGATCACTGCAAGGCGTTAGAATCAGACACGACGACAGCTCAACAACATGGTTTGTAGATGTCATAGAGCAGAGAAACGGAGTGGACTTTGCCCATTACGGGGACATACAGCGACAAGCAAACACCGCAGAGGATGCCATAGACGCTCTACTAACTTTATTTGCTGCCCGCAATGAAATTAAAGGGGGTTGACATTATATAAAAGCTGTGGTACCCTTACTATTCTTTTACTTATATATACTTACTTAGAAGGAAAGATAGATGTTAACTAATGAAGACATAGATAAGATGAGTTATAATCTTAGTTCAGAAGAAACTAAAGATATACTCAAGACTATTAAGGCGACTGGTGATGTGACTGAAGCATACTCCACAACTTGGTTCCGTATCTTTCTGCGGGAAGCCGGTGTTGATGGCCTTGAAGCAGCCGACAAGAGGTTGTATCCTCTGGTCAAAGAGGTGGTCCTTGATGGGGTTACTGATCCCATCGAGAGGAACAGACTGACCTCTTTCCACAGGGTAGCAAAGCACCTTGTGAAGAAGGCTTTACATCTGACTAACATGGGGATATTAACGGCATCCCTATACCACGAAACCAACAAGTCAGATGTCATACGGGCATGGAAGCAGTTCTATGTACGCAATTCTGTTGACCCAGTAGCCGAACTGGTGAAGCGATTCGGTGTACTGTCGGGCGACGCTCTTGTACTTGAAAGTGAGGGGATTGACATACAACCATTCAAAGATGCTATACTTTCCTACGTCCGTTAACCGTTAACAACCATCAATGAAGGAAATAACCAATGGCTAGTACGCCTGTATCGCGTGAAGAGGAACTGATTAACGTCATCCGTTCCAAGATCAAAGAGACCCAAGCATCGGGCCTGTCTGATCTACCTGAAACTCCGACTATCCAGACCAACACGGACCCTGACTTTGGGGTACCCATTGACGAACGAGTGGCCCTGTCAAAGTTTGACAAGGGTGACTGGTCGCCACTGGTTCAGGCCCGGATACCCAAGGTGTCCGAGTACTCCTTCAACAAGGCATACCTTAACTCCGTCCTCTTCGCGATGAAGGCGGGAGGTACGGGCTTGGTATGGGGACCAACAGGAACGGGCAAGACCTCGTTGCTGCGTGAGATTGCAGCACGGAAGAACATCCCGTTCTTCAGGACCCCTTGCCATGAGCAGATGGAATCCTCAGAGTTCCTTGGAACTATGGGGGTGGTCAATGACAACGGCGTCCCAGTTACCCGCCACACCGACACCGACACCACGCTGGTGATGCAGCATGGCGGCATGTACGTGGTGGATGAAGCCTTCAGGTCCCCTATCCTGATGGCTATCCAGTCCATGCTGGAGTACCCGCCCACACTGGTACTCAGTGACCAAGACGGGATGCAACGTGAACTCAGTCCAACCAAACCCCTATGGATATTCTTGACGGACAATACCAACGGTACGGGGGACACGACGGGCAAGTACATAGCCAAGGTGCAGGACTTGAGTACCCTTGATCGGGTAGCCCATTCAATCTACATGGATTACATGACACCCGACGAGGAACTTAGTATCCTTTCCGCTGTCTATGGTGAGGACGCGGCTAATCTCAGGCCGCTGTTCATCAAGGCTGTCAACCTTGTACGTGTGGCCTTCAAGGAGGGGAAGTTACTGCAGACTATGAGTATCCGTGCCGTGTTGAACTGGTGGCGGTACTACACAATGACGGGAGATATCAGTACCTCTTTCCGTCATGCCTTTTGGGATAAGCTAGGCCCTGACTGCAAGGTGATAGCCAACAATTGCTATCGCCAAGTCTTTAACAAAGATGTGGTGTAATCATCATGGCAACCTATCAAGAGCTACATAATCTCCAGTCTGAAGTGGCACGACGATGTGCTAGGGCCAACATCAAGGTTTCATACAGTGCTACGACCAACATCCCGTACGCGCAACGGGACCAAGTTGTGTTCCCTGTACTGAGACTGCCCATTGATGACCAACAACTGGCCGACCTACGCACGGCAGCTATCCATGAGCCGTTGCACGTAGCCCGTCCTGAGATGTTTGATATCATGCAGGAAGAGGCATTGCCGATGACACACCCATTGGCAGGATTAAGCAACGCCTTTGAAGACGATGTAATGGAACGCCTACATTGCAAGGAGTATGCCGGGGATTACCTCGACCTAGCCCGTAAGTACTACGACACAATGGGCGAGGTGATAGATGGTGGCCCTTATCTTGAGAAGCCGACAGAAGAACAAGCCAAGTTCAGGGCCAGCATGTTGTGCTTCTTCAAGAGTCGGTCCTTGTGGGACAAGGTGGGAGGGAGCCTTGCCGATGATGTGATAGCGTGTCAACACCCGGATACCAAGCTAGTTCTGGATAAACTATTGAAGGCGGGCATCCCTGAGTTGCTCCAGCAAGTGACAACATCAGGGCAAGTACGTGATGTGGCTAAGGCAGCCTACGCTATCCTCTATCCCGATAAAGACATTGAGGATGAGATAAAGCAAGCGAAGAAGGACAAGGCCAAGGCTGAGAAACAGCAAGCTAAGGATGCCAAAGAGGGTAAGAAGGGTGGGAAGGAGAAAGAAGAGAAGGGCGAGGGTGAAGTAGCGGGGGATGAGAAGGTACATTGGTCGAAGTTGGCGCTATCCAACCATGATGAGGTTGAGGACGACGGACCTACAGGACACTCGGCCATTGATTGGACCGGCAAGACAACGAACTCCACGTGGACTATCACTCCGCCCGACCGTATTAAAGAGATTCAATTGGGGGATAACGAGGGCTGCGGTTTCAACATGGACAGCACCAATGATGCGGCGGTATCCAACCAGATACGCCGCGCCATTCAATCCAAGTTACGAAGAACTATCCAACCAGAGCGTAAGTCGGGCCGTGTTAATGGACGTGCTTTGTTCAGGCTCGCTGTGCCCACCATCGGGGATGGTGATTGGAACTCGCGAGTGTTCAAACGGAAGACAGAAGTTAGCCAACTCAATACCGCCATTACCGTACTGGTGGATTGGTCAGGGTCTATGGATGGGCATAATAAGAAGTCGTTAGCGTGCGCCACTGCGGCTAGGTTAAATCACATCTTTGACACAGTGCTCCACACCCCTGTGGAGATTCTGGCTTTCAGTGCGAAGCATCAGGGACCAAGACACTTGATAGTTAAACCGTTTGACAAGAGGGTTACGGCAGACCAGATAGGCCGACGATTCAGTGAAGCTAATATGTCCTCTGGAGGTAACGCCGATGCTGATGCCTTGTTGTGGGCGGCCTCTCGTCTTATGAAACGACGAGAGAAGAGAAAGATTCTTATTGTGTTGTCAGACGGATCACCATCTTGGGCCTACAACGGAGACTATGATGCGGGCTTGAAGGAAGTTACTAAGGAACTATCGAGGGTTCCGGGCTTGGACCTGTATGGAATTGGGATAGACGATGAGAACGTCAAAAGGTACTACGGTAATAAGGCTCTGGTAATAAGAGACACCGCCTCTCTCAATAAGGCAGTACTAAAGACGCTTGAAGAGTGTGTTGTTAATCATTTGGAGGTTGTATGAAGATTCTAAATCTAAAGATGAAGGGGTATCGAAGCGTAGTAGATACAATTATGCCACCTATGTTGGGCATCCTTGGTGTGTTAGTGGGGATGGATAACGTTTTTGCGGGGGGTGCTGTCGTAGCGTGTGCTATCTTCTGGTATACAGATAACCGGGAACTTTCTAAGGCGCTTGATGTCTTAGGTATGTTGGGCAACCAAAGCGAGATAACTATCAAAGCCTTGGTGTGTATGCGTAAAGCATACAAGCGAAAGAATGATGGCATCGCGCTTACCGAAGAAGAAGAAGGTAACTGTAAGGTCGGTGAAGCCATTGCGGACATGTTTATCAAGGTCGATGATGACGTGCGTAGGCGGGTATAATGCGGTGCCATTGTTGTGACAAAGTATTCAACGAGTCAGATTGGGAAGTACATCCACTGACCCATGATTGGGAAGTTCTATGCAGGCAATGTATAGAAGACACAAGGCGGTTTGAAAGGAACGAGCCAGATGAAACTAAGCCCGCAGAGTTTGAGGACATACTCCCCACCAGAGATGGGAGTTACGATTAACTATAACCATGAGAAGTGCCCTGCTGGTGTGGACAAACGTAGGAGGCTCTACCTTACGGGCTCACCACACACACCGGGATTGATACTGGCCTACTGCCACAATTGCGGAGGCAGTGGAGCATATCATCTGGACACTAGGCGTCCGATGCCGCTAACAGCCTACCTACCGGACGGCGATTCTTCTACTTTTGAGGTCCCCGCTTACACAAAACTGCCATTTAGCCAACGGCTCCCTCTAGGCTCTGTTGGTTTGGCTTGGCTAATGAGCCACGGGCTGTCTATTCCGACGATAGACAGATATGGGTTTGCACACGACGTTGGAACTAACAGGCTATACATCCCTATCTATGGCCAAGAAGATCGCGTAGTTAAGTATCAACTTAGAAAGTTAGACCTAGCAGATCAAGGACCAAAGTATTTAAATGTGCAAGACTATCTACACACACCCACCTGCTTTGATGGGTTACTGTATAGTAATTTGTCACCGCCACGTTCGATTAGCACCGTTGTCATCTGTGAAGATGTGGTATCAGGACTAAAAGTTACTCAAGCAGGGTATGATTCATACGTACTGCGCGGTTCGAATCTATCCGCTGAGATAGCTCTTGGATTAGTAAGGGACGCACAGTACAACACTGTGGTAGTGTGGATGGACAACGATAGCGACGTTATTAGAAAGAAGGCACATGATATTAGCGAGTTCTTCAAGTTGTTAGGGGCAAAAGTGCGGAAAATAGATGTAGAAGCAGACCCAAAGAACTATACTGAGAATGGTATTATTGGAGTAATGTTAGATGTCATCAAATGAACTGGGACTATTGGCTGTACTCAGTAGCCGCAAGGAATACGATAAGTGCCGTCGCTACGTAAAGGACTACACAGTCCTTAAAGAAACACACATCTTGGTAGAGGATATTGGCGAGTGGTTTAAACAACACCCTTCTGAAGACATGATTGATTGGGCAAACTTCAAGACTTGGTTCAGAGTAGTCAAACACCCGGTATGGAAACTAACACAATATGAAATATATGATACAATCTTGGACAACGTGGTTAAGCAAGTTGTTGACACGTCTGTGGTCACGCGCTTCAAAGAGCTTGATATCGCAGCCCGTATCAAGCACGAGGCCGACAAGATTATCCAAGGTGCACAGGGCCTTGGCGAACTTAGGGCGGTCGCTGATGAACTGGACACTGGTAGTTCTTCAGAACTATCCGAGTTCTTCATTGATATGGATATCAACCGGCTGGTTAATACCGTTCTTACAGGATCGGGGATCGAGTGGCGACTCGATGAACTCAACGTGTCAGTCGGACAGTTGCACAAGAGTGACTTCATCCTGATTGGTAAGCGCCCTGAAGTGGGAGGAACTACCTTCTTGATATCCGAATTCACATACATGGTTAAACAGTTGCCACAAGGGACTAATGCCATCATCTTCAACAATGAAGAAGGCGGCGACAAACTGGCAATACGGTTGATACAAGGTGCCCTTGGTATTACTACATCCGACATACTAGCTGATCCGCAACAAGCTATAGATGATTATAATACCTATCTCGGTGGACGTAAAATAACCATCATGCATAAGGTGGACTTGAGTATGCATGACATACGGGAAGTGCTGGCAGGGGGCACGTACTGGTTGATAGGCATCAACGTCTTGGAGAAGGTACGGGCACACAACAAAGAGGATGACGTGACTCGTAGGCAACGCCTTGCACAAGATTGTAGGGGACTAGCCGACAAGTACGGGGCTGTGTTTGCTGTGTCCCAAGCAGGGGACCAAGCCGAAGGACACAAGTTCTTGAACCAATCACAACTCTATGGGTCTAGAACGGGTGTACAAGGTGAGATTGATGTTATGATTATGATTGGACAATCTAATGATCCCGGACAAAGAGACATACGAGGTATATCTATCTGTAAGAACAAGAAACCCACAACGGGCAGGATGATGCCCACACACAAGCACATGAAGTTTGAATGTACGATTGACCCTGAAAGGCAGAGGTTCCGATCACTATGAGTGCCATCATAGACAGTTTGTTGGATTCAGCCGCACGCTTTGTAGTCATTGATCTTGAGACCACGATGAATGGGCCAGATAGCAGCCCTGATCCATTCCACCCTGACAACAAATGTGTTATGGCGGGGCGTCGGACAATAGGTAGGGGTACCCCCGGTGCTGGAGTATATGGTGATATGAACAGTACCATCATTAACAACGACATAAAGGACTTGATATCTTGGTTGGATGCAGGGGAACCACAGTACCTTATAGGACACAACATTAAGTTTGACTTGCACTATCTCCGTAAGCACGGATTAAGGATGAGTAGGGTCCGTGGAGTATTCGACACGATGGTGATGTGTCACAACCTGTCGGATACTGAAATGAAGTTCCCTACCTTGGACAAGGCTGCGGAATTCTGCGGGTTGCCAGATCGTAAAGATGATACGGTCAAGAAACTATGGGAAGCCGGAGTGAAAACCGAGGACATAAATCCTATAATCCTAGAGAAGTATCTACGGCAAGACATTGAATTGACAGCNNAAGGCAGATTGGGGTGTTAGAGGCATCATTGACATTACAAGCAACACGCCTGTTTGGCGTAGCCCCACATTCCCAGAACACCATAAACCCCACCTCCAATACAACGGTATCGACCATCGTGTACGGACATCCCGGAGTTACTGTTGAAAGTATTGAGCCTAACGGAACCTACAAGAACGGTAAACCAAAGACAAAGAAAGTTCAAACGAAACTATACACACGGCATACCTTTGCCACACCTGTTGACATGGAAGCTGTCGGAAAGGTAGACGAAGACACACTACAGCGTCTATTAAAGACAGGCGCCCACCCAACTGATGTGTGTACCTACGTCTCTACACTACTTGCGTACAGGAAACTTAAGAAGTCACTGAGTACCTACTATAAGCCTTTCACAACAACCATGCTAGAAAGAAACGAAACCTATATCCGACCCCAAGTACATCAAGTGGCCACAAGTACGGGACGTACAGCATCATCGAAACCTAATGGACAGAATATACCTTCGGATGTCAGGGAAGTTCTGACATCGAGGTACCCCGGAGGTAGTATAATGTCCGCTGACTTTAATCAATTGGAGGTGTGTGGTATTGCTCAATTGTCACAAGACACTGCACTGATAAAGGAACTCAGCACTGGTGGGGACATACACACACAAGCCAATGGGGGAGTTAGAGGCACACCAGAAGAACGACGTGATGTCAAGGGAGTTGTGTTTGGAACTTTCTATGGGGGTGGAGTACCTAAGCTAGCAGCACAGACAGGGTTGCCCGAAATTAGAGTGAGGGCAATACAGACAGCCTTGAAGAAACTGTACCCTGAAGCTATGAAATTTAATGCCAATGTAAAGAGTATGTTGGACGCGACGGCTACTAATACTCTGGAACTGCTGGATAATATGGCGGTAAAGAGGGGAACTTATCTTCTGCCTACTGGTCGAAGTCTTAGCTTCCGTACTAAGCCTAGCTCGGCACCAATTCGCACGGCTAGAACAGGCTATGGGCCTGCCATTAGTATGCAATGGCCACATACACAATGTTGTGATAGGCCCATACAAGCACTCAGTACTGGAGATTTAAGTCAAGCATATCTAGGGCTGGTTCATCACTTTATGAAATGGTTTGACAGTGAAGGATGGTTCAAAGATGTCAAGTTAATTATGTTTGCCCACGATGAGTTAGTATTTGATGTACCGCCTGATGCACATCGCCCGGAACTAATTGCCACTCTCACTGTCTTAGCTGAGAGTGTGCTACCAGAACTGTACATACGGTGGACAGGTACCGATTGGTTAGTTCCTTTGAAACTAAATGTATCCTTTAACAAACATTGGAGTAAGTGATAATGAATATTACGGGTAAGGTAGTAAGTGTAGGGTATAGTAGCTTGATTTCAAAGAAGACTGGAAAACCGTTCAAGGTACACTCCGTAACGTTGGACAACGGACAGCAGTTTGAGGTAGGGTTCCAGCAACCCTTCTTAGTGGGGCAAAATATTAATGTAGAGGTAGAAACGAAGTATGGCAAGCAAGCAATGGTGGGACAAGGGGGCTCCGGTGGAGCCGCGTCTTCTCCGCCTTCGGTTTCATCTGGCGCTCTTGCTTTCCCTATTCCTCTCACGTCTAAGGAGCAAAGCATCTGCCGTCAGAGCGCACTCAAGGCGGCAGTAGATATATACCAATGCATTGGTATAGAGCCTAGCAGCAATATGGATGCGTTGGCTGAGGACATCATATCACTGGCCTATAAATTCACGGACTTCAGCACGGGTAATCGTGAGACCAAGATGGTTAATGATAAGGTGGGGAAGTAACCTATGTCGGCTCCTGAAAAGATTGCGGCCTTACTGGAATCGGGGCAAGCTACCATTCCAGTAGACAAGCTGGCTAGTTTGGGAGCCGCTGTCGCTAACCATATGCAGGCCAGCCTAGCACCCCGTGCTACGGGGAGGGGTAACGTAAGGCTCTATGCCAGTGAGATTGGGGAAAAGTGTGGAAGGAAGTTGTGGTTCAAGCAGCACAACCAGACCGTCAACCCCGTTGAACCACTGCCTTATCACACCAAGTTCAAGTTCCTTTATGGTAACGTGATAGAAGAACTTGCACTAACGCTGGCAGAACAAGCAGGGTGTGAGGTTACTCACCGACAAGAACGTGTGGAAAGTACACACGTAGTTGATGATGAACTGATTGATATCAGTGGGCGTATTGATGCCATCATTGATGGGTCGGTGGTAGATGTTAAATCTAGTAGCTCCCAAGCTATGAAGAAGTATGAGTCTGGAAGTCTACAAGCGTCTGATGATACTTTTGGATACCGAGAACAACTATTTTATTACTACTACTACAGATTCAGGGAGACTACCACTGGCACACCTTGGTTCTTAATGATTGACAAGACGCTTGGACATATCAAGCAAGTCACTCCTGAGTGGATGACCAAAGAAGAGCTTGATGCAAAGATAGCAGTAGCAACAAGGGCGGTGAAGAGACCTGTACCTATGGACATACAGGAGGCGTTCAAGCCAGTACCCGAAGGCAAGAGTGGTAACATGAAGCTGTGTATGCCCTGTTCCTATTGTCAGTTTAAGAAGGAGTGTTTCAACTACGAAGCATATGCGTATGCCTCAGGGCCTATGTTCCTTACGGACGTAGTGGTAACTCCAAAGGTCCCAAAGTTGGAGGCCCTATCACATGAAATTCCGTTCTAAGCTACCATCCGGCTACCGTTCACGCTTTGAGGAACGGATAGCTAAGGAACTTACCAAGGCAAAGATCAAGTTCAAGTATGAGAACAACTCCTTTGTGTATAGCGTGAAGGTTGGCGGCTGCTTCTGTAATACATGCTTTAACTCTGATGCTATAGTTCAGAGTAAACTATACACACCAGACTTCTTCTTCAGTGACACCTTGATACTGGAGACCAAGGGAAAGTTTACGTCGAAGGACCGAAAGAAGATGCTGGCAATGAAGCAACAGCATCCGATACTTGATATACGAATGTTGTTCATGGCCGACAACAAACTAAGTAAGTTGAGCAAGACACGTTATAGTGATTGGTGTAAGGCTAACGGCATTACCTACGCTGTAGGTACGCTACCTAAGCAATGGTTGAAGGAGTTTAAGAATGGGCAAGCTAGTAGCACTACCCGGATCAAGTGATCTCAGTGCTGATACAATTCTTGAGTTAGCGAAAGGAAATGTAAGTGATGCTGTGATAGTAGGTAAAGACAAGGACGGAGACCTAGCAATATGGACAACATCTTGTGAGTTACCTAAGATATTATGGATGTTAGCCAATGCTCAACATTGGGTTATTGAACACGCGGAGAGAGTACCATGACCACCACCCCCGAACAGCGCGCTGAGTTGCGCAGGCTGCTGGCAGAGGCAAAGCTGCCGTGGAAGTACGAATACCCGAACGGCTTCTGTGATTGCGGAGAAACTGAAAGTCCGACACCGCACGAGGATTACGGGCTGTGCGAGAACTGGGTGTGGGAGGACGCCTCTGTGCTGGATAGCCGTAGGATCATCCCATACGATGACTACGACATGATGGCCGGAGAAGATTGCGAACTGGCAGCTAAGGCCGTCAATGTCCTCCCCGCCCTGCTCGACACCGCCGACTATGCGGACAAACTGGTCTTGGAGCGCATGAGTCTTGAGCAACAAAAAGAATGCGCTGAGTTAGAAGGACAGCTATTCCGCACAGAGTTTGATGCTTTGAAGGCTGAAGATGCACGGCGCAAAGCAGATGATAGCTTCTGGGTAACGCTGGACTGTTACGAGAAACTAGAGGCCGAGTGTGACCACTTAGCCAACGATTGTCGACAACACGCTGCCAACGCTGCCAAGTTGGCTGCTGAACGCGACGCGCTCGTTAAAGAGACTGAATATCTACAGCATGGATGGGCGCAGGAAGTTAATGCGCTCAAGGCGGATAACGAGCGGCTGCGGGAACTGCTTGGGGATGTGGCCGGAGAATGCGTGGCAGAAACTGCACGTGGAATCCGTCTAAAGGAAGAAGTACGCGCCGCCCTGAAGGAGAAAGATGTGAACAAACACGCTGACGCACAAACCTCCTGTCCGCATGGGATTCCCCACCGTTACGCTTGCGATGTGTGTGATGTACCAGAAGGTGCCCTGAAGGGTGGGAAGTATGAGTAATACTAGGTGGTACGCGTTTAGTAGTGTGGTATCTCGTACTGTAGGATGGAACGGCATAACCGCGCTTATTGCCGCGGCAATTATGCTAGCAGTAATTTGGAGGATCGCATGATCATCAGTCAACGTGAAGCCATGAGTAGGGGTACGGAGGAATTTCGCATAGTTGACATAGCCCTTCGTAGGAAGGACATTGTTTGTGGTGATGATGGATACTATGTGTATTGGCCGGAGGACCGTAATGTAGGAGCTATCGCCGCATGGGAATTACGGGCTATTGCAGACCATCTAGATAGAATGAATATGGCGTGGGATTGGATTATCAACAACGATCCAAAGATAAACGGAGAGGAAAAAACATGAGTCTATCAATTGAGATACGAGTTAACGGGCATCCTGTAGCCACTATTGTTGCACATAACACATATACGGATGTTCACGGCGTAGCATCATATGATGGTCAAGGCGTATTGTTCGATCAGAATGGCGAACCGTCGTCTTTCCTACTTACTGTACCGTCCCATAAACGTGCTGACGGTATCATCCCACTAACCACTAAACTATTAAAGGCCGCAACTAAGGTACTTAAACAACATGAACCAAAATGAATTAGAGTGCTTAACCAGATTGTACGGAGAACTAACTACTCGCAATGGGCACTGGCTTGCGATGCATGAGGATGATCGAGAAGTTATTATAAACTATTTCAAGAGGACTCTACCTCTTGAGTTATTGGTACAAGACGCCCAAGAAATGGGGATGTATGAAGCTACTAGAAAGCAGTGATCTAACCTTGGTAGTGGGAGATTGTCATATCGCCCCTAACCAAGATTTAAGTCGTGCCACTCTCTTAGGTAAGGCTATTGCGGAACTTAAACCCTCCCGTGTTGTCTTTATAGGGGACTTCTTATCCTTTGATAGTCTGAGTGATTGGGACAAGGATAAGAGACGGTTGATGGAAGGACGTAGATATCAAGCCGATATAGATTCAGGACGGGCGTTTCTGGCTAAAATGGAATGGGGGTTTACTAAGGATTGTCCCACTGAGTTTGTCTTTATCGAAGGCAACCATGAAGACAGACTACGACGTTACCTAGATAAACAACCTCTATTCGATACAGCAATAGATTATCGTCGAGACCTTGGTATAGACCATTGGAAGTTCATTCCCTACAAGGAACACTACCACCATAAAGGAGTATACTATACCCATGTGCCCATCAACGAAGCTGGTAAGCCTGTTGCTGGTGCTACTGCCTGTGCTCGCAGTCTATCAATTTACCAACACTCTGTCGTCTTCGGCCACACGCACAAGTTGGCTTCTTCGTCGGTTCACCGACATGGGGCTGCCCATCTTAACCAAGCCCTTAACGTGGGCTGTTATTTCGATCACATTGATGATTACGCTCTCGGAAGTGTTACCTCTTATTGGCGGGGCATTGTGCTCATAGACCACTACAAGACGGGACGATTCAATTGGAACCCCATTAGTTTAGGGAAACTGAGGCAGACTTATGGAAAGTAACCGAGTTGTCGAGGGAGAAGACGGCAGGCTTCATACCATCATTCCAGTTCGTTGTAGGGTGGATACGGAATATGCCTATGAGGCACGGTGTACCAGACACACACTACGAACTGAGGCTTCTAGATATCAAATAGGGATGATGGCGACCGAGGAATGTACACAAATGATGCACAGTACGCCCTTTAACGAATGTGAAGCGCACCTAGTTATCACCTACAAGAAGAGTTAGATGACCAGCTATACAAAAGCAAAATGGAGAAAGCAGCATATGGAAACGTATAAACCTATGCCTATTGAGGATAATGTAGAGTTCAGGAAAAGGGCTGACGAGGAACCACAAGTGTGTCCCATCTGTGATGGGCTATGCTACACCGAGCAAGGGATGGAGTGTCCTCGATGTGAAGGAACGGGGGAGCTATGGAACTAAAGGGCAACCAATGCGGGTGCCGGGAGTGCGGGAATATATTCGCCTCCCCTATGGGGTTTGAGGCCCATAGGGTAAAGGGGGCTTGCTTAACCCCCAAGCAGCTACTCAGGAGATTCTGGAAGGATGAAGGAGATGTCTGGAATATGGGAAAGCGTCCTTTAGAACCCAATGATACCAAGGGGTCTGTAGAAAAGGACGAACGATCAGAGGAAAGTCGTATAGATCACTCAATAGGAGAGGTAGATGGATAAGTTTCAAAAGAAGGTAGTGGATGAGTTGACCTTCCAACTTAAGGAACGGGCGGTTAAGGAGGCGTGTGGGGATGTGGACATTATTGAGGACATCTTTGAAAGTATGGCAGAGGAGTTCGCCACTGACATAGTGCAGCAATGGTATTCGAGTAAGGCTAAGTGATGAATTTTGAAATTCAAACAAAGGGAAGAAAAGTTTTGGTGAGGCCTTTGAGCCTTCCAAATTACGTTCTGCCTGTCAGTGCCGATNNAGCAATACCGTATAGAGTTGCTACGGAAAGCGGGATACACCTGATGGATTTCCCTACCCCCCTACAGGAATATGTCTATAAAAGCCGATATGCTAGATATGATAAGATAGCTGGCCGGAGAGAACTTTGGGAGGAAACAGTAGCTCGGTATATTGACTTCTATAAAGAACATACCGGAAGCCGGAAAGTTCCTTGGGAACTATTACGGCAAGGTATTACGAACCTTGAAGTGATGCCCAGTATGCGGTCTTTGATGACCTGTGGACCTGCTCTAGCCCGTGACAATGTGGCGGGGTATAACTGTGCCTTCTTGGCGATGGATAATATTAGGTGCTTTGATGAGACGATGTACATTCTGATGTGTGGTACGGGAGTTGGGTTCAGTGTAGAACGCCAGCATATTGCCAAGTTACCTGAGATTGCGGAGGAATTCCATGAAGTGCAAACTACGATTCACGTTGGTGATTCAAAAATTGGATGGGCCAGTGCGTTCCGACAACTTATCGGACTACTCTATCAAGGCCAAATTCCCAGTTGGGACCTCTCCGCCATACGTCCTGCGGGGGCTATCCTCAACACCTTCGGTGGCAGAGCTTCAGGTCCAGAGCCTCTTGGCCGGTTGTTTGGATACTGCGTTCACATATTTAAGAAAGCCCAAGGACGAAAACTTACCTCTCTTGAAGTCCACGACATCGCCTGCAAGATTGCCGAAGTCGTCGTTGTCGGNNAAGTCCGGTAATTGGTATGATCTGGAACCTCAACGAAGGTTTGCCAACAACTCTGTGGCCTATACCGAGACGCCTGATATTGGTATCTTTATGAAAGAGTGGCAATCCCTGTATGAAAGTAAGAGCGGTGAACGAGGCATCTTCAACAGGGTAGCGGCTGAGAACATGAAACCAGAGAGACGAGAAGGGGGCCACGATTGGGGGACGAACCCTTGCTCAGAGATAGTGCTTAGATCAAAACAGTTCTGTAATCTATCGGAGGTGGTCTTGCGGCCAGAAGATACTTATGATACAATCAAACGTAAAGTTGAAATGGCAACAATACTTGGAACGGTGCAGGCATCCCTTACGGGGTTCCGATACCTTAGTTCTGGATGGAAGAGGAACACTGAGGAAGAAGCTCTTCTTGGGGTCTCTCTTACGGGGATCATGGACAANNTGCTGTGGAGACGAACGAGAAGTATGCGAAATATCTTGATATCAATCCTAGCGCAGCTATTACTTGTGTTAAACCTTCTGGCACAGTGTCTCAGTTGGTTGATGCGAGTTCTGGGATTCATCCAAGATACGCTGATTTCTATATCAGGCGGGTTAGAGCGGATAGTAGTGACCCGTTATGTAAAGCTCTTGAGCAAGCTGGAGTGCCCGGAGGTACAAGTACCTACTCCTCCACTGAACGAGTCTATGAATTCCCCGTTAAGTCCCCAAAGGGGTCCACTGTAATAGCTAAGGTACCGGCCTTGGATCAGTTGGAGCATTGGAAAAGATATGCTACTGAGTGGTGTGAGCACAAGCCGAGTATCAGTGTCTATGTCAGGGAACATGAGTGGTTGGAAGTGGGGGCTTGGTGTTACAAGAACTTTAACATCCTTAATGGTGTGTCATTTTTCCCGTTGTCGGAACATATCTATCAAGAGGCTCCCTATGAGGAGATTAGTGAAGAGAAATATAATAGTTTAATGGGAACTTTTCCACCTAGTATTGATCTTACTATACCTGAGTACGTTGATGTGACTACGGCAAGTCAAGAGATAGCCTGCCAAGGTGGAAGTTGTGAACTGTGAGGAGGTTTAACCGACCATGGGCAAGAGAGCAAAGACTGCGGTACGACTAAGCCGTAATGCAACAAGTATAGTTTTGATTATACTATTGGTCCTTAATCTGTGTATCTTTGGAAGGGTGTTCATAGGCACGTAAGATGAAGATGTTTGATTACCAATGCCTGAACTGTGAGGGGATATATGCGGCGTGGGAAGATGAACTTCATTGTCCAGACTGTGGCAGCACGAACCGTACTAAATTGGTATCTGCTCCAAGAATCTTGGAAAAGAAACAGCCGTATGATTACATCGGCAAGCACCGGACTGATGAACCGATTAAGAGTTTTGTGCCCAAATCTTACAAAGGAAGGAAAGATGGATAAATACGATGAGCATGAACTGGAAGGCTGTAAAGACTTTGGCCCGTCAATGGGTAGACAACGGCGACCGTCTTGTCAATCCACCATTGATAACCCTCCCGTTAGGAGGGACACATCAAGACACTCAGACACCGAAGATGTTGACATCTACCAAGCTGGGTATACCGGGAACTTTGCTGGAGAAGAGTATAACAGCGACCCCTTCAATACCCAATGGACTCACGATGACCCCCTCCGTGATAGTACCGAATCCCGAACTTTGGAGCGAGGAGATAAAGGAATTTTGGCTTCAAAACGTCAAGTCGGTGGGGACCACTACAAGTCAATGGTCATACAGCCCGGTGATTTCATCGTCGCAAACAACCTCGGGTGGTACGAAGGGAACGCCATTAAGTACATCTGTCGCCACGACCGCAAAGGAGGTCTTAAAGATATCGAAAAGGCTATTCACTATCTACAACTCCTGCAAGAATCGAGGTACAAATATGGAGGATGATGTACTGAAGTCACTCCCAACCTACACGTATGCTGAGTTTGTCAAGGCAGTTGAGGCACTGAAAGCGGAGGGACTGTCTGCTGCTGATATTGAAAAGGGGTTAAAGGCTTATTTAGGCATTGTAGATGTGCCTTCCCCCGTTAAGGTACGGGGACGATACAAGGTTGTGCAGGGAAGGCTGGCCAAGGCATGTATTGACACAGTGGACGGTAAAATTATAGAGAGGGGAGAGGCTGTATACCGATGGCAGAAGAACGGTAAGACGGAGCATTCAAAGAGCCTACCGCCGGGTGGGTATGTTGCGTAAGATTCTATTCTGGTTTGTAATAGTTCTATTGGTCCTGTATATTGGAGGTTCTAGTCATGGTGGCTAAAGCTAAAACTAAGGTGGCGGCTAAGGTGAAGGTTAAGAAAGAGATTGATAAGGCTGATCTGTGTAATGAGGACAATGATATTAAGTCCTTCCTGAATATTGGTGATGATGGTGCCTATATCCTAACAAGGACANNTAACACGGTAACATTTTGGGTCGATGACCCGATTGTGTCTAGTGGACAACTAGACACACTTATTGATGAACTGGTTTGGTTCCGAAACTGTATGGACACGTTAATAGTTAATAAGAAACACCTAGAAAAGAAATACGGAGTTAAGCCTTCGACTGAGGAGTAAGTTCTTTAATCTCTACGACCATCTCATTAGGAATGAAGTGCCAGTCGCAGAACGTATTGGGTTCGTCGGGATAATTATCCGTAGCGATAACGATACCCTTCGTATTGCGACACACTTCATATCCTATTGAGTGCGTAAGACAAGGGCCGATGTTATGGGCTTCATCCTTGGTTATACGATCCGTCATAAGATGGGCGTCGTTCCATATAACCAATACGTGCTTCATTTTAAACGCCAGTGTAGCTCAATTGGTAGAGCTGTTGCATTGTAAGCAATAGGTTGTGGGTTCGAGTCCTACCGCTGGCTCACTTCTTCTTCTTCTTAGTCGTCTTCTTCTTAATCTTGAATTCCTTGTGGAACTCTATATTCCCCCTGCCCCACCCATAGGGGCTAAAGTCTTCGTTAGCGTTCGCGTTACCAGACTTGGGAGTGTATCGCTTTGAAGGACCTTTAGAGGGACCGGGATAGCCCGGACTATCCATTACGTAAGGGGGTTTAACGTGAGTACCCATATTATTTCCTCTTCTTTCGTGAGTTACGGTCTATGCGACTAGGTCCGTCAAATGTTTTCCACTGTGTCTTACTGTAGTCTACAGGTGGACCTTTAAGGCTCGCCAACTTATCTTGGATAGCTATAGCATTCCTATTGTATATTTCTGTGCCAATAGCCCACCCTAGCGAAGCGGCTCCTACGACGTTAGTAGCGGCACTGACACCCATAGCTACGGAACCCGCTACTCGGGCCGTTGAAGCTAACTTGGGAGCGACGTGTGCGATCTTCTTGGCAGCAGCAGTGCCCCACTTGACCATTGCACCACCGGGCTTGCTTGGGGTACCAAGACGAGCCGAGTTAACTGGATTGCCAGAAGCGTTTATCCGATACGGAACCGCTTTTGGTCCAGCCTTCGGACCTCCGGCTTTGGCCCAACCGATCTTAGAAGGGCCTCGCTTAACCTTTCGGGATTGGCCTGCCCCGGCTTCGTACCCTGCTGTAGCAGCCCTGCCTTCGTTACCAGTGGTTGCTGTTACCCTGTTGACGGTCTTGGACGTGGCTTGCTGCACACCTTTAGGACCACTGCCCTTTACCTTCGGTCCAGCATTATTATACGGATTGTTAGGAGAGGGCCTAGCGTAAGCCGGTTTGCGGGGTTTAGCCCCCGGATTATTGTATGGATCGTAACCTTTAGCCATGATAGTATTCCTTTATGTCCAGATTGATCTATTAACGGGAGGATAGTCGTATGACCACCAAGAAGCTGACTCAAGACAATGCCGCTGAAACCATTGCGGAAGCACGGAATGAATTAAGCGTCGTGGACCACGATGTAGACGAATGCCTAAAAGTGCTGACACTGGCAGCCGAGGGTCTGCGCCACCTAAAGAAGATAGTAAAAAATCTAGAGCAAGTAGTAAATTCAGTAGATACAGACACACTCCCGAAAAGAAAGAAGAAACGAAGTGTCCCGTCGTTCTTTTCTTAGCGATGAGTTCCTTTATCACTTCTTGGTTCCATTGATTGCCATTAGCGTACGATCACCAAACAGGTAGAACATCGCACTGGAGGCTAGATTTGCTACCATATCCATCGTCGCCATACTACTACTTGGGGTCCCTACAACGATTACGTAGGTCAGAAGGACTAGAGCCACAGCCACCGGTCTCTGGATACCACGCACGTTCGCTACCCATTGCGAGGTACCGGAAGCCTCGTCCAGCTTGGCCAGCGCCTCAAGGCGTCTGATATCTAGGTCTCCAAGCTTAATAGCCTCGTCTACCGTCGCAGGCTTTGCGCCTGCCCCGCCTGTCCACTTATTTACTAGGCCCCTCAATCCCTGAGATAAGACTGGAATAAAGGCTGTTAGAATAGTGATTGGGTCCATATTAGTATACTCCTTTTAACATTCGATCAGCTAAGGTAACGGCACGTTGCCCAACTTGGGATGCCCACTTGGAGGCGAGCATCTGGTCATGGGCCTTCTGCCAGTCCTTGGCCGCTATAGCAGCCCAAGTGGCCTTAAACTTAAGCAACCCAGGGATACCAAGGTTGTAGGCCATCTCGATAATGATATCCCGCCTTACTTGACTTTCTATAGTGTTGTAGGGAGCGTAGTTATCAAAGTACTCAAAGAGACGGGCTACCTCTATTTCAAGTAGTTCTTCAGCCATAGTCTGGTGTATCTTCAATGTCTCTAGGTTAGTTCCATAACCTATGGTCCACACACCCACAGAATCCTTGTAGGCTGTATCACGATATCCTTCGTGAACCTTAATAGATTCTATGAGCTTAGAAGACATAGTTATATTTTCTTACCATTACTGCTAACAACAGCAGCAAGAACAATATTATGCTTATCGTTAAGCTCTTTTCGTAGGTCGGACAACTGCTCACGATTTTCAGTCGCAAACTCATCCAATCTATCCCTGAGTTCCACGTTGTCTTTAACAATGTTTGTCTCCAGTTTATCAAGCCTTTCTTCCATCTTGTTAAATCTAGCCACATCGCCCGTACGAACTATAGCCATCAGTCCCCCTAAGGCCGTCAAGATTATCTCTGGCAGCCACGCTTCGATGTTGATATTCATTATTTAGTTTCATCCGTATACTGAACCCTGAACTCAGGCGGGAACCCACTGTTGTTCTCGATACCCCTAAGCATAACCTCGGGTGCCCCATTGAACCAAGGTGCTGTACCCTTCATAAGAGTACTGAGCCTACCGCCATACTTCTTAGTAAGGTTTGTGGACGCTTCGTTACCTCCGGGAATAGTCTTGGTTGTATGAAAAGACACATTATAATCACTATCTATCTCCAGATGCATCCCTTCAAGGGCACTGACAGGAATCTTTATGGCATCAAGCGCTGAAGGATTGGACGCATAGAGTTTGATGAATGCAGGACTGGTACGTTCCTCAAGAGTAAGTGGTCGTTCTCCAACTGTGATACCGCTTGCTTCTATCGCTGCCTTACGGACATCCTTCATTATGTCGTTGGTCTCTGCTTCAACAACGAAGAAGATTCCCTTCTGTAGTTTATCATAAACTACGGGATTATCGAACCCTTCCGTGATAAGATCACGGATACCCGGTGCTTGGAAGACTTTCCACAACCCGTCGATGACTTCAATAGGTGGTGCCTTATGTTCACCCCCTTCATAGTACAGGGCTAGGGCTTCTGCATAGGTAGCGGCCTGCATTAGTCCCTGTGTTTGGATAGTTGGGTTCTCAGAACCCACTGCTTGTCTCATCGCAGGGATGTCCTGTTGGACTAGCTGTGTCCATACTTTATTGATACTACTGCCGGGCTTGGTCGCTCTGTCATCAATGGTGTTACCAGTTTGAGGATTAAAGGTAACTCCATCTTCCTTAACTGTGGAGTTGAGTCCCGCTTGATTCACTCCCGTGGCTTGAAGTGTCATTTCAGCGACGTGCTGCTGGTACTCAGTCGCTTTGGTAGCAGACAACTTGTCTAGTAGTGTTGCGGCCCCCGGACTAACAGCAGCGGCCTTGGCGAGGTATGAAGCCCAAGCCTCCTGTACTGGATCAGGGAACACTCCACGATTGCCAATAGTCTCACGGGCAGCCTTATTAAAGTTCAATCCCGCCTGTAGCTGTTCAATGCTCTGAGACTTGGAAGCACGAAGAACCATATCAGCCAATGGTTGTGTCTGCTTGACAATGAAGTCCCAGTTTACCGTGGCCCCCGAAGGAGTCATACCCGCCAGTTCCTTCTGGATAGCGACGACTTGCTGCATCCCCATATCGTAAAGCTGTTGTTCCCGTTGGGCGCTTAGGGCACCTTGGTCTGCTTGAGCCATAGTATCAAGACTGTTCTTGAAACTACGCATACCATTAAGTAGAGCAGCCGATACTCTACCGTATAGAGACTGTTGATTATCGGCAACAACTCTAGCAATCCCATCATCGTAGTCACGTTGAACATTGGCACGTTGGCGATCAGTTCTGTGTTCGACCTTTAGGTCGTTCTCATAGTTACGATCAAAGTTGGTTTGCTTGAATACCGCATTGGCGTATTGGTCGAAGCTACCATTAAATTGAGGGTCTTCGGGAAGCATCCCCTTTGAGATGCCGACCTTGGTTATCTCGTCTACTTGGGTCTTAGCGTCCGCCAGAGCACCGCTTGGATCAAATTGTTCGTTGAACAACCCTGTGGCGTACTTAACGCCTTCAGATATACCGTTGGTCCCCATCCCCGAAGCGTTAGCTATCTTAAGGAACTCTGGAGTAAGACCGGGAAACTGTGCTGCCCACTTACGGAAAGCCGTCTCTTTAAGAACCGCAACTACCGAAGGGTCGGCTTTAGTTTGGCTGGAAAGAAGGTGAATCTTATCCAGTTGTTTCTGTAGGGCAGTGCCTTCCGAAGATTGAATCTGTGCCAAGCCCTGATCTATTACCTTCTGTTGTTCTGATAGAGAGGCGACATATGCCGCATCCTGTTCGTCTATCTCAGCAGAGTAGTTAGCGAGACGTGCAGAATCTACAACATCCGAAGCTGTCTGAGCAAGGGCTGTTACGGCTTCTCCTACCACTTCTCCATTGTAGGACGGTACCGCCTCCACTGGCGAGAACGTGTCCGGTATCTGTGGAAGTGTTGGATTACTCAGTTGTGGCATTATCAGACCTCTTTAAGTTGTCTCGTAGCTGCTTCTCTATATCATCGGCCTCTTGTCCCCACTCAAGCGCTTGAGGAAGACGACTCTTCTGGTCCTCAAACAATTGAAGTATGCGTTGTTTAGTCTCTGTAGGCACGTCCTTTGATTCCAT
>CXWL01111961.1_pt1 | contig 23403 bp, 23 predicted proteins | sample 590931 | NCBI WGS metagenome assembly CXWL01 (sample SAMEA3498368, study PRJEB10139) | groundwater metagenome | biome: water well; material: biofilm material | place: Germany | collected 2015-04-27
GCGTAGGTGTGCTCAACACAATAGTAACACCAGTGTAAGCATGCGCCAAAGAAGGCACAAAAAAGCTGACCATAAGCATAAAACACGCTAATGCAGTTATAAAACATTTATTTTTATATTTGTTAATTAACAAAATTGACTACTCCTGCATTCATTCCATCATTTATATAATTAAAAATCTAGCCTTAAATTAATACGAGCTCGCCTTTTTAGTGTGTTGTAATCGGCAAACTCCTGATAGTGTTCATTAAACAAATTTTCTACCACAGCAGAAACCTCACCTTGCAAGCGTTCACTTTTAAATAGACGCGCTAATCTCACATCAGTTCTCCTGGCCAAGCCAACCAGATTGCCATCACCAAGCCCGGCCACTTCGCCAGCCTGATAATAGGCCAGGCTTGCGTCCCATTGCGAATTAAAACGATGTGTGAGTAAAGCACTAATGGTGCTTCGTGGCATTGATTGAGTGATATCGCGGGCGAGATCATCTTCATTCCCATAAATCTTTACATAAGTATAATTGAGCAATAAATTCGTATCGTTGTTCATACGCCACTTGGCTTGGGCTTCGAAACCCTTGACCTCTAAATCGCCGCCATTTTGGCCGTTTTGCGGTCTGCCACCAATTAAAATTAAACCTGGCGCAGTCACAAAGTCTTTTCTTTTTTCCGTCTGAATATAATCTTGAATATCATCATTAAACAGCCTGGCATCCAAGCTAAAACGTCCCACTCTGCCCAAATAGCCAATCTCTCTAGAAATAATCCGCTCTGGATTTACATTACCCTTATCTGCAACATATTGCTTCAATAAAGAAATATTAGGTATTAAAGTTTTTACAACTACACTGCGGTTAAATTTTTCTTCTACGAAATTTGGGGTACGCAAAGCACTAGAAACAGCCAGTCGTATGGTGTGGTTTGGATTCGGCTTAAAATTAATACTGGCTCGCGGTGAAATGTCCGTGCCGGTGAAGTCATTATGCTCCGCCATGGCACCCGCGTTTAATGTTAAATGCTCAGATGCTCGCCACTCGGTATGCCCGAATAGCCTCTGCAAATCAAAGTAATCTGTTTTATCAGTACCTAAGTAGTGCGGAGCGTACATGCTGTCTCTCCTAACACTGCCACCCCAAACAACTCTTAACATTTTTCCTATTTCAAAATTATGTTGCGCCTCAATATCATAACGCTCTGTTTCTGCCAGGTTTTTAACCGTAACATATGTTGGGTTGGCTAATAATGGAGTCAAATTGCTTAAATTACTGGAAGTTGCTTTATCATCTGATTTATCAAATGAGTGATAAGCCTGTAGCGAAAAATCGCTGTCGTCACTAATATTGTGACGCCAACGAATTAACTCATAATGATTGTTGATCTGCTTTGTGCGAGGTAGAAATAAAATAGAGTCTTTGTCAATATTACCCTCTTCTCGTGCACCATCCGCCAGCCCGAACTCAAGTTCTAAACTGTTTTTTTCGTTCACTTGATAATCCGCTTGCGCATTCAATAAGCGCGTACGTTTGAAATCGTTTCGATTATCCAAACCCTCATCTTCACGATAGCCCGCTGTGATCCGGTAGCTCAAATCATCCAGCTTGCCGGCATGGCGATAAAACGCCTCGTTACGCCCATTACCGTGAGTGGCAATTATTGAGTTAGCATCAACTTCACTTGGATGCTGCGTCATAATATTAATCACACCAAAATAGGAATTTGCCCCATAACTGGCCGCATTAGGGCCGCGCGTGATCTCGATACGTTCAATATCAGCAACTGCTATTGGCAGCTCACTCCATTGCACACCGCCGTACAAAGGGCTATAAACCGAGCGGCCATTGATTAACACCTGCATTGTGCCAGAATAAGCTGTAGTCATGCCGTGGTAGCTCACCACGTGATTGGTGTTGTGAAAAAACCCTGCATTGGTTCCCACATAAAAACCAGGCACCAAGCGAAATATCTCTGGCAAATCAACTATTCCTGCAGCGCGAATTGTCTCGCGATCAATCACCGTGACTGCAGAAGGCGCATCAGCCATTGCCTGCGATAACCTTGATGAGGTAAGCACTTTTGGCACATCGCCAACATAATCATCTTCAGAGAAGATTTGTAGCGGCATTTCTTTGGCAATTGAAACCTGATAACAGGTAACTAATACCAACAAAAGCAATGCTGCATAACTATTATTTTTAGTCGTCATCGTTAATTAACTATGGGTTTTAATTGATCTTTACAACAATTAAACCCAAATAATCCATTAGCTTTGTCATCCCAGCGAAAGCTGGGATCCAGCAAGATAAACAGCCTGCGCAGCAGACAATACTTTGATATTGTCCCGCTACGCGGGAATTGTTCAATCAACTGAATTCCAGCTTTCGCTGGAATGACGAGTTTTTGGTCTAATGGACAATTTGGGTTAAAACAATCTGTTTGTATCATGGAATTTCATGTGCTTTTCTATTTTGCAAAGCAACTAAGTGCGCAATGAGCGTCAGGCCGACCGCCAACAAAGTCGGCCCAAGAAAAATTCCAATAAAACCAAAAGCAATCGCTCCGCCCAGCACCCCCAACACAACCAGCAATAATGGCTGGTGTGATGAGTGGCTGATAAGGATAGGTTTTACTAAATTATCGATGGTACTGATAGCAAGCAATCCATACAACGCAAGAAAAATTGCCCAGCCATGATCTCCATGGTTATAAAGCCATAGCGCAGCGCCCCCCCATATCAATGGGGGTCCTATTGGTATTACTGATAAGAAAAAAGTCGCTAATGCCAACAGTAGCGGCATGGGTGCGCCGGCTACCAGAAACCCTACTAATGCCACTGCCGACTGAGCCACTGCCGTACCAAAAATACCCAGCATCACGCCCTTTACCGTATTACAAGACAGGTTCAGCATCTCTTCACCCAGTTCGCCACCAAGCCTGCGCACGATTGTGATTAGACTTGCGGTCAAGCGTTTACCATCACGATAAAAAAAGAAAGCAATGAACACCACCAGCAGCAGTTGCAAAAAACCACCTGCCACTAATTGCACTGCTTGCAGACTGAATTCGCGTATTGGTTCTGCATATTGACGCAGTAACTTCATAAGCTCATCGTGGCTGACAGCCGCGCGTTCCCAGAACTCGCTGACTTGGTCACCAATTAGGGGCAGATTCCGCATCCACTCAGGTGCGTGCGGTTGCAGATTTTGCAACACCAGCTGCAACTCGTCATACAGTGTAGTCGCGGAATCAGCTAAACTCACGGCAAGATAGGCCATAGGCAGAATCAAGGTGACCAGCAATAGCAAAGTCATCATTATCGCAGCCAGTGTGTCGCGATGACCGAGGCGAAGCCGCACGCGGTGGTAAAGCGGCCAAGTAAACACGCAAAGTATGGCTGCGAACAAGATGGCCGCCATGAATGGGCGCAACACAAGAAAGCAACCGATTATAAGTAAGGCGATTAGGGCAATGCGCGCAATCTGGTTAGTATTGATCATATACATGATGCCTTTGATAACAATTTAAGTACTTGACCACATCAGCAGCTGTTAAACAACCAACTTCTAACATAGCACTTACCATTTCGCTTTTATTTTCACCCAAAACTTGCGTACTAGCAGAATTATTGGAATGCCAATAAGTAACCAAGGAATTGCGCCCATTACGAAAGAAATTAGACTGGCAAAACTTTCCATCATCACACGACCCGCATCTTTTAAGGCGCGCGCAACAGGTGCAAAAAAGCCTTGCTCTGTAATGCCTTGTGCGGCGATAAAATCGATATTCACCGCAACTAAATCCGTTTCTTGCGACAATATTTTACGCATACTCATGATACTGTCTAACTCGCTTTGCGTGTTTGCGAGTTCGCGCTCCACGTCGATAATATCTTTAAATTTAGCATTTTTATCACCTAACATTCCACGCAATCTATCGCGCAACTCGGTTAAATTTTTAATACGCGCATCGGCATCTACCACCTGATTTGTTTTGTCCTCAGCATCACGTCCATGCTGCATGATCTCACCATTTTTGGCGAGGCCTGTTAAAAATATTTCAATATTTCTGGGCGGCACCCGCACGCTAAGGCTTGCTGATGGCGGGCCGTATGGCGTTTCGCGATTATAATTGGCGCTTAACATTTGGCAATTGAGTGCTTCACAATGTTTTACTGCAGCATCAAAAGCCGCTTGCATTTTGTCAGCTGAGGTTTCAATTTGTAAGTGATGGCGTAGCGCAATATACTTTTTAAGCATGGCTGAATTTGCACCAGGCTCGCTAGACGGGGGTTCAAAAGAACGAGGTTCGCTAATTTCAGCAAGACTCTGTTGCGCGCCGCCCGCCATTTTTGCTTGTGCAATATCTGCCACTGCGGGGGCAGCGATGGGAGTTACATCAGGCGCAAAGCTTGTAGCGTCATGTTTGCTACAAGCAGCAGTGACTAGCAGCATTAATAACACCAAAATGTATTTTTTCATGCCCAAGCCTCTAATCCAGAAGTGCTATTTTGAAAGCAGCTTTAACGCCTGCTTGATGCCTTCCGCTACGGTCATTTCTTTATCTAGCAACTTCACCGTTGCCAGCGCCTCACGCTCATTGTACCCTAATGAAATTAGCGCATTCAGCACATCGCCACTAGCTGATTTAGCTTGACTCGAACTCATGGCAGCTACACCATCAATGGTGAATTTATCTTTCAGTTCCAGCAGCAGGCGTTCGGCAGTTTTTTTGCCCACCCCTGGCACGCGCGTCAGCATGGCCGTTTCTTGCAATGCCACCGCTTGCACCAGCTCATCAATTGACAGCCCGCTTAATATAGAAAGCGCAGATTTTGCGCCTATACCGTTAACCTTGAGTAATTGTCGAAACGTTGCACGTTCTTGGTTACTGCCAAAACCATATAGCAGCTGCGCATCTTCACGCACCACAAAATGTGTCAACATCACTACTTTTTCGCCAATCGCCGGCAAGTTATAAAAAGTACTCATCGGTACTTCGCACTCATAACCCACACCGTTACAGTCAATTAAAACCAGCGGCGGTGTTTTTTCCAGCAGAATCCCGTTCAATCTACCTATCATATCAGCCTGCCACCCTTTACTCTAAAACCTGCTGTCGCCAACCTGCCCAACCCCTGCCCACCATGCGCATGACAGATTGCACAAGCTAATGCATCTGCTGAATCCGGTTTAGGGGTTGCGGGTAAGTTAAGTAAGCGTTTGACCATTTCTTGCACCTGTTCTTTTTGTGCATGTCCGTTGCCAACAACGGCCTGCTTGACTTGCAGGGCCGTGTATTCTGCTACAGTTAAGTTGCGTATTACCGCCGCACTAATGGCTGCGCCACGGGCTTGCCCTAATAGCAGGGTCGATTGCGGATTCACATTTACAAACACTTTTTCGATTGCCACTTGATTCGGCTGGTAGGTATCAATCACCTCAAATAAACCGTCTAAGATTATTTTCAGGCGCGCTGGTAGCTCTTCTCTATCTTCTTCACCTTCTATTTTATTTTTTTTGCCGCTAGCGGTTTTAATCGTACCACTCGCGATATAAGTAATTTTTTCACCTGCTTTTTCGATAACGCCAAAGCCTGTAATGCGCAGGCCAGGGTCAACACCTAAGATTCTGACATTATTCAAAATTTTCAAAAAATAAATAGCTTTAAGTCAGACGAGACGCGAATGAAAAAAGGCGACGCAGCGTATGCTTTATTTTTCATAAGATAAGTTATGTAAGGAGCATTTTTTATATGTAACGAAGGTTGACAACAAGCCATTCATTTTTTAATCTTCTATGACTGCGGTAGTGTACACATCCTGCACATCATCCAAATCTTCTAGCGCATCTAAAATCTTTTGCATTTTTACCGCATCGTCGCCCATAAATACGGTTTCATTGCTAGGCTTCATAGTCACTTCGGCTAATACCGCTTTTAATCCTGCGGCCTCCATGGCCTCTTTGATTGCCAAAAAATCACTCGGCGGCGTAATCACTTCAATACTGCCATCTTCATCTGTAACAATGTCTTCAGCGCCTGCTTCAAGCGCAATTTCCATGACTTTATCTTCAGACGTGCCTGGCGCGTAAAGCAAACTGCCGCAGTGCTTGAACATAAAAGCCACTGAGCCATCCGTACCTAAATTACCACCAAATTTAGTCAACGCATGGCGTACATCGGCCACCGCACGCTGTTTGTTGTCTGTGAGGCAATCGATAATAATTGCGGCGCCGTTAATGCCGTAGCCTTCGTAGCGAATTTCCTCATAATTTACGCCTTCCAGCTCACCCGTACCTTTTTTAATGGCACGCGTGATATTGTCAGCCGGCATGTTTTCTTCTTTGGCCTCTGCCACGGCGGCTCGTAAACGCGGGTTCATGGTCACATCGCCACCACTTAAGCGTGCCGCAACGGTGATTTCTTTGATAATTTTGGTGAAAATTTTACCGCGCTTAGCATCTTGACGACCTTTACGGTGTTGAATATTTGCCCATTTACTATGACCTGCCATATTGCCAACCTTTTAACACAATTAGATAAGTTGGATTTTATCACAGGCATGGGTGGGCAAAGTAAACACTAAAACGTTTCTCAAACTTAAAAAACACTTTATGTCGTCGTGATTTTTCATATTGCTATTCCACTAAATAACCCGTCATTCCCGCGTAGGCGGGAATTCAGTCAAGGTTGGTAGTCACGAATGGTTGTTTATTGAGACAATGCTAGTATTCACGTGGTCTGGATATCAGCTTTTGCTGGTATGACGAATATGCGAAATTAGCTAAATCATCGGATTGTTTGGTGGAATAGCTATAACTTGGCACTTGGCATTTTGCTATTCACATTATTAAGGTGTATATTTTTACATAAGCTTTGCGGAGGAATGGATTATGAAAACATTACAACAATTACTAAATAGCAAAAAACATAAAGAAGTAATTTCAATTGCCCCGCATCGCCCCGTGTTTGATGCCCTAGTGGTATTAGCAGAATATAAAATCGGTGCGTTGGTAGTGCTTGAAGGCGACAAACTGGTAGGTATTTTTTCTGAGCGTGACTATGCGCGTGAAGTTATACTCAAAGGCAAATCTTCAAAAACTACGCAGATTAGCGAAGTTATGACGGACAAAGTATTAGCGGCCAAACCCGACGATACCGTAGAGCAAGCCATGTCCGTGATGTCTGAGAAGCGTATCCGCCATCTACCTGTGGTTGATAACGACAAAGTGATTGGTATGCTGTCGATTGGCGACTTGGTAAAAGAAACGATTACTTATCAGCAAGACCTTATCAAGCAACTAGAAAGCTATATCAAGGGTTAAGAATGACTAGTCGAGCCTGATTTGGCTTTATTTAGTCATTTTCCGGGCTTTCATTGGACGGCACTTTTATAGATATTTAGCTATAGATTTTAGCTATAGATATTTAGCCACCATCGCATTACTTAAATCATTTGCCACGATAGGTAAACGCACGAAATAGCCGCTACCAGAAGCTTCATGAATGTTCTCACCCTTTTTGTTGAACATTTCTTCAACAACTAACTCTTGATTGCCCGTTGGATGAATAACCTGCAGGCGATCACCCACCGCAAATTTGTTTCGGGCTTCAATATCGGCCAAACCCTTTTCTGCATCGTAAGCTACCACATCGCCCACATACAAACTGCGATTAGAGATTGAATAACCTTGCTTGTAATTTTGATGCTCTGCCGTATGGTGGCGTTGATAAAAGCCATCGGTATAGCCACGGTTGGCGAGATTTTCCAAATCGCCTAGCAAATTCCAGTCAAACGGGCGACCAGCAACCGTATCATCTATCGCCTGACGATAATTCTGGCAAGTGCGCGCCACGTAATAGCGTGACTTGGTGCGACCTTCAATTTTTAACGAATCCACGCCCATTTTAACCAGCCGCTCTACGTGTTCAATAGCGCGCAAATCTTTACTGTTCATAATGTAAGTACCATGTTCATCTTCTAGTATCGGTAGTAATTCACCTGGGCGCCCTTTTTCTTCGATGAGATAAACGTTATCCGCCAATGGATGGCGCGGCAAACTACCGCAACCAGACAGGCTGGATTTCTCCATCTCGGCTTTGAAATCAAATTCGTTCAGGCGAATCACACCCGCAGCGTCTTCAGTGGCATCGTGTACTTTGTAGTCCCAGCGACAAGAGTTAGTACACGTGCCCTGATTAGGGTCGCGATGATTAAAGTAACCAGAGAGCAAACAGCGGCCAGAATAGGCAATGCACAACGCGCCATGAACAAAAACTTCCAGCTCCATCTCAGGGCAAAGCTGGCGAATTTCTTCAATCTCATCTAACGACAATTCACGTGACAATATCACGCGCTTAAGGCCCATAGCCTGCCAGAATTTCACTGTAGCAAAATTGACCGTATTTGCTTGCACCGAAAGATGCACAGGCATCTCTGGCCATTTTTCACGCACCATCATAATCAATCCAGGGTCAGACATAATCAGCGCATCCGGCTGCATGGCGATAACAGGTTTCATATCTGCCATGTAAGTTTTCACCTTGGCGTTATGTGGCGAAATGTTACTCGCCACAAAAAACTTTTTGCCACGCGCATGCGCCTCGTTAATGCCAATCTCAAGATTAGCCATTGTGAAATCGTTATTACGAGCGCGCAAGCTATAACGCGGCTGCCCCGCATAAATTGCATCCGCGCCGTAATCAAAGGCAGTTCGCATACGGTCTAAGTCGCCAGCCGGGGCTAACAGTTCAGGTGATTTCATACATAATTCCTTAAATTCAGTTTTATCCGTTCGTGGTGAGCTTGTCGAATCATGAACGGTTTTTGAGTGCGAGTTAGTTGTGTTTACTTTTTGCCAATTTAGACACTTCATTCCAGTTGCCCCGCATCATCGCCTCTTTTTTAGCACGACTCCAACCCTTGATTTGAAGCTCTGCGGTTAGCGTCTCTTCCCTAGTGACTAGACTGACTAAAAACCAATTCAACAGGTAGTCGGGTACTTGTGTAGCCTTTTATTTCACCCGTTTGATGACAAGCTAAACGCGATTCCAGATTATCAGTATGCCCTGTGTAGTAGGAACCATCGGCGCACCGTAAGATATAAATCCAAAACATATTATTAAATCCTTCATCAGGATTCATCCTTCGACAAGCTCAGGACGAACGGGTTTTAGGTTAATTTCTTGTAAGAGAACGAGAGTTTCTCGGGTAAGTTAATTTACCTTTTGCCATTACAAACCAAAATCATCCGTTCGTCCTGAGCTTGTCGAAGGATGAACAACCGTAACTACTCACCAATAATCTTCACTAGCACACGCTTCTTACGGCGGCCATCAAACTCACCATAAAAAATCTGTTCCCAAGGGCCAAAATCCAGCCGACCTTCGGTAATTGCCACCACGACTTCACGACCCATCAGCTGACGCTTCATGTGCGCATCGGCATTATCTTCCCCCGTATCGTTATGGCGATAACTGCTCACAGGCTCATGCGGCGCAAGCTTTTCTAACCACTGCGTATAGTCATGATGCAAACCGCGTTCGTCATCGTTAATAAATACACTGGCGGTAATGTGCATAGCGTTTATCAGCACCAATCCTTCTTTCACGCCGCTCTCACGCAAACACTCATTTACCTGTTCAGTAATGCGAATAAATGCAACGCGGGTGGGTGGGTTAAACCATAATTCTTTACGATAACTTTTCATTGTTGTCTCCAAGATTGTTAAGGCTATTTTAGCACTGCATCAATCAATTGAATAAAAAAGGCCTCCAGATGGAAGCCTTTTAATTCACGTGGCTAACTTAACTTTTCACTTCAACTTCGTGCACAAAGACTTTGCCCTCGTTATCAGTAGCTTGCACCTCTAATTTACCTGCTGCATCCGGCACAAAATTAAATTTAAAATAAGGGTCTTCACTGGTGCCTACACCCACATCTATCGTCATCACAGGTTTACCATTGTAGGTAAACGATGCTTTGTTAATATAAAACGCTGGCACATAACCTTGTGACACTAAATCACGTTGCAAACCAGTGCGCATTGGATGCTTGATATTAAAGATTGTTGAAGTAGCGCTGCCAATTTTTACAGGGTCTTCCACTTTTAATTTAATTTTACCTGCCGCAGCACGAATCGCCGCATCGTCGCCATCTACAGTACCCCCGCAACCACCTGCTGCACGAATTTCACGTGATGCCATGTAAAGTTTGCCATCTGCTGTTTCACCCACTAAGCGTACAAATGCATCAGTTTCAAAGCGGATACGTGTAGCTAACTGAAAGTTACCGAGCATGTCAGTTAGATGGTAAGTTGCAGTCAACGGAATCGGGTTGGCATCGACGAATGCGTAGAGCTTTTTAATCACCACGCCTTTTGCCGCAGCATTATCAATCACGTAGGTCACCGGCACTTGTGCGCCGCTTTCGGCGCGGCGCGGCGCTTCTATTTTAATGAAATCAACTTCTTGCATATCACGTTTTGCAAAAAACGCTTCTTTCATGACCGGCCATAACTTGGGGTCAGCCTCAGCAAATGCACTGTTCATAAAAATTGCTGACAAGCCAGCCAACAACAGCTTACTCATCCAAAGTTGAGATTGTTTGTTCATGCTCTAGACGACAAATTCTATTTAGTTATATACACCGCTTACGACAAACTACTTAGCCACGTAGTTCGCATTTTATGCAGATATTCGCCAAGGTCTGTGACGTGAGTCACACAAAGAAGTCGTGTTCAAGCGTTTTTGTAAGACTCGAAATTCAATTCAATACCGTTGCCTGCCGGGTCTTTCAAATTGATTTGTCGCACCCCATTAGCCAGCACACGTGTAGTGTAAGGCACGTGATGCGCTTGCAAGTGCGTCTCCATGGCTGGCATATCGGTACAGGTAAATGAAATATGGTCGTAGGTACCATGCACATTAATTTGCGGTGGCGTCTCTGTTTTGTAGTCAGCCAGATGCACTACATCATTGTCACCGATATACAACCAAAAGCCATAGCTTGTACTCGCCACCCGCGGCCCGACCTTTAAGCCGATAATATCGCAGTAAAAATCCTTCAGCACGTGCATTAATTCACGGTCTGAGCGAAGGTTGATATGGTTGATTTCAGTGACTGGCATCAATCACCCCCCAATGCAATTCACGATGCAAGAACCAGGCACGTCCGCGTAGACAGTACGAATAGTACGGCAAGCGGATGTAACAACGTTATCGCGAAGTGAGTGCATTTTAAGCCGCTGGATTTTGTGAGCGAACCCGAATATGCAACTCTCTTAATTGTTTCTCATCCACCTCGTTCGGCGCATTCGTCATCAAGCACTGCGCACGTTGCGTTTTAGGGAAGGCAATCACATCGCGGATAGATTCTGCGCCTGCCATCAACGTAACCAAGCGATCTAAGCCAAACGCCAAACCACCATGCGGAGGTGCGCCATATTGCAATGCATCAAGCAAAAAGCCAAATTTTTCTTGCGCTTCTTCTTTGCTGATTTTAAGTGCATCGAATACTTTAGATTGAATGTCTTGTTTGTGGATACGCACAGAGCCGCCGCCAACTTCCCAGCCGTTTAACACCATGTCGTAGGCTTTAGATAAACATGCGCCCGGGTTAGAAACCAGTAAGTCTTCGTGACCATCTTTTGGTGCGGTGAATGGGTGATGCAATGCTGCCCAGCGATCATTTTCTTCATCGTGTTCAAACATTGGGAAATCTACTACCCATAGCGGCGCCCATGCACGACCATCAACGTGGCCTTTATCGTGGCCGACTTTAAGACGTAATGCGCCGAGTGCTTCATTCACCACTTTGGTCTTATCTGCGCCAAAGAACACGATGTCGCCGTTTTGTGCGCCGGTGCGGTCGATAATGGCTTGCAACGCAGTTGCATGAATATTTTTAACAATTGGGCTTTGCAGGCCTTCTTCATTCAATTTGGTGATGTCGTTAATCTTGATATAAGCAAGACCTTTAGCACCATAGATTTTTACAAACTCGGTGTAAGCATCAATCTCGCTACGCGCAATGGCTGCGCCGTTTGGCACACGTAAAGCCGCTACACGGCCACCAGCCATATTGGCAGCGCCTGCGAACACTTTGAAGTCTACATCTTTCATTACATCTGAAAGCTCGGTGATTTCCAGCGTCACGCGCATATCTGGCTTATCTGAGCCGTAACGGGTCATCGCTTCAGCAAAGCTCATGCGTGGAAATGCCGCAGGTAAATCTACGTTTTGAACCTTTTTCAGCATTTGTCGAATCATTTCTTCAACAATATCCATGATTTGGTTTTCAGTCATGAATGATGTTTCAATATCGACTTGCGTGAACTCTGGCTGACGGTCTGCACGTAAATCTTCATCGCGGAAGCATTTAGTGATTTGGAAATAACGGTCGAAACCTGAAACCATGAGCAATTGCTTAAATAACTGTGGTGATTGCGGCAACGCGAAGAACATGCCTGCGTGAACACGGCTTGGCACCAGGTAATCACGCGCGCCCTCAGGGGTTGAGCGCGTTAGCATTGGTGTTTCAACTTCAATGAAACCGTTGGTATCTAAATAATCGCGCAGGGTTTTAGAAACACGATAACGTAACATCATGTTTTTTTGCATCGCTGGGCGACGTAAATCAATGTAGCGATGTTGCAGGCGTACAGTTTCAGTGAGGTTTTCGTCATCCAACATGAACGGCGGTGTGAGTGATGCATTGAGAATCTCGATCTCAGTCGCAATCATTTCAACTTCGCCTGTTGCTAAGTTGGCATTGGTTGCGCCGTCGGGGCGCGCATTGACTACACAGGTCACTTTAAGCACATATTCACTGCGTACTGATTCAGCGATTGCAAAGGCTGCTTTTGCATCAGGATTAATCACAATTTGCGCCATGCCCTCGCGGTCGCGCAAGTCAATAAAAATAACGCCGCCATGGTCGCGGCGGCGGTGTGCCCAACCACATAAAGTAACAGTTTGGCCGATGTGTTCGCGGTTTAAGTGCCCGCAGTAATGTGTACGCATAGTATTTAAGTCTTGTTGAATAGTCAGTTGAAATTAATGGTTTGATTTGTATCTTTTATAATGTTTATTGCAATAATTTTTTTGGTAACTTCTCTGGCGGCGCTACCACCCCCATCGAAATAATATATTTCAGTGCCTCATCCACGCTCATGTCCAGCTCAACGACATCCGCACGCGACATCATCAAAAAGTAGCCGCCCGTTGGGTTTGGCGTAGTCGGCACATATACGCTTACAAAATCACCTTGCAAATGATTCGCTACATCACCGCCAGGTTGCCCTGTGATAAAGGCAATCGTCCAAGTCCCTTGCCTTGGAAACTGCACCAATACTGCACGGCGAAATGCGTTGCCAGAATCTGAAAATAGCGTGTCAGACACTTGCTTGACGCTAGCGTAAATAGATTTCACCACTGGCACGCGTGCAAGCAGAGCCTCCCACAACAGAATCAATTGCTTACCAAAAAAATTGGTGGCAATTAAACCTGTGACAAAAATAATTAATAGCGTGAGCAAGGCACCAACACCTGGAATCTCTAACCCCAACTGCGCTTTAGGCCGCCAATGTTCTGGTAACAGGAATAAGCTTTGATCCATCATGCCGACCAGGCTTGTGATCACCCACACGGTGATAAACAAAGGCACCAACACTAGCAACCCTGTAATAAAGTATTTTTTCATACGTTTAATTGAATACGTTTAGTGGCAAGTTAATTGAATGAAAAGCGCAGCTTAATGACAAGCACAGCCAGTAGCACAAGTAGCGGACACTGCATCAGACTTTTTTTCAGATTTTGTTTCTGAAATAGCTCCGTTTTTGCTAGAAGCATCTTTATCAGGCGAGTCTGCATTTGATGCGCCTTTGTCAGACGCATTTTTCGCACCATTTTTGAAATCGGTGGCATACCACCCACTACCGCTCAGCTGAAAACTAGGTGCAGACAATTGTTTGCTAAAAGTTTCAGCACCGCACCCCGGGCAAGGCTCTATATTCGCCGCGCTGATTTTGCGCATCACTTCGGCTTTAAGGCCGCAACTACTACATTGATAATCGTAAATTGGCATGTGTAAAATTATAGCTAAAATCTAAAAACGAAATTATACCTTACTGATAGCACCAATGCGATGAAACACATTGATTTCAAAACAACTTCCGGTAATGTTCGTAAACAAAAAAATAAGAGCCAGCATTGCTGGCTCTTAATTTACATTATTACACTAGGTAGACGTCAAAAAGGAATGTCATCCTCAAAGTCATCAAAACCTGAGCCACTTGCAGCTGGTTTAGCACTAGCCTGTGCTGACGCCTGACCTGCTGGAGCTCCAGATTGTCTGGCTGGCGCTTGGCTATAACTATCATCACCGCTGCTACTTTGATCCATACCGCCATCATAACTAGCGTTCGAGCTACCGCCTTCGCGGCCACCTAACATTTGCATTTGGTCTGCAATAATTTCTGTGGTGTAACGATCCTGGCCTTCTTTAGTTTGCCATTTGCGTGTTTGCAAGCGGCCTTCTACATAGACCGGACGACCTTTTTTAAGATACTCTCCGGCGATTTCTGCCAGTTTACGATACATCACAATGTTGTGCCATTCGGTACGCTCTTGTTTTGCGCCAGATTTATCTTTCCAGCTATCGGTAGTGGCAATGCTAAAATTACATACCGCCTCGCCGTTTGGCATAAACCTAACCTCAGGATCGCGCCCTAAATTACCTACTAATATCACTTTATTGACTGATGCCATTTTTATCCCCTCAACAATTTATGCACTTGGGTTTCATCCCAATTTTGCGATTTATCTATTTTCAATATCACCGTGCGCTCCTGTGGCAATACCGCTACCTCAATCACGCCACTTAGCTTTGCAAGCTCACTTTTAAGAACATTTGCACTTTCACCGGTCATTTCATCAGCCATTTCGTTCATGGTGTACATTTTAGTTTTAACAGCTGGTGGCGCCTGCATTGAATATGCCAGTGTTAGCCATAAAAACATCATAATGCTACAGAATATGAACACGCTAGCAAAGCCTAACGTGTGCGATAAATAACCGCCGAATGCACCGCCAACAAAAATACCTAAAGATTGCGCCGTATTATAAACGCCCATTGCCGTGCCCTTTGCAGCTGCGGGCGCAACTTTACTAATAATTGAAGGTAATGAGGCTTCGAGCACATTAAATGCAATGAAGTACATGGTGAGTGAAGCCACAATACCCCAAAAATGTTGAATAGATGCTGCAAACATCAATTGCGCGACAAACATGGTCGCGATTGCACTAACGAATACCAGCTTCATTTTAGCTTGCTTCTCGGCATAAATAATAGCTGGTACCATTAATACAAATGAAGCAAGTAATACAGGCAAGTAAATATGCCAATGCTGATTTACATCTATGCCGCTTGATTTCACAATTGCAAACGGCACCACAACAAACATCGCCATTTGTGCGGCATGCAAGGCAAAAATACCGTAATTCAAGCGTAATAATTGCTTGTCTTTTAGCACATCGTTTAGCTTGGCTGGTGCAGCGCTGGCGTCAGAATGATAGTGGCTATGCACAGGGTCAGGCACCACAAATTTCACCACGGCAATGGCTGCTAGCGTTAATAATGCAGTCATGGCAAATATACCTGGCACGCCTATCCACTGGTTAAGCAAAGGCCCGCCAACTAGCGAAAGTGCGAACGCAATACCGATGGTGCCGCCTATCGTCGCCATGGCTTTGGTGCGGTTTTCATCGCGCGTCAAGTCTGCAACCAGTGCCGTTACCACAGCGGAAACAGCGCCAGCACCTTGAATAGCGCGGCCTAAGATAATGCCTTCAATGTTCATAGCTAAGGCTGCCACCATGCTACCAACGGCAAAAATAGCGAGTCCCAGGTAAATCATCGGCTTGCGGCCATATTTATCTGATGCCATGCCAAAAGGTAATTGAAACAGCGCTTGCGTGAGGCCATAAGCGCCTAACGCTATCCCTATCATCAGGCTGCTAGGTTTTTCAGATAAAGTTGAGGCATAAATAGCAAAAATCGGCAAGATCAAAAACATACCCAGCATACGCAAGCCATAAATTGACGCCAAACTGATAGTAGCTCGCATTTCTACTGAGGTCATTTTGTCTGATGACATCTCTAATGATGACATTGTGTCTGATGCAATTTCTGCAAAAAGATCATGGGTCTGATTACTTGAATGGTTCTTTGATGTGGGCATGAAAAACATGGACCTGAAAAATGTTTAGCTAAAAACGTAAAAGTAGGTATATTAGCAGGTTGCCCTAATTTTCGTAAAAGCATTATGGAATTCATCAAAATACGCGGTGCGCGAACGCACAACCTGAAAAATATTTCACTGGATATTCCACGCAATCAACTGGTTGTGATTACGGGTTTATCTGGCTCGGGTAAGTCGTCGCTTGCTTTTGATACGCTTTATGCAGAAGGCCAGCGGCGTTACGTAGAATCACTTTCAGCCTATGCCCGGCAATTTTTGGCGCGGATGGATAAACCCGATGTTGATTTGATTGAAGGTTTATCACCCGCTATTTCAATTGAGCAAAAATCTACTTCGCATAATCCACGCAGTACCGTAGGTACGGTGACTGAAATTCACGATTATCTGCGTCTTTTGTACGCCCGTGCTGGTGACCCTGAGTGCCCGGAGCATGCGATTAAGCTAGAAGCGCAAACCGTTAGCCAAATGGTCGATAGCGTGTTAGCCCTGCCAGAAGACACCAAGCTCATGATACTGGCGCCTGTGGTAAGCAATCGCAAAGGTGAGCAGCTGGATTTGTTTGAGGAGCTGAAAGCACAGGGTTTTGTGCGGCTACGCATAGATGGCAAGATTTATGAAGTTGACGCCCTGCCTCAACTTGCTAAAACCACCAAACATAGTGTCGATGTGGTAATCGACCGTTTGAAGGTGAAGCAAGATATGAAGCAACGCATTGCAGAATCCTTTGAAACCGCCTTACGTTTGGCTGACGGCAAAGCAATTGCAGCGGAGATGGATACCGATAAAGAACATCTGTTTTCTGCCAAATTTTCATGCCCCGCGTGTGACTACTCACTAGCTGAGCTAGAGCCGCGCCTGTTCTCATTTAACAACCCGATGGGCGCTTGCCCCGTTTGTGACGGCTTAGGCAATATTAACTTTTTCGACCCCAAGCGCGTGGTGGCTTTTCCGCATCTATCTCTTGCCGCTGGCGCGATTAAAGGCTGGGATAGACGCAACCAATTCTATTTTCAAATGCTGGCAAGTTTAGCCACGCACTATAACTTCGACCTTGATACCGCGTTTGAAAAACTGCCTGAGTACATTCAAAAGGTATTACTCAACGGCAGCGCTAAAGAAGAAATACCGTTTAAATACTTAAATGAGCGTGGCGTTTTCTTTCAAAAAATCCATACGTTTGAAGGTATTTTGAATAACCTTAAACGCCGTTATCACGAAACTGATTCACAAACAGTGCGTGAAGAACTGGCAAAATATTTGAACTCACAAAGCTGCCCAGACTGTGCAGGTACGCGTTTACGCAAAGAAGCGCGTCATGTAAAAGTTGGCAATAAAAACATTCATGAAGTATGCGAAGTGCCGCTAAAGTTAGCGCTTACTTTCTTTGATACACTCGAACTCACTGGCGCAAAACTTGCGATCGCTGACAAAATTGTTAAAAAAATCAGTAACCGGCTCAAGTTTCTAACCAATGTAGGTTTGGAATATTTATCGCTTTCACGCTCAGCAGAAACGCTTTCTGGTGGTGAGGCGCAGCGTATCCGTTTGGCTTCGCAAATCGGTAGCGGCTTAACAGGGGTGATGTATGTGCTGGATGAGCCTTCAATTGGCCTGCACCAGCGCGACAACGACCGGTTACTGGAAACGCTGAAGCGCCTGCGCGATATTGGTAACAGCGTGATTGTGGTAGAGCACGATCATGATGCAATTTTAGCGGCTGACTATGTAGTGGATATTGGCCCTGGAGCAGGTGAGCATGGCGGCCAGATCGTGGCAGAAGGCACCCCTGCGGAAGTTCAAGCCAACCCAAACTCACTGACGGGTGAATATTTAAGCGGTAAAAAGCAAATCATTTACAACAAAAAGCGTACTGCACCTGATCCTACGCGCTGGCTTAAAATGAGCAACGCAACGGGCAACAACTTAAAAGATGTCACACTCAAACTGCCCGTAGGTTTGCTCAGTTGCATCACAGGTGTTTCTGGCAGTGGCAAATCTACACTGATTAACGACACTTTATACCGCGTAGTAGCACAACATTTGTATGGCAGCAGCACCGAGCCTGCGGCATTTGGTGAAATTGATGGCTTAGCTTTTTTTGACAAAGTAGTGGATGTGGATCAAAGCCCAATCGGACGCACGCCACGCTCTAATCCAGCCACTTATACAGGACTATTCACGCCGATTCGTGATTTATTTGCTGGCGTGCCTGAAAGCCGTGTGCGCGGTTATGGGCCTGGCAGATATTCATTCAACGTAAAAGGCGGTCGTTGCGAAGCTTGCCAAGGCGACGGTGTGATTCGCGTTGAAATGCACTTTTTACCCGATGTTTATGTGCCATGCGATGTGTGCAAAGGCCACCGCTACAATCGCGAAACTTTGGAAATTCAGTTTAAAGGCAAAAATATCCGCGAAGTGCTGGAAATGACGGTAGAACAAGCACATATGTTCTTCAGTGCGCAACCGGTCATTTCACGCAAGCTTAAAACGCTATTGGATGTTGGTTTGGGATACATCACGCTAGGACAAAGCGCCACTACCTTATCTGGCGGTGAGGCGCAACGCGTTAAACTGGCTTTAGAGCTGAGCAAGCGTGATACTGGCCGCACGCTGTACATTTTGGATGAGCCGACTACAGGTCTACATTTTGCCGACATTCAATTATTACTGGACGTAATTCACCGTTTGCGCGATGCTGGCAATACGATTGTGATTATTGAGCATAACCTGGACGTAATCAAAACAGCCGACTGGATTGTCGATATGGGGCCAGAAGGTGGTGATGGTGGCGGTACCATTATTGCCGAAGGCACGCCTGAACAGGTGGCGCAGAACACCGAGAGTTACACCGCTAAATATCTAAAAGCGATGCTTTAATGGAGGCTTTTACATGAAAGATTTTTTGCCAAAGCTTTACTGAAAAATACATATTTCTGTCATTCTTCGCTACGCTCAGAATGACGAGGTTTTAAGGTTTTAGATTAAAAAACATTCGTCCATTCCATTACTAATACTTAAAGCACCGCTACAACAGCAGTCTTACTTGGGCACTTCCACCATATACATTCTTGCTTGTATGGTCGCAATGCGCCGATTTAGGTATCGCGTAGAACTATGTTTGTCATAAAAGCGCGGATTAGGAATCATCGCCGCTAGCCTGGCAGCCTGCCAGCTGCTTAGATTAGCTGCGCTGGTTTTATAATAGTGTCTTGCAGCGGCCTCTGCGCCAAACACGCCATTGCCCCACTCAATCACATTCAGATAAATCTCTAAAATACGACGCTTAGTGAGCATATTTTCCAGCATCACTGTAATCATGGCCTCTTCACCTTTGCGCCAAGGCGTGCGTTTGGTGGATAAAAACAGATTTTTTGCGAGCTGCTGGCTAATAGTAGAGCCACCTGCTACGATTTTGCCTTTTTTAAGATTTTTTTCATAAGCTTTTTGAATGCCTTCCCAATCAAAACCTTCATGATCCAAAAACTTTGCGTCCTCTGATGCGATGACAGCGCGTTTAAGATTATTAGAAATTTTGGGGTAATCCACCCATTTATATTTTAAATCAGCATCTGGATTCTTCTCTTGAATGATTTCCAAGCGGTCTTCCATAAAGGCGCTGGTAGATGGATTAAATTTTATCCACCAACAAATATGCAAAAATATCCAGAGTTGATACAAAAATAGTATTGTAAAAAACAGTACTAACCCACGCGTTGCATAGCCGCCAAAGCCGATAGGTGCCGCATCTTGTTTATTGTTTAATAGCCAATTGATCATTATTAAAAGTGAGTGCCTGGTATCACTACTATAGATTTCTGATTTCCTGCATGACACTTTGCGTTTCTGGCCGAACACCACGCCAAATACAAAAAGCCTCAGCGGCCTGCTCTACAAGCATGCCGAGGCCATCTGCCACTTGCGCGCCATTAGCACGCGCTTGTTGCATAAATGGCGTTTCGCGGCCATACATCATGTCGTACGCCAAGCAACCTTTTGCAAAAATTGTGTTGGGAATTGGCAAAGCGGTATCGCTCAGGCCTGTAGATGTGGCGTTAATTACAATATCAAATACATACCCTTGCAAGTCTTCAAATGCACATCCCGTCAAGGCGCTCGGACGATGTCCTTGTTGTACTTTTACTTTTTTTACCATACCCATCGCTTTATCAAACGTGCGATTTGTAATTACTAACAGACCTGGTTTAGATTCCAGTAACGGATGGAGTACACCTTCAGCAGCGCCGCCAGCGCCAATCAGCAAAATACGTTTGCCTGCCAATTGTATGCGCAAGTTTTGCTCGATGTCGCGCACAAGACCAGCACCATCGGTGTTTTCGGCGACTATACCATCAGCATTAAAAATCAAAGTGTTGGCTGAACCTGCCCCCATTGCGCGTTCAGTGAGATGATTACTTAACTTAAATGCCTCAAACTTAAACGGCACAGTGACATTCACGCCCTTATAGCCCTGTTTAATCAGTCCAAAAACAACGGCCTCAAAACCATCCAGCGGCGCTAGAACACGCTCATAACTAATATCTTGTCTTGTTTGTTTTGCAAACGCTTCATGTATCAACGGCGATTTGCTATGTGCAATTGGATTGCCGATCACTGCATATTTATCCGTCATGCGCTAGTTTGTCCAAGGTAAACCAGCATGCTTCCAGCCATTAATCATGGTGCGCTGCTCAAGCTCATTCGCTTCGCCCTCAAAGCCTTCCAGCATGTTATACACATTACTGTACCCCAGCTGATGCGCCACCACTGCGGCATTGTGAGAGCGCCCGCCTGTACGGCACATAAAAATGACGGCAAGGTCCTTATCTACATTTTCAGCCAATTGCCTGGCGAACTCTGCATTTGGTATCATGCCAGGATAAAAAGCCCATTCTATGTGCTTTGCTTGCGGCACTCTGCCGACCAGTTCAAGTTCAGCACGGCTACGTACATCTACCAAAACAATTGCCGGGTCTTGCTGGATTAAATTAAAAGCTTCTTCTGGCGTTAACTCACCTGTATAAGGCAAGTTTTTACCTACTGCGCGTTTTTGCGCTAACTGCAAAATTTGATATTGATTGCTCATGAACTCACCTTAATAATTTAACCTGATAAATTGATTTTAAGATTTTCGTAAAATTTCTTTGTATAAAATATTAGTAAAAGTATAGCCCTAAAATCAGAAAAATATTTACACACTTTGACCTGTGCCTGACCTACATAACTGAAGCACTGCATTGGTGCAAAAAAATGACTTGATGCACTTAATTGGTGCTTATTTTTCACTTGGGTTTTTATGCCTCTTGAAAAAAGACGTGTTTTGGTCTTTTCAGGATGGCATGTTTCCTGCTAATCTACTGAGTTGAATTATTTAATTTTTTATCCTAACCACACCATAAAATAGGAGATTCTGATGTCAGTGGCTAATGTAATGAAAATGGTAAAAGAAAACGACATTAAATTTGTTGATTTTCGTTTTACTGATACGCGCGGTAAAGAGCAACACGTGACCGTGCCTGTTTCTCACTTTGACGAAGCTAAATTTACCGAAGGTCATGCGTTTGATGGCTCTTCTATCAGTGGCTGGAAAGGTATTCAAGCCTCTGACATGCAATTAATGCCGGATCCATCAACTGCCAATATCGACCCATTTATGGATGAGCCTACACTCATTTTAACTTGCGATGTTGTTGACCCAACCGATGGCAAAGGTTACGATCGTTGCCCGCGTAGCTTGGCAAAACGCGCTGAGGCCTATTTAAAATCTAGCGGCTTAGGTGATACTGCTTACTTTGGCCCAGAACCAGAATTCTTTATTTTTGACAGCGTGCAATGGAATGTTGGCATGGGTGGCTGTAGCGTACAGATTAATTCTGAAGAAGCAGCTTGGTCTTCTGGCGAGAAGTTCGAAGGTGGCAACACAGGCCACCGTCCTGGTGTTAAAGGCGGGTACTTCCCAGTGCCTCCAGTAGATTCGTTGCAAGATGTGCGTTCAGCCATGTGCATGACGCTTGAAGCCATGGGCGTGCCTGTTGAAGTGCATCACCATGAAGTAGCAACCGCCGGCCAATGTGAAATTGGTACAAAATTCAGCACATTAACGCAACGTGCTGACTGGACTCAAATCCTAAAATACGTGGTGTTGAACACTGCACATGCTTATGGCAAAACGGCTACTTTCATGCCTAAACCATTTGCAGGCGATAACGGTTCTGGTATGCATGTGCATCAATCAGTTTGGAAAGATGGCAAAAACTTGTTTGCAGGCAATGGCTATGCGGGTTTAAGTGAATTCGCGTTGTACTATATCGGCGGTATCATTAAACACGCACGTGCATTAAATGCGATTACTAACCCAGGTACTAACTCATACAAACGCTTGGTTCCACACTTTGAAGCGCCAGTGAAATTGGCTTATTCAGCTAAAAACCGCTCTGCTTCTATTCGTATTCCATTTGTGCATGGTGAAAAGGCACGCCGTGTTGAAGCGCGCTTCCCTGACCCAATCGCCAACCCATACCTGGCTTTTTCAGCCTTGTTAATGGCTGGCTTAGACGGTGTGCAAAACAAAATTCATCCAGGTGAGCCAGCCACTAAAGACTTGTACCATCTTTCTCCAGAAGAAGATGCAACGATTCCAACGGTGTGTTCTTCATTAGATCAAGCTTTGGAATACCTGGATAAAGACCGTGAGTTCTTAACTCGTGGCGGCGTGTTCACCGATGACTGGATTAACGCTTACATCGACCTGAAAATGGAAGAAGTAAACAAAATTCGCATGACACCGCATCCTGTTGAGTTTGGTATGTACTATTCTTGCTAATACATAACTAGTTGCAACAATAAAAAAGGGGCGATGTTTTCGCCCCTTTTTTATTATTCTACACATTACGTCAACCCTTGCTCAAAACCACACGTTGCCTGACAACATTGCCTAATTCAGCCAACTCTACTAAACTAATCTTATGAAAAAATATTTGTACATATTTGCAATCGTTACAGCCATATTTTCGAGCTACGCATTTGCTGAAATTTATAAGCGCGTTGATGCCGATGGCCGCATTACCTACTCTAATATAAAAACAAAAGGCGCCACACGATTAGAGCTAGACCCTGATGCCAATACAATTTCAAACGACCGTGCTAAAGTT
>CXWL01034196.1_pt1 | contig 23399 bp, 29 predicted proteins | sample 590931 | NCBI WGS metagenome assembly CXWL01 (sample SAMEA3498368, study PRJEB10139) | groundwater metagenome | biome: water well; material: biofilm material | place: Germany | collected 2015-04-27
GACCAGGGTCCGCGACAGAGCCAGCTCCCGAGAGAGAAGATACGGTCCCAGGGATGAAAGCGCCTCTCGAACGCCGCAGAAACCGCCCGAGCTGAATCTAGTGCGGAGAGCGCTTCGCCTCAAGCTCTGCCTTGCGCGACCCGCAGGGAGCTGACGCGGCCGCGATCGGGCGTGTCGGCGGGTTCCGGCGGCTCGGCTTGCAGCTGCGCTTCGACCAGCATGTCGGTGAGCCGCTCGATTTCCATGCGGGCGCGGGCGAGGGCAGCGCTGGTGGCTTGCGCTTCGTCGATCAGGCCGAGCGCTGTGAGTACCAGGCGGCGCATGGCGCTCGTATCGCCATTGAAGCCTTGCAGCCGGCTTTCCAACACCTTGGCCAAATCTTCGAGCCGGCGCGTGTCGCATTCCGCGCATTCGATGGCGTAGTCCTCGCCCAGGATTTTCACGGTGGATTGCATCAGCGTAGCGCCTCCCTGGCCGCTGCGTTGAGAGCTTTGATTGGCAGGGCGAGCGCCTCGGCGGATGCGTCCGCATCCGCGCCCTCGGTTTGGTCCAGGGCGGTTTCCAGAGCGTCTAGCGCCTCAGTGAGAGAATCGCTCGCCATTGCGACGAATTGTTACGTCCGTGATCGATTCGATGGAAGGCTGTCTTGCTGTTCCAGGCGTGGACGCAACGGTTCTTTGCAGTTAATCGGAAGCCACCAAATTCAGCACTTTTCCGGGAGACGAGACTTATGGGCGTGAAGGTTGCCATCAACGGGTTCGGACGCATAGGCCGGAACGTTCTGCGCGCGATCTATGAGAGCGACCGCACGGACATCGAGGTGGTGGCGATCAACGACCTGGGTCCGGTCGCGACCAACGCCCACCTGCTCCGCTTCGACAGCGTCCACGGCAAGTTTCCCGGCGAAGTGAAGGCTGGCGAAGACTGGATCGATATCGGCCGCGGCAAGATCAAGGTCACCGCGATCAAGAACCCGGCCGAGCTGCCGCATAAGGATCTTGGCGTCGACATCGCGCTCGAGTGCACCGGCATCTTCACGGCGCGCGACAAGGCCGCGCTCCACCTCGAAGGCGGGGCCAAGCGCGTCATCGTCTCGGCCCCGGCTGATGGCGCCGACTACACGGTTGTGTACGGCGTGAACCACCAAGGCCTGACGAAGGATCACGTGGTGATCTCGAACGCTTCGTGCACGACCAACTGCCTCGCACCGGTGGCGAGCGTCCTGCACAACGCGATCGGCATCGATCACGGCATGATGACGACGATCCATAGCTACACCGGCGACCAGCCGACGCTCGACACGCTGCACAAGGATCTCTATCGCGCCCGCGCCGCGGCTTTGAACATGATCCCGACGAGCACCGGCGCCGCGAAGGCCATCGGCCTGGTGATCCCGGACCTGAAGGGCAAGCTCGACGGCATCTCGATCCGCGTGCCGACACCGAACGTTTCCGTCGTCGACTTCAAGTTCGTCGCCAAGCGCGCGACGACGAAGGAAGAGATCAACGCGGCGATCAAGGCAGCGTCGGAGGGCGCACTGAAGGGCGTGCTCGGCAACACCGATCACCCGAACGTCTCGATGGACTTCAACCACGATCCGCACTCGTCGATCTTCCACAACGATCAGACGAAGGTCATGGAAGGCAAGTTCTGCTCGGTGCTCACGTGGTACGACAACGAGTGGGGCTTCTCGAACCGCATGGCCGACACGGCTGTGGCGATGGCGAAGCTGATCTAAGTACGGACAACCTTCTCACTTGCGGAGAAGGTGGCGCGCGCAAGCGCGCCGGATGAGGGGCGGAGCTACACGTGCAGGCGCCTGCTTGTTTGAACGCCCCTCACCCCCTGCCCCCTCTCCGCGAGGGAGAGGGGAAGTGAAGTTCCGTCTCCCTCACCTCACGCCCGTCGCCAAAGCGCAGCTTTGGGGGATGGGCGTTGGCTTGGGCACGGCGCTGCTCGCGGTTGAGCACATGACGCTCAGCTATCGCATCTTTTTCATCGGCGCGGCGGCGGCTTGGGTGGCGAGTGAATTCTATCTCGCGCGGCGGCTCACGGGCTCGGACACGAAGTCGATCATTATCGGCATCGCGAGCGGCATTTCGTTTCCGTGGGTCGGCTGGCTGCTGGCGTTCGGCTTGGACGCGCTCAGGCCTTAGCAAGTTGGAGCGCGCGGCTCCGCCGCGCATGCGTCGCGGAGCGACGCGCTCCGACCCTCAAGCACCCGCGCCGGGCGGTGAGACGCGCTCGGTCGCCACACCCAAGAGGCGCAAGCTACAGCGTTAAGGCGCTCGTTGTGCGCCAATCACGCGCATGGCCGCAAAGCGCCACTATGACAGTACGGCGAACGCAATGACGGAGCTTGGCTTCGCGCTTGCAGCATTCGCCTGCGGCCTCTTTGATGCGCCCGTGTGGCTAACGGCACTGGCGGCAATCTCGATGCTGGCCTATTGGACCGTCACGCGAAATTCGGTGCTGAACCGGTTGCGCGGCGCGACGTGGGCGACGGTGATCACCCTCGGCTTCGTCACGATCATTTCCATTCAGGTCGGCGCTTATTGGCTCGGCTTGGTTGCCGGAGAAATAATCTAACGTCATGATCAAAGTTTCGATGCACGCTGTGAGCGCGCCTATTTTCGTGCGTAATCTGAACAACCTCTCCTCCATGCTCGCCAAGGCCGAGCAACAAGCGAAGGCGAAGGGTTACGATCCGGCGGTGTTGCTGAGCGCGCGTTTGGCGCCGGATATGTTTCCGCTGACGAAGCAAATTCAGATCGCGACCGACAACGCAAAGGGCTGCGTCGCGCGCCTCGCTGGTCAACAGATCGAAGCGATCGAACGTACGGAGACCACGTTCGCTGAACTGCAAGCGCGCATCAAGAAAGTGCTGGGCATCGTCGAGAGCTACAAGCCCGAGCAATTCGAGGGCTCGGAAGCGCGCGAGATCACGATCAAAATTCCGAACATGGAACTGAAGTTCTCCGGCCTCGACTACGTGAACCAGTGGGCGATGCCGAACTTCTATTTCCACGTCACGATGGCGTACGCGATCCTGCGCCACAACGGCATCGAACTGGGCAAGAAAGACTTCCTGATCGGGTAAGCCCGATGCAGCGTCGTCCCAACATCGGCTCGGCCGGCTCCGATCTCGCCTTCGCGCTGCTGGCGCTGATCTCGGGATGGGCCGGCCTTGCACCACTCTTTCCGGTGCTGGTGTTTGCGGCGGCGGTTACGTCCTGGGGCTGGACACGGCGGCGGCCGCTCATGGCGATGCCGCTACGGCGACGGCTGATGCAGGGCGCCATTGCGATCGCGATGATTGCGGCGGTGCTGGCCCTCGCTTATTGGATCGGCCTCGGGATTGGAGGACATACGTGAGCTTTCGCCGGATCGAAGACGCGCCTGATGGCAAGACGGCGCTGGTGCGCGTGGATTTCAACGTGCCGATGCAAGATGGCGTCGTGAGCGATGACACGCGGCTGCGCGCGGCGCTGCCAACGATCAAAACGCTGACGGCGAAGGGCTGCAAAGTGGCGCTGCTGGCGCACTTCGATCGGCCGAAGGGCAAGCGCGTGCCAGAGATGTCGTTGAAGCCGGTGCAGGCGCCGTTGGCGAAGCTGCTCGGGGTCAATGTCGATTTCGCGGACGATTGCGTGGGCGCCGAAGCGCAGGCGGAAATTCGCGCGATGCCCGCGGGCGGCGTGATCTTGTTGGAGAACACGCGCTTTCACGCTGGCGAAGAAAAGAACGATCCGGAGCTGGCGAAGGCGATCGCGGCGCTGGGCGATTTCTATGTGAACGATGCGTTCTCCGCCGCGCACCGTGCGCATGCGAGCACGGAAGGCGTCGCGCACATCCTGCCAGCGTATGCGGGCAAGCAGATGGAGCGGGAGCTCGACGCGCTTGAGGCGGCGCTGGGTACGCCGAAGCGACCGGTGCTGGGTATTGTCGGCGGCGCTAAGGTTTCGACGAAGCTCGATCTCTTGCAGAACCTGATCGCGAAGCTCGACAAGCTCGCCATTGGCGGCGGCATGGCGAACACGTTCCTCTATGCGCAAGGCGTGGAGATTGGCGGCTCGCTGGCTGAGAAGGACATGGCCGACACCGCGCGCGCGATCATGGCGGCGGCGAAGGGCAAGTGCGAGATCTTGCTGCCGGTCGATGTCGTCGTCGCGAAGGAAGTGAAGCCGCACGCGGAAGCGCGCATCACCGGCCTCGACGACATCGCGGCGGACGAAAAAATTCTAGACGCAGGCGAGAAGACCGTGCGCAAGCTGCGCGAGGCGATGAAGCATTCGCACACGCTGATTTGGAACGGCCCGCTTGGCGTTTTCGAAGTGCCGCCGTTCGATCAAGCGACAGTCATCGCCGCACAAGAAGCGGCGGAACTCGCAAAAAGCGGCAAGCTCATCGCGGTCGCCGGTGGCGGCGACACGGTTGCGGCCCTAAATCATGCTGGCGTCGCGGGTGACTTCACCTTCGTCTCGACCGCGGGCGGCGCATTCTTGGAATGGATGGAGGGCAAAGCCCTTCCAGGGGTCGAAGCGCTGAAGCGCTAGGCCGGTATTGAAGCGCTGCAGCGCTGGGAGAAGAATGATGACGGCACTACAGGACATTCAGCTGAAGCGCATCGATGGCGGCGCCGACACGCTCGCCGCGCACAAGGGCAAGGTGCTCTTGGTCGTGAACGTCGCGTCGAAATGCGGGCTGACGCCGCAATATGCCGGCTTGGAGAAGCTCTTCGAAGACAAAAACGGCGCCGGTCTCGAAGTGCTGGGCTTCCCCGCCAACAACTTCCTCGGCCAGGAGCCCGGCAGCGACGCGGAGATCGCGGACTTCTGCCAATCGACGTACGCGGTGCAGTTTCCGATGTACGCGAAGATTTCGGTTGCCGGCGCCGACCAGCATCCCCTCTATGCGGCGCTGATCGCGGCGCAGCCGGCGGCGACAGGCGAAGGCCCGATGCGCGAGCGCCTCGCCAGCAAGAACCTCGCAAGCAACGCACCGGATATTCTGTGGAACTTCGAGAAGTTCATCGTGGGCCGGAACGGCGCAGTGGTTGCGCGGTTTTCGCCGGACGTGGCCGCGGACGATCCGCGGCTGGTTTCGGTGCTTGAGGCTGAACTGGCAAAATCAGCTTAACCCGTGAAAGCGGGCCGGCCCGCATAACTGCCCTGCTGCGATACTTTTTCGCCATGGCCCTGCCCGGCGTGGCATTTTTGCGATGTCTGGGTTAGATACCGGCCATCCAATCAAATCTGACGGGGCGGAGACAGTGAATCTCGACGCATTGAACAAGGTGGCGGAAGCCATGGTGACGCCGGGCAAAGGCATCCTGGCGGCGGATGAATCCACGGGCACGATCAAGAAGCGCTTCGACGCGATCGGGGTGGAAAACACCGAAGACAATCGCCGCGACTATCGCGAGCTGATGTTCCGCGCCAGCGACGCGATGAAGTACGTCTCGGGCGTCATCCTGTTCGAAGAAACCCTCTTCCAGAAGGCGGCCGACGGTACGCCGCTGGTCGACATCATCACCGCCGCCGGCTCGATCCCGGGGATCAAGGTCGACAAGGGCGCCAGCAAGATGGCTGGCTTCCCGAACGAGACGGTCACCAAGGGTCTCGACGGCCTCTCCAAGCGCCTGCGCAGCTACTACGAACAAGGCGCACGCTTCGCCAAATGGCGCGCGGTGATTGATATCGCCGACGGCGTCCCGACCTGGGGCTGCGTGAAGTCGAACGCGCACGCTCTCGCCCGCTACGCGCGCATCTGCCAACAAGAGCAGATCGTGCCGATCGTCGAGCCGGAAGTGCTGATGGACGGCAACCACGACGTCGCGCGCTGCGATGAGGTCACGCGCTGGATGCTGCAGTCGACGTTCAACGAACTGGCCGAACAGCGCGTGGCGCTGGAAGGAATCGTGCTGAAGCCAAACATGATCGTCGCCGGCAAAGGCAGCGTCCGCCAGGCTTCGATCGATGAAGTCGCTGAACGCACGATCTCAGCGCTGAAGGCCACGGTGCCGAGCGCTGTGCCGGGCATCGCCTATCTTTCAGGCGGTCAATCGGACGAACTCGCGACCGCGCACCTTTCGCGCATGAACGAGATCGGCGGCTTCCCGTGGAAAATGACGTTCTCCTACGGCCGCGCGCTGCAAGCGGCGCCGCAGAAGGCATGGAGTGGCAAGAGCGAAAACACCGCCGCCGCGCAACGCGCCTTCCTGCACCGCGCCCGCATGAACGGCCTCGCGTCACTGGGCCAGTGGAATGAGAAGCTGGAGAAGCAAGCTGCGTAAACGCGCGCGCGCTATCGCTTAACCACGAAAGTTACGATTCTAGCCGGGATGTTAATCCATCCCGGCTATTTTCTTGGCCGACACACCGGGAGTGGCGGCTCGTGGTTTCTCTTCTGTTCGGACTTAAAGGGCGCATCAATCGCGCTCAATACTGGCTTGGCGTCTCCATCGCTGGCGCCGGCGGCATGGTGCTGTTCTTCCTGCTGGCCGCCATGACGTTGCCGGCGGGCAATTTCGCCAAAGGGACTGTGGACAGCGTCGCTGCATTGCACCTCATCTCCTCGATGGGCATGTCATTCGGCTTGCCGTTGGTGTTGATNNGTGTTGATGGGCTGGATCGGATCAGCGCTGCAAGTAAAGCGCTTTCACGATCGCGGCCGCAGCGGACTTTGGGCGCTCGCGCCCATGGTCCCGGCGTTCATGCTCATGTCGAGCATCGTCGGCGGGCTGTTGACGGGCGCTCACCCCGAACACATCGCCTCGTCCGCTGGCTTATGGTTTATTCTGCTGCAAGTCGTACAGCTCGTGATGTTTGTCGATCTCGGCTGCATGCCCGGCAAGCCCGAAGCGAACAAGTACGGCAACCCGCCTGGCGGCGGGCTCGGCGGCGGTGGCGCGCCTGCTGGCGGCGCTGCAAGCCCAAGCCAGCCGTCGCGCGCGAGCACTTCGCCAGTCCCGGGCATGGGCTCCACGCTCACAAGCGCCGAGAGCGCCATCGATCGCGCAATCGCGGAGCAGAGCAAACAGAGCCCGGCCGCCGCCTCACCGGCGTCGCTTGGGTCGCGTCCCGCCGCGCAACCTGCCGCCGGACTACGACCAGCGACCGCTGGTTCGTTCGGACGCCGCGCGAGCCGCTAGTAGCAAACGCCCCTGCGACCGCTCAGTTCGACGCGCAGCATGTCCGCAGGCGCAAAGCTTGCCGTTTCATTCCCACCCCCTGGATCAGTCCCGCACCGATCAGTATGGACGGCAGCACAATGAGCCGTCGAACCCGTCTCTATCTGATCACGCCGCCCAGCTTCGAGCTGGAGGCGTTTGCGCGCGCATTGGAGGACGCATTGAAGGGCGGCGACGTCGCCTGCGTACAGCTGCGCCTCAAGGATGTTGCGGATGCCGACATTCTCCGCGCGGGCGCAACCCTAAAGCCGATCATTCAAGCGGCCGACGCCGCCTTCATCTTGAACGACAGACCAGATCTGGCGGCGCGTCTGGACGCGGACGGCGTCCATGTTGGGCAAACCGATGCGAGCTACGCCGAGGCGCGCCGTTTGCTGGGCAAAGACCGCATCGTCGGCGTCACCTGCCACAACTCGCGTGACCTTGCCTATGACGCCGCGGAAGCCGGCGCCGACTACGTCGCCTTTGGCGCGTTCTATCCGACCGGCACAAAATCCCCCTCGCATTGGGCTGAGCCTGAGATCCTCAGCATCTGGCAAGAGACGATGGAGACGCCATGTGTCGCCATCGGCGGCATCACCGTTGAAAATGCCGAGCCGCTCGCGCGCGCCGGCGCTGATTTCCTAGCCGTTTCCGCAGGCGTTTGGGCGCATCGGCAGGGGCCGCGTGCCGCTGTGGCGGCGTTCAACATTCTGTTCGACCGCCTAGAGGCGTAAGGTGGCGCTCCAGCAGGAGCGACCGCATGACCAACGTCCAAGAAGTGTTGAGCGCGCTGCGCGCCAAAGCGCATGAGCGCAAATCGCGCGGCGATGCGGAAGCGGCGCAGACATGGGGCGAGCGCGCGGCTGATGCGGTTGCGTCGGTGGTCGGGTCGTGGCGCTTCGTCGTGGTTCAAAGCGCTGTGCTGGTGGCGTGGCTGATCTTCAACATCGTCAGCACGGATCGCGTCGATCCCTACCCGTTCATTCTGCTGAACCTGCTGCTCTCGTTCCAGGCCGCGTACACGGCGCCGATCATCATGATGAGCCAGAACCGGCAGTCCGAAATCGATCGCCGGCGCGGCATCGAGGACTTCGACATCAATTGTAAGGCCGAACTCGAAATCGAAACCCTGCACCAGAAGATCGACTTGTTGCGCGAGCAGGAGATCGCGCGGCTGACCGAAGCTGTCGAGCGGCTCTCGAAAGCGCTTGAGGAAAAGCGCGGCTGACGCTCGCGGCAACTTGCGAGCGCAGTGCGGGAAGCGCAGGGTCATGGCCATGTCCGATGATCCGCCTCCTCCGATGCTGCAACTCACGCCGCTCAATCCAGCATTTCGCGACGATCCGCACGCGATCTATCGGCCCTTGCGCGAGAACTATCCTGTCTATCGCGACGAGATGGCGGGTTCGAACGTCATCACGCGCTATAGGCTTGCGCGCGAGACGCTGAACGATCGCACTATGTTGCGCGGACCCGACAAGGTCGATCCGCCGGGGCCGTTCACGCAGCGTCTGGTCGAGAACTTCGTCGAAGATCCGGACACTGGAGAAGTGCGCTCCTACTCCATCCTGCTGATGGATGAGCCGCACCATTCGCGGGTGCGCACACCGATCGCGAAAGCGCTCTATGCGCGCGCGGCGAAGTGCAAGCCGCTGGTGGACGAGATCATTGATGAAAAACTCAACGCGGTTGAGCCGCGTGGCGGCTTCGATGTGCTGGGCGATTTCTCGATCCCGCTGCCGATCGATGTGATCGGCGCGATCCTCGGCGTCGACATCGAACGACGCGCGGAGTTTCGCGAGTGGTCAGAGGGCGTCATCCAGGTGCTGAACCCGTTCCGCACGCCGGAGCAAACGGCGTACCTGGAGCGCTCGGGCGAAGCGATACGGCTCTATTTTGAGAGTCAGATCGCGGATCGGCGGTTCAATCCGCGCGATGATCTCATCAGCGATGTCGTGCAGCTTCAAGCCGAAGGCGCGCAGCTGAAGGATGAGGAAATCATCTCGAACTTGATCGGCCTGCTCGTCGGCGGCAATCTCACGACGAGCGACCTCATCGGCAACGGCGTCTATGCGCTGCTGACGCACCCCGTGGAGCTCGCAAAACTGAAGAGCGATCCGGGGATCGTGAACCAGGTGGTTGAGGAAGTGCTCCGCTATGACGGGCCGGTGGACATCACCGCGCGCGTCACGCCGCGCGACATGGAGATTGGCGGCTGCCCGATGAGAGCGCGTGAGTCGGTGATTTCGCTGTTGCGGGCTGCGAACCACGATCCAGAGGTGTTCGAGAACCCGGATGCCTTCGATGTTNNGTCGCACAACTGCATTGGCGCGCCGCTGGCGCGGATCGAAGCGCAGGCGGCATTGGTGAAGCTGTTTCAGCGATTTCCGAACTTGCGATTAGCGCGACCCGGAGAAAAGCCGGAGAAACGCACGCTCCCGTTCTTCAACGGCCTGCAACGGCTGGACGTGCTGATCTAGACGTCCCTGCTCCAGTCGGAGCCACGCACGGCCGCGAGATGGCGCTCGAAGACCTGCTTTTCGAGATCGTCACCGTCGCCGGGCAGGAACGCATGCTTTTGCCAATACCCACGGCCCGGACGCCCGGTCTCTTTGCTGACCACGAGCACGTCGAGCGGCGGCTCACGGCGGCGGCGGCATTGCTCGGCGATGGCGTCGAGCGCGCCCCAGAGTGAATGCTGATCGAACTCGCCAATCTGAACATCCTCCTCACGCGCAGCTTCGCGAAGCGCATCTTCAGCTTCCTTGTATGTGAAGGGCCCACCGCCAGTGAGCGCTCGATCGATCAGCAAAGCGCGCATCAGATCGACCATTGCTTCCTTCTGGCCGCCCGCGCGCAAGCGCGCGTTGCGCGCGAGGTTCTTCTTGCCGATCAGCAAGCCGAGCTTCAGCAGAATTTTCTGCACCTCAGGGTCGTCCGGCAGGCCGTCCCACTTGGTGAGATCAGCGGATTGGATCGCGTCGAAGGGCGCCACCAGCGAGCACGGATGGATCGTCACCGGCACGAGGATGCCACGATCAAGACCGATTTGCGCTTCGCGCTTCACCCAATGCGATGAGATGGCCGCGAAACTCCAGCAGACGATCACCGCCTTCGCCTTCTCGATTTGCTCGAGAATGCGCTGCTCCCATTCCATCCCGACTTCGATACCGGCGTCGAACCAGACCGGCACGTCGAGATCAAGAAGCAGCGTGTAAAGCGCTTCAACGCGGGCTTTGTCCTCGCGTTTGTAGGAGATGAACACGTCGCTCATTGGATTGAGCGTGTAACGAGATTCGCCCTATTTCGGCTGCCGCGATTGGCGTGACACCCACGAATAGCTGATGAACAACAGCACGGCGAAAAGAATGGCGCCGACCCAACGTGAGGTGGCGACAAAATCCTCACCGACAACAGCGATGGGGGCCGGATTGTTGGTCGCAACGATCAGGCCAGCGTTGAGAATACCCAAGAGACTTTCGCCGACGATAAAGCCGCAGGCGAGCAACACGCCGAAGCGCTTGGCCATTTCGGCGTTTTCACGTTTGGAGACGGCGCGGTCGTAAAGCCAACCGACGATGGCGCCGAAGATCACCGGCTGGGTCGTATCCATCGGCAGATACATGCCGATGCCAACCGCCAGTGGCGGTACGCGCAAGGTTTTGAAGAAACCGAGGATCTCGTCGAACAGGATGACGGCGACGCCGACGCCGGCGCCGATGGCGATCAAGTCCCAGCGCAGCTCGGCGCTGAGCACGCCGCGCGCGAGGGTGGAGATGAGCGTCGCTTGCGGGGCGCCGAGCGGTTCGGCGGCGATAGCGTCGCGGTTGGGATCGCCGGGGAAGCCGTAGGCGTGGTTCAGGAGATCAAGCACCGGGCCGATCACCAGCGCGCCGGCGATGACGCCAACGATGAGCGCAATCTGTTGACGCCAAGGCGAGGCGCCGACGAGCTGACCGGTTTTCAGATCCTGCAGATTGTCGTTCGAAATGGTGGCGATTGAGAACACCATCGCGACAGCAAAGAGCGCAAACGCAACGAGCGCATTCGTAGCGCCCTCACCCAGCGCCGGTTGCACGAACGTCGCCAGCAACAGCGCGCCGATAACGATGGCGAGAATACCGATGCCTGAAACGGGCGAGTTCGAGGCGCCGATGAGGCCGGCCATGTAGCCGGCGACGGTGGCGATGAAGGCGCCGATGACGATGGTGAAGCCGACGCCGCCGAAAACCAGCTGCCAAGTGTAAGGCTGCAGCGAGGGTTNNGGTTCGCCCTGCACAAACAAGAAGAGCAGCGTACCGATGGCGAGAAGGCAAGCAAGGCTCAGCAGCGCGATCGAGCTCATGGGCATATCGCGATCGTCGTGCGCGCCGGTTTTTGCGGCGGAGCCCGCCTTCATCGTGTCGGCGATGCCCTTTGCGACGGGGCCGACGAGTCTGATCAAGCTCCAGATGGCGGCAACGCCAATGGCGCCGGCGCCGATGAAGCGCACTTCGCTGCGGAAGATGGTTTCGGCGACTTCCTGAATGTCGCCCGGCATACCTGCCGTCAGCATGGGCAGAAGCACCGCCCACGAGATCAGCAGACCGCAGAGCATGGCGATGCCGACACTGATGCCGACGAGATGTCCCGCGCCGACGAGCGCGAGTGAGAAGCCGACGGTCACACCGCTGACGCCCGAGCCTGCACGAAAAAACGTCGCGACCGTTGCAGCCGCGAGCCCCATGAAGCTGACAATCTGTGCGCCGGCAGCAACCAGCGCGCCCCAGAGCACGATGAGCGGCCCCCTGTTGCGCTCAAGCACATTGTCGGGCGCTTCGTCGCCGGTGGCGCCAACCTTCAGCACTTCAGCGGCGGCGCGGCCTTCCGGGAACGGCAACGGTGAATTCACAACCAGCGCACGGCGTAGCGGGATCGAGAACAACACGCCGAGCGTGCCGCCCAATGCGCAGATGAGGAACGTCGTCCAGAAATCGAAGCCGCGCCAATAGCCGATCATAACGAGGCCAGGCAGCACGAAGATGATCGCCGAAAGGGTGCCGCCGGCCGAGGCGACGGTCTGCACGATGTTGTTTTCGCGAATGGTGCCGGTGTTGAAGAGCCGGAATATACCCATCGAGATCACGGCCGCCGGGATCGATGAGGCGATGGTGATGCCAACGCGCAAGCCCAGATAGACGTTGGCGGCGGTGAAGATGATGGCGATGGCCGCGCCAAGAATGAGAGCGCGAAGGCTCAGCTCTTTGTCCAGCATTGGGCCGTCCCCTTTTGGGATGCGGTTATAGCGGTCGTTTTCCTGCGCGGCAGGGTTTGCGACGAACACGCGTTCGGACATCCGGCCGTGGCGAGCCTATCCACCCTTGTGGAAAACACCCTGGTTTCCTTGGCTTGCCGCAACGATGCGGTCCCGGCTCTGCACCTGCAGTGCGACCTTGGCCGGGAAGCGGTTGGAAAACCGCCCGAACCCGCCTACCTGTTCGGCCATGACAGGAGCCTACGACATGATCGGTTCGATCACCCGCCTCGACGACGACGAAGAAGCAAAGAACCCGGCGGACGGCCGCAACGCCCCCGACGTGATCGAGAAGGCGCTGTTCGAAGCCCGCGTCGTCATGCTGACCGGCGAAGTGAACGACGTTCAGGCACGGCGCGTGACTGAACGCCTGTTCGCGCTCGCCTCCCAGAACGCCAATCCGATTACGTTCGTGATCTCCTCGCCCGGCGGCCACGTCGAGAGCGGCGACATGATCCATGACGTGATCAAGTTCATCAACGCGCCGGTGCGCATGCTCGGCACGGGCTGGGTCGCCAGCGCTGGCGCGCTGATCTACTGCGCCGCCGAGCGCGAGAACCGCTACTGCCTGCCGAACACGCGCTTCCTGCTGCATGAACCGCGCGGCGGTGTCGGCGGCATGGCCTCGGACGTTGAGATCCAGGCCCGCGAAATTCTGCGTATGCGCGAACGTCTGAACCAGATCTTCGCCAACGCAACGGGCCAACCTGCCGACAAGATCAAGCGCGACGTGGATCGCGATTACTGGATGCTGGCGGAAGAAGCGAAAGCCTACGGCCTCGTCGGCAAGATCGTGAAGAGCCAGAACGACATTCGTTAAACGGCCTTCGTGGATTGAGCGTTCAAGGCCCCGGCTGCCAGCCGGGGCCTTTTGCTTTGGGCGAGCGGCACGCCGGCCAAGCCAAGAAGCGCCTGCAGCGCGGCGTTGAGCGCGACGGTATAACTTTCGACGCTCAGTCGCTTTGCGGTGAGCACCTGCCACCCACCCTCGTGCGGGTATGCCGCAATCGGCCACGACTGGATCGGAATGTCGGGCAAACTCGGCACGAGGCGCTCGAACAGCGCCAGCGTGGCGCTCCGATCAAGCTCGGGGCTGGCGAGAAAGATGATACGCAGACGGCCTTGGCTTTGAGCGATGAGATCGAGTTCCCACTGCACGCCCTCACCGTGGTTTGGACACATGACGACCGCGCGCGATGCGCCAGCAAGGCCACGCACAACATCCTGCCACTCGGCGCCCGCACCCTCGACGAAAACGCGCGCCGCACCCAGCGGCGGCGTCGGATCGCGCGGATCGCCGATGGCGATCACCGGCCCGTAGGGCGACGCGTGCTCAAGCAGGATTTCATCGAGCGTGCGTGAGCGACCCACGCCCGCCGGCCAACGTGCAAACGCGTCGCCACCGACGGCGCGTAGCTTGGCATCGTCCTGATTGAACGACCGCAGAAACACGATCGGCGCGCGCGAATCCCACTCTCGGACATTCTGATAAAGCTTGGTGGCGCGCTTGTCGGCGAGACGCGCCACCAGCGAACCGGCTCCAAGCAGGTTGAGCACTAGCAACGCAATCATGCCGCCGAAGAAAACGTAGGGATTGAAATCGGCTGTCGTCTCCTGATCTCGGATGGTTATGCCAAGCGCCGGCAGCATGAGGAGCATGAGCAAGCCCAAATTGAGCACCGCGACGCCAAAGTAGAGCGAGCTGGTCAGAAGGCGGCGACGGCCAACGTAGGCAAGAAAACTGGGCAACCCCAAATGGCGTCGAAAAGTCGTCGCCAGCCGCCACGGAGAAGGCCGCCAGCCACGAACTGCCCGGAAGTTTTCCTTCGCAACGGTCAGCTGCCACCAGCCCTGACGCGCACACTCGTAGCCTATCAAGGCGCCAACCAAGGCGAAGACGCCAAGCCCGGCGAGTTCAAGACCTTGGGGCATGTCGGGCGTATCGAAAATGCGCGCACCCGCGAAATCGATCGCGATCGAGATCGAGATCGCTCCCAAACTGAAGCAGACGACGCCAAAGGAGGCGAATACGATGAGAGCCATCAGGCGCCGGTGCAGGAGGTCGACAATCGCGCCACCGAGAGAAACGAAGAAGACGATCGGCAAAACGAAGACGACGAACACCAATGGCAACGCAAGCGGCGCAACCAGCACCTGTGCAAAGTCCCCGACGCGAATCGCATTTGCCAGTGTCGCGGCCACGAGGGCGACAATTCCGAATAGGGCAAAGACAACGAAGGAAGCGCTGAGCGCGCGAACGAACCGATGGCGAACGTAGCCTTTGGCAGCGCTATCGATGGAGCGCGTTGAGGTCATTTGCAAACTCCCCTCGCTCGCTCACCATAGCGCGCGAGCGCTTGATCTGCAGCCCGCCGCAGTGAGAACATTGCTTGGCCGACAATGTCGAACGGCCTGTTCTGACAGAAAAGCAAGGAAATCCGGGCATTTTCGCCAGCCGCGCGCCCCATTCTCGCCTTGTGGAGAAGTAGAACACGCCTCCGTGTCCGCCCGTGCTGCGAGCGGGTCCACCAACCTGATTTTCCAACCACGGCGCGCCGCCTGCGCGCCGCGTGCTGTAGAGAGACCACAATGGCCGCTCGCTGGATCGGACTGAGCCGTTCCCTCAAGCCTTCACGCTTGCGCAAGACGCCTACACTGAAGCAATCGCTCCACGCGCTCAGCGCCGGCGGCGTGCTCGTGCTCGCTGCGGCGATGAACTTCGCGCTCTATCCCGACGCGCTCGCCGAAGTTGTCAGTGGCGAACGACCGATCATCGGATTCGTTCCGGCGGAGCCTGCCGGAACAACGATCTCCGCCGCCACACCGACCGTTTTGGACGAAGACGAAGTGCGCCTGCTTGCGGCCACGGTTTGGGGCGAAGCGCGCAGCGAAGGCGAAGACGGCATGCGCGCGGTGGCGCACGTCATGCGGAACCGCATCGGCCCGCGCTTCGGCGAAGACCTTGCCACGGTGATCCTCTCGCCGAAGCAATTCTCCGTATGGAATCGCAACGACCCGAACCGGCGCACGGTGATGAACCTCGCGCGCGATCCCTCAAGTGTCGCGACAGATCCGGAATGGCTGGTGGCGGATCGCATCGCGCGTGAAGTATTGAGCGGGCAATCGGTGGATCCTACCGGCGGCGCTCTCTTCTATCATGCGCGCGCCGTGCGTCCGCGCTGGGCCCGCATCGGTCAAGGCCGGCAAGCGATCGGCCAGCACATCTTCTACGCGGACGTGCCCGAACCGGGCATTCGCGACACGCCGCAACTGATCGATGTAGCGCAGTATCTGGGTCACGCTTTCAATGGCAGTGGAGAAACGCAGACGACGCGTGTCACGCAACAGCACGGGCGGCGTGCCGGGCGGGTGAATGGCGTGATCCAGTACGCGCCGATGGAAGCAGCAGGTCAGGATTCGCCGAGCCAAACAGCGGTTGATGTGAATGCAGCCGCGGCGCCGACGATCAATGGTGCGCCGGTGGTGACGCCGCTGCCGGCGGATACGATCGCGCCTGCGGGCGCAACACCGGGCGCGCCATAACTAGAGCGGCTCGTCTTTCTTTTCGCCGTCAAAGTAATCGATGCGATCAGCAAAGCGTTGGATGAATCGCGTGTCGTCGTTGAGAGCGCGGACACTGAACTTGTTTGAGTCTGGATAGACGCAGATCTCGTTCGGCTGGTTGTCGCCGACCATGATGAAGCGGAACGGTTTGTCGCCTTCGTTCACGAGGCAATGACCGGCGCGTTGGCCCGGCGGAAAGCCGACATAGTCGCCGGCTTTGATGGTGTAGCGTTGATCGCCCAGGCGCAGCGTCGCCTCGCCTTCGAGCGCGATGATGTGTTCCTCTTCAAGCATGTGATAGTGGAACGGACAGCTCTGCTTGCCCGGCTGGAGTTCTTCGTAGCTCACGCCGATCTTGCGTTTGTCTGCGCCGCGCGTGTCCGAAAGCACACGAAAGCGCGAGCCGTAGCGGGCGCCTTCGCTCCATTCCACCCAAGGCACAGACTCGATTGCGACAGGCCCGCGTGGTTTTGCTTCGCTCATCTCACGTCCAAGTGTCTACGAAATCGGCCAAGTTCGGCAGCCAGTCGACGAGACCGTGCAGCAGAATGACCAACAGCAGAGACTTAGTGCGCGCGTAGATCAAGCCAAAGGTGAGCCCGACCGGCGAGAGCACTGCGATGGTGTGCGCGATCACTTGTAACGGATCGGTGCTCCAGCCATCGACGCCGGGGCCACCGCGCATGAAGAGGCCGGGCGCGTGCGCAAGGCCGAAGAGAAGCGACGTCACGACGACGCCGGCCCAGGCGGAGTTGAACCACGAGGTCAGCCGCGTCTGTAGCACGCCGCGGAAGAGGAACTCTTCCGTCACGCCGGCCTCAAGCGTCATCCAGAGATAGCCGAGCGGCGCGGCCCAGAACATCGTCTCGAGCGTGGGCGGGATGCCAGAGATGTCTTTGAGGCTTGGCGTGATCACGCAAACGATGGCGAGGATGATCAGGCCGAGCACGATCAATGTGCGCCAGAACTTACGGCCGCTGAGGCCGAGCTGCGTGATCGGAGCAAGCTTGGCGCCCATGAAGAAGAGCAACAACGCCGGCAGCACAACGTGCACGACAAGTTTTAAGCCAAGCACGAGGGTTTCTTGTTCAGGCCCCGGCGGAAACGCTTGCCGCGCCCAGGTCATGCCGAAGCCGAGGAAGAGCACGGCGTAAAGCGCGAGATAGACGATCACCGCGCCGCTCTCGATGCGCGGGCGCTCAACCTCAATGCGTGGCGCCTTGGCGCCAAGCGTGAGCAACCATGCAACGCCGCTGAGGCCGAGGCCGAAGATGGCCATGACGAAGACGCCGGTCATCCACTCGCCGCCGGAGGCGTAGAGGTAGGCGGTCGAGCCGCCCCAGATCAGTGCATATGCGATCGCGGCGATGATCGCCGCGCCCTTTCCCGCGCGTTCGCCAGACATCGGCTGAGTTCTCCTGTGGCTGGGCAGGAGATGCGGTGAGGTGTTGGAACGGATGCAGACCACGCGTGGCGCCGCGCTTCGACAAAGACCAAAACAAAAACGCCGGCCCTGGAGCCGGCGTTTCGGTGTTCGATTTGTAGATCGAGCTTAGTGGCTCTCGCCGCGCCAGACTTGCTTGTAGGCGAGGTAGAGAAGGCCCGCGAGCGCCGCCAGGAAGGCGAGCACCACGATGCCAAGGCGCTTGCGCTCCTCCATATGCGGATCAGCCGCCCATTGCAGGAANNTTGCAGGAACGTCGCCACGTCGGTCGCGTATTGCTCGACGGTCTGCGGCGTTTCCGGGTTCTCGTAAGGAACCGCGCCTTCGGCCAACGGCGGCGCCATGGCGAGCCTGCCGCCCGGGAAGTACGGGTTGTGGTGCAGCGTGCCGTCGACCTGGCCGTCATAGCCCATGAGCAGGGAGCGCACGTAACGCGCGCCGCCGTGGCGGGCCGAGGTGATCACCGAGAGATCCGGCGGCGGCGCGCCGCCGTTCGAAGCGGCAGCCGCGATCGCGTTCGGGAACGGACGGCGGAAATGGTCGGAGATGCGGCCAGGACGATCGGTCGGTTGGCCAGAGTTCGGATCGATATCCGTGATCGTGACGCCAGCCGCGATCGCCCGAACGTACGGGTTATCGGTCACTTCAACGAACGTGCCGCCATGCTCAGGCCGGCCGACGTGCGGTTCCATCTCGCCGGTCTCTTCGTTCTGCACCATGTAAAGCGCGAACGGACCGCCGCGCTCACCGAGGTGGCGGTACGCCAGATGGTCCATCGAGTGGCAGTTCGAGCAGACCTGGCGATAGACTTGGAAGCCGCGTTGAACGGCAGCCATGTCGTACGAGCCGGTCGGGCTCAGGAACGAGAACGGATACTTCTCTGGTTGTTCGCCGTGAACAGCGGCGAAGGCGACGCCAACGCCCGCCAAGATAAGCGCCGCGGCAGCGGAAATTGCGCGCAACATTACGATGCCCCCTGCGCTTCGCCGGTAACTGGTTTTGCGATCGTGTCCGGCACGCGCTCGGGCCGCTCACGCAGACCGAGGATCGGCAGGATCAGAAGGAAGAACGCGAAGTAGTAGATCGTCAGCAGCAACGAGAGGTTCGTCACCGTGAAGCGCGCAGGCGAACTGCGCTCGATCGAGAAGAACGGCGCGGCTTGACCGACCTCTTCCTTCACTTCCGTGATGTGCTCTTCAAGCAGATCGGCAGTGTCGCCCTGAACCGAACGCGTCTGCGCTTGGCCGCCAGTGACGACTTGGAGCGTGCCGGTGGTCGCGCCGGTGCGGATGACTGCGGTCAACGCCGCACCTTGAGCGCGCGCGTCCTCGCGGGCGGCATCAGCCGCTTCTTGCCATTGGCCGGCGCTCGGCGCCTCGATCGTTCGTTCCGAGACTTGGCCGCCATCGACCCAGTTCAGCGTCGCGTCAAACGGCGCGACCTTGAACAGGATGTTGCCGGGGTTCTGACCACCGCACCAGCCGAGCACGAAGCAGACGACTGCGAAGATCACGAAGAACTGGCGCGCAATCGGGCGATAGCGCATCGAGCGCACGCGCGAGGTGTCCAGCCACGGCAGGATGAAGAGCACGCCGATCGAAGCGAACATGGCGAGCACGCCAGCGAGCTTTGAGTCGATAGGCCCGATGTTGAAGTCGAACGCACGCAGGATCGCGTAGAATGGCAGCAGGTACCATTCCGGCACAATTTCCGGCGGCGTCTTCAGCGGGTCAGCCGGGATGAAGTTGTCGGCGTGGCCGAGCGCATCCGGCATGTAGAACACGAACACCGCAAACAGGATCACGAACAAAGTCGTCGCGAACAGATCCTTGATTGTGGCGTGCGGCGTGAACGGCACCGTGTCGGCCTTCGACTTCACGTCGACGCCGACCGGGTTGTTCTGTCCGGATTCGTGCAGCGCCCAGACGTGGAGCGCAACGACGCCTGCGATCACGAACGGCAACAGGTAGTGCAGCGAGAAGAAGCGGTTGATCGTCGGCTGGTCGACCGAGAAGCCGCCCATGAGCCAATTCTTGATGCTCTCGCCGATCAGCGGCAGCGCGCCGAGCAGGTTGGTGATGACCGTCGCGCCCCAGAACGACATCTGGCCCCACGGCAGCGTGTAGCCAAGGAAGCCGGTGGCGACCATCAGCAGGTAGATCACGCAGCCCAAGATCCAGAGCAATTCGCGCGGGGCCTTGTAAGACCCGTAATAGAGGCCGCGGAACATGTGGATGTAGACGGCGAGGAAGAACATCGAAGCGCCAACGGCGTGGATGTTTTGAATGAGCCAGCCGAACGGCACGTCGCGCTCGAGGCGCTGCACTGAGGCAAACGCCATTGAGACGTGCGGTACGTAGTGCATCGCCAGCACGATGCCCGTCACGATCTGCACGATGAGGCAGAGGCTCAGCATCGCGCCGAACGTCCACCAATAGTTGAGGTTACGCGGCGTCGGGTAAGCGACGAAGCTGTCGTGCGCCAAACGGATGATCGGCAGACGCCGATCGAGCCAGCGCGTGATGCCGGATTTCGGCTCGTAGGTGGAAGGTCCGCTCACTTAGCGCTCCAAGCTTAGCCGATGCGAATGGCGGTCGGGCCGGTGAAAACGTACGGCGCGACGAGAAGATTTTTCGGCGCGGGGCCGCGGCGGATACGGCCGGACGTATCGTAGTCCGAGCCGTGGCAGGGGCAGAACCATCCACCGAAGGATGAGCCTTCGACGAACGTCGGCACGCAGCCCAGGTGGGTGCAGCTCGCTTGCAGGATCAGCCACGCCGGCTGACCGGCTTCGCCGTTCTCCTGCACGAGACGCTCAGCGTCCGTCTGCGGATCTTTCAGTGTGGCGAAGTCGTCGCGCTGCGCCGAGGCGACTTCAGCCGGCGTCCGGTGACGCACAAACACCGGCTTGCCCTGCCACATCACTTTGATCTGCTGCCCTTCCGGGATCGCGGAGAGGTCGACTTCCGTCGTCGACATCGCGCGCGTGTCCGCGGCTGGATTCATTTGGTCGATGAACGGCCAGATCGACGCCGCGACGCCGACGGCGCCTACAGAAGCGCCGGCAATGTAAATGAAGTCGCGACGGGTGGTGTCACCTTCGTGCGCACTTGGTGCTGCTTCAGCCACTGCTGCTGATCTCCCGGCCTTGGTTCGTCGGCGAAGCTAGGCTAGTCCGGGTCCGTCAGCGCGCGGCGGCTCGCCGCAGGCGCACGATCTCCCCGATTCAACCCCGATTCTCCGGCGTTGGAGGCCATAACGTGCGGCTCGCCCTCTATCAACCTGACATCCCGCAGAATCTCGGCGCGGCACTTCGCCTCTCTGCCTGTTTGGGCGTGGCCCTGGACGTGATCGAACCGTGCGGCTTCCCCCTCACCGATGCGTCGATGAAACGGGCGGCGCTCGACTATGGGGATAAAGCACGGGTCACGCGCCACCCAAGCCTAGTGGCATTTCAATCAATGCCAAAGCGCAACGATGGGCGCTTGGTGCTGATCGAGACCGATGGGGCCATGAACTTTCAGGACTTTGCGTTTTCCACAGGCGACACTTTGGTGCTGGGTCGCGAGAGCGCGGGGTCATCGGGGGAGCTCTATGCTGCGGCGCAGGCCAGCGTGCGGGTGCCGATGGTGCGCGGCTTGAGATCGCTCAATGTAATCAACGCCGCAGCAATAGTACTGACCGAAGCAATGCGGCAGACCGGAGCCTGGGAGAAGCTGACGTGAGCGACGAGCGGAAGGCGCGGGCGAAAGCGTGGTTCGAGGCGCTGCGGGATGATATCTGCGCGGCGTTCGAGACGCTGGAGGATGAGGCGCCGGCGGCGCTCTATCCGGGCGCGCCGGGGCGGTTCGTGAAGACGCCGTGGCGGCGGGGCGATGGCAGCGCTGACCAGGGCGGCGGCGTCGCCGGGATGATGCGGGGCNNTTGAAAAAGTTGGCGTGCATGTGAGCACGGTGCACGGCGAGTTCTCGCCGGAGTTTGCCAAAAACATGCGCGGCGCAGCGGACGATCCGCGCTTTTGGGCGAGCGGCATTTCGCTGATCGCGCACCTGCGCAACCCGCACTGCCCCGCCGCGCACATGAACACGCGCCACATCACAACGACGGAATGGTGGTTCGGCGGCGGCGGCGATCTGAACCCGACGCAGAAATACCAGCGCGATGAGACAAGCGCGGATGCGCAAGCGTTCCACGCGCCCTATCGCATCGCGTGCGAAAAGCATGAGGCTGGGCTCTACGCGCGCTACAAGAAATGGGCGGACGAGTATTTCTGGCTGCCGCATCGCGGCGAACCGCGCGGTGTCGGCGGCATTTTCTACGATCACCACAATAGCGGCGACTGGGATCGCGACTTTGCGTTCACGCAGGATGTCGGAAAGGCGTTTCTGGCTGGATATTTACCGCTGATGCGCAAGCATATGGCGACGCCATGGACCGAAGCGGATCGCGAAGAACAACTCGTGCAGCGCGGGCGCTATGTGGAGTTCAACCTGCTCTACGATCGCGGGACCACGTTCGGCCTGAAGACGGGCGGGAATGTCGAGAGCATTCTGAGCTCGATGCCGCCGGTGGCGAGGTGGCCTTAGCGCCGATTGCGTCATACTAACGCCGCGCTAGCATGGTCACGGGGGCGCGGGCATGAGTGAAGGATACGAAGAGGTCGCAAGCCCGCACCAGTGGCGCGATCCAGCCATCGCTTGGCCGATCTTTCTGGCTTCTTATCTCATTGCGATCGTTCTCTTCTTCTTGCTCGCCGCCGCAGAGGCCACCGCGTGGGGCTACTACGCGGGGTTGTTCAGGATCACCGCCGACGACGCGGCGCGGTTCGACAGTGTTGTGAGACCGCTCAATGATGCGCTGCTGCCGGTCTTCGTGGTCTGCGCTGTAGCGACGTCGTTTTTGACCTACCGAACCTTCGCGAACGCGCACGCGGCCGGCGCGCAAAACCGGCTCACCGGCCCGCTCTTGGCCGCGGGCGCTTATTACATGCCGTTCGTTGGCTTCTTCTTGCCGCCGCTGATGATGGGCAAGCTGTGGCAAGCGACGTTCGGCGAGTCTGGCCCCAGCCCAGGCGGCCTCATCGCCATGTGGTGGGGCACATTCCTGCTTGGCTGCTTCTTCGCCACCCTGTCGATGAACGCGGTGGCGGAATCCTTCGAACACGAAGTGCGCTGGGTGATGGTCAGCACGATCAGTCTGGTGCTGCGGGGTGTCGCGGCAACCTGCCTGCTCATCGCCTTCGGCGCGATCGTAAGGCGCCAGCGCAGAACCAGGCTCTGAGTTAGCCGCCCCGGCCTTTTTCTTGCTTCAGGCGAGTGGTTATGACCGCACTCGCCTATCCTCAAGACCTTAAACCACTGACTTCGCTGCGATTTATTGCGGCGTTTTGGGTGCTTTTGTACCATTTCAAGGACCATTTGGGCCTCGGGATGGGTCAGTTTGGGCTGGTGGCGGATGGTTACCTCGGGGTCGACCTCTTCTTCACCCTCTCTGGCTTCATCCTGGCGCACGTCTATCTGACGAGCCTCGACGGCGGCCGGTTTGGCTATGGCGGCTTTCTCAAGAACCGCATCGCCCGCGTTTACCCAATGCACCTCGCGGCGCTCGGCGCGATGCTGGTGCTGTTCGTGGGCGCTGGCGTGATGGGCGCCGGCGTCGGCTCGCCGGACGCGTTCAAGTGGAGCGATCTGCCGGCGCACCTCTTCATGGTTCACGCTTGGGGGACGACCGAGGCCGTCGGTTGGAATTTCCCGAGTTGGTCGATCAGCGCGGAATGGCTGGCGTATCTCCTCTTCCCGCTGGTGGCCGGCGTTGTGCTGAAGGCGAAGCGTTGGTCGGGCGCGTTTGCGCTTGGCGCGCTGGCGCTGTGCGTCTCGAGCTTCTGGGCGCTTTCGAATTTGCATGTCGTGTTGCCGGGTGTTGGT
>CXWL01006299.1_pt1 | contig 23395 bp, 25 predicted proteins | sample 590931 | NCBI WGS metagenome assembly CXWL01 (sample SAMEA3498368, study PRJEB10139) | groundwater metagenome | biome: water well; material: biofilm material | place: Germany | collected 2015-04-27
GCGATCCGCGAAGGCGGTCGTACCGTCGGTGCGGGTGTGGTTGCAAAGATTTTAGAGTAGTAAATAATTAAGAGGCGGGTCGCGAAGGTTTTAATTTTTGCGCTCGTCTCTTTAAGAGTTTAGGCCAGTAGCTCAATTGGTAGAGTATCGGTCTCCAAAACCGAGGGTTGGGGGTTCGAGACCCTCCTGGCCTGCCAAGAGTAAGTAAGTTGATCGGAATGATTGCGCATGCAAGACAAAATTAAGTTGGTTCTAGCATTTGCACTGATGTCAGGGGGTATCGCTGGCTATTATTATTTGCACGATAGTCCGACAGTATTGCGCCTAAGCTCAATACTGCTGGGGGTGTTGTCGGCGGCAGGTGTGGTATACACGAGTCAATATGGCAAAACCTTTTTTGGTTTTGCGCAAGATTCCGTTGCTGAGGCGAAGCGGGTAACTTGGCCGTCGCGCAAAGAGACGGTGCAAACCACGGGCGTGGTAATTTTGTTTGCGGTTACGATGGCCTTGTTTTTGTGGGCGGTGGATGCAAGCTTGATGGTTTTGGTGAATAAGCTGATGGGGCGAGGCGACTGATGAGCATGAATTGGTATGTGGTGCATACGTACTCGCAGTTTGAAAAGAATGTTCAGCGTGCGTTGACTGAGCGCATTTTGCGCGAGTCTATGCAGGATAAGTTTGGGCAAATTTTGGTGCCGGTTGAGGAAGTGGTTGAGTTGAAGACTACTGAGAAACGTGGTCAGCAAAAGGTGTTGAGTGAGCGGAAATTTTTCCCCGGTTATGTGCTGGTTGAAATGGAGATGACTGATGAAAGTTGGCATCTCGTGAAAAACACGCCTAAGGTCACGGGATTTTTGGGCGGCTCTGCGATGAAGCCTTCGCCGATTAGTGCGAAAGAAGTTCAGACCATTATGCAGCAAATGCAGGCAGGTGTTGAAAAGCCTAAGCCCAAAGTATTGTTTGAGGTGGGTGAGTTGGTGCGCGTAAAAGAGGGTCCGTTTACTGACTTTAACGGTTCGGTTGAGGAAGTTAATTACGATAAAAATAAAGTTCGTGTTGCGGTGACCATATTTGGTCGCTCTACACCGGTGGAGTTGGATTTCGGACAAGTGGAAAAGGTCTGAAAAGCGAAGTGTAAAACGCTGGGCGACTCGCTTGTTGGTGTCGCGAGGTTTTTTGTTCTTTATGTTGGGGAGAGACTGAGCGTTTCGTTTGTACCCGTTTGATAGGAGTGTGTCATGGCAAAAAAAGTTATTGGCTATATTAAGCTGCAAGTGCCGGCTGGTAAGGCAAATCCAAGTCCACCGATTGGTCCAGCATTGGGTCAGCGTGGCTTGAANNATCACTGCGTTTGCGGACAAGAGTTTCACCTTCATTATGAAAACCCCGCCTGCGACTATTCTGATTAAGAAGGCTGCGGGTATTCAAAAAGGTAGCAAAACACCGCATACCGACAAAGTGGGTAAGCTGACTCGTGCGCAAGCTGAGGCAATTGCGACAACCAAAATGCCTGACCTGACTGCTGCGGATATGGATGCTGCTGTGCGCACCATCGCTGGAAGCGCGCGTAGTATGGGTATCACTGTGGAGGGCATCTAACATGTCTAAACGTTATAAAGCAATTGCGGCAAAAGTTGACCGCAATAAATTGTATGTGTTGAGTGATGCGTTGAATCTGGTTAAAGAAACGGCGATTGCGAAATTTGATGAGTCCATTGATGTGGCATTTAATTTGGGCATTGATGCCAAAAAATCCGATCAGTTGGTGCGCGGTTCAGTTGTGTTGCCTAAGGGTACGGGTAAAACCATGCGCGTGGCGGTTTTTGCGCAGGGTGCTAAGGCTGAAGAAGCTAAAGCGGCGGGAGCGGACATTGTTGGTTTCGAAGATTTGGCCGAATCAATTAAAGGCGGCAATTTAGATTTTGACGTGTTGATTGCCAGCCCGGATGCAATGCGTTTGGTGGGTCAATTGGGTCAAATTCTGGGTCCGCGTGGTTTGATGCCTAACCCTAAAGTGGGTACGGTTTCGGCTGATGTTGCGGGTGCGGTTAAGAATGCCAAGGCGGGTCAAGTTCAATACCGTACCGATAAGAACGGTATTGTGCAGTGTACGATTGGCCGCGCTTCATTCGCGCCGGAAGCATTGCGTGAAAACTTGCTTGCGTTGGTTGACGCGCTGAACAAGGCTAAACCAGCCGCTTCCAAGGGTGTTTATCTGCGGAAAATTTCGATCTCCAGCACTATGGGTGCGGGTATCCGTATTGAGCAGGCGAGTCTGACTGTTTAACCGTTGTAAATAAATTTGCCGACAAGGATAACCTCTTTGTCGGCGCAAGTTTTGGAGTGCTGGCGGGTTGCAGCGTCCGAGACCGGTGGAGCTGAGAAGCTTAATGTTTGGTTGGCGGTTGGTGATTTTCCTGAGCGTTTGCTTTTCGGGTTTAGACCTTCTGCCTTCTGATTCCCCCGTAGATGGTGTGTCTGCGAGCTGGAATGATTGTTTCTCCTGACTCAAGGTCGCTGTTGTAAACGATGGGGTGTGCAAGCATCCTGGATAATGGAGGAAGACTTGAGTCTTAATCTGCAAGAAAAGCAAGCGGTAGTAGCGGAAGTGAGTGCGCAAGTTGCACAATCGCAAACGATCGTTTTGGCGGAGTACCGTGGCATCGCAGTTGCTGACCTCACGAGATTGCGTGCTAACGCGCGTAAGTCTGGGGTGTATTTCCATGTGTTGAAAAACTCATTGGCGCGTCGTGCTGTGCAAGGTACGCCTTTTGAACCCCTGGCTGAAAAAATGGTCGGCCCGCTCGTGTACAGCATGAGTGCGGACGCTGTGGCTGCGGCTAAAGTGGTGTTTGATTTTGCCAAGACGAATGACAAGTTGGTCATTAAAGCGGGTGCAATGAACGGTTCTGTGATGTCGGCAGAGCAAGTTGCTGTACTGGCTGCGACACCAAGCCGTGACGAGTTGATTGCCATGTTGATGGCAACGATGAATGCGACGACTGCGAAGTTTGTGCGTACTCTGGCTGCCATCCGCGACAGCAAAGAAACCGCTGCCGCTTAATTTTATATTGTAAATTTTAGGAGAATGAAATGGCTGTAACGAATGCAAGTTTGATGGACGCAATTGCTGGCATGACAGTATTGGAATTGTCTGCACTGATCAAAGAAATGGAAGAAAAATTCGGCGTATCTGCGGCGGCGGTTGCTGTTGCGGGTCCTGCGGGTGGCAGTGCTGCCGCTGCTGTGGAGCAAACTGAATTTACCGTGATGTTGACGGGTGCTGGCGACAGCAAAGTAAACGTGATTAAAGTGGTTCGTGCAATTACAGGTCTGGGTTTGAAAGAAGCTAAGGACTTGGTTGATGGCGCACCTAAAGCGGTTAAAGAAGGTGTATCTAAAGCGGATGCTGATGCGGTGGCTAAGCAATTGATCGAAGCTGGCGCAACGGCTGAAATCAAGTAAGTCTGTGTGATGTGGAAAGGCTGACGGTTTTGCCGTCAGCCTTTTGCCGCTTGTAGAAGCCAGCGGTCAAGAAGTCCTTAAAGTATTTCTTGTCCCCTGTCTTTTTGTGTTCCCTCAATCGTGGAGATGTATATGAGCTACTCTTTTACCGAAAAAAAACGTATCCGTAAAAGTTTTGCCAAGCGAGTCGGCGCATTGCCCGTTCCGTACTTGCTGTCGACTCAACTGGAGTCTTTTGCTGCGTTTTTGCAGGCATATACTCCTGTTGATCAGCGCAAAAATGATGGTTTGCAGGCTGCGTTTAACGGAATTTTCCCGATTCATAGCCATTCTAAAAATGCGCGCCTTGATTTTGTGAGTTACCAGTTGGGGATGCCGGCATTTGATGTTAAAGAATGCCGCCAGCGCGGTCTAACTTTTGCGTCGCCGTTGCGCGCGCGCGTGCGTTTGACCATCATGGATAAAGAAGCGTCCAAGCCGACGGTCAAAGAAGTGAAAGAGCAAGAAGTTTATATGGGTGAAATCCCGTTGATGACCACGACGGGTTCGTTTGTGATTAACGGCACGGAACGCGTCATTGTTTCTCAGTTGCACCGTTCGCCGGGCGTGTTCTTTGAGCATGATAGAGGCAAGACGCATTCTTCGGGCAAGCTGTTGTTCTCGGCGCGTATCATTCCGTATCGTGGCTCATGGCTGGATTTCGAGTTTGATGCTAAAGACTACGTGTATTTCCGTATTGACCGCCGCCGCAAAATGCCAGTAACCATTTTGTTGCGCTCATTAGGCTACAACAACGAAGACATGCTCAAAATGTTCTTCGAGTTTGATGCGTTCCATCTGAACAAAAAAGTTGTTCAGTTTGAAGTGGTGCCGGAGCGTTTGCGTGGCGATACCGCGCGTTTCGATATTTTGAACAAAGCGGGCAAAGTGATTGTCGCCAAAGACAAGCGCATCACCGTGCGCCACATCCGTGAGATGGAAGAGGCGGGTATCACCAAGCTGGATGTGCCGAATGAATTTTTNNAATGCCAATGATGAGATCACGGAAGCCTTGTTGGAAGCCTTGCAAGAAGCGGGTATCAAGAAAATTCCAACGCTCTACACTAATGATTTGGATCACGGTGCGTTTATCTCGCAAACCTTGCGTACCGATGAAAGTACCGATCAATGGACAGCGCGCGTGGCCATCTATCGCATGATGCGCCCCGGTGAGCCACCTACTGAAGATGCGGTGGAAAATTTGTTTAATGGCTTGTTCTTCAGCGATGAGCGTTACGATTTGTCTGACGTGGGACGGATGAAATTTAATCGTCGCGTAGGTCGTGAAGATTTGACAGGCTCAATGATTTTGTCGAACGAAGACATCGTTGAAGTGGTGAAAATTTTGGTTGAACTGCGCAATGGTCGCGGCGAAATTGATGACATCGACCACTTGGGTAATCGCCGCGTGCGAGCTGTTGGCGAGTTGGCGGAGAATACTTTCCGCGCCGGTTTGGCTCGCGTGGAGCGCGCCGTTAAGGAGCGTCTCGGTCAAGCCGAAACAGACAATCTGATGCCGCATGATTTGATTAACGCGAAGCCGATTTCGGCTGCGGTCAAAGAGTTCTTCGGTTCATCGCAGCTGTCGCAGTTTATGGATCAAACCAATCCCTTGTCGGAAATCACGCACAAGCGTCGAATTTCCGCGCTTGGACCTGGCGGTTTGACGCGTGAGCGCGCGGGCTTTGAAGTTCGTGACGTGCATCCGACCCACTATGGTCGTGTGTGTCCAATCGAAACACCGGAAGGCCCGAACATTGGTCTGATCAACTCGCTGGCATTGTATGCGCGCACCAATGAATACGGCTTTATCGAAACGCCGTATCGCCGCGTGGCTAACAGCAAAGTGTCGGATGAAGTTGATTACTTGTCGGCAATTGAGGAGGGCAAATTTACCATCGCTCAGGCGAATGCCGAACTGGATAAAAAAGGTCACTTTACCAACGACATCGTATCGGCGCGTAAGCACAACGAATTCGTTTTGGCGGCACCGGAAAACTTGGAATACATGGACGTGTCGCCATCGCAGGTGGTGTCGGTTGCGGCTTCGTTGATTCCATTCTTGGAACATGACGATGCGAACCGTGCGTTGATGGGTGCAAACATGCAGCGTCAGGCTGTGCCGTGTGTGCGTGCCGAAAAGCCGTTGGTGGGTACGGGCATTGAGCGGACGGTCGCGGTTGACTCCGGTACGACGGTGCAAGCGTGGCGCGGTGGCCGCATCGATTACGTGGACGCGGCGCGTATCGTGGTGCGGGTGAATGACGACGAAACAACGGCGGGTGAAGTCGGTGTCGATATTTACAATCTGACCAAGTACATCCGTTCCAACCAAAATACCAATATCAATCAACGTCCGCTGGTCAAGGTGGGCGATGTGATTGCGCGCGGTGACGTGGTTGCCGATGGTGCCTCTACCGATATGGGCGAGTTGGCACTGGGGCAAAACATGCTGGTCGCGTTTATGCCTTGGAACGGCTACAACTACGAAGATTCGATTTTGATTTCCGAGCGTGTATCGGCGCAAGATCGTTTCACTTCTATCCACATCGAAGAGCTGACTGTTGCCGCACGCGATACCAAGCTCGGTTCGGAGGAAATCACGCGTGATATTCCGAATTTGGCGGAAGCGCAATTGGCGCGTTTGGATGAATGCGGCATTGTGCATATTGGTGCTGAAGTGGTGGTGGGCGACGTGTTGGTGGGTAAAGTGACACCCAAAGGCGAAACTCAACTTACGCCGGAAGAAAAATTGCTGCGTGCGATTTTCGGTGAAAAAGCCTCTGACGTTAAAGACACCAGCTTGCGTGTATCGACGGGTAGCTCAGGTACGGTAATTGACGTGCAAGTGTTTACGCGTGAAGGTTTGCAGCGCGATAAGCGTGCGCAACAAATCATTGATGACGAATTGAATGGCTACAAAAAAGATCTGGTTGACCAGATGCGTATTGTTGAGTCGGACGTGTTCGCCCGCTTGGAAAAATTGCTGCACAACAAAATTGCCAACGGTGGACCGAAGAAGTTAGCCAAAGGCACAAAGTTGAACAAAGAGTATTTGCATGACATTGAGCATCACCAGTGGTTTGACATTCGGGTGGCTGACGATGAAGTGGCCGCGCAAATGGAGCAGGCCAAAGATAGCCTCGCGCAGAAGCGTTTGGAATTTGATGCAGCGTTTGAGCTGAAGAAGAAGAAGCTCACCCAAGGCGACGAATTGCAAGCTGGTGTGCAAAAAATGGTCAAGGTGTACGTGGCGGTTAAACGTCGCTTGCAGCCGGGTGACAAGATGGCGGGTCGCCACGGTAACAAGGGTGTGGTGTCGCGTATTGTACCCGTGGAAGACATGCCGTACATGGCGGATGGTACGCCTGTTGACGTGGTGCTGAACCCACTGGGCGTTCCATCACGGATGAACATCGGTCAGATTTTGGAAACGCATCTGGGTTGGGCGGCAAAAGGCTTGGGCAAGAAGATCGACGACATGCTGAAAACCAATGCCAAAGCCATTGAGATGCGTAAGTTCTTGGGCAAAATTTACAACCACCACAATGGTCAATCGGTTGATTTGGAGTCGTTTAACGATGATGAAATCATCGAGCTGTGCCGCAATTTGACCAAGGGCGTGCCGTTTGCAACGCCAGTATTTGACGGCGCGAGCGAAGAAGAAATCAAATACATGCTGGAGCTGGCAGGCTTGCCATTGTCTGGACAAACGACTTTATATGACGGTCGCACGGGCGAAGCATTTGATCGTCAGGTGACGGTTGGCTACAAGCACATTTTGAAGTTGCATCACTTGGTTGACGACAAGATGCACGCACGTTCTACCGGCCCTTACAGCTTGGTTACCCAACAGCCGCTGGGTGGTAAAGCGCAGTTCGGTGGACAGCGTTTTGGTGAGATGGAAGTCTGGGCACTGGAAGCTTACGGCGCGTCGTACACCTTGCAAGAAATGTTGACGGTGAAGTCGGACGATGTGGCGGGACGTACCAAAGTTTACGAAAGCATCGTTAAAGGCGAGCACAAGATTGATGCGGGTATGCCGGAATCATTTAACGTGGTCATCAAGGAGATTCGTTCCTTGGGTATCGACATGGATTTGGTAAGGCAGTAGTTGATAGTTCAACGACTAACAACCGCACTTAACTATTTGGAGTCACATAAATGAAATCACTATTAGATTTATTTAAGCAGGTTACGCAAAAAGAAGAGTTTGATTCGATCAAAATCGGCTTGGCATCGCCCGAAAAAATTCGCTCTTGGTCGTACGGCGAAGTTAAGAAACCGGAAACGATCAACTACCGCACTTTCAAACCTGAGCGCGATGGCTTGTTCTGCGCCAAAATTTTCGGCCCCATTAAAGATTACGAGTGCTTGTGCGGTAAATATAAACGCCTGAAACATCGCGGTGTCATCTGCGAAAAATGCGGCGTGGAAGTGACGCTGTCCAAAGTGCGCCGTGAGCGCATGGGTCATATCGAACTGGCCTCACCGGTTGCGCACATCTGGTTCTTGAAGTCATTGCCTTCGCGTCTCGGTATGGTGCTGGACATGGCGTTAAGGGACATCGAACGGGTACTTTATTTTGAAGCCTACGTCGTAACTGAACCCGGTATGACTCCGCTCACACGCGGTCAGTTGTTGACGGAAGATGATTACCTCGCCAAGACTGAAGAGTACGGTGACGAATTTAGCGCGACCATGGGTGCGGAAGGCATTCGTGCGTTGTTGAGTAATCTCGATGTGAACAATGAGATTGAAACCATACGCGCTGAATTGGCTGCGACAGGTTCGGAAACCAAGATCAAGAAATACGCCAAGCGTTTGAAAGTGTTGGAGGCGTTTAACGCCTCTGGCATCAAGCCGCATTGGATGGTGTTGACCGTATTGCCGGTGTTGCCACCGGAGCTGCGCCCACTCGTGCCGTTGGATGGCGGTCGTTTTGCGACTTCGGATTTGAACGACTTGTATCGTCGCGTGATTAACCGTAACAATCGCCTGCGTCGTTTGCTGGAATTAAAAGCACCGGACATCATCGTGCGTAACGAAAAACGTATGTTGCAAGAATCGGTAGATTCTTTGCTCGACAACGGTCGTCGCGGCAAAGCCATGACAGGCGCAAACAAGCGTCAGCTGAAGTCTTTGGCTGACATGATTAAAGGTAAGAGCGGTCGTTTCCGCCAAAACTTGCTGGGCAAGCGCGTCGATTACTCGGGTCGTTCCGTGATCGTGGTGGGTCCGCAGTTGAAGTTGCATCAGTGCGGTTTGCCGAAAAAAATGGCATTGGAATTGTTCAAGCCGTTTATTTTTAGCCGCCTCGAAGCAATGGGTTTGGCAACAACGATCAAAGCTAGTAAGCGTATGGTTGAAGCGGAAGAGCCGGTGGTTTGGGATATTCTCGAGGAGGTTATCCGCGAGCATCCAGTCATGCTGAACCGTGCGCCAACTTTGCACCGTTTGGGTATCCAAGCGTTTGAGCCGATTCTGATTGAAGGCAAAGCGATTCAATTGCATCCCTTGGTTTGTTCGGCATTTAACGCCGACTTCGACGGTGACCAAATGGCGGTTCATGTCCCGTTGTCGCTGGAAGCGCAGATGGAGTGCCGCACTTTGATGTTGGCTTCCAATAACGTGCTGTCACCCGCGAACGGTGAGCCGATTATTGTGCCTTCGCAAGACATTGTGTTGGGTCTGTACTACATGACGCGTGAAAAAGTTGGCGCGTTGGGCGAAGGCTCAATGTTCGCTAATATCGGCGAAGTGTCACGTGCTTACGAAACGCGCGAAGTGGCGTTGCAGGCTAAAGTGATTGTGCGTCTTAAAGAAATTCATAAAGACGCAGAGGGTCAGCCGGTAGAAAAACTGGTGCGTCACGAAACCACGGTTGGGCGTGCTTTGCTGTCAGAAGTATTGCCGGCTGGTTTGCCGTTTGCACTGATTAACAAATCACTTAAGAAGAAAGAAATCTCGCGTTTGATTAACGCGAGTTTCCGTCAGTGTGGTCTGCGCGACACTGTCATCATGGCGGACAAACTGATGTACACGGGCTTTACCTACGCGACGCGTGCGGGCATTTCGATTGCCGTGGATGATATGTTGATGCCACCGCAAAAAAACGACTTGATTAACGCGGCGGAAAATGAAGTTAAAGAAATCTACACCCAGTACACCTCAGGTTTGGTAACAGACGGTGAGCGTTACAACAAGGTGGTGGATATTTGGCAGCGTGCGGGTGAAGTCGTGGCGAAGGCGATGATGGAGCAGTTGGGTAGCGAGCCAGTGATTGATCGTTTGACGGGTGAGCCACGCATGTCTAAGGGCAAACCTGTGATGCAGGAGTCGTTCAACTCTATCTACATGATGGCGGATTCCGGTGCGCGGGGTTCGGCTGCGCAGATTCGACAGTTGGCGGGGATGCGCGGTTTGATGGCGAAGCCGGATGGCTCAATCATCGAAACACCTATCACGGCGAACTTCCGCGAAGGTTTGAACATGTTGCAGTACTTCATCTCCACGCACGGTGCGCGTAAAGGTTTGGCGGATACCGCATTGAAAACTGCGAACTCAGGCTATTTGACACGCCGTTTGGTGGACGTAACGCAAGATCTGGTGGTGATTGAGGATGATTGCGGCACAAGCAACGGCACGGCGATGAAGGCCATGGTCGAAGGCGGTGAAGTGATCGAGGCTTTGGCTGAACGTGTGTTAGGTCGTGTCGTGAGTACTGACATAGTCAATCCGGAAACCGGCGAAACATTATACGAGGCAGGCACACTGCTGGATGAAGCCGCCGTTGAGCGTATTGAATCGCTGGGCGTGGATGAAGTGCGGGTACGCACACCGTTGAGCTGCGAAACTCGTTTTGGTTTGTGTGCTAAATGCTACGGTCGTGATTTGGGTCGTGGTGGCATGATTAACGTGGGCGAGGCAGTTGGTGTGATTGCCGCACAGTCCATCGGCGAACCAGGCACGCAGTTGACCATGCGTACTTTCCACATCGGTGGTGCAGCGTCACGTACCGTGGTGGCGAGCAGCGTGGAAAGCAAGTCCAACGGTGAGTTGCAATACAGCGCGAATATGCGCGTGGTGACAACGGTTCGTGGCGAAGTGATTGTGGTGGCACGTAGTGCTGAAGTGATTATTGCCGACGATCATGGTCGTGAGCGCGAGCGTCATAAAGTACCTTACGGTGCAACGTTGACGATCAAGCAAGGTGAGGTAGTCCGTGCTGGTGTGATACTTGCGACATGGGATCCGCATACTCGCCCAATCATCACCGAATATGCAGGTCAAGTAAACTTCCAAAATGTGGAAGAAGGCGTGACGGTTGCCAAGCAGATCGACGAAGTAACGGGCCTGTCAACCATGGTAGTGATTGACCCCAAGCGTTCTACCGCAACCAGCAAAACAGTGGTTCGCCCGATGGTGCGTTTGCTCGATAAAAAGGGTGGCGATGTATTGCTGGCCGCAACGCAAACGCCAGTCAGCGTGACTTTCCAAACGGGTTCAATTATTACCGTGGAAGATGGTCAGCAGGTCGGTGTGGGTGATGTGCTGGCGCGTATTCCGCAGGAAAGCAGTAAGACGCGTGATATTACCGGCGGTCTGCCACGCGTTGCGGAATTGTTTGAAGCGCGTATTCCAAAAGATGCCGGTATGTTGGCGGAATGCACGGGTACAGTTTCGTTCGGTAAAGACACCAAGGGCAAGCAGCGTTTGGTCATCACCGATGTGGATGGCGTGGCGAATGAATTCTTGATCCCTAAAGAAAAACATGTGCTGGCGCATGATGGGCAAGTGGTCAATCAAGGTGAAATGATTGTCGATGGCCCTGCTGATCCGCATGACATTCTGCGCTTGTTGGGCGTAGCCGAGTTGGCACGTTACATCACGGATGAGGTGCAAGAGGTGTACCGCTTGCAGGGCGTGAAAATTAGCGACAAGCATATCGAAGTCATCGTGCGCCAGATGTTGCGCCGCGTGCAAATCAAAAATGCAGGCGAAACTCGTTTTATTACAAACGAACAAGTTGAGCGTGCCGATTTGTTAGTGGAAAACGAGAAGATCATCGCGGCAGGTAAAGAGCCAGCAACCTTTGAATTTGTGCTGTTGGGTATTACCAAGGCTTCGCTTTCAACGGATTCATTCATCTCGGCGGCTTCCTTCCAGGAGACCACCCGCGTGTTGACCGAAGCGGCAATCATGGGCAAGCGCGATGATTTGCGTGGCTTGAAAGAGAACGTCATCGTGGGTCGTTTGATCCCAGCGGGTACGGGCTTGGCTTACCACGTGACACGTCGCAAACGTCATTTGGGTACAAGCCCAATAGAAGGCAGCGATGTGGCAGCGGCAGAAGAATTGTTTGATAGTGCCGAGTTGCCTTCACAGCAAATTTGATGGTATTTGTAAATGGAGGGTGTCTCTAGAACTTTGAATTTTTAGAGGTACCCTTTAGCGGATTTTTTGAACGAAATAATCGGTTTTGACAGCAGTCATTTATCTATAGCGTTTCGAGCGTTATTTTTCCAAGTAGCTGCGGCACGCTTCACGCATCACCGTCATCTGCTTGGAAAAATTACGACACCCGTGACAGATCAGCAAATGCAGTCTCAGCGAAATCTTTTCGCGTAACGACAAGTTCTTATCCAAGGCTTGGGAAAGCAATTCGGATGCTTGTTTACAATTCAACATCACGCCCCCTTCCTTCCGAACCACTTTAGCTCCAAACATTCGCGCAACGCGAGCCGGGCACGGTGCAACAGCACCCAGCAGTTAGTCGTGGAAATCGCCAATTCCTGACAAATTTCTTCGGTAGTCATGTCCATAAATTCGCGCATCATAAAAGCTTGCGCGCTGTTTAGCGGCACACGCTGGTTACACATTTCAAATACCTCCCAAAACTTCTGGTTCTCAAACGATTGCGAGGGGTTTGCCCACGCCTGTGGCGGGCTGGTCCAATGACCTTGATTGTCGAATGATTCGGCGCAGATGTTTTCATACGGGTCTTGTGCATCATCGGTATTGGGCAGCTCGCCCTCGCGCTGTTGTTTGCGGCGCAGATCGAGAATTTTATGTTTGAGGATGCCGGTCAGCCAAGTGCGCAAGCTCGACTGCCAGGCAAATTTATCAAGACCTTCCATTGCTGCCAGCAAGGTTTCTTGCACCACATCCTCCGCCAAGTGCGGGTCGCGCAGTTGCAACATGGCATAGCGCACAAGATAACTGCGCTGCGTTTGAAGCTCGTCCATATCAATCGGATTTGTTTGACTCATGCGGCGATTATATCGCCGTATAATTCTTTGTAAGGTTTAACGTGCTGCCACGACTAAGCCTGTGACACGCATCCGCTGTCACTTCATTTATCAACAAGGAGAAACACCATGAATCAAACTGATCTGACTATTCGCACTGCTATCGCCGGTTTGCTGGCACTAGGTTTGGCGACCACAACCACTTCCTCCTTCGCCGCCAAAGGCGATATGGAGAAATGCGCAGGCATCGCTAAGGCGGGGTTGAATGATTGCGCTTCCGCAGGCAACGCTTGCCAAGGTCACACCACCAAAGATAACGAAAAAGAGGCATGGATTTCTGTCCCTAAAGGCACCTGCGCCAAAATCACCGGTGGCACGGTAGTGGCAAAATCGGACAAAGATGGCATGAAAAAGATGTAATTGCCATGGGCTCAAACGCTTCCCCGCAACACAACCCCCCGCTAACAAGGTCTATTATTAGCGGGGTGGGGGTGGGTTTGCGTACCCCGCATTACCCCGAATTTATTGGCTCACGCCCCGACGCGGCGTGGCTGGAAGTACATAGCGAAAACTATTTTGGCGACGGCCCCGGCGTTGCCGTGCTGGAAAAAATTCGCGCCGATTACCCGATCAGTTTGCATGGCGTGGGCTTGTCGCTAGGCTCTGCTGATGTGTTAGATAGCCATCACTTAAAGCAACTTCAGCAACTCATCACACGCATTTCGCCTAGCCTCGTTTCCGAGCATTTATGTTGGGGTGCATTGGGTAGTCGTCATTTGAATGATTTAATTCCTATGCCGTACAGCAACGAAGCTCTTGAGCTGATGTGTGAACGTGTCGATGAAACTCAGGAATTTTTAGGTCAGCGCATCTTGATCGAAAACGTCTCCAGCTATTTGCGCTGGCAAAACGAAGCCTTCAGCGAATGGGATTTCGTCGCCACACTGGCTAAACGCACCGGCTGCGGCTTGTTATTGGATGTTAATAATATCTATGTCAGTGCTATCAATCATGGCTTTGATGCGCGCCAGTACTTGGCAGCGATACCCGCCGACAACGTGTTGGAAATTCACCTGGCTGGACATGAAACGCAGCATGGTTGCTTGATCGACACACACAGCCGTCCCGTGTGCGATGAAGTGTGGCAGCTGTATCGCGATGCCATCCAGCTATTTGGAGCGAAGCCCACTTTGATCGAATGGGACAGCGATATTCCGCCGCTGGAAACGTTACTGGCGGAAGCGTCGAAGGCACGCTACATATTGGAGCATGAACATGCCCAATTTGTTTGAACAGCAAGCGCGATTTGTTCGCGCGATTTTCAATCCCGATGAGGATGTCGATACAGTGTTGTGTGCAACGCAGGGCAGCAGCGTTCATGCGGGCATCGCAATTTATCGCAACAATGTGTTCAGCAATTATCGCCGCGTGTTGAGCAGTGTTTACCCGGTCATTCAACGCCTGGTGGGCGATGGATTTTTTACGGCTGTGTGCGATGACTACATTCATGCCACGCCTTCATGGAGCGGCGACGTGCGCAACTACGGGGATACTTTTGCAGACTTTCTAAGTACTCATCCATCGCTGGCAGACTTGGATTACCTGCCCGATGTGGCACGCATTGAATGGGCATGTCATCAAGTGCTGAATGAACCTGAATCAGACAAGTTCGAGATGACGCAACTGGCTGCGATACCCACCGAGCAACTTGCGCAATCACGTATCGAACTATGTGCGGCCAGTGCGTTGGTTTCTTCACCGTATCCGGCAGTCAAAATTTGGCAGACTAACCAGCCGGATTATGAAGGAGACGGCAATGTTGATTTGAATGCGGGCGCGGAATATGGCTTGGTGTTTCGCCAACAATTTACCGTGACGTTACATCCGTTAAGCGCAGCTGAATTTGAATTCTTATCGCAACTAAGTCAGCACAAAACTTTGGCAGAAGCGTTGCAAGCCGCGCAAACCGTAGCGGCAGATTTTGACTTGGGTGGCTGTTTGATGCGGCATATTGGCAATGGTGCAATTAGCCGCTTCGGAGCGTAATTTTGTATGGAGTGCGGCGACACGTCGCCGCTTTCTCAAAGCGCAGACGAGTCTGCGCACTCCAAAATTGGCGTAAATAATTTTCATTGGAGGCGGCAATGAACACACTCAAACAACTTACCCATCTCTACCAACAAGCCGTCGGCTATTGGAGATACCTCACCCCCGTGTTTGATTTGGCGATACGCGGCTATCTCTGCTGGGTATTTTTTCGTTCCGGTTTAGCCAAAGTTCAAAGTTGGGACAGCACACTATCGCTGTTTGAAAATGAATTTTCTGTCCCGTTAATTTCCCCTGAAACCGCCGCATGGCTAGGCACAACAGCTGAATTGACTTTGCCATTGCTGCTCTTATTTGGCTTGGGTAGCCGCGCAGCAGCAGGCGCGTTATTCATATTCAATATCGTTGCGGTGATTTCATACCCAGATCTGAGTGCGGCGGGGGTCAACATGCACTACCTGTGGGGCTGGCTCATGCTGGTGATTGTGTTTCACGGTGCTGGGAAGTTATCTCTGGACGCGTTGATTAAGCGGTGGGTCGCTAACTAGAAAGTTGGCAAAATACTGGTTCGTCATTCCCGCGAAAGCGGGAATCCAGTCAGTTAAAAAGCCCTCGTATAGCGAGACTAAATCTTCGTTGTCCGCTTCCTTCAGCACAATCACCGAAGGGCAAGCGCGGAATCTATCATATTGCTGGATTCCCGCTTTCGCGGGAATGACGTACTTTCTCAAAACTTCTCTAAACAGGCTTAAGCACCTTCGCCAAATAATCAAAAATCCAACAGTAGAAAATAATCGGTAAAGGCAATCCTAGCAATGTGCCGACTAAATAGCTGCGGAACTTCACCCCGGACATGGCGAGTGCGTAATTTAGTGCGGGGACGGTTTGAAATAGAACCCGTAGCAGAACAATACTGGCAATGGGACGCGCATCCAGCTTGGCAAGCAGCCTGACCGCCAGTTTATTTTTCACTTGCCGCAACGCATCGCCGCCCACCATTCTGATGGTCAAAAAAGTGATGATGCACGACAGCGATGCCGCGACATAAGTAGCCACCCCGCCCCACGTTTTACCCAAGGTCAACACCGCAGCGGCGAGGAATATCCAACCGGGAATTTGGATCAAATTACCCAGCGAAAAAAGAACAATGAAAATCATCAAACCGCTGACTTGGTTTTCGGTAATTTTTTGTTGCAGGTATGCGAGGTTGAAATGTTCGCGCAGACCTGAGAGTTGAAAAATGGCGAGTAACAATCCTAGAAATAAAAAAACAGCTAGGAGTTTTTTGTAGGGGTGCATGGCTTTTTATTCGTCTTATAGCGGTTGCTCGTGTAGTGCAGAAACCGACACACAGCGGAATGTCGATTTTCACAGAAGCGGAAGTCCAACGTAAAAGTGAGGGGCTGCGCGCTTTTGCGCAGCCCCTCTCGACTGCAAGGTTAGACTTCACTGGCTTTCGCTGATGTATGGGGTATTGAGACCAGCACACATAGCCCGCTACCTTCATTAATCCACTGATTGCATGCGACGGTGATTGATTTATTGCCTTCGGGGAGTGTGAGGTAATACTTAGCGCCAACAACAAAAATTGCATGCTCACGTATCTCTATGTCACCTTCGCAACGCATGTGAAATTTGAACCCATCTGTCGGTTGCAGGGCTTTAAACTGAACAAGTGACCAATGATCTGTACCAAACTCCGTTACTTTCAGTTCAACGTCAAGGTGGCTTTTTCGATCCCCCAATTCTTTTATAGCTAAAGTAGCTCTCCGTGAAATATCCCCGCCTTCGTTATGTTCAGACAAGGCAGGATTTTCAAACGTCTTGCGCTCCCCATTGGGATCGCTAACAGAAACGTATGCGCAGCCTGAATCTGCATCTTCGAATCCTACGGTAATGTCATTGAACCCATCAGAGCTGGGAAATAGGCGATAGCTGTATATCCCTTCAACAGCAATCTTTCCTTTCTCTGAGTCGAAATACGCACGGGAAATGACTTGATAATTGCTACGGACACTCTTTTTCGCAATCTCAAGCGTCTTGTTGATGAAGTACCCGTAATAGTCTCCAATGTTCGGGTATTTATTGATCTCGCTCGCCGACGGCTGAATTAGAGCTTTTAGTGCTTCTTTTTTTCCATCTGGATCAATATTGGCCAAGAAATTTCTACGGACAATAATGTCTTCAAGCAAACCTCGGATCTTTTCAATAAATTCTGACGTACCCGATGCAAATGAAAAGATTGCGGCGATGAGAACTGATAGCCCAATCGCCTCAACGCCCTTGATTAGAATTGAATATGCGTATGTTCTCGTGCCGGATGGATTGTCGAGGTCGAGGATTATTGAGACAAGCAATAGTGCAATACCAATCCAAACATAATTGAAGAAGAACCGCTTAAGCCAATAGAAGGAAGATTTTATTGAATGTGCCATATGAGATTCTCGGAGAATGGATGGTGAGGTCTAACAGTTATTAGCCAGACCAGCCGGTCTGTACTATTAAAAATAGTGTGGAATGCAAATTTTCGGTAAGCAATTGATTCATTGAATCCCCCCGTTTTTATTGTTCCTCATATGCATAATAGTACGGACAGGGATGAATGTCTCCTTTGGGGCAAAAACGCGAGCGGCAGAAAATGGCACGTTTAAGTTTAACACTCCTCTGGATTAACTTCCTGCAAGCAGTCGTTTAGCTTTCTCCTGCAAACACATTCTATCTTCGACTTGAATTCTCTACGCTCGGAGCGAACGGCTCACAAAATTTATTGATACCACGCTGGAAATTGTTTGCGCAGTTGTTCCAACTTGGGTTTGTCATGCACCACGATGTAAGGCTGATAAGGATGCAGTGCCAAATAATTTTGGTGATGATCTTCAGCTGCATAGAACTGCTTTAACGGCACAACTTGGGTGACGATGGGCGATGAAAATGTTTTTGCGGCGGTGAGTTGTTGAATGTAGTTTTGTGATTGTTGCTGCTGTTCTGCGCTGGTGTAAAAAATCGCCGAGCGATATTGCGTGCCTGAATCTGGCCCTTGGAAATTAAGTTGAGTGGGATTGTGCGCGACGCTAAAAAATACTTTCAGTAGTTGCAGGTAGGAAACTTTTGCTGAGTCAAAACGCACTTGCACCGATTCGGCATGGCCTGTTGTGCCTTCGCTTACCATCTCGTAGTGCGCTGTTCTGGCTTCTCCCCCTGAGTAACCAGACACCACTTCGGTTACGCCTTTGACATGCTTGAATACGGCATCCACGCCCCAGAAGCAGCCGCCAGCGAATACGGCGGTTTGTTGTGCGGCATGACTTGCTTGAGCTACAAGCAAGCTAAAAACGATAATGAGTTTGAGTAAGATTCTGTGCATGGTACTTCTCCTATTGAGTATGGCAGATTAGCCAAAGGTAAGAGCAAACGCTTCCGCTTCGGCATCTAAAAATTCAATCTTGAACGTGTGTTCGCGAACGTCGCCGCTTTGCCGAATCAGTTGATACAGCCGTTGTTCTTTGATGATGCCGTTGCCTTGTGAGTCAACATCTACACCATGTTTCACACCAGGCGAAACGCCGTCCACTGTGACTTTGAAAGGAATCGCTTTGCCATTGTGCGAGCCAAGTACCAGATGCAAATCTCGTCCGTAAAATCGGTAGCTGATTGCGCCGCCCGATTTCTTCAGCAGTGCGGATTGATCGCCAATTTGCCAATCGCCATTCAGTGCCCATTGGTTACGCTTGAGTGATGTGGGCGTGCTGTATGGGTGAGTCACGTCTTTGTTGATGGATTCAGGCGAGCTAAAGTTCTGCTGGCGTGTATAGCCCAGATAGGTTTCTGGTGAGCGTCCGGCTCTGTCTGCCATTGCGGCAGCGGTGACACCCGAACCAGTCACTTGCACCGGATCACTGGCTACTTTCAACTCGCCGTTACGCGCTTCTTTGAGCAGGCTTTGTATCATCTGCTCGGTTTCCTGATACGCGCCTTCACCAAAATGCTGGTGGCGAATTATCCCCCGCTCATCGATCAAATAATGCGCGGGCCAATACTCATTTTTATAGGCATTCCAAATCGCAAAATCGTTATCCATTGCCACTGGGTAGGTAATGCCGAAATCGTGTATCGCCCGCTCGACATTGCGCTGATCTTTTTCAAAGGCGAACTCAGGGGCGTGTACGCCGATGATGACTAAACCTTGGTCTCGATATTTTTCGTTCCACGCTTTGAGGTAAGGCAGGGTGCGCAAACAATTGATGCAGGAATACGTCCAAAAATCCACCAGCACCACTTTGCCGCGCAATGACTCGACCGCCAGCGGTGGGGAATTTAGCCATTGTGTTGCACCCAGCAACGGCGGGGCAATGCCGCCTGTTTCTTTTGTGCTGGCAGCGTCTGGTTTAACCAGTTGTGAGATCAATTTTTGTTCGGTGCTGGTGGTATTGATGAACGAAAACTGCGCCAAGAATTTGGTATCCCAACCGAGTGCGATGACCACCACGCCAACGACAACGGCGATACCCAATCCGCGACGCAACCATTCTTCCGCACCCAAGCCGCGTTTCATTAAACTGAACACGCGCCCACCTGCCAACAACGCCAAACCCAGCGATGTTGCCGCACCCGCAGCAAACACCAATAGTAATAACGCGCTGTATAAATTCGCACCCTGCAACGCTGCGCCCGCCAACACCAAGCCCAAGATTGGTCCTGCGCAAGGTGCCCACAAAAACCCGACTGCCACACCCAATAATAGCGAACCTTTGACGCTGGACTGCTGATCGGCACGTTGCTGTAATCGTCCACCCAGCGAGACGAAGGGACGCATCAAGCGATCGGACAAGGCGGGAAATATCAGCGCAAGCCCAAGCAGCAACAGCAAACCCATCGCGGCATAGCGTCCGTATTGGTTCACCGCGATTAACCACGCGCCACCCACTGCGGCGAAACTGGCAAGCACGGTAAATGTGGCAGCCATGCCCAACAAAATTGGCAAACCCGTGCGGCGGAACGATTGCCCGGAACGCGCAAAAATAAAGGGCAAAACGGGCAATACGCACGGACTAAAAATCGTCAGCATGCCGCCCAGATACGCGAGAAAAAATATCAACATGGTTATTTCGAATACGGAATAAATCGCAACGCCACGGTATTCATGCAGTAGCGCAAACCTGTTGGCTTGGGGCCATCATCGAACACGTGACCAAGGTGCGCATCACACAAATTGCACTGCACCTCGGTACGCTTCATACCAAACATGCCGTCCTCAATGCTGTGTAAATTATCTTCCGCAATCGGCTGCCAAAAACTCGGCCAACCTGTACCTGAATCGTATTTCGTTTGGGCATCAAACAGCGCGTTATTGCAGCAGATACAACGGTACAAGCCCGCCTCATGCCTGTCGTGGCCGGGCTGGGAAAATGCCCGTTCCGTGCCTTGCTCACGGGTCACGTGATAGGCTAACTTGGATAGCCGCTGTCTCCATTCGGCTTCTTTGCGCACCTTGTCCAAGCTAACACGCCCAAGCAATTTTCCATCATCGGAAAATTGCGTGATGGTCACCTTGCCAGTCTTGGCATAAGCACGTGTTGCCAACGCAATACCGATGCCTGAAAGGGTAAATAAAAATTGTCTGCGTTTCATACTGAGTCCCTCCTGTGCCTTAGTAGCATGAGAGCGATAAACCTTACGGATAGTTTTGAGGTGCAAATAAAAAAGGGCTTGCAGTACTGCAAGCCCTTTGTACGAGTCAGCAAAAAACTTATGCTGTTTTGTTGCCGAACAAGCCTGACAGTGCGGACGATGCCAATTTGGATAAATCGACATTTTCTTCCGGCACTTGACCATCAGGCGTTAACTTGTCCACCACTTGCGGCAGCAAGTTGGAAAGCTGCCCTGCAATATCACTGGTGTTAAAACCGAATTTAGCCGCAATATCCTGCAAGCCGGAAGAGCTCAATGCCGATTGAATTTGCTCGGCAGAAACAGGCAAATTTTTCCCCGTGCTGACCCAAGAAGCGACTTGCTCGCCCAAGCCGCCTTGGGTGAATTTTTCAACCAAGCCCGACAAACCGCCGACTTTGGGGTCATTCAACATACCCATGACCGACCCCAACAAATCGCCCTGCGCGCCAGGTGCAGCACCAGCCTGACCTTGAATTGCACCCACAATCGTATCGAACAAACCCATCATTTTCTCCTACAGTAGTTGGTTAAAGTTTCAAATTAAGTTTGCCAAAATCTAGCTTGTTAGAACACCAATACCATAGCAAACTCGGTGTGCATCATACTCTCGCAATTAGAAAAGTCATCTGAGTTTTATTTGAGATACCTCAAAAAATTCAAAGTTTTAATCAAGACAAGACCGCAGGAGTCTTCCCAAAAACATAGTCGCTTCGCCAGTTATTTTTTTGTGAGCAACGCCGTATTGCAACGAAATTTAGGGAAATGCTGATGTATTCATATTTTCTGTCATTGCGAGCGAAGCGCGGCAATCCAGAAATCCCAAATCAAAAAATGCGAGTTAAGGGACATTTTGTGGAGGTTTTTAAGCCTCTAAAGACCGTGCCTATTGGGCTAAGCGGAATAATTAGACAAAGGCTAAAGGGGTCGCCCATTAGCCGACCTGTGTCAAGCGAGTAAGCAATCCCGTGGCGGCACCAGCCGCCAATATTTCCAATCCCAACTCCTAATTTCCAATCAACAAACCAATCGCACCCGTTTCTTCAATCGTGGCTGCGAACGAATCGCGCCAGTCACCCATCAGGATCAAGCGATCGGCGGTGTTCTGCTTTCGCCCTGGCGGCTTTGCCGCCCCAGAAGAACGTTGGTGCCGCTTCGCGTCCAATCGATTTTGCACAGATTCATGGCTATCGCATTCCGATGCCAACCCCTTGCTGGCTCGCGTTGCAGGCGATCCGTTTTGTTGCCCGGACGACGGCGAGCGACATCCCATTCAGGTTCATGGCTGGTACTCCAGACCCCTTTGCCGGGCTTGCCGTTGCCGTCGTAACTCATGCGAAACAGCGCCCCGCATCAAAGGGCTTCTGTTCCTTCAGCATGTGGTAACACGCTCGCGCCAATTTGTGCGCTAACGCTTTGGTCGCCACAGCTGTGTTAGTTTTCGCTTTCTTGCGTTCGTAAAACCGTTTGGCCTCGGCGCAGAATCGCTGCGCATAGTAGGCCGCCTCGACAAACGCCCAAGACAGGTATTTATTGCCATTCTTGGTGTTGCCTTCGCCCTTCTTTTTGCCGTTGCTTATGTGCTGGCTATCGACACAGCGTGCATACGATGCGAAGTTGCCAACAGAGGCAAAGCGATCAACAGTGCCTGTCTCCAGCAGGATGATGGCGGCCAGGATGCGACCGATTCCCGGCACGCTGGTCAGTAAGCTGTATTCAGGCCGTTCGTCCATCACTTCTTGTAGACGCTTTTCCAGCAGGTCGATTTGCTCGCTCAAGGTGGTGACCACCGCAAGGTTGCTTTTGATCGCCAGTGCCACGTCCGCCGGGAATGACATTTGATCAATATCATCCGCTGTCATTTTCTTGATCTGGTTGCTGCTGATTTTCACTCCCCGTTGCCGTGCCGCAATGTTCTCGATGGCGATGATGTGGCTGGTGCGGCTACGCACCAATTGCATGCGCTTTCTGGCCAAGTCACGCACTGCCCGATGTTCCGGCGGCAGAATGGTGCCCGTGGGCAGAATACCCAGGCGCAGCAGGTGCGCCAATTGCCGCGCATCAGCCTCATCACCGCTATGCTTGAGGCCATCGTATTTCTTGATGGCTCCGGTGTTCGCCAGTTTCACCACAAATCCCGCCTCCTGTAGTCCGTCAACCAGCCAGTACCAGTTGTAGGTGGACTCGACCACGACCGCGAACATTTCTTCTCGCCACGGCTGCAAAAATCCAATGATCTTCACAAGGTCGTTCGGCAGTCGTTTCTCGGCAATCACGCGATCCCCTTCATCCGTCACGGTCACTACGCTGTTGTTCGAATGTAAATCAATTCCGCTATACTTCATGATGTCGGCCTCCTGTGGTTATCGCAAGTTCGCAAACTCACTATAACCCCACCGCCAACGGCGGTGGGAGGTCGGCTAGATGATTTTCAGATTGCTTCCCCAGCCCCGTTAGCTAACAGCTATTCGTGCAAATTTCCGCTTTCCTACCTGCGCCACAACTATCGTACCCGCCGCCACCGTTACCGCTCTGTCGCCGACCTTCTCGCCGTCCAGCCTAACTCCGCCTTGCTCTATCGCACGGATTGCTTCTGACGTACTGCTTGCCAACCCCGCTTGTTTGAGCAGTTGTGGAACGGTGATGCTGCCATCAGGCGCGTTCACTTTGATTTCCGGCATGTCATCTGGTAGTACGCCCTTTTGGAAGCGTGCTTCAAATTCTGATAGCGCATCAATTGCTGTCTGCTGGCTATGGAAGCGTGCGACGATTTCTTGCGCCAACAGCACTTTAATGTCACGCGGATTGCGTCCGCTCGCCACCTCTGCCCGCCAACCCTCAATTTCATTCAGGCTGCGAAATGAAAGTAGCTCCAAATAACGCCACATCAGCGTGTCCGAAATCGACATGAGTTTGCCGAACATATC
>CXWL01011620.1_pt1 | contig 23375 bp, 35 predicted proteins | sample 590931 | NCBI WGS metagenome assembly CXWL01 (sample SAMEA3498368, study PRJEB10139) | groundwater metagenome | biome: water well; material: biofilm material | place: Germany | collected 2015-04-27
GGCCTGGAGGCCGTAGTAGTCGAGCCGGCCGTCGGCGTCGCAGACTTTGAACCATTCGGCTGCCAGCGCATTGATCTTCTCCGCCTCTTTGCCGGTAGCGCGGGGGATGATGCCGGTGCCGACGGTGGCGGAAACCAGGGCGTCCATGCCCGAGCAGATGTAGGGAACGTTTTGCACCAGGGAGCGGGCCTTGACGCGCAGGGCCTGGGCGTCGGCGCGGTGGTCGGCGTTGGCACTGGCGCCAGCGCGGCGCGGGCGCCAGGTGTCGCGCGGCGAAGCTGCTTCGTAAGCGCGCGCCAGGCGCTGGCGGGCGAAGTGGCGTTCGAGCCCGCGCTGTGGGCTGACCCAGCTTATCAATCGGTCGATGGGGTTGCGCATAGGGGCCGCTCAGTCGCCTCGGCTGGTGGTCATGCGAAATTTGTAGGCGCCGGTGCGCCGCAACGGAGCGCCAGCGCCTCCTGAGGCGATGACGGTGGCGACGTGGGCGCGGGCGTCTTTGAGTTCGCCAATCGAACGGTACAAGACCGATCGGCCGTCGAACTCGACTTTCAGTTCGCCGGTAGCGATGGCGGCGTCAAGGTTGTCAAGATCGGTCTGGGTGAGTGCCATGGTGCGGGCATGGTGCCTGCGCGAGTGTTTCAAACACCTAAGGAAATTGGGACGATATTTTTACCGCCCTTCTTGCTTGATGATTCGGTAAACGGTGGTGCGGCTGATTTGCAAGCGGCGGGCAATCTCGGTCGTGTTGCGACCATTGAAGAGGGTCAGTATTTGCCGCGTGATCTCGGAACGCCGGCTTTTGTAGCTGGTGCGCACATAGGTAACTGAGCTGCCAAACTCGTCACGTACAGCCAATTTTGTTTTTTCGAGTTCCGTTTCCTGCATGTTGCGGATCTGCGGGCACTGCTCAAGCAAGTAGTCGAAGATGCGGTCGACCAGGTCTTGCTCGACGATGACGGGGCCGGGATGTTTTGGCTGCTTTTTCATGGTGTCACCATTGGCGGGCGGTTTTGGTGTGGGCAGTCTGGCGTGAGGTAGACCAGGGCTTGGCGGGGGTGGCGGTAGAAATAGGGGTAGGTTCTGGAGGCGCTTGATTGACGGCGTCCAATAGGTCACCCTGCACCTGGTGCGAGTAGATTTGCTCGCGCTGGCGAAAGAAGGTTTCAGCGTGGCGGCCCTGCATGGCGTAGAGGTAGGCGGCGTAGGCCAATACCTCGCAGTCCCAGGCTTCATTACGACCGGTGACGTGCACCCACATCATGTTTTTGTTGCCCTTCGCGTCCTTGTGCATGATGCGGTGCTCGCTGCGCATTTGGGTGTAGTAGTCTTCTTCGAAGCCGAGTGGGGTGTGAAACATGCCGGGGCCGGAACGCACGGCGCCGGGCTCGGTGCCGAGTTTCAGGCGGCCATCGATGAGGTTCTTGATGGACTGGGTGCCGATGTATCGATACTCGGCACCGCCAGGGACCTCTTTGCCTTTCCAGGTGAATTCGGTCTTTCGCGGCTTGCCCAGAGGGGGGGCATGGATGGGCTTTGCGCCCAGGCTGGCGCACCAGTGTTTGCCGCGCAGATTGGCGTCACGCGTGAAGGATTTGACTTGTTCGCCACGGTGACCGCCCATATCAATGAAGGCCACGTCGATCTTCATGGTCTGGCCGCAGGCGTGTTTGACGGGTGCATCAAGCACCTCGGCAAGTTTCTTCCATACCTCAGGCTGGGAGGTGTCGCCGTAGATCTCGCCGTGGGCAATGCCCCAACTTTCTTCATGTCGACCATACGCGCGGATCACGTAGGCCAGGCGGTTGTCCTGGGTGTCGACACCAGCGACCACCACCAGGCCGCCTATCGGGCAGGTCATGAGGCCATAGTTTTCGGCCAGTTTCTGCAGGGCCTTGGCGCTGATGGCGTTGCTTTGCTTGTAGCTGTAGACATCGCCCTCGACGTTGTTGCAGAACGCCTTTTTTTTATCTTCGTCATCGCCGATGTCAAGCCACTGCAGAACCAAGCTTCCCCAGGGCGCCCAGCCGATCGGCGCGGCCAGGCTGCTGATGTGCCAACTGGCCACGCCAGGCAGGCCTTTGGCGGTGGCCTCCCAGTAGGCCAGGCCCTCGGCTTTGCATTGGGCCTCGGTCATGCCGGCGCGGCGGGCGTAGTTGGCGATCTTCCACGCGGCCTCGGTGTTTAGAGATCCACACGACTCGCAGGCGTAGCCAGCACTGGCGGCGGTTTGCTCGGGGTCTGCGTGCGGCACCCACTTCATTTGGGGCCAGCGCAGTGGCTGTGCGTGGGTGCAGTCTGGGCAGAACAGATGCCACTTGCGCTGATCGCCGCGCTTGTACTCGCGGTCGATGTTGCTGGCGCCCTCTACGGTGGGGGTGCTGTCGCCGAACATCTTGGCTTTGCGCCCGAAGTTGCGAAAGCGCGCGCGCAAGCCCTCGAAGATGGAGCCTTGGTTGTCCACGTCGAACGGGTATTCGTCGGCCTCTTCGACCTTGATGTAGCGCACCGTTGCCGACTTGGGCATTGAGCCGACACCGATCAGGCGCATGACGCCGCCTGGATATTTCTTGCGCAACTTGGTGTTGTCCGAGCCCTTGACGTTGGCCGGGCGGATGCGCTTGCGCAAGGCCTTGGAGCTGCTGCGCATCGGCTCGAAGCGAGTGAGCTCCCACTGCTTGGCGTCTTCGAGTTTGGGAAAGGACACCAGCATGTTGCCAGCGGCTGTGCATATCCAACTGGCGATCAGGTTTTCACCCGACACGCTGCCGCCGAGCTGCACGCCTTTCTTCATCCACCCCTCAACCCACGGCGACGTAGCAGACATGGTTCGCTGCGGGTCGATCATGTAGGGCGTTCGCTCTGGCCGATAGGGGCCCGGCTCGACCGCGTCAGCGGGCATGACGCGCTCGGTGCGCGCCCATTCGTCCGCTGTGATGACGGGGTCAGGCTTGAGGGCGATTGCCCAGGCCTTGGCCAGCGCTTGCTTGGGCGTCACTCAGTCACCCTGCCCTTCGTGGTCATCGTCATCACCAGGATCTGCAAGCAGCTTCTCGGCCGTGATGCTCATCAGGACGGCGTCGATCTCGGCGTTGATGAGCTGCTCGCACGCGTAGGGATCATTGAGCGCGGCGACCTGGGCGGCAATGCGAGGCCCCACGTTGCGCAGGGAGTCACGCAAGGTGCGTAACGCGGTGAACCCCAACTGCTTGGCCTCGTCCAGGTCGATCAGCTTGCCCTTGCGCAGGTCCAGATCGAGCTGCGCTTCCTCGACGTTGATCTTCTCGCGCAAAGCGCGCGACTGGTGGTAGCTCTTTTTGACGGCGTCCGATTCGGGATCTGCGGGCAAGTCGAGCTCATCGCCAGTGTCGACCAATCCAGGCGCCGGTAATGTGGACTCAGAGCTGGGCGTGAACAACGTGGAGCGCTTGGCTTCGTCCGTGTTCAACATCCAAAGCTCATCGGCTTTCACGCTGTCGATCTTGGGGTGAGTGCTCCCCTCGACCGGCACCAGGGCGGCGGCGATTCGCCCCGTGCGAATGCCATTCGCATCAGGGTCGCCAATCGCTTTTTGCACCGCCCGCAGGCTGCAGTTGCGATGCGCGGCATACCCGCGATAGCTCATCAAAGCCATGTGGCGCCCCCAATGTGTATCGGTACGCCTGTACCGGCAGAGCGACTACCCTGCCTGTTTCGCTGTGCAGACGCGTGTATCGCGCCCGAATGAACCCCCGGCCGATGGGGGCCTGGAAGAACCTTTATGGGGGGGGGTGGGAGGCGGTAGGCTGGGCTCATGCAAGGCCACGCTCTCTGAGCCGCTGCAGGCTCTCTTCGATCGCTCTGTCGATCTCATTGAGCATCACCCCTACGACCTTTGCTTTCGCGCCATCGTCAACGAGGCTCAGTCTCTGTCGGTAACTCACCGACGGCTTGAAGAGGAAGATGGCATGCCGGCTCCCATCTGGCATGCGCTCATAGATGCCGGCTGACGCATTGGCTTTGCGTGCTTCCTCGGGTCTCACCACGATGTACTTGCGTCCGCGCTTTGCTTGCGAGGCCAACCGCTTGGCTACGCTCTTACTGATCACCCTTTGATAGCCGGGCGAAAAATCAGAACCAAGTTGACTCAGAACAGCAATGATCTGCCCGCGCGACACATTGCCATACGCATCCCGTGTTGCATGGCGACCTGGCACCGTGACATAGCCACTCGGCATGCCACCCGCCGCCACCAAGGCGTCCTCAAACTTCTTGAGCAACCGCCCGCCTCCGGTCACTTGGGGCTTGAGATACCGGTCCGGTGCCGTTCCCTTGCCCGGCGCCTTGTCTTTCACGAACACCTCAGCCGACAGGCTCTGCGCCGTCGCCCCGGTGAATGAGGTCGCTCGTTGCGTGAGAGGATTGGGGCGATCCAGCCGCGTGTTGAGCTGCCCTTGCCACTCACCTGACACGGTCTTGGCCGTGCGTGTCAGCGCCGTCGCTACAGCGGCCTTCATTCGTCGCTCTGAGAAGTCCTTGAGGCCGGCCCGCAGTTCGTCCAATCCTTCAATCTTGAGTGTGATCTTCATGCTTGAGACCTCCGGTGTTTGAGTGCAAACGTCTGCATGGCCTGCTTGGGCACGCCCACGCAGTAGCCGGCTTCCTGGCAGTCGACCCAGCCGTGACCGCGCCGGTAGATGGCGTTGACTGCCCGGTAGTCGTTTGCGTCGTAGGCCTTGCGCAGGTCGATGCTGGCTTTGAGTTGCCGTTGGACTGCCTCGCGCCCAATCTGAGTGGCCAGGTACTGCAGCATCACCGCCAGGCCCGGCATTTGGTCCTTGATGTTGGTGGGCATGGGGGCCAGGCCGTCCACGTCCCCCGATCCGTCCACCACGTCCAGGTGCTGGACGGGTTGATGGACGGCGCAAGCTGTTGTTTCCATTACTCTTTCTTCCTTCCGTCCAGATGTCCAGTGAAAACGCGTCGCGCGCACGTATGCGCGCGCCCGCCCCTGCGCACCCGCTCGCGCCTGCATACACGCACACATGTACGTGTGCGCGGGTTTGATGGACGTGGTGGACGGATTCCGAAAAGCCTTTGTAAATCAACGGCTTGGGCCGTCCACCACATCCGTCCATCACGATTTCTTTGATGGACGGATGGCACCACCTGGACGGCCACACACGTGCACAAGGCAGGCCCAAGGCGCCCCATCGGCGCCTCGGTTCCCATAACTGCCTGGTGCAGGTGTGTGGTCAATCCCATTGCGGCACTCCATCAATGCCCGGATCAACGATGTCAGGCGGCGGCAAAACCGCCCGCGCGGGGGGTTGGACGGGCGTTGGCGCGCCTGTCGCATCGGCCAGGCTACGCAGGTAGCCGCGCGGCCTGGCGTTGCCTTTAGGCCAGCGGTGGGACTCAAAGCCGAGCATCTTCATGGCGTTGCCCACGCTGCGCTGCATGGCGCCCCCACGGTCGACCTTGCCGATGTCGATATGCAGGGCCTTGACCAGCAGCTCATGCATGCTGAAAAACGTGCGGTCCTTGTGCGCCCGCACGTACAAGTCAACAACGCAGCCGTCAAAGCCCTCGGTGATGTCATCGCTGTGCACGTAGCGCGCCAAGGCGTCATGCCAGACATCGACGAACTTCCACTTTTCTTGCTCGGGGAAGAACAGGCGTTTTTCCTCTTCCTTCGTGGGGAAGCGGCGGGCGCCCTGCTTGTAGAAATGCACTGCCTCGGCGAGTAGCTGGCCACGTATATCGATCATCTTGGCCAGGTCGATGTCGGCGCAGTGCACCACCCAAAAGCGCCTGTCGCCCGTGGCGTCGCGCAAGAACTCACCCTGGTTGGTGTCGCCGGTCAACACGCAGTTGCGGGGGAAGGCGTGAAAGGCCTTGGCATAGGGCGGTCGGAAGCGGTCGGTTCGCTCGGTGATGAAGCCCTTGATGGCGGTGGACTCTGATTTGCTGAGCGAGTCCAGCTCGTTGAAGTTGAAGATCAGCCGGCCCTGCAGGGCTTGCAGCGAATCCTTGTCACCGATGCGAAATGAGCCGGCGCCATAGTAGTCGCCGCCCAGCACGGTCAGCACGCTTGACTTGCCCTCCCCCTGGGCACCCTGCAGCACCAGCATGTAATCCATCTGGCAACCCGGCTCATAGACGCGGGCCACCAGGCTGAGCAAAAAGAACTCGCTCACCATGGCCACATACTCGGATTCGGCGGCGCCCAGGCAATCCGACATCCAGAAGCGGCGGCGCTCGATGCCATCCCACACGGCGGCCTCCAGGTCGTCACGCACCGGGTTGTAGGCGTTGTCATGCGCACACATCAAGACCGCCTGCTCGATGGTGATGGGGTTGCCCACGATGAGGCCATGTCGGCTGGCCAGGTATTCGGCCAGGCGGATTTCGTCGAGCACTTCTTTCCACTCGCCAAGCGGGCCGCCCCAGGGTGGCGGGCGCACCTTGTCGATCTTTTGCGAAAACTCGTTGTAGCGCACCAGGTCGTGCAGGCGTGGGTCTTCGCGCAGGGCGTAGTAGACGTTCTCGCGGATGCCCTTGACTTCCCACTTCTCGGTGAGGTAGGGGAAGCGCAAGCCCGGCCCCCCGGTGTCGTCGCCGCCCCCATTGCCGCCACTGCCAGCGCCGCTTGATTGACGCCCACTTTCGCCGGGAGGCTTGGGGATCGATTTTTTTTTTGTCGGATCGTGTGGCGGCTCTGCGGTCAACTGGGCACGCACCACGGGCAGGCCTTCTGCGACATGCAGGTCGTTGAAATCGGTGCCGTCATCCGCGCGGCTGGCGAACTGCGGCAGCACCACTTGCGCCCCGGCGCGCTTGGCCGCCGCGAAGGCCTTGGCGCGGCCGGCGTTCTCGATCTTGAGCAGACGCGTGACACCATCGGCAGTGATCGAGCCTTCGATGTAGTAGACCTCGCACTTGTCCTTGGCCCAGCGTGCTTTTAGCTCGACCACACGGCCGTCGGGCAGGTCCCAGCGCATGTCGCGCAGGCCGCCGGCGCTCTTGGCGAAATCGGCCTGCTTGACGCCCACGCCATGCTCTTGCAGACGCTCGCACAAGCGGCGCACCAGGTGGCGATCGTCGTCGGCGAAAATGACAAAACGGTGATCGGGATAGAGCTTGCGCCAGGCCGTGATGACGGGCAGGATGTTGCCCGCGTCGAAACACGCCACCACGGGCCAGCCGGTGGCCATGTGGCCGCTGGCCGCCGTGGCATAGCCCTCGGCAAAGCCGATCGGCAGGTCAGCGGCCAGCTCGCCCAGCAGGTGGAAATGACCCTCCTTTACCGTGCCGGTGCCGAAGACTTTGGAGCCGTCCTTGCCGATCCACTGCAGGCCGTGCAGCGTGCCGGCCAGGTCGACCAGCGGCACCACCACCGAGCCAAAAGCAAAACGCACACCGTAGGCGCCGACCTGCTTGCGTTGCAGGTAATCGCTGGCGCCCTCCAGGCGGGCACGCGCCCACAGCTTGCCGGCCTTGTCGGCAGCAGCAGTGGCCTGGGCGCGGCGGTCTTCGTCGGCCTCTTTTTCCAGCGCCTTGCGCCGCTCCAGCCAGGCGGTTTTTTCAGCGGGCGACCACTCGGCCTGGGTGGGCTCGACGGCCCAATGTTCGTCGCGGATGCCGAAGCGGCCGACGATGTAGACCTTGCCGCTCTTCGGGCTGGTCCACTCATGCAGGACCGCCCAGGCGTTTTTCTTCTTGGGCTTGCGGGGGTCGCCCGCCCAAGTGGTTTTTTTACCGTCGGTAGGCAAATCCGAGGGCGGCTCGATGCCGCGCTCGCGCATTTGGCCTAGGACGTCATCGATAGACAGGGCCACAAGTTAGGCCACCTTGCGCAGGCCGGCAATTCCGCCCTTGGTCTCGATGCGCTCGGCGATGCCTTGCATGGACTTGGCGGCGGCGATGTAGTCGCGCATCAGCGTGGCCAGTTCGTCCGCGGGCTCGATCACTTGCACGTCGTCATAGCCCAGATCTCGCATCAGCCAGTTGACGCCGGCGTGGCAATTGCGGTCGCGGCCGATGCGTAGCACCAGGCGCAGGCGATCGGGGTCGAGGCGCTCGGGGCGGGTCTCGTTGAGGCAATCGAGCAGCAGGCGGTGCGCGGCGTCGGGCGTCTTCTCGGGCCAGAGCTTGGCGGCCACTTGCTTGGCGCCGCCACAGGTGGCAATGACCTCGCGCAGGGCATCGGCCCACGATTCATGAAACAACTGCATTGTGATCTCCGAAGGGGGTCAGGCGGGGGCTCTTACGAAGCGTTCCGAAAAATAGCGGGGCCGTTCGGAACGGCTTCGTAACGCTTTTTTGGGGCAAAAAAATAGACTGCAGGCATGAACAAGACGCCCGCCACCCAACTGCACCCAAAGCCCGCCACATGCCTGTGGAGGGCTGGGGAGGAACGAAACTACCAAGGAACGGCGGGTGCGGCCGTGGGTACGGCGGCGGGCGGAAAGGGTGAAGGGGGTGGGCTTGCCAGGCGGGCTACGATGCGAGTTCCTCAACCCACGCCCGAAAGGCAAGCCCATGAAACCGAAAACCATGTCCGGTTCAGAATTCAAACTGCGCTTTGGCGCGCTTATGGCGTCGCTCAAGGACAACGACGAGCTGTACTTTGGAACGGGCGACCTGAGCCTGCATCGGTTCAAAAATCGTGGCCCGGTAGAGGGGCCAAGGTTGGTGCAGATCGAGTTCAACGAGATTTACTCCGTGACGGTCGATCCAGACAACCTGGACTGACGGCGCTTGGCGTTCAAGGGCTCGGACTCTTCGTGAGTCAAGCGACGGCCCAGTGCGAGCTGCAGACGCAACTCTTCGAGCAGGAAGGGAATGTCGGAGCGCAGCAGCGCGGTGTCATCCGCAGGCCCAAGGGAACTGTCGGGGGAATCAAAGCAAAGCGAGGACGTGGCCAGGACGCAGCCCTTGACGTCCAGGCTTATGACGATGTGGGCCGCTCCTTGAAGCATGACGGCCGGGTGTGTGGTTGGCGTCAACATCACTCGACCCTAAACACCGGAACGCCAAGAAGGGAAGCCAGTTCTTGCTGCCCGCGAATAGCGGCCAGGTCTTGCGCGATCTGGCGAACAAGCGCCAACTGTTCAGCCGTTTGCACCTCAAACGTGGGTCGCTGTTTGGGTGGCAGGTTGTTGACTGCAAGTGACGGCAGCGATCTGAAAACAGGTGCCGCGCTGCCTATCGGGTGGAACCAACCGCCAGCGATGGGCTGGTTGACACGCCCGCATAACTCCAAACGGTCATGTGTGGTGCTACGCAGCATGGGTGGCTCCTTGGGGGGCGGCGATACGATGGGCGATTTGATTGGAGTGCGACTTCATGGCTTTACCTCAAGACCCCTGTTATCAGGACCCGGCTTGGCTATGGGCACAGAACATGGCGACGCGGAGGATGGTGTTGGCATTGGCAAGATGCCTGGATACAGAGCCAGCGTGGCGCCAGCAAAGCCAAGCGCAACTGCAACAGTTGCACGCCCTGCTGCTGAACAGCAACGCGCCAGAGTCCGCGCTGCTCGGCGTCGAAGAGGCCATCGACTGGATATCGAAGACAGGCCCTGGCTGATCTCCAGCAGATCGGCTTCGCGGTCAGACATGGGCGGCTCCTTTGGGGGTGGGTTGCTGGGTTGGCTGTACCGGGGCAGCGAGTTCGGGCCAGTAGAAAGCGAACTTCTCGGGCCATCGCTCACGCCGGGTGAAGCGACCACCGCTCTTGATCTCTATCTGCGCAGCCAGCTCGCGCAAACGGGTTTCGGGGATGCCGTCCTGCAGCCAGGCGTGCACGCTGGGCGGCTTGATTTCCAACATGCGGGCCACGCTGGTCACGCCGCCAAGCATGTGGATGATTTCGGTGTCGGTGAGAGGCATGCCGGGATTATTAGGTATTCCTTACCTGACAGTCAATAGGCAAACCTTACATATTCAGCATTAGCCTTGCCTTATATGCAAACAACGCTTGCCGAACGCCTTAAAGAGGCTATGGACGGCCCTCCAAAAATCACAGGCAGGGCCTTGGCCAAGGCTTGCACTGTTTCCGCGCCATCGGTCAGCGATTGGTTAAACGGTGCGACAAAAAGCCTGGACGGCGTGCACCTGATCCGTGCGTCGGAATTTCTACAGGTAAGTGCGAAATGGCTTGCGATGGGCATTGGCCAAAAGAAACCAGCGTCAGCTACCAATGAACCCAGCAAAACGCCGAGGGTGACGGACGGGGAAGGTACCGCGATTACCCCAGCGCGGTTGGTCTTGCCGCCCGCACAAGTGTTATTCGCGCTGCGCCGCCTGCTTGGCGCGCACTCAGCAACCCGGCGTCAAACGTGTGCTGATTTGCTGGCCCGCCTGGCCGTGGCACCAGATGATGGCGACGTTAGCGCGGAATTGGAGATGTTGCTGCACACACCATCGGTTCAAACAAACGACCAGCAAGCCGCATAGTGCCCCCATGCGAGCCTACCTGCTCACACCACGTTTGTTACAAACTTTCTTTGGGTAATATTCACATTCAAAGTGTTGCCTGTGTGCGATGGTGGAAACAATGCTAGGCTGACCAAATTATGTGGTTGAGAGGAAGCTATGCGGATTGTCAAGCCGACTTCACTAATGCTGGTTCTAGCAACTGCAGCCGGTCTAGCCTATGGAGAGCCGCTCGCAGACTTTGAAAGTATCACCAAGAAGTGTCGGCAAGCATTTGATACGCGCCACCCTATCGAGGTGGTTTATGTTGCGCGCAGCAAAGCATGGGTTAAGCGCGTTTACGGACCAACGCGAGTGGCCTACGATGTTCGCAAGACCGACTCATTGGTGTCGCCGTTTCTTGGCTATATCGAAATTGTCGAACTTATTGCGGTTGACCGCGCTGCCGATGAGGCCACGGCCACAGCCCTCCAACCATCCCTCGACAACAAGGTCTCCAGATTGACTCAACGCCTGAATTTCGCTTATCGAGACAGTCTTTGGACGTTGGTTGATGGCACCATGGGCATGGAATACAAAAGTGAACCTGATGGCCGCTTCTCTCCACCAGATACGACCGTGCGATTGACGAAGGAATCAATAGTCTTGAAGGCAACCGGCCCCGCTGCTGCATGCCTTGGCGCCCCTTAATGCACTTTGTCAAGACAAATAGTTAGGAATACCTATTGACTTGCATGTAAGGGATACCTAATAATTCACTCCACCCCTCAATCCCGAGGGGCCACGGAGTGAAACATGAACCCATTCAAGTTCGCACTGGACCAACAGGTCCAGATCAAGGTCAGCGGCGAAATCGGCCAAATCATTGGCCGCGCTGAATACACCACCGGAGAGAACAGCTACTACCTGCGCTACCAGAGCGCGGATGGCCGCGCCGTGGAGGCGTGGTGGACGGAATCGGCGCTGGCAACTGCTGCGGAGTGAACCGTGCCAACAACCGCCGCCATAGCGACAGCGGGCATCGACGTGCAGGCCGACGGCCTGCGCGTCAGGCTTTCTTTTTCATATCAACATCCCGAATTTTCAACACCTTTAGCTGAGCATTTGATGTGTGACGCCAGGCTACCAGAAGAGCTTGGCCGTGCGGAAGTTGTCGTAGTTGAGATGGCGGCGGCATCAGGGCCATTGCTTCTTCAAGCTTTTGAGCAAGCTCAGTCAGTTGTTGTGCGTTCACAGGCAGACCTTTCGTTGGCGCGCATTGCTGCGCTGCGCAACCACTCTACCGGAACCAGCAGTGCGAGCCAGCAGGCCGAGGCGCAAGGCGGTGTGTCATGAGCGCCCACCTGCTCTACATCGTCATCGCATTCAGCGGCCCCACCTGGCACGGCGCCATGCCCATCCACGAAACCCGTGATCAGGCGCGCTGTGAGCGCATGGCCACGCAACTCAGCACCACCGGCAAGCGCTACGCATGCCACACCCGCGTCGTCACCACCCTTCCCGCCAAACAATCATGAACACCTGCACCCAATCCCCCGCGCAGCCCACCCAAGCGGCCAGCGCCACCACCCCACCCATCCCCGGCCAATACTGGCCCGCCCAAGGCGGCTGGTACGCCGGCATCCAGCGCAGTGAGGACTGCACCAGCGGCTGGCACCTGATCCTGCCGCAGGGCGACCAGTTCGTGCTGCGCGACGTCATCTGGGGCCAGCGCGGCCAGACCGTCAAGGGTGCCGACCACCAGTTCGATGGCATGGCCAACACCCTGGCCATGGTCGAGGCGGGCAGCGAGCTGGCCCAGCGCATCCGCGCCTTGCCGGGCGACTGCTACCTGCCCAGCCGTTTTGAGAGCGCGCTGCTGTACGCCACCTTGCGCGAGCAAATTGACCTGGGTGACTGGTACTGGACCAGCACGCAGTACTCCAGCCTCACCGCCTGGTTGCAGGACTTCGACACCGGCGGCCAGCGCTACGGCAACAAGAGCTCCACGGCCCGTGCTGTTGCCGTCCGCAGATTGACCCTTCAATCCTTGAATACTTTGGATGTCGGGTCATGAGCGCGGCATTCATTTACGTCCCGATCGCGCCGCACGTGCCCACCACGGCTGGGCACACTTACCAACGCTATTTCATTGGGAATGGGGCGTTCTTCCACGGCAGGGAAATCAGGGTGAGGGCCACCCCGAGCCTTGAAACTTGGCAAGAGGCCGGTCTGAGCGTCTACCGCAACGCCGCCAATGACACAGCCGATGTCACCCTGAGTGCGACATTCGGCAATCATTTGACCGAGACATCGCTCTATAAATCCGAGACCTCGGTCACGTTCGACCCAGCCGAGCTGCGCACCCTTGCCCAGCGCCTGCTGGACGCGGCACACGACATCGAGACCAACCCCGCCGCCATGCTGATGGCACAGCGGCAAGCCGATGAGGTGCCGGCGTGAAGGCCTGGCTTGCCGCCGTCGTCATCGCCACGGGCCTGAGCGTGGCGCCCGCGATGTTTGCGCACCTGGACGACCGTCGTCACGAATTCACCGAGGCCGACGCCATCGACGTGGCACGCAAGGCCGAGTCAGCGGCTGACCGCTTCGACCGCCTGGCCCGCAAAGAATGCGGCACGAACGCCGCCTACAGCCTGACGCTCGACCCCGCCGAGGTGCAGTGCATGACCAAGCACGGCCGCAAGACCATCGTCGCGCGGGTGCAGCCATGAAGCGCCTGCGGCAATTTCTCAACCCCACCGACGAACCGTTCACCCTGGACGAATGGGCCTGGGCCATCCTGGTGACGGCCGTGTTCGGCATCAGTGGCGGCGTGGTGTTGGGCGGCATCTACCTGTTCCTCGCGCTGTAGGCCCACCATGCACACGTCTGCACCACCCAGCGCCCAGGCGCCGCGCCTGATTGACGACGTGCCGCTGCAGTACACCGGCACGCTCTTACACCCGGCCCAGGTGCGCGCCACGGTGTTGGACCGCGACGGCCACACCGTGCCGGTGCTGTGTTTTGACATCGAGCTCGATTGCCCGATGCGCAACCACATGCACGTCGAGCAGCCTTTCCCGGTAGGCCACCACGCCCAGGCCGCAGCGGCCGCGCACCGCCTGCGCAAGGGCACGCACGTAACGGTTGATGCGCCCTTGATCGGGTTGCGCTTGGTGGCCACCAACGCCACGCACATCCACGTTTTACCCACCACCCCCGCCGCGAGCAACCCAGCAGCGGCAGCACCACAGGAGCCAGCGGCACCATGCCCCAAGTAACCATCACCCTCACCGACACGCCCGACGGCGGTGTGTCCACCCACAGCAACTTCGTGCCCGCCGTGGGCAAGTCCTGCAGCCCGGCCCAGGCGGCGGCGCTGGAGATCATCAACCGCACCAACAGGCAATGGGGCGTGACGCCGGCCACCGTGGCGCTCAGCAAGACGCCCCTGGTGGGCGAGGTGGACATCGACGCCGTGCACCGCACGCGCGACCGGGTGGTGCGGTCATGAGCCGCGCCAAGCCCGCCTACGCACCCCGCCCCGACAGCCTGCCGGCGCGGCTGATCGCCTTCTTTGGGCGCAACCCCGACGAGGCGCTGAGCCTGGAAGACATCACCGAAAAATTCGACGTGTCGCGCGGCCACATCCACACCATGCTGGCCCTGGCAAAAGACGCCGGCATGTTGGAGCTGGGCAAGGACGAGGACGGCGCCTACGTGTACACCGCCGGCAAGCATTTGCCCCGCACCCACCCGGATGTGGGCGTGATCATCGAGCACGGGTGGGCGGTGGCCACCCCAGACAAGGCCAAGGCCCCACGCAAGGCCGTCACACCGGGCACACCGCACGCCAAGCTTCCGAGCGCCGCCGATATCGTGTTCGATGACACCACGCCCTTACCCAACATCCGGGGCAACCTCGACACCGACTACACGTCAAAGCTCAAGGAACTGCGACCCGACTCCATCCACAACTTTGCGCTGCCACTGGCGGCCAAGCATACGCTGGTGAAACAAATCGTCGCCCTGCACAAGGCCCAGCAAGGCCGGTACACCACGCGCGTCAATCAGGACAAGCAAGAGGTGCGCGTCTGGCGCACCGCCTAACGCGCACCCACCAAGGAGCCCACCATGTCTCTCAAAGAATACGACAGCAACGGCGGCGGCGCATTGCCCGACGCCGACCCCACCGGCTACGTCCCAGGCAGCACCCCGCTGGACGTGGTGCGCAGCGAATTCCAGATCCTGCCGCTGGCCGCCATCGTCGCCAGCCTGACCAACCCGCGCAAGCACTTCGACCCGGCGGCACTGGCCGAGCTGGCCGAGAGCATCAAGACCAGCGGCGTGCACCAACCTGTGATCGTGCGCCCCTTGCCGGGCGACCGCGTGCTGGAGACTGGCCGCGCGGTGCGGTTTGAGCTGGTGGCCGGCGAGCGGCGCCTGCGCGCCAGTGTGTTGGCCGGCGTGCCAACCATCCCCGCGCTGGTGCGCACCCTCACCGACGACCAGGTGCTGGAGCTGCAGATCGTTGAGAACCTGCAGCGCGCCGACCTGAGCGAGCTGGAGGAAGCCGAAGGCTACGCGGCCCTGATGCAGCACAACGGCATCAGCGCCGACCAGGTGGGCACCAAGATCGGCAAGAGCCGCAGCCACGTGTACGGCCGGCTCAAGTTGTTGGACTTGTGCCAGGAGTGCAAAGAGGCCCTGCGCGCGGGCCAGATCGACGCCAGCCGCGCGCTGCTGATTGCGCGCATACCTGATGGCAAGTTGCAACAAAAAGCGCTTGCAGAGGCCACGCGCGAGAACCCCTACAACAAAGATGTGTGCAGCGTGCGCGAGCTCGCGTCCTGGTTGCAGCAAAACGTGATGCTGCGCCTGGAGTCGGCGCCGTTTGGCATCACCGAGGTGCGGCTGATCGAGGGCGCGGGTAGCTGCAAAGAATGCCCCAAGCGCACCGGCGCCAACCCCGATCTGTTTGCCGAGGTCAACAGTGCAGACCTGTGCACCGACCCCACTTGCTACGCCCGCAAGTGTGAGGCGCATCGGGGCCAGATGGAAGCCAAGGCACAGGCCAAGGGCATGGTGTTTGTGGACGGTAAAGAAGCGCGCGGCATCATCAAATACAACGGCGCGCAACTCAACGGCTACACCTCATTGGCCCAGGTGCGCGAGGATGTGGCCAACCCTGCCAAGGGCACGCGCGCGCCCACCCTGCGCGAGCTGCTGGGCAAGGATGCACCGGCGCCGGTGCTGATCGAGCACCCGTGGACCAAGGAGCTGATAGAGGCCGTGCCCACCGCCGAGGCCGAGGCCATGCTGTTGGCGCGCGGCCTGATCGCCGACACCGCCAAGGCCACCAAAGCGCGGCGTGACATCGCCGACGAAATCGAGGACCTGCAGAAGGACGCCGCCAGGGCCATCGGCATCGAGTACCGCCAGAACGCGCTTGCTGCACTGCGCGCAGCCGTGCTGGCCACACCGCCCAAGCAGGCCCCGGCCCTGCTGACCAAGGCGCTGTTGAGCGCCTGGCTGGTCGAGCTGAGTGAAGAGCTCGCAACGGATGACGTGACAGCCATGTTTGATGTGGAGTTTGACGACAACGCAAGCGGGCAAGAGGCCATGCGCCTGCACATCGAGTCATCTGACACGGCCACCCTGATGCGCGCGCTGGTGATCTACATGGTGCTGGAAGATGGGCACTACCCACGCTGGGGCGATGCCGATGCCGTGCCGCCGCCCAAGATGTTCGAGGGCCTGGCACCGGCCGTCAAGGTGGACCTGGCCGCGCTGCAACTGGCCGCCAAAGCCAAGGTGCGCGCTGGCGTGGCGGAAAAAGTCCGCGCGCTCAAGACCGAGCAAAAGATGCAGGAGGCCAATGCGCTTGTACCCCTAAGCCCTGCTGCGCAAGCGCAGACTACGGGAGGGGGCCAAGCCAAGCCCAATGCCAAAGCCAAGAAGCCCAAGCTGAGCGCTGCCCAAGCCCAGGCCTCGATCGCCGCTGCGCTGCAGGAGTCCGAGTCAGAGTCCAAGCCAGGCGCCGCTGTCGCGGCGCAGGGCATTGAAGGGCCAGTGGCTGACGCCCTGGCCGTGGGCGCGCGAGTGCGTGTGACTGACGATATCGACAAGCTGCCCACGACGCTCTACAAATGGGCCGGCAAGGAAGGCACCATCACCCGCGCCAACCTCGACGATCTGCCAGATTACTGGGTCGCCGGTGTTGACGTCACATTCAAAGGCCGCCACGGCGGCGTGGCCTGCTTCAATTCGCAATGGCTGGAGGTGGTCAACCCCGGAATCAATCCCGCCGCTGCACCCGTGCCGCTCAAGGCCTGGCCGTTTCCACCGCTCAGCAAGACCGGCACATGACCTGGCACCCCACCACCGCCCGCGTCATGACGGTAGCCCTGCAGCAGGCCAGCAAAGCCCTGCGCGAGGGCGTGGCCGCTGAGCAGCACTGGCACATCGTCGCCGGCGCCCTGGACGTGGCCTGCGCCATCGAGCGCGCGGGCTGCGTGCGTGGCCTACGCGAGCACCTGGCCAGCACCGCGCAGGCGCTGCAGGCCATCCGCGCACGTGCCCAGCGCCCCACCGGCTGGCGCCCCACGCCCCTGCACTATTTCGAGCTCGACACGATTGGCGCGTTTGTCGATCTGCACGGCTACCAACTGCGCCAACTTAGCCGCGCCATGCCAGCAAAAATGGCGGCCAAGATGCCGGCAAGGACGCCCGCATGAGCCACACCAGCCACGCGCGCAGCCTGGTTCTGACCCAGCGCGACCGCACCATCCTCTCGCTGATGGCCGAGGGCTACCGACCGCAATCGATCGGCCAGCGACTGGGCCTGACACGCCCCGCCGTCGAGGCCATCCTGCAAGCCGCCCGCCGGCGCAACGGCATGGCCAACAACGTGCAGCTTGCCGTACACATGGTGCGCAGCGCACCGAGCCTGAGTCACCCCGAGTGAATTTGTCTTTTTCAACCCCTGCAACACAACCGGAGATCCACATGGACCAAGCAACCAAAGTCACCCCACCCCGCATCGGCCAACCCTGGCCCGAGCAAGGCGGCATCTACGCCGGCATCATGGCCGGCCGCGNNACCTGATCGTGGCGCCCACCGAGAGCGAAATCGAATCCATCGCCTGGGGCAGCTACGGCAAGACCATCAACGGCGCCGACAGCTACTTTGACGGCCGCGCCAACACCATCGCCATGGTGGCGGCAGGCCTGCCCCTGGGCCAGCAGATCATGGCCCTGCAAGTCGAAGGCCACACCGATTACCACCTGCCCAGCCAGGCCGAAATGCACCTTCTGGCCGCCAACCTGAAAGACCATTTTGACCAGGACGATTGGTACTGGACCAGCACGCAGTACTCCAGCAGCAGCGCCTGGGTGCAGGGCTTCGACAACGGCAGACAGAGCTACTACGGCAAGAGCTCCTCGGCCCGTGCTGTTGCCGTCCGCAGATTAGTACTTTGATCCTTCAATCCTTTTGAGTCATGAGCCTGCACACCGATTTGCCGATCTACAAGCGAGGCTGCGACCTGGTGCAGTTGGCGTTCAACGTCCAACAGCAAATGCCACGCAGCTTCAAGCGCACGCTGGGTGAAGCTCACGGATGCTGGGCACGTAAAGGAAACATGTGGCCGTCGTCGCTGGCACCCAGACGACCCAGAGGCACGCCTTGCCTGCCCCTACGGCCAGCCCGGCGACAGGCTCTGGGTGCGCGAGACATTCATACAAGGCTTCCACTACGTTGACGACATGCCCGACGCATACGACGAAAACGACAACCTGAAACCTGTTCACACCTGGTATCGGGCAGATCAGCAGGACTTCACATGGCGGGACGACGACGGCTACACCATGGAGAACATCCCATGGAAGCCCAGCATTCACATGCCGCGCATTGCCAGCCGCATCACGCTGGACATTGTCGACGTGCGCATAGAGCGGTTGCAGAGCATCGGCGATTCCGACTGCATCGCCGAGGGCATCCAGCACGGACGCGACGGCATGTGGAACGGAGCGCCTCACCTGATCAAGGACACACCGCGCGCGTTCTACACACCGCGTGGCGCTTTTGACGATTTGTGGTGTTTCATCAACGGCCCTGAGTCCTGGCCAGCAAACCCCTGGGTCTGGCGCATCGAATTCAAACGGGTGCCAACATGACGCACTTTCATGTGGTCCGCACACTCACCGTGCGCCGCGATTTCAGCGCCGGGCCAGAAGCGGGCGCGGTGACCGTACACCGCAATTGCGGCTTAGGCTGCAGCTGCGCGGGCACAATCTACAAGACAGCGGGGCCAACGCCACGCCTGGCCGAGGGCAAGACGCTGTGCTTCAACGACCGCACGCTTGAAGGCATCTCAGAGATCGCCGGCAGCGCGCGCCTGGTACCTGCTGGTCCCGGTGTGACCGCGTATGAGGTGCAGGCGCACCTGGTGCGGCACAACGCAAATCTGAAAGGCCAGCCGTGAAAATGCGCCAACGCCGCCGCGCGCACTACACCCAGCAGTGGCTTCGGTTGATTCGATTCCGGGCGATGGCCTGCGTCGGCTCACAGATGATCGTCAACGATGTACCAGTGTCCTGGGTCATGACTTGGACTTACCAATGAGCGCCCCCGCCGCCACCCCACCCACCTGGCAAGCCCTCGCCCAGGCCTACCATGCCCACCACTTCCGCTGCCCCCACTGCATCGCGGCCGGCCTGCGCCGGGCGGCACGGTGCGAGGTGGGTGTCGGACTCTGGGACGCGTATCAATCGAGCTTGGAGGGTCAACCGTGAGCCTGCTACACGAAGCCATCATCGCCGACAAGTACGGCCTGCGTCTGACCGTCGACCAGATCGCCGATGCCCTGGGCCTGGCGCGCAACACCATCTACAACCAGATCGCGCAAGGCACCTTCAGGGTCAAGACTTACGTGGACGGGGGGAAGCGCTACGCGGATTACCGGGACCTGGCGGCGTACCTGGACGAGGTAAGTGGTCGTGCAAGGACTCCGGCTTGATGTTGGTGTAGCGCTTGAGGTGGCGCCAATCCTTGTGACCGCTGACCACCGCCACGTGCGGGATGTCAAACCCTTGCTCAAACATCGCGCTGATGCCATCGTGCCGCAGGTCGTGCAGATGCAAGTCGGGTATGGCCAGCGCCTTGCACGCCTCGGTGAAGTAACTGGTCATGGTCTGCGGGTGCACGGTAAACACGCGCTCGCCCTTTGGCTGGCGCTGCAGCACGGCCCATGACTCTCCCAGCAGCGGCACCCACTGGTCGTTACCCACCTTGGCGCGCGGGTCCTTGCGATCGCGCACCAGCACCATCTTTTTGACTTCGTCGACGTCGGCCCACAGAATGCGCGCCACCTCGCCCCGGCGCATGGCCGTGATGGCCGCAAACAGCGCAAAGTCCGCGTAGACCTGGCCCTTGTGTTCGGCCAGCCAGGCCAGCACACGTGTGGACTCATCCTCGGTCGGCCGGCGCTCACGCAGGCCACCACCACCAATCAGACCAAAGTGCGACAGCTTCGGCCGCGCCGCGCCGATCACGTCGGGCAAGCCGTCGCCGGTGTAGCGCAATACCGTGCCCAGCTTGGACAGATCGCAGTTGATGGTGTAGGGCCCGGCGCCTTCGTCGCGGCGCTGTTGCGCCCAGCCAAGCAAATCGGCCACGGTCATGTGCGCGGCGACCAGGTGGCCAAGGTTCTTGGTGAGCTGCTTGAGCACGTAGTGTTCGTTTGAGATATCCAGGATAGGCCTGATCTGAGCGCGCAGATTGCGATACCGTGTGACCAACTGGCCAACGGTCTCCTTGCTGGCCACCGTGGGTGCCAACATGCCAGAAATAATCTGCCCCTCGATGTCCCTCGCCCAGGCGGCCGCCTTGCCTTTGGTGTCAAACCGTTTTGATATATCCTTGTGACCCTTGCGACGGATCAGCGCCCGCCAACTGCCCTCAACAAACGATATGGATGCCACGACTCACCTCCATCACGCTCCCGACTCAGTGCGGGAAGTTGTGGAAAGTGTACGCCAGTGGTAAAGCGGACAGAATCGGGGAGATAATCCCCGCTCCCTCCTCGTAGTTCAATGGATAGAACAAGTGCCTCCTAAGCGCTAGATACAGGTTCGATTCCTGTCGAGGGGACCAGTTGGTCGTCTCGCACCGTGTCACAACCCGTCCAAACCCGGCCGCTGCCAAGCGCCCTGCGTGCCAACATGAAGGAATCCCAGCATACCGAGTGGAAAGAGTCCTGGCGCGACGACTACCTGCGCTGGGTGTGCGGCTTTGCCAATGCCGAGGGTGGGGTGCTGGTCATCGGACGCAATGACCGTGGCCAGGCAGTGGGCGTGGCCAACGCAACTCGTTTGCTGGAGGAAATTCCCAACAAGGTGCGCGATGTGCTGGGCATCATGGTGGATGTGAATCTGTTGATGGAGGAAGGCAAGGAACTGCTGGAGATTCGGGTGGAGCCCTACCCCAGCCCCATCAGCTACAAGGGCGAATACCACTTTCGCAGTGGCAGCACCAAACAAGAATTGAAAGGCGCTGCGCTGTCGCACTTCCTGCTCAGGAAGCAGGGGCTGCGTTGGGACGGCGTGGCGCTGCCCGGCCTCAAGGTCGCAGACCTAGACGCGGGCGCATTGGCCTTATTTCGCCAGCAGGCCGTACGCAGCCAGCGGCTGCCAGAGGCCACACTGCAGGAGACCGACATCGCGCTACTGGAGCGCTTGCATTTGCTGGAAGATGGCGTGTGCAAGCGTGCCACGGCGCTGCTTTTTCATGCCGATCCGGGGCGCTGGTTTACCGGTGCTTTCGTGAAAGTTGGCTTTTTTGAGACCGATGCTGATTTGCTCCATCAGGATGAGGTCAACGGGCCGCTGCTGGTGCAGGTGAACAAGACCATCGAGGTGCTGCAAGCCAAATACATGAAGGCGTTGATCAGCTACGACGGTTTGCAGCGCGTGGAAACCTGGCCGGTGCCCCTGCCTGCGCTACGCGAGGCGGTGCTCAACGCGGTGGTGCACAAGGACTACACCAGCGGCGCGCCGATCCAGATCAGCGTGTACGCCGACAAGCTGATGATCTGGAACTCGGGCCGCTTGTCCCCCGAGTGGACGGTGGAGCGTCTGCTGGGCAAGCATGCCTCGGCACCGTTTAATCCGGATGTGGCGAATGCCTTTTTCCGGGGTGGGCAGATCGAGTCTTGGGGGCGCGGTATTGAGCGCATGGTGCAAGCCTGTCTGGACGCGGGATTGCAGGCTCCGGCTTTGCAGTTGGAGGACGGCGGGGTATGGGTGACGTTTGCGTTTGCGCCAACCAAGCCCCTCGTAAGGGGTGAAAAGTGGGGTGAAAAGTGGGGTGAAAGGTGGGGTGAAAAGGCCACCGCTACGCGCCTGGCATTGGTGCAAGCCATGCGCCGCAACCCGCAAATCAACACCGTCGCGCTGGCTGCTGAAGTGGGCATGGCCTCGACCAGTGGTATCGAAAAACATTTGAAAGCCCTGCGCGAAGCCGGTTGTATCCGCCGTGTAGGCCCGGCCAAAGGCGGTACCTGGGAAGTACTGGAGGACGTTTTGTGACCGAACCAACCCGCTCTGAGCGCAAGACCACAGCCTCATCGCTGAAAGTCGCCGCGCTCGGTGCGGCTGCAACCGACTGATTGCCACAAAAGCCCTCAAGACCTCCCCGTTTTCTGGCCTTGCCGGTGCCACGCTGGGGACTATCATCCAACGATCTGGCACCCTGTCAGTGCGGCGTCCTGGTCAACGCGTGGTTGCTCGCGCGACGACGGGCACCGCCCCAAGCTTCGGGACATCAATCTTGAACGGTGCATTCTTCAATGGCTAACTTCACCGGCACATCGGGCAAGGACGTGCTGGTCGGCACCGACGGCAACGACAGCCTGTCCGGCTTGGAAGGGGACGACCTGCTCAACGGAGGCGCGGGCATCGACACCGCGACCTATGCCACCAATCGCGCCACCTTCTCGGTACAGAAAACGTCGAGCGGCTTCACGCTGAGCGACATCAGGGGCAGCGAAGGCGTTGATACCTTGCAAGAGGTGGAGCGTCTGCGTTTTGCCGACCGTGGCCTGGCGCTGGACATGGGCACCAATCAAAATGGCGGCCAAGCCGCCTTGCTGATTGGTGCGGTGCTGGGCAAGGCGGCGCTGTCGTCCAAGCTGGCGTTGACGGGCTCGGTGCTGGACCTGTTTGACCATGGTTCCACCCTGCAAGAGCTCAGTGGCGCCGTGATGCGTCTGTCGGTCTGGGGCGTGTTGGCCAACAACGGCGCGGCGACCGCCAGCAACACGCAGATTGCCAACTACCTGCTGACCACGGTCAACGGCCAGGCACCTGACGCCGCCACCTTGTCCAACGCGGTCAACACCCTGGACGTGGGTGCCCAGGGCGACCTGCTGTGGCACCTGGCCCTGACCAGTGCCAACCAGACGCAGATCGGTTTGAGCAACCTGGCATCGACCGGGCTGGAGTTTGGTTTCAACGGTCTGGCCTTCAGCACGCTGGCGTTGGCCGAGACGGCGGCCAACGACGGCAGTCTGGGCCCGGCCATCGTCATCACGCTGACCGGCGACAGCTTTGCCGGAAAGGTTGGCGCAGTGGTCGGCAAGGTCAGCGGCGTGCCCAGCGGGCTGGTGGCCAGCTTGACCAAGACCACCGACACCACCGCCACGCTCACCCTCACTGGCGCGGCCAAAGCGCACGGCGCTGCGGCCAATACCAACACCGGCCTGAGCGTGACCTTTGCCGCCACGGATTTCGTGTCCGCCAGCACCACGGACAAGGCCGGTCTGCTACAAAAGATCAGCATGTCGTTCGTCGAACTGCCCGCCTCCGAAATCGGCGGCGAGTTGTTGGTGTCCGGCGTGGTCAGCGTGGCGGTCAGCGTGGACCTGACCGCCGACAAGCTCTACTTCGGGACCAGCCAGGGCGCCCTGTCGAGTGGCTC
>CXWL01074287.1_pt1 | contig 23373 bp, 26 predicted proteins | sample 590931 | NCBI WGS metagenome assembly CXWL01 (sample SAMEA3498368, study PRJEB10139) | groundwater metagenome | biome: water well; material: biofilm material | place: Germany | collected 2015-04-27
GTTTAAAACAAAAGCCCACCTCGGCGTCAAGACGAGTGTGGGAAGGGAAAGCCGGCAATTATAACCTGGAACTGGCGAATCGGGCAAGCGCGGCGCACGCCTGCGGCCGGCGCCGTGGCGCTCACGGAACGAAGTCGAGGTCCAGCAACTGGTCACTGGTGTACGGATTGGCAGCAGGAAAGGTGGCCGGCGGGAGCCGCGTCTCAGCGGCCGCACGGCGCAGCGCCTTCGGGTAGACTTTTTCCGCGACTTGCACCAGGCCCGGACCAAGGCTTGGACTCTCTTCAAGCAGTCTGTCGATTTCTGAACGCTGCTCGACCAGCGTTCCCAACCAGCTACCGGAAATACGCTGAGGCTGGAACTGGCACTTCAAAAGGTGCATGAGCAAGACTTCGATCCGGCCGGCCAACTCCCTTCGAAGGTTTTTCATCGCGCCTTCCAGTTCCTCGATGAGATGGTCCAGGTCGAGCAGATCGAAACGGCGTTCGCGCAACAATTCGATCTGGCGCTGGTACCAGTGCACCAGATCCTGCTCATAATCCGCGTCTGCCGGTTTGTCCGCCTTGAGTTCCAACATGGCCGCCTCCCTTGAAAATCACCTTAGCACCGGGACCGCGGCTAGTCCAGCGCGAAGTCGCGGCCATTTGAGCATGGTTTTGGCGTTTATTTCACAATTTCACTTGCATTGGGCGAAATACTGTACAAAAATACAGTCTGCTCATACAAACAGGCCTCCGCACCCCATGATCAAGCTCACCGCACGGCAAGAAGAGATCCTCAACCTGATCCGGGAAGCGATCGAGAACACCGGTTTTCCTCCGACCCGCGCCGAGATCGCCGCCGAACTGGGCTTCAAGTCGGCCAACGCGGCCGAGGAGCATTTGCAGGCGCTGGCCCGCAAGGGCGCCATCGAAATTTCGCCAGGCACGTCGCGCGGCATCCGCCTGCTGGGCCCGGCCGTCGAGGCAATCCCGATGCCGCCGCCAACCCTGATGATGGCGCTGCCGCTGGTCGGCCGGGTCGCGGCCGGGTCGCCCATCCTGGCGCTCGAGCATGTCGAGGCGACCTACAGCGTCGATCCGGCGATGTTCTCGTCCAAGCCGGACTTCCTGCTCAAGGTGCGCGGCTTGTCGATGCGCGACGCCGGCATCATGGACGGCGACTTGCTGGCCGTGAAAAAAGTCGACAGCGCCAAGAACGGCCAGATCGTGGTGGCCCGCATCGGCGACGACGTCACCGTCAAACGCTACAAGAAAACCGGCTCGCTGATCGAGCTGTTCCCGGAAAATCCGGACTTCAAGGTGATCAGGGTCGATCCGGCGGTCGACGATTTCACCCTCGAAGGACTGGCCGTCGGCCTGATGCGCACCTGGCATTAAGGAGCGGCGCATGGATAACTTCAGCTTGTTCGGCAACCGCGACTCGGGCCACGCCTACAAGGTGCGGCTGATGCTGTGCCTGGCCGGCCTGCCGCACGAATACGCCGAAATCGACCTGGACCTGCCGCGCGAGCAGCGGCCGGAGCCGTTCCGCTCGCTGGCAAAGTACGGCGAAGTGCCGCTGCTGCTGCACAACGAGCGCCCCTACGTGCAGTCGAACGCGATCCTGCTGCACCTGGCGGCCCACACTTCCCGCTTCGGCGGCGAGTCGGCCGCACGGCTGGAACGGGTGCGCGAGTGGCTGTTCTGGGAGGCGAACCGGGTCGGCTTTTCGCTGGCCAACCTGCGCTACGGCCAGAAGTACAATCCGGCCGGCGCCGCCAGCGACGGCCAGCTGATGTTGCGCGAGCGCTTCAACGCGGATATCGCCCGCCTCGAAGACGAGCTGTCGGACGGGCGCGCCTTCATCATGGACGACACGCCGAGCGTGGCCGACATTTCCCTGTGCGGCTACATGTACTGGCCGGAACAGGCCAAGGTGACGATGCCGGCGCAGGTGCAGGGCTGGCTCGACCGGATCAGCGCGCTGCCCGGCTGGCGCCACCCGTACCAGTGATTATTTGGCCGGCGCGTAATTGCGTTTGCGCGCCTCGATCTCCTGCTGCCGCTCGGCGTTCGGGCCGCCTTTGACGATCAGGTTGTGCTCGGCCACATAGGCGTCGGTGGCGCTGCGCCAGGCGGCGTAGTCGGCCAGCACCAGCTTGCTGCCCACCTTGGCGTCCTCGGCGATGCGAAGGTGCACTTCGCCGAGGTAGGCGCGGGCCTTTTCCATTTCCGGCAGGTTCATCAGCGCCGCCAGGTCGGGCGGAATGCGCTTGACCAGCGGCGAGGCCTCGTTCAGGTTGCGCGCAAAGCCGTTGTAGCAGTCCTGCCAGGCCACGACCCGCGCCGCTACCGCTTCGATCTCTTCGTTGGTCTTGGAAATGGCCGGAATGCGCGGCGCCGGGCAGCGGAACTGGCCCGACCTGAGGTCGGCGCCGTCATACTTCGACATCCAGTGGTCGATCTCGGCGCGCCGCACCACGCGCTGCTTCATCACCTCGAGCGCGGCCGCGGCGCTCTTGTTGCCTTTGGCCGCAGCCTTGCGGAACCAGGCGTCGGCCCTGGCGTCGTCCACCGTGCCCGCTTCGCCGTACCAGTACATCTCGCCCAGGTGCAGCTGGGCTTCGGCGTTGCCTGCGTTGGCCAGCTTGGTGTATAGCTGCAGGGCCTGGGGATAGGCTTTCTTCTTGAACAGGGCGTTGGCGTCGGCCAGTTCATCGGCGCTGGCGGCGCCGGCCAGCAGCAGGGTCAGGCAGAACAACAGTTTCTTCATGGCGGTCGGCAGTCGCTGGTCCAGATGGTTCAGCGGGGGTCCAGCGCCTGGCGGAAGTCTTCCAGCAGGTCGTCGGTGTCTTCGATCCCCACCGATACCCGGATCAGCGATTCGGCGATGCCCATGCTGGCGCGACGTTCGGCCCCCATCTCGAAAAAGATGGTGTGCGCGACCGGGATCACCAGGGTGCGGGTGTCGCCCAGGTTGCTCGCCGGGATGCCCAGCCGCAGGCGGTTCAGGTAGTCGAAGCAGTCGATGCCGTCCTTCAGTTCGAAGCTGAACAGCGAACCGCAGGCCCGGAACAGCTCGCCCGCGAGCGCGTGCTGCGGGTGCGAAGGCAGCCCCGGATAATGCACCGCCGCCACGCGCGGATCGGCTTCCAGCATGCGCGCCAGCGCCAGCGCGTTGGCCGAGCTGCGCTCGACGCGCAGGGCCAGCGTTTCGGCGCCGACGGCGATGTGATGGGCCGCTTCCGGCCCCAGCGACGCGCCGAAGTCGCGCAAGCCCTTGGCGCGCAACTGCGCCATGCCCCACTGGGCCGGCGGGTTGCGCTTGAAGTTGGCCGCGATGTGCGGGTAGTTGTGCCAGTCGAATTCGCCGGTGTCGGTCAGGCTGCCGCCCAGCGCGATGCCGTGCCCGCCGATCGACTTGGTCAGCGAATTGACGACCAGCCCGGCGCCCACCGCTTTCGGGCGGAACAGGTAAGGCGTGGTCATGGTGTTGTCGACCACGTACAGGATGCCGCGCGCGCGGCACAGCTGGCCGATGCGCGCCAGGTCGGCCACCTGGGTGCGCGGATTGGCGATCGTCTCGACGAACACCAGCCGGGTTTGCGGCGTCAGCGCCGCTTCGACAGTGGCCACGTCGGTGGCGTCGACGAAATCGACGCCGACGCCCTGCCCGGCCACGGTCTGCCACAGGCTGTTGGTATTGCCGAACAAGAAGGACGACGAGACCACATGGTCGCCCGCCCGCAGCAGCCCCTGGAACAAGGCGCCGATCGCGCCCATGCCGGTGCCGAAGCACAAGGTCGACACGCCGTCTTCCATGCGGGTGACCTTGTCTTCCAGCGCCGCCACGGTCGGATTGCCCTGGCGGCCATAGCGAAAGCCCGGCTCCTTGCCCTGGAACACCGACGCCAGCTGGCGCGCGTCGGTGTAGCCGAACGCGACCGAAGTGTGGACCGGCTTGTGCAGCGAGCCATGCTCGATCGGCTTGCTGCGGTCGTTATGCAGGATGGTGGTGGTGAAACCGAATTTTTTCTGGTCGCTCATGGTGTCCGCCCTGCCCGCCCTTATTCCGATGTCGCCAGGGTGAGATTCAGCTGGGTGCGCGCCGCGTCTTCCGGCGGCGCGCTCTTCGGGTTGTGGCGCGCGTATTCGAGCCGGTCGAGGTAGTCCCGGGTCACGTCGCCGGTCACGTAGATGCCGTCGAAGCAGGACGCCTCGAAGTTCTGCAGCACCGGGTTGACGTCGGAGATCGAACGCTTGAGCGCGTCGATATCCTGGTACACCAGTTTGTCGGCGGTGATCTCGCGGCAGATTTCCTCGTTGCTGCGGCCGTAGGCGATCAGCTCGCCGCGGGTCGGCATGTCGATCCCGTACACGTTGGGGAACAGCACCGGCGGCGCGGCCGAGGCGAAGATGACGTTCTTGGCGCCCGCTTCGCGCGCCATCTGGACGATCTCGCGGCTGGTGGTGCCGCGCACGATCGAGTCGTCCACCAGCAGCACGTTCTTGCCCTTGAATTCGGAACCGATCGCGTTCAGCTTCTGGCGCACCGACTTGCTGCGGATGGCCTGGCCGGGCATCAGGAAGGTGCGGCCGATGTAGCGGTTCTTGATGAAGCCTTCGCGGTACTCGATGCCGAGTTTCAGCGCCAGCTGGATCGCGGCCGGGCGCGACGAATCGGGGATCGGCATGACGACGTCGATCTCGCCGGAAGAGAATTCCTTGCGGATCTTTTCGGCCAGGTACTCGCCCATCTTCAGGCGCGTCGCGTACACCGAGGCGCCATCCAGGATCGAGTCCGGGCGCGCCAGGTAAACGTATTCGAAGGCGCACGGGTTGAGCGACGGATTGTCGGCGCACTGGCGTTGGTGCAGCTTGCCGTCGAGGTCGATGAAGATCGCCTCGCCCGGCGCGATGTCGCGCACGAAGCGATAGCCGATGCCTTCGAGCGCCACCGATTCGCTGGCGATCAGGTACTCGTTGCCGGCCTCGGTCTCATTGATGCCGATGCAGAGCGGGCGGATGCCGAACGGGTCGCGGAACGCCAGCAGGCCGTGTCCGGCGATCTGGGCCACCACCGCGTAGGCGCCGCGCACCCGCCGGTGCACCATTGCAACAGCCTTGAACACGCAGTCCGGATCGAGCGAATAGCCGCTGGTCGATTCCTGGATTTCGTGGGCCAGTACGTTGAGCAGCACTTCCGAATCGGAATCGGTATTGATGTGGCGGCGGTCGTTCTTGAACAGCGCCTGCTTGAGTTCTTCCTGGTTGGTCAGGTTGCCGTTGTGGGCCAGCGTGATGCCGAACGGCGCGTTGACGTAGAACGGCTGCGCTTCTTCTTCGCTGGACGAGCCGGCGGTCGGGTAGCGGCAATGGCCGATGCCCGAATTGCCCTGCAGCGAGCGCATATTGCGGGTGCGGAACACGTCGCGCACCAGGCCGTTGGCCTTGTGCATCGAAAACATGCTGCTGTGATTGGTTGCAATGCCCGCCGCATCCTGGCCGCGATGCTGCAACAGCAGCAATGCATCGTACAGGACCTGGTTGACGGGATTATGCGAGACGACGCCGACGATGCCACACATGGTGTGCTCCTAAGACTGAACAGCCTGATATTGAAAATCGTTCAAAAATGCACGTGCTGCGTAAGCGCAGCCGGCAGGAAAGGTTTGACGGTGCGCGCGCCGGCTTCCGCCATCGGCGAGAGCAGCGCGTGCTTCCAGAAATCCTGTTGCGGGATCGCGGTCATCCCGGCCAATATAACGGCAAACAACACAATCACAATGCCGCGCGCGAGGCCGAACAGGCCGCCGAGGCCGCGGTCGGCGAGGCTCAGCCCGCTGGCCTTGACCAGCGCGTCGACCGCCATGCTCAACAAGCCCATCAGGATGCGCGTGCCGAGGAACAGGGCCACGAAGGCCACCATCAGGCGCACCGATTCGCCCGGGATCATCGACGGCAGCATCGGCGCCAGCGTCGCCCCGTAGGCGTTGGCGGCCACGAAGGCGACCACCCAGCCGACCAGCGACAGGATTTCCTTGACCAGGCCGCGCAGGGTGCTGATCACCACCGAAGCCGACAGCACGAACAGTACCAAATAATCGAAAATCGTCACGCCGGATACGCCCTGGCCGCGCTATTTGCCATCGGGCCGGACGATACTGCCCGGCAAGCCGGCCTTGTCCAGCCTGGCGCGCATCTTGTCCGCGTCTTCGCGGCTGAACGGGCCGACCTTGACCTGGATGCGTTCGCCCGAGGCGGTCGGCACCTTGTGGGTGAAGGAACGGATTCCGGCCTGGTTGAGCTTTTCCTGCAATTCGGCGACTTTTCCCGCGGTTCCCAGCGCGGCAACCTGCACCACGAATTTCTGCGGCTTGTCCTCGGCCGGCCTGGCCTTGTCGGCAGCCTTGCCTTCCAGGATGGCCAGTGCGCGCGCGGCGTCTTCCGGCGCCTGCGCGGGCTTGGCCGCGACTTTTTCCTCGACCTTCGGCGCGGGCTTGACGACCGGCTTCGGCTCGGCCGGCTTCGGTTCCGCCTTGGCGACCGGCTTCTCGGGCTTCGGCTCAGGTTTCGGTGCGGCCGCTTTCGGCTCGGCGGCGCGGGCGCCGGAGTCGACGGTCTTGATGTCGGTCGGGTCGGGCTTGGGCGGCTCGATGAATTCCTCGCGCTTGTCGAGCGAATCGGCCGGCGCCACGGCGGCTCCGGGAGCGGCCGGCAGCGGCAGCGGCGGCGCCTTTTCGCGCGACGGGATCTGGATCGCGATATCGCTCGCCAGCGGCTTCGGCTCGGAATCGAGCAGCATCGGCAAGCCGACGGCGACGGCCAGCGCCAGCGCGATCGCGCCTACCAGCCGGCGCCGCGCGCGCTTCTTTTCAGGCAGCACCGGATCGTCCGAGGCCCGCGCTTCCTTGGCGCGCCTGGCGGCCGGTTCGCCGGCGCTGGAGGCGCGCTTGGAACGGGCGCGGGTGGCGGCGGCATCGTCGTCGCGGGAATAATAGCCACTGTCTTCGCCAGCGGTTTCTTGCTTGTTTTTATTAAGGAACGAGAACAAGCCCATGCGGTATATTTTCAGTGAAAAGAGGTTTTTCGGGCTGCCATCACGCCTGCAACTGTGTAGAACGAGCCAAAGACCACAATTCTATCATTCTCCCCCGCCCGGCTCATTGCATTCGCAAAAGCCTTTGCTGGGTCGGGAAAGGCGCTGACCGAGCGCTCGCCCGGTTTGGCGTCGTCCGGCATCAGGCGCTGGATCGTTTCGGCCAGTTCGGAAGTGTGCGCGGAGCGCGCCGAAGGCAGCTCGGCGATGCACCAGTGATCGATATATTGCGCCATCGGCGCGACCACGCCGGCGATGTCCTTGTCCTGCATGATGCCGAACACCGCGTAGGTGTACGGGTGGAATCCCATGTTGCCCAGGTTCTGCGCCAGCGCCGCGGCGGCGTGCGGATTGTGGGCCACGTCGAGGATGACGGTCGGGCGTCCCGGCAGCACCTGGAAGCGGCCCGGCAGCTCGACTACCACCAGTCCGGTGCGCACTTCCTGCGCGCCGACCGGCAGTTCGAGCCTGAGCACTTCGAGCGCGGCCAGCGCGGCCGCAGCGTTGAGCAGCTGGTTGGCGCCGCGCAGGCTCGGATAGGCCAGCGAATTGCGGCGCTGCTTGCGGCCGCCATAGTTCCACTGCTGCTTGTCGCCCGAATAATTGAAGTCGCGGCCCAGCAGCCACAGGTCGGCGCCGATCGCTTCGGCGTGCGCCACCAGCGAGCTTGGGGGCACCGGGTCGCTGCAGATCGCGGCCTTGCCGGGACGAAAGATGCCGGCCTTCTCGAAGCCGATTTCCTCGCGCGTGGTACCGAGGAAATCGGTATGGTCGATGTCGACGCTGGTGACGATGGCGACGTCGGCGTCGATCACGTTGACCGCGTCCAGCCGTCCGCCCAGCCCCACTTCAAGGATCGCGACGTCGAGCCTGGCGCCGGCCAGCAGGTGCATGATGGCCAGCGTGGTGAATTCGAAATAGGTCAGGTCGATCGCGCCGCGTTTCGCTTCGACCGCGTCGAAGGCGGCCACCAGCGCCTGGTCGGAAGCGAGTTCGCCGCCGATCCGGGCGCGCTCATTGAAGTCGAGGAAGTGCGGCTTGATGTACAGGCCGACCTTGTAGCCGGCGCGCAACAGGATCGATTCGAGCATGGCGCAGGTCGAGCCCTTGCCGTTGGTGCCGGCCACCATGATCACCGGGCACTCGAAGCGCAAGTCCATCGCCTCCTTGACCGCCCGGACCCGGTCCAGGCCCATGTTGATGTGGACTTCGGCGTGGCGCGACTCGAGCAGGGCCAGCCAGTCGGGCAAGGTGGTGGGGAGCGTTTGCATGGGATCGACTTCGGGTGAAAAGGACTTGGGGCGTACGCAAGGCGACTTGCGCACGCGCCCGNNTCGACTGCGCCCTTGGTGACCAGGAACTCGGCGCGCTGGAAGCCTTCAGGCAGCTTTTCGCGGACCGTGTTTTCGATCACGCGCGGGCCGGCGAAGCCGATCAGCGCTTTCGGCTCGGCGATCACGACGTCGCCCATGAAGGCGAACGAGGCTGACACGCCGCCCATGGTCGGGTCGGTCAGCACGCTGATGAACGGCAGCTTCTTTTCCGACAGCTTGGTCAGCATCGCGGTAGTCTTGGCCATCTGCATCAGCGACAGCAAGCCTTCCTGCATCCGCGCGCCGCCGGTGGCGGTGATGCAGATGAACGGCACTTTCTGCTCCAGCGCGACCTGGGCGCCACGCACGAAGCGTTCGCCGACGACCGAGCCCATCGAGCCGCCCATGAATTCGAATTCGAAGCAAGCTACCACCACCGGCAGGCTCATGATGGAGCCGCCCAGCACGATCAGCGCATCGGTCTCGCCGGTCGCCTCCATCGCCGCTTTCAGGCGGTCAGGATACTTCTTGCTGTCTTTGAACTTGAGCGTATCGACCGGCAGGGTTTCCTGGCCGATTTCATAGCGTCCGCCTTCGTCGAGCAGGCCGTCGAGCCGCTGGCGGGCGCGGATGCGCATGTGGTGGCTGCATTTCGGACAAACGTGCAGATTCGATTCGAGGTCGGTGCGGTACAGAACCGCTTCGCACGACGGGCACTTGACCCACAGCCCTTCCGGCATGGTCTTGCGGGAAGCGGCATCCGAGCGCTGGATCCGGGGTGGCAGCAGTTTTTCCAACCAACTCATACATTCTCCTTCTGCGGCAATCTATAGTTGGCGGTAGTTTAGCCGCTAGCGCCCGGCTTGTCGAACATTCCGCCTCGAACTTGCAATTCCGACACCCCCTCCCTCGAAGCTTATCACCGACCGCGGCGGTCCGGCGGTCGATTGCCGCGGCGCCAGTCCTCAGCCAGCAAATATCGACAGCTTGCGGCGTTATCGTGCGCCGCAGAATCGAAAATAGAAAATTTCTTTCAAGGCAATCATTTATTGCTAAAATAAGTATTAATTTTGCAAGTTTAAACGAGTTCTNNATCATCGATCTGGACGATTATTTTGATATCGATCAAAGAATTACTCATCTTGCATAAGCGATGGTATATTTGCATGTACGCAACGCGAACCGATTTCAGCTCCGCCACTTCCACCAGGCGCCATGATGATCATTCCAAACACATCGCGACATATCGTCAACGAGCCTGAGGCCGTTTTCGCAGGCACGCAAGTGATCGGCACCTTGCGCTTCATGTTGGCAAGTACCGCGATTCTCACCATCCTGCTCGATAGCGCTGCTGTATGGGGCGTGCCCCGCTTCGCCTGGCTGATATTTTTCTTTTTCTCCCTGCACCACGTCGTGCTGTACGCGATCGCTTCCACGCGCGTGCCGGCACCGGAGCACCGGTTCGTCCTCTGGCTTGATGTCGGCTGGTACAGCGCAATGGTGTATGTCACCGGCGGCGGGTCGAGCCTGTTTTTTCCATTTTATGTTTTCACGATCTTGATTGGCGCATTTCGCTTCGGATTCGGCGAAAGCATGCGCATCACACTGGTTTCCACCGCCATGTTTTCGCTGACGGCGCTGGCGGCCAGCGATCCTGCCGAACTCGCGAAAGTGCTGCTGCGTTCGAGCTTTCTGCTGGCACTCGGCTACCTGATCGCCCAATGGGGGGAATCGAACCTGACGCAGAAGCGCAGCCTGTCGCTGCTGCGCAGTGTCAGCCGCCTGTCGAATCCACGCTTCGGTATCAGCCGGACAATCGAATTGGTCATGGAGCAAAGTCGCGAATTTTTCAGCGCCAGCAGCTGCATTCTTGTCACCCACCGTCCCAAGTCGCGGCGTTGGCTGCTGCGCACGACGACGTCAGAGGGAATACTCGATACGCCGGTGCCCGCCGCTGCCGCTGTTGCGTTGATGGCGATGCCCGATGCGAAGATCATGGTGTACAACAAGCCATTGTTCCGATGGGCGCGCCGAACCGGCATGTTTCGGGCCTACGATCCGGTGCGGCGGACGTGGGACGATTGCCAAGGGAACAGTGGGCAACAGATTGCGGAACAACTTGAAGCGCGTAGTTTCATTAGCGTTCCATTGGTATTTTGCGAAGGCGTCGGACGCGTGTATGTGACGTCGGCGAATCGGGCGTACGGCGAATCCGACGCGCTCTTCCTTGGCCAAATCGTCGACCAGGTGCTGCCGATGATTGAAAACGTCCACTTCCTCGACCGGATGGCATCGCTTGCGGCCCTGCGCGAACGCAAGATGATTTCGCGCGACCTGCATGACAGCGCGGTGCAGCCATATATCGGCCTGAACCATTCGCTGAGCGCGTTGCGCAACAAGGCCGGTTCGGATAACCCGTTAAGCCCCGACATCGATGCACTGTCGAACATGACCGCCCAGGTCGTCAGTGAATTGCGCGGCTACGCCGGCAATTTCGCGCGCCAGGGCCATGCGCTCGACGACATCGTCAATAGTGCGCTGCGCCGCCATGTACTGCATGCCAAGCAATGCTACGGCATCGATATTGTGCTCGACATTGGCGCCGGGGGAAGGATCGGCGATCGGCTCGCTGCTGCCGTGCTGCAGCTGGCACGCGAAGGAATCAGCAATATCTGCAAGCATACGCAAGCGCGCCGCGGCGCCCTGCGGATCTCGTGCCATGACGGCTGGCTGCATATGGAGATCGAAAATGACCGCGCCGGCCCACCGCGCGAATTCGTCCCGGCCTCGATTACGGACCGCAGCGCAGCGCTCGGCGGCACCGCCCGTGTCGAACAACACTCGAACGGCACCACCATCGTGCGCATCGACATCCCGGTATGAAAATGAATTTCGAAATCCCCCCAACGGACAAGATCGGCGTAATGCTGGTGGAGGATCACAAGACCATGCTATGGGGTTTGCAACGGCTGGTCGGCGGCGCTCAGACCGGCATGGCTGTGGTTGCCGCTGCCACCAGCGCGGATGAAGCGTTGGAGCGGATCGGCGAATGCACTCCAGACGTGGTGCTGCTCGACCTGGACCTGGACGGAATCTGTTCGCTCGACCTGTTGCCGGCCTTGATGGCCAATGGCGTCAGCAAGATACTGATATTGACCGGCTCGCGCGATCAGGAATTGCTTGATTCAGCGGTTCGGGCCGGCGCACGCGGCGTGCTGCGCAAAGATGCCTCGGCGGAGACGGTGCTCAAGGCGATCCAGAAAGTGCACGAGGGCGAACTGTGGATCGAACATGCGACCATGACTCGCCTCTTGCGAAAACTGAGCGTCGCTGCCGCACCAGGCAAAATGAACCCGGAACTTCAACGGCAGGCGGCGCTGACGGCCCGAGAACACAAGATCATTCAAGCGGTCGTGGCGGGTAACGGCGCATTGAATCGTGCATTGGCGGAGAGCCTGTTCATTTCCGAGCACACGCTGCGCAATCATCTGGTCTCCATCTACCGGAAGCTGGGTTTGAAAAACCGGCTGGAACTGTACGTCTACGCCATCAAACATCAGATTGGCGAAGACACCTCCGCCCCCTTCATCGCGGCAGAATTTCCGCTCTGATCCGCATCTCACGCAGGACTGAAAAGGCCGCCGCTGCTGCGCGCCCACGCCACCCTGCGCAAACGAAGAACCGCCCGCCTCCTCCTTCCCCCACTTCCAATAGGCGAAGCGCCATCCGCCCGTTTCAGCGTCGCGGAATTGCCGGCTCTAGTTCACTTGTCACGCATGGCCAAGAAAAATTGGATCAATTGTCATGCCGATAAAGTGATGTTCGATTCATGCCGCAGCGAAGGAATAGTCCTACAGTGAGTTATCACCGCGACAAGTCCGGATCGCGAGCTTGTCAAAGGCACGATCCTCAGCACCTGGGCGACAACGAGAGCAGAGATAAACCATGACTGAGTTTCGCGCATTCATAGAACTGATCGGCATGCTGTTCACCGATCCACGAACCGGCGTACTGATCATCCTGCTGGCAGCGGCGGCGGTCAGCGACTACCGCACGTTCAAGATTCCGAACGTACTCACCGGCGGCGGCATCCTGTTCGCCCTGGTCTACAACACCGCCGTGCCACCGGCTTACCACGCCGGCTGGACATGGGCGCCGGCCGGCATGCTGCTCGGCTTTGCCGTCATGCTGCCGATGTACGCACTGCGGGCCATGGGAGCCGGCGACGTCAAGTTAATGGCCATGGCCGGCGCCTTTCTGGGCGTCGAAGGAACCGCATACGCGCTGGTGTTCAGCTTCGTCACCGCAGGCATCGCCGCATTCGTATTCGCAGCGAGCAACCGGGTAACGGGAAGAATGCTGGTCAACGCCCGCGAGCTGCTGCGCGGGATGATGTGGTCGGCGGTGGCGGCGGGCCGGCCGAGCGTGCAGCCCGCATCCATTCAGTCGGTAGGCAAACTCGCCTACGGCATCAGCATTGCGCTGGGAACGACGACATACCTCGTCGCCCGGCAGCTCGGCTTCGTATAACTCTGGCAGGCGGCGACGATCATGAAAAACATCAAGGCACTGGGATTGATCCTGTTCGCGCTGCTGGTCGGACTGGCGGCGGCGGCGTATGCCACCGGCTGGGTGTCGCGCCAGGCCGGGATCGCCTCGAACAAGGTGGTGGTGGCGGCGGTCGATATCGAATTGGGCAGCAAAATCAAACCGCAGATGCTCACCACGCTCGATTGGCCGAGCGGGTCGGTGCCGCCGGGCGCATTCCAGGACCTCAATGGCCTGCAGGACCGGACGGTGAAAGTGAGCGTAATGCGCGGCGAGCCGCTGCTCGAAGGGAAGCTGGCGCCGGTCGGCAGCCAGGGCGGGCTGTCGGCGGTCATTGCGGACGGCAAGCGGGCGATGACGGTGCGCGTCAACGACGTGGTCGGGGTGGCCGGCTTCGCGCTGCCCGGCAATTATGTCGACGTCATGGTCAACGCCCAGCAGGACAAAGACAAGGGCGAGGAAGGCAAACAGATCAGCAAGACCGTGCTCGAACACGTCCTGGTGCTGGCGGTCGCCCAAGAAGCGGGACGCGACGACACCAAACCGAAAGTGGTCAGCGCGGTCACGCTGGAACTGTCTCCCGAAGACTCCGAAAAACTCGATCTGGCGCGCAGCGTAGGCACGCTGTCGCTGGTGCTGCGCAACCAGATCGACCAGAAGAAAGTGGCGACCGCGGGCGTCACCAAGAACGAACTGTTCGGCGACAAGAAACCGGCCGCGGTGAAACTGGCCGCGGTCAGCCGGCCCAGGCCAAGGCCGGCCCCGGCCGCACCGAGGCTGGCGGCCGCGGCGGCGCAGTGCGTGGAAGTGATCCAGAACGGCGCGCGCGCGCTCAGCTGCTTTTGAACGACACCAACGGAGAGCAGACTGTGAACAAGCACATTTTTCATGCGGCGTGGATCGGGCTCCTGGCCGGCACACTGGCGCCGCCGGCGCACGGCGCCATCGCCTCCGGCACCAAGAACTGCAGTTCGGTGGTGATCGCGCCGACCACCTTTGTCATGCTCGGCAAATCGGTTGTGATTCCGCTCTCCACGCCGGTGGCCCGCATCGTCGTCAATGGCCAGCCGTCTGGCGGCATGGGCCGTCCGCCCGGTGCGCTGCAGGCTGCCGCCGCCGCCCCGGCGCCCGCCGAATCGGCGCAGCCGAACGGCATCGCCGACATGGAGATCCTGTTGCTGAGCCCGACCGACCTGTTCTTCCGCGGCAAGAAGGCCGGCGCAATGAACGTCATCCTGCAAGACGCCAAGGGGGTGTGCTACCTGCGCGACATCGTCGTCGCGATCGACCCGGCCACGCTGCAGTCGAAGCTGGGCGAACTCATGCCGGACGAGACCGGCATCCGCGTGAAAAGCGCGGAAAACGCCATCATCCTGACCGGCAAGGTCAGCGACGCGGCCAAGCTCGACGAGGCAATGCGCCTGGCGACTGCCTATGGCGACGGCAAGCGGGTGGTCAACCTGCTGCGCGTGACGGCGCCCCAGCAAGTGATGCTGGAAGTGAAGATAGCCGAAGTCAGCAAGACCTTGCTGGACCGCTTCGGGATCGACTTTGCCCGCATGTTCACCTCGGCCGATGGGCTCACCTCGCGGGTCATCTCGGGCATCTTCGGCGGCGGCCCTGCCGTGCTCGGACAGTTCAGCCAGAATTTTTCCGGCGGCGCCGTCAACGGCACGATCGGCGCCTCGGTGTCGGGCGCGAATGCCGCCGCCTCGTCCTCGATCGGCACCAGCGGCCGCGGCGCCACCCTGCTCGGCATCGACGCCCAGAAAAAGGATGGACTGGTGCGGGTGCTGGCCGAACCGAACATCATGGCGATCAGCGGCCAATCGGCCAGTTTCCTCTCGGGCGGAAAAATTTTCATCCCGGTGGCCCAGACGCGCGATGGCGGCGGCACCACGATCGTCCTGGAAGAGAAGGAATTCGGCGTCGGCCTGAAGTTCTCGCCCACAGTCCTCGACGGCACGCGGGTCAACCTCAAACTGGTGTCGGAAGTTTCGGAATTGTCGCAGACCGGCTCGCCCTTCACCACCGTCGGCGGGGTGACCTCGGTGCTGCCGTCGATCACCACGCGCCGCATCGACACCAGCGTGCAATTGAACGACGGCCAGAGCTTCGCGGTTGCCGGCCTGATCCGCAACAACGTCACCGAGACCTTGAGCCGCTTCCCCGGCCTCGGCGAAATACCGATCATCGGCACGCTGTTCCGCTCCACCGAATTCCAGAAGGATCAGACCGAGCTGATCTTCATCGTCACGCCGCGTCTGGTGAAGCCGCTTGGCGCCACGCTGGCCCTGCCGTCGGACAACCATCGCGAACCGGGGCGCGCGGACGTCATGCTGATGGGCAGCGCCGAAGCAGCCGCGCCCGGTGCCACCAAATAAGGATCTGCGATGAACAAATTCACTGCCTGCGCCGTGTTTGCCATGCTTGCCGGCTGTTCCACGACGCCGCACTACGACGCCCATTTCGGCGACGCGGTGCGCCAGGCGCGCCTGGCCATGACGATCAACTCGAACGCGTCGGCCAACCCCGACCAGGTCGCGGGCATCGATGGGCCGGCGGCGCGCGAAGCCCTCACGCGCTACCAGGAAAGCTTCAAGGCGCCGCCGCCAGTGGTGAACGTGATCAATATCGGCGGTAGTGTCGGCGCCAACAAGTGACGCTCGCGCCGAGCCGGAGTACAAGCAACGGAAGGGAGGAACCCGCAGGACTTGCGCGGGATGTTTGCAGCAATGGTGTATTGCCGAAGTGATCTATCCACATTCAACTTGAAGGGTACGCAAAATGAACAAGTTCTTGAAAGCCGCAAGTCAATCGATCCGCTCGTTCGCACACGATGAAGAAGGCGCACAGGTGATTGAATACGCCCTGATTATCGCGGTGATTTCAATTGCCCTGGTGCTCGGGCTGAAGGGATTGAACGGCAACTTCACCACATTCATCACCCGTGTGGGCAATTGCCTGACCGGAGCGGCAGCCTGCACCGCCAACCCGTGATCATGCTGGCCTGGGTCCTGCGCCTGCAGGGCCCAGGCAACCGAAACACCTGAACACCGATCATCCGGGAGGTTGCCACCATGAACAAATTCTTGAACTTCGCAGGCCAATCGATACGCGCGTTCGCACATGATGAAGTCGGCGCGCAGGTGATCGAATACGCCCTCATCATCGCCGTCATATCGATCGCGATGGTGCTGGGACTGAAAGGGCTGAGCGGCGATCTCGCCAGCTTCGTCTCGCGGGTAAGCAATTGCCTGATCGGCGCCGCAGCCTGCACCGCCAGCGCCTGATCCACCTGGCGGAGTCGCCGCGTCCGCAGCGCCTGCCAATCAATCTTTCGAGCCATGATCATGCCGCGCCACCCACAAGCACACAGGAGCAATCGCCTCGCCAGCGCCTCATTCCAGCGCGGCGGGATCATCGTCATCGTGTACTTCTTCCTGCTCTTTTCGCTCGGCTTCATGGGCATCGCGCTGGATTTCGGCCACATGTTTATCGTCAAGACCGAACTGCAGACGGCCATGGACAGCTGCGCACTGGCGGCCGCCCAGGAACTCGACAGCCAATCGACGGCACTGGCGCGCGCGCGCAGCGCCGGCATGATCGCCGCCAACATGAACCGGGTCAACCTGCAATCGGCCAGCTGGGACGGCCAGGGCCAGCTGGCTGCGGCGCAGATCACCTTCAAGGACGCGGGCTACGCCGCCACGTCGGCGCCGGCCAGCGCCCGCTACGCGCAATGCCAGCATAGCCAGGACGGGGTCAGGATGTGGCTGTTGCATGCGATGGGCGCGTTCAGCGGCGACACCGCCGCCAACCCGTCGACCCGCTCGGTGCTGGCCAGCGCCGTGGCAACCCGCGCCAGTTCCCAGAGCACCTGTCCGATCCCGGTTGCCATCAAGGCCAAGGCGGGCGGCGTGGCGCCCAACTACGGCTACCAGGTCGGCGAGTGGGTGACCGTGTTCGACAAGAGCGGCGCTTCAGCCGGCGAAATGGGCTGGTACAACCTCGACGGCAGCAGGAGTGCCAGCGAAACCGCCGCGGAACTATCGGAAGGGGGACCGTGCGGCACGCGCATCGGCGACACGCTGGGCACCCCGGGCGCGCAGACCAGCGTGAATACACCGTGGAATTTCCGCTTCGGCGTCTACAAGAATGGCGAATCGCCGAGCCAGAACCACCCCGACCAGACCGGCTACGCCTACACGGCCGCGAACTGGAAGAACCCGGCGCCGCAGAACGCATTCTCCGGCACACCGGCGCCCGGTTCGGACCCGACGGCGGAAAATTATATCGCCAAGCGCGCCGCGTTCGCCTCGCTCGCCGACACCGGCACCGACATCCAGACTGGCGCACAAATCGCTTTTGGCGACAGCAAGATGTTGAACGGCTATAAATCGCTGGCAACGCCGGGCCTGGCGGGAGAGCACAAGACCTACGGCTACAACCGACGCCTGGTCGTGGTGCCCGTCATAAATGGCGGGAATAGCGTAGTCGATTACGTCTGCATGTTCATGCTGGCGCCGATGACGGGCCCGAACGACCCCACCCAGCTGGAATTTCGCGGCAACGCCGGCAACCTCGCCTCGCCCTGCACCACCAATGGCATGCCAGGCGGTTCGGCCGGGCCGCTGGTACCGGTACTGGTGCGGTGAGCGCCATGAAACAACTCCAACATGGCGTGGCGCTGGTCGAGTTCGCACTGGTATTGCCGTTCCTGCTGATCCTGTCGCTGATCACGACCGAGCTGGGGCGCGCAGTGTACCGCTACAACAGCACCGCCAAGGTGGTGCGCGATGCGGTGCGTTATCTGTCGATGCAAACTCCAGGCACGCATGTCGTGGAAGCGCGCAACCTGATTGTGTATGGAAACGTCGACGGCACCGGCGATCCGCTCGATCCCGCCCTCACCGCGACCAACGTCGCCGCGCCGAGCTGGCAAATCGCCGGCAGCGCGCCGCTGATCAACACCGTGACCGTGCGGGTTTCCGGCTACCAGTTCCGGCCGATGGTCGGCCCCATGTTCGGCGCGACCTTCACCACGATCACGTTCGGCGACATCACCGCCACCATGAGGAGCCCGTTATGAAACCGGCTCAACGCGGCGCAACCACCGTCGAATTCGCCCTGGTGCTGTTGATGTTCCTGATGTTCCTGTTGGCGATAACCGATTTCAGCCGGATGCTGTTCACTTGGAACGCGGCTAACGAAGCCACCCGGCTGGGTGCGCGCTACGCGGTGGTGTGCGACGACACCGGCAATCAGGCGCTGGTGCTGGGAAAGATGAAGGGCATGGTGCCTGAAATCGGTGCAATCACGCTTAACTGGAAACCGGCAGGCTGCACCGCCACCACCTGCGAAGGGGTGACCGTAACCATCACGTCGCTCGATTTCCAATGGATCTCGCCGATCGCCGGCGCCGTCGCTCCGCGTTTTTCGCTGCCCACGTTCAGCACCTACCTGCCCCGCGAAATCATGGGCCAGGACGTGCACAGCGCCGGCATTTGCCAATGATCGAAGAGGAACCATCATGAAGATCGCCGTCATTTCGCCCAACAAGACCCATTTGCACGAGATCGGGAAAGTATTACTGAGCAACTCGCATCTGCCGGTGCTGCTCGAAGGCGGCAAGAGCAAGATGCGCGAGACTGCCGAACAGCAGTCGCCCGACCTGATGCTGGTCGACGGCATGTGCTGCGATCCCAATGAACTGAGCCAGGTCGAATACGTGACCACCCACCATCCGCACATCGCGGTGGTGCTGCTGTGCGCGAGCACTTCCCCTGACTTCCTGATCAACTCGATGCGCGCCGGCGTGCGTGAAGTGTTGCCGTCACCGGTCACGCCGGCGGCGCTGGAAGCGACCGTCAAGCGGATAGCCGGCAAGCTGCGCGGAAGCGCGGCCAGTTCCACCGGCAAGCTGCTCGCCTTCATCTCCTGCAAGGGCGGCAGCGGCGCGACCTTCCTGGCGACCAATCTTGGCCTGGAACTGGCGCACACCAAGTCGGTGCTGCTGGTCGACCTGAACCTGCAGTTCGGCGACGCTCTGTCGTTCGTGCACGAGGCAAAGGCGGCATCGACCATGGCCGACGTGGCGCGCGAGATCGGCCGCCTCGACGCCTCGTTCCTAGCCGCCAGCACGGTCAAGGTGGCGCCCAACTTCAGCATCCTGGCAGCACCCGAGGATCCTTCGGAAGCGGTGGAAATCACACCCGAGCACATCGAGGCGGTGCTGGCCCTGGCCGTGACGCAGCACGATTTCGTGCTGCTCGACGTGGGGCGCCCGATCAACACCCACAGCGTCAAGGCGCTCGACCGCGCCCACACCATCTTCCCGGTGCTGCAGGCCAGCTTGCCGTCGATTCGCAACGCCAAGAAGGTGCTAGCGATCTTCAAGTCGCTCGGCTATCCGGCCGACAAGATTGAACTGGTGGTCAACCGCTTCGAAAAGGGCGGCCAGATCGGCATCACCGACATCGAACGCTCGCTCGGAAAATTCGCCATCCACACGGTGGCCAACTCGTACAAGCGGGTCGCGGCGTCGATCAACCACGGCGAGCCACTGATGAGTTCGGCGCCATCGAACCCGGTCGCGCGCAACCTGGCCGAGTTCGCCAGCGCGCTCAGTCCGAAGCCGGACAATCACCGCGGGCTGTTCGAACGCCTGCTACGGCGCGCTTCGGCCTGAAGCGCGCCCGCCCACCCGCCCNNGCCCTCACCTGGAGCCCGCCATGTCGTTCCGAGACAAACTGATCGCCGTCGACACCCAGCCCGGCGCGCGCGCCGACGGCGCCGGCGCGAGCGCCGGCTACAACGCCCTCAAGGGCAACATCCACCTGAAACTGCTCGACAAGTTCGACCTGGCCGCACTTGAAGCGCTGCCGCCGGCGATGCTGCGCGCCGAAATCGCCTCGATGGTCGAGCGCCTGCTCGACGACGAGCAGGCCGCGATCAACGATCTGGAACGGCGTTCGCTGATCCGCGACATCCAGCATGAAATGCTCGGCTTCGGGCCGCTCGAATTGCTCATGGCCGACCCGACCGTGTCGGACATACTGGTCAACCGCTACGACCGCATTTTCATCGAACGCAAGGGTAAGCTCGAGCTGACCGCGGTACGCTTCACGGATGAGAAACACCTGTTGCGCATCATCGACAAGATCGTCTCGCTGGTCGGGCGCCGCATCGACGAGTCGAGTCCGATGGTCGATGCCCGCCTGCCCGACGGCTCGCGCGTGAATGCGGTGATCCCGCCGGTCGCCATCGACGGGCCCATGATGTCGATCCGCCGCTTCGCGCACATTCCGCTGAAAATGGCCAACCTGGTCGGCGACGACCTGCGCAGCCTGACCGCGGACATGGCGCTAATGCTCGAGGGCCTGTGCAGGTCCAAGGTCAACATGCTGATCTCGGGCGGCACCGGGGCCGGCAAGACCACCTTGCTGAACATCCTGTCCGGCTACATCCCGCGCAGCGAGCGCATCGTCACCATCGAGGACGCGGCCGAACTGCAGTTGCAGCAGCCGCACGTGGTGCGGATGGAAACCAGGCCCATGAACATCGAGGAAAAAGGCGAGATCACCCAGCGCGCGCTGGTGCGCAATGCGCTGCGCATGCGGCCCGACCGAATCGTCATCGGCGAGGTGCGCGGCGCCGAAGCGGTGGACATGCTGCAGGCGATGAACACCGGCCACGAAGGCTCGCTCACCACCATCCATGCCAACACCCCGCGCGACGCGCTGGCACGGCTGGAGAACATGATCGGCATGGCCAACCTGAACCTGCCGCACAAGGCGGCCCGTCAGCAGATCGCATCGGCCATCACGGTGGTAATCCAGGGCCTGCGACTGATCGACGGCAGACGCAAGATCACCAGCATCCAGGAGATCACCGGGATGGAAGGCGACATCATCACGATGCAGGAAATCTACGCCTTCCGCCAGACCGGCATCGCGCCCGACGGCGCCGTCGAAGGCTACTTCCATGCCACCGGCGTGCGTCCCAAATTCATGGACCGGCTGCGCGCGTTCGGCATCGTCATGCCCGACACGATGTTCGACCCGGCCCGCCATTACCACTGAGGAGGAGCCATGCTGCAATCTATCTTCGGGAATTTCTTCCTGGTGCTGTCGGTGCTGGTGTTCGTCGCCGTGGTGCTGTTGCTGGAAGGGGCGTACATGATGTGGAACACCTATAAGGGACCGCAGGCGAAAAAGATCGAGCAACGACTGCAGGTGCTATCGGCGGCATCGGACACGACGGCGCAGGCGCGGCTGCTGCGCCAGCGCATGCTGAGCACCCTGCCGCCGCTGGAGCGGATCCTGCTGCGCATGCCGCGCGCCCATCAGCTGGACCGCTTCATCCTGCAGGCCAACCTGCACTGGACCGTGTCGCGCCTGGTGCTGACCTGCGCGGCGATGGGCCTGGCCGGCTTCGTGCTGGTGTCGTCGCTGCTGCGCCAACCGTTGCTGGCGGCCGCGCTGGTTGCCGCCGCGATGGCCGCGGCGCCGCTGATGTACGTGCGGCACCTGCGCAACAAGCGCCTGACCAAGCTCGAGCAGCAGCTTCCCGACGCCCTCGACTTGCTGGCGCGCGCCCTGCGCGCCGGGCACGCCTTCGGGTCCGGGCTGCAGATGATCGGCCAGGAGATGGCCGAGCCGATCGCCAGCGAGTTCCGGTTCGTGCATGACGAAATCAATTTCGGCGTCTCCCTGCAGCAGGCGCTGACCAACCTGAGCGTGCGGGTGCCCATCACGGACCTGCGCTACTTTGTCGTGGCGGTGCTGATCCAGCGCGAGTCCGGCGGCAACCTCACCGAGGTATTGACCAACCTCAGCGGGCTGATACGCCAGCGCCTCAAGCTGCTTTGGCACGTGCGCATCCTCTCTGCGGAAGGCCGGCTGTCGGCCTGGATACTGGCCGTCATGCCGTTTGCGCTGGCCGGGCTCATGAATGTGTTCAACCCGGCGTTCATGGCGCCGCTGTGGAACGATCCGATCGGCATTGCGATCGTGCGCAACACGCTGCTGCTGATGGCATTTGGAATTTTGGTGTTACGGAAAATTACGCGCATTCACGTCTAGGAGGACTGTCATGTTCGTGCTCACTGCCTTGATCTTCGTTTCTGTCGCCGCAGGGGTGGGCGGCTTGTATATGCTGTTCGTTCCGAGCCGCACCAGCGTACGCCTGCAGGCGCTGGCGAACCCGGGCAGCAAGCAGGAATGGAGCGCAACGCTAGCGCAGGCGATCGGTCCGTTTGCGCACCTGTCGACCCCGAGCGGCGACTGGCATAGCTCTCCGTTGCGCCTGCGCTTCATCAACGCCGGAATTCGGCGCGACGACGCCCGCCTGATCTACTTCGGGGCCAAGACCTTGCTGCCGCTGGCATTTTCATTCAGCGCCTTCCTGCTGTTGCGCGGGGTGATCGGGCTCGACGGCATGACCTTGTTGATGTACGTGATGGCGGCGGCGCTGGCGGGCTGCTACCTGCCCAACCTGCTGCTCGCCCTGAAACTGCGCGAACGCAAGCGCGAGATTTTCGAGAACTTCCCGGACGCGGCCGACCTCATGCTGGTGTGCGTGGAAGCGGGACTTGGCCTCGATGCCGCACTGGCCAAGATCACCGACGAGATCAGCATGAAGAGCAAGGCGCTGGCGCAAGAACTGCACCTGACCAACCTCGAAATGCGCGCCGGCGGGACGCGCGCGCAGTCGCTGCGCAACCTGGCCCTGCGCACGGGCCTCGAGGAGATCGGCACGTTTGCCACGATGCTGACCCAGTCGGACAAGTTCGGCACCAGCATCGGCGAGTCGCTGCGCGTGTTTTCCGAAGACTTGCGCCACAAGCGCCAGGTGCGCGCCGAGGAACTGGCTGCCAAGGTGCCGACGAAAATGCTGATCCCGCTGGTCCTGTTCATCTTCCCCTCGATTATCATGGTCGTGATGGGGCCAGCGGTGATCGTGATCATCCGCACCATGCTGCCGCTGCTGAACAACAACTGACCGGCGCCGGCGGCGCTACTCGCGCAGCTGGAAACGCACCGCGTTGCGGGCCTTGGCGCGCAGGNNGGGACGGGCTGTTGAACCCGCTCAGCTTGCGCACGAACTGCAGCGATGCGGCGCGGATTTCGTCCTCGGTCGCTGGCGGTTCGAAGTTAAACAAGGTCTTGATGTTGCGGCACATGGGTTCTCCTTGCCGGGCAAATGCATGCTCAGTATAGGTTCCCGCGCAGGCGAACCTATACCACTCTAGAGCAATGGTGAAAGCAAATTACTTGGTATCGAGCGCGCTGCGGATGCCGGCCACGAACGCCTGCACCGCCGCCACCGCGCCTTCCTTCGGCGTACTCTCGAGCTCCTGGATGATCCGGCTGCCGATCACCACCGCGTCCGCCACGCTCGCCACCGCCTTGGCGGTCGCCGCGTCGCG
>CXWL01117025.1_pt1 | contig 23370 bp, 22 predicted proteins | sample 590931 | NCBI WGS metagenome assembly CXWL01 (sample SAMEA3498368, study PRJEB10139) | groundwater metagenome | biome: water well; material: biofilm material | place: Germany | collected 2015-04-27
TGCGCTTCCTCGCCCGATTTTGCCTTGCACTGCACCCCTTGATCGCTTTGTGACACAGTAGGAGTAGTAGCAAGCTGTGATTCAAGAGGTCTGCTATGGCCGACAACCAGTCATTCACAGCGGACTGCCACGACGGGCAGCCAATGGTCATTGCTGCCTCCGATTTCTGCATTAGCTTGCCAGGGGAATGCCATCGGAGCGTTGCGGATAGCGCTCAACAAGAGTCTGCCGGCAACCGGAGATTCCAGGGACAGCTTCTATTTTGGCCGGTTAATCGCCAATCAGAACCGGGTGCCGCTACGAACCCGATAACATCCGGTGCAACAGGGCCATCTGCACCAGCATGCGATTGCGCGCCTCGGCAATAACGACGCTGCGCGGCCCGTCGAGTATGCGATCCGTGACGGAGACCCCTCTGCGTACCGGCATGCAGTGCATGAAGCGGCAGTCGCTGGCCGCATTCCCGAACCATGGTTCGTCTACACACCATTCCCCCAGCTTGGGCTTGATCTGGTCTTCGGCGCGCTTGTTGCCATAATGGCGCGCAGACGCCCAGGAGTTGGCGTAAATAACCTGGCTGCCTCGCATCGCGCTGGAACGATCACTGGTTTCCGTTACCGAGCCGCCGCTTTTTGCTGCCGCCTGGCGCGCCTTGTCCATGATGGCATCCGGCAGCTCAAAACCCTCCGGCCTTAATACCGTAACATCCATCCCGCGCAGCGCAGCCATATGCACCGTTGCCGCAGGCACTGCGAACGGCAGCGGACTCGGGTGCCAGGTCCAGGACAGCACAAGCTTCCCGCCGTTGGCCGGTATTCCCAGGTCATCCAGGGTTTTCCAGTCGGCAAGGCTTTGGCAGGGGTGGTTGATTGCCGATTCCATGTTGATGTATGGCTTATCCACCAGTGAGGTTAGCTCGCGAAATTCGCGATCGTTAAGATCGTCATCGAGGTTTTCTCTTTTCGCAAACGCGCGAATACCGATGGCGTCGCCATAGGATGCGATCACAGGGATCGCCTCGCGGATGTGCTCGGCTGCAACACCGTCCATGACGATACCCGAGCGGGATTCGAGGCCGTGAATTGACATCTCCGGCGAAATGACGAAGGTCGCGCCGCCCAGCCGCGCCATCGCCGACTGGAACGAGATCAGCGTCCGCAATGATGGGCTCAGGAATAACAGTGACAGAACCTTGCCTTCGAGCGCGCGCGGCTCGGGTTTTTCATCCAGCCTGCGGGCAAGCGCAATCAGTTCCTTGATTTCGGCGATGCTGAAATCCGCCAGGTCGTTAAAGAAGTTCATGTCTAATCGTCCTTATCAATACGTCAGTAAATTGCCATGGAAACGCAGATTTAATCCGTTCGCGGCCAAGTAATAATTAGCATGGAATTATCGTGCTTGGTCAGTAGCGCCATCTTGGGCAACTGTCCGCGTCCGCTCAAGTACTGCCGCAAAGAAGGCATCGGTACCGTGCAGTTGCGGCAGCAGTTGCAAGCATTCGCCAGCTTCCAGCGGGATCAATTGTTGCGCGAGAATTTCTCCGGCAGGGCGCAGGACAAAGTCCGCATGGCTGGACAGAAAGTCATCCACGATGGCGCGGTTTTCTTCATGCAGCAAGCTGCAAGTGGCATACACCAGGCGACCGCCGGGCTTGAGCAGCTTGCCTGCGGCGGCCAGTATAGCTGCCTGCTTTTGCGTGAGCTCCGCCACGCTTTGCGGCGACTGGCGGAACTTCATGTCCGGGTTGCGGCGCAGCGTACCCAGACCGCTGCACGGCGCGTCCACCAGCACGCGGTCAATCTTGCCGGCCAGGCGTTTCACCTTGTTGTCGTTTTCGTGCGCGATGAGTTGCGGATGCAGGTTGCTCAAACCCGAGCGCTTCAAGCGCGGCTTCAAGTTGGTCAGCCGCTTTTCGGATACGTCGAATGCATACAGCCGCCCCTGCGAGCGCATCATGGCGCCCAGCATCAGCGCCTTGCCGCCTGCGCCCGCACAAAAATCCACCACCATTTCGTTGCGTTTGGGGGCGAGCAAAAACCCGAGCAACTGGCTGCCTTCATCCTGCACTTCAAATTTCCCGGTGAGGAACAGCGGATGCCGGGTGAGCGAAGGTTTGCCCTTGATGCGGATGCCGATGGGCGACCAGGGCGTGGCCTGCGCGTCCATGCCTTCCGCCTGCAAGGATTGCAGCACTTCATCGCGCCCGGCGAGCAAGGTGTTGACGCGCAAATCCAGCGCGGCGGGCTGTTGCATGGAGCGGCCCAGCGTGAGGATGGCTGCATCCGTCATTTCGTTGCGCAACTTTTCAATCAACCATTCCGGTAACTCGGCCTGCACCGATAAAGGCAGCTCTTCGAGAGCGATGCCTTTAATCTGTCCCAGCCACTTCTCCTCATCACGTTTCAGCAGCGGGGTGATCTCGCGCAGGTTGTAGCCGCCGAACCGGATCCAGTAAGCCAGCGCCATGCGGCGCGGCGTGCCCTGCTTGCCGCAGGCGTGCTCCAGAAACAGGTGGTGGCGCAGTATGCCAAACACGGTTTCCGCCACCAGCGCGCGCTCGTTGGAACCGATGCGCTCCTGCTGGAAGAATTGGCGCAGCATGGCATCGGCAGGGTGTACCAAGGGCAGGATGCTGCGCAGAGCCTGGGTAACGAGATCGAAGCGGTATTCGGTGAGTAGCATGGTTTTTTTACGGGTAACAAGGAAAATTCGGGCACATGAAAGTAGTGGCCAAATTATTTTTTAAGAGTGAATAGCCGTGTGCTGTCATGGCACGAAATCAAATTGGGTCAGCACCTGCGTGAGTTTGTCGCCGTCAGGGTCGGTGATGACCATCTTGTAGGGGAAATTGGCGTGCTCAGTTGCCAGCCAGATTTCCGTCCGGCTCTCGCCCGCTTTCGGCGGGCTGGCGACGTGCAGCGCCTTGAATGAGCCGAGCGGAACCGTCTCGCTCTGGCCGGGTGTGATGTGGTAATTGTAAATATCCACTTTGCTGCCGTTGGTCATGTGGAAGTCGAGCGTGGCGGCGTCCTTCAGCGGCGCGAACATGAACTGGTACATCGCGCTCAGCCGGTCCTGTGTTCCCGCAGGCAGCGGCGCGGTGCGCTTTCCGGTGCGGTCGGTCAGGGTGATGCGGTTGGCCGTCCAGTCGAAATCGGCGCGCGCATTCCGCTCGGTGTCGAGCTTGCGCTCGTTGGTGAAGGTAAGCGGGCGCAGCCCCTTTGCGGTCAGGGTACCCTGGCTGGTGACGCGGATGGTTTCCGGCTTGAACAGGGCGAGCAGGCCGACGGCCTTGCTCACGCTCTCGATTTGGTAGCGGTCCTGGGTGCGGGTGTAGGTTTCCGTGATGGTGGCGGCCTTGACCCCGCCTTTGAGTATGTCGTAGCTGACCTGGAGGCGGGAGGGAGATTCTGCGGCTCCAGCAAAATGCGCCACACCGCATAGCAGCAGGCTGACGGCAAAACGCGCAATGATATGCATAAACCTACTCCAGTCCCGGCGCGATGAGGGCAAAGCCGGGCTGTTCAACATGGTTCAACAGCACTTTGCCGCCTGCGGTCAGATTGAGGTGGCCGTTGCAAAACCAGCGGATGGCCTGCGGGTAGATGCGATGTTCTTCGCGCAGCACCCGCGCCGACAGGGTTGCCGGGGTGTCGTCCTTGAGCACCGGCACGGCAGCTTGGATGATGATGGGGCCGTGGTCGAGGTCGCCGGTGACGAAATGCACGGTGCAGCCGTGAATTTTTACGCCATCGTGAAGCGCGCGCGCATGGGTGTCCAGCCCCCCATAGGCGGGCAGCAGCGAAGGGTGGATGTTGACGAGCCTGCCCTGGTAGCGCGCCACAAAAGCGGGGGTGAGGATGCGCATGAATCCGGCGAGGGCGACGAGATCTGGACGATGGCGGTCTATGGCGGCGGCAAGCGCGGCATCAAACGACTCGCGGTCCGGGTGGTCGCGGTGCGCCACGACTTGTGTTGCAATGCCGCGCCGTCCGGCGATGGCCAGCCCCGGAGCGTCGGCGCGATTGCTGATGATAGCCGCCACATGGCAGGGCAGGTCGGCTTCCAGCAGCGCNNCTTGTGTCTGAGCCTCATTGCCCTGGCGTGCCCGTATCGTGCCGATAGCCCACACGGTTTCCCCGGCGGCTTTGAGCTGGCCGAGCGCGGTGTCCGCATCGTTTCTGCCCACAATGACCACCATGCCGATGCCGCAATTGAAGGTGCGGTACATTTCCTGTTGCGCCACGTTACCTTGCTCGCGCAACCAGTCGAACAATTTTGGTGTGCGCCATGAGGTTCCATCCAATACGGCGGTGACATTTTCCGGCAGCACGCGCGGCACGTTTTCCAGCAGGCCGCCGCCGGTGATATGCGCCATCCCTTTGACATTGATGTTTTGCATCAGCGCCAGCAGCGGCTTCACATAGATGCGGGTGGGCGCCATGATGCAATCGGCCAGGGTGCGATCGCCATCAAACCGGGCATTGAGGTCGGGTGCGGAGCGCTCGATGATCTTGCGCACCAGCGAATAGCCGTTGGAATGCGCGCCGCTGGAAGCCAGCCCCAGCACCACGTCGCCGGGTTTGATGCCGACGCCGGTGATAATGTTGGCTTTTTCCACCACACCCACCGCGAAACCGGCGAGGTCGTATTCGCCCGCCGGATACATGCCCGGCATCTCGGCTGTTTCGCCGCCGATCAGCGCGCAACCGGCCTGTTCGCAGCCCGCCGCGATGCCCTTGATGACTTCGGTGGCGGCATCCACATCCAGCTTGCCGCAGGCGAAATAGTCGAGGAAGAACAGCGGCTCCGCGCCCTGCACCAGAATGTCGTTGACGCTCATCGCCACCAGGTCTATGCCGACGGTGTCATGGCGGTTGAGTTCGAACGCCAGTTTTAGCTTGGTGCCCACGCCATCGGTGCCGGATACCAATACCGGTTCGCGGAATTTTTTGGAAATTTCCACCAGTGCGCCGAAGCCGCCGATGCCGCCCAGAACTTCGGGGCGCATGGTGCGCTTGGCATAAGGCTTGATGTTTTCGACCAGGCGGTCGCCGGCGTCTATATCCACACCGGCATCGCGGTAGGAAAGGCTGTTGCTGGATGGGATCAAGTTGAATTCTCGCTTTCTTCGGGATAAAGTGCAGGCCGTTCTGTTCGCCAATTTTACCCCAAATGCCCATACAACGTTCTGGTGATGGGCCGCGTTGACCATGACACAACTGCTGCTGAACATTGCGCCCGACTGGGCGCCCACGTTGGACAATTTCGTTGCCGGACGCAATGTCGAATTGCTCTCGGCATTGCGTCACGCGCTGGCGGGAACGGCGAACGAGCGGTGCATTTACCTGTGGGGCGAGGCGGGCAGCGGCAAGAGCCACCTGCTGCAAGCGGCGGCGGGGCAGGCGCGCGCGCTGGGGCAGCCCGCGGCCTACGCGCGTAGCATTGTGCCGGATGCGGCTCCAGTGATCGCCGTTGACGATGTGGAGGCACTGGATGATGCCGCTCAAGTTGCGCTGTTCGATCTCTACAACCGGCTGCGCGAAAACGGCGGCATGTTGCTGGTGAGCGGTACAGTGGCGCCCGCGCATTTGCTTTTGCGCGATGACCTGCGCACGCGGCTGGGCTGGGGGCTGGTTTACCAGGTGCATGGCCTGAGCGATGAAGAAAAGGCGCAGGCGCTGGAAAGCCATGCGCAGGCGCGAGGTTTTGTCGTGCCGCACGAGGTGACGCAATATTTGCTGCGCCACGGGCGGCGCGATTTGCCTGCGCTGCTCGCAACCCTGGATGCGCTGGATGCGCATTGCCTGCGCCTGAAGCGCGGGGCGTCCGTGCCGTTATTGAAAGAAGTGATGCAAACATTTATTTCGGAGCAATCGTGAATCTGGCGCTATTTGATTTGGACAATACCTTGCTGATCGGCGACAGCGATTTCGAGTGGGCGCAGTTTCTCATCGAGCAGGGCGTGCTCGACCGCGAACTGTTCGAGGCGAAGAACCTGGCTTTTTATGAGCAGTACAAGGCGGGGACGCTGGACATCCACGAGTTTCTCGATTTCCAGTTGAAGCCCTTGTCGCGCCATGCGCGCAAGGTGCTGGCTGGCTGGCATGAAGAATTCATGCGGCGCAAGGTGCGCGGCATGATAGGTTCCGCCGCGCGCGAACTGGTGGCGCGGCACCGCGCGGCGGGTGACGTGTGCGTCATCATCACCGCCACCAACAGTTTCGTGACTGCGCCAATCGCGCGCGAATTCGGCGTAGAGCATCTGATCGCGACCGAGCCGGAGCAGAAAGACGGCGAATTCACCGGGCGCGTGGCCGGTGTGCCGAGCTTCCGCGAGGGCAAGATCACCCGCCTGGAAAGCTGGATGGCGCAACAGGGGTGGGGCTGGGATAGTTTTGCCGAAAGCTGGTTCTACAGCGATTCGCTGAACGACCTGCCGCTGCTATGCAAGGTGAAAAACCCGGTGGCGGTTGACCCTGATGCCACCCTGCGCGCGCATGCCGGGCAGCAGGGCTGGCGCATTATGACGTTGCGTTAACCCCAATGCTGTTCATTTAAGGGGACCTCTATAAATCCAAACTCCGTCGCGATGCTGCGTTGCTCAAGAAATTTTAACACTTACATATCAAACATATGCTGCGCACNNTAAGGAGCCGAGAAACAATAACTTGAACATTCTGGCTGCACTGGTAGGCGCGCTGCCGCGTTGCCGGTCGCTTGCAGGGAATAGCCATGCGGCGCGCCCGGCGCCTTGCATCGCATCCCACCAGCACACCCACAATTGTCCAAGTTATTATTTCTCGGCTCCTAACCTCAGGCAATCATCCCCGCCGCCACCGTATTGTTCGTCGCCTCATCAATCACGATAAAGCTTCCGGTAGAGCGGTTCTTGCTGTAATGATCCAGCGCCAGCGGTTGCTGCACTTTCATCGCGATGCGGGCGATGTCGTTCATGTTGAGCTTGTCGGCCGCGTGGTGCGCCAGAGTATTCACATCCACGCGGTATTCGAGGCGCGAGAACTGGCATTTCACCATGCGCGTGGTGTGCTTGACGAGGTACTTGCGATTCTTGTCCAGCGGGGTTTCGGACAGCCAGCACAGCATGGCTTCAAATTCCTTGGCGACCTGCGGCACCGCGTCGGCTTTGACGAACATGTCGCCGCGCGAGATGTCTATCTCGTCGGCCAGCGTCAGCGTGACGGATTGCGGCGCGTAGGCGCGTTGCAGGTTGCCGTTGTAGGTGACGATCTCTTTTACCTTGCTGGTGCGGCCCGATGGCAGCACGGTGATCTCGTCGCCGACCGCGATTTCGCCCGCCTCGATGCGCCCCATGTAGCCACGGAAGTCGTGATATTCCTGGGTCTGCGGGCGGCACACCCATTGCACCGGGTAGCGAAAGTCGGTGGTGTTCACGTCGTAATCAATCACCACGTTCTCCAGCAGCTCCAGCAACGGCGCGCCCTTATACCAGCTCAGGTTGTCGCCGTGTTCGACCACCATGTCGCCATTCAGGGCGGACATCGGGATGCAGGTCACGTCATGGATGCCGAGCTGCGCGGCAAAGGCGCGGTACTCGGCCACGATGGCGTTAAACGTGTCTTCGGAGTATTCCACCATGTCCATCTTGTTCACGGCCAGCACGATGTGCGGCACGCCGACCAGGCTGGCGAGGTAGGTGTGGCGGCGCGTTTGCGTCAGCACGCCCTTGCGCGCATCTATCAGGATGACCACCAGATTGGCCGTGCTCGCGGCGGTGACCATGTTGCGCGTGTATTGCTCGTGCCCCGGCGTGTCGCCGATGATGAACTTGCGCTTCGGCGTGGCGAAGTAGCGGTAGGCAACGTCTATGGTGATGCCCTGTTCGCGCTCGGCTTGCAGGCCGTCGGTGAGCAGCGACAAATCCACGGCGGCCATGCCGCGCTTTTCGCTGGTCTTTGAAATGGCGGAAAGCTGGTCCTCGAATATGGATTTCGAATCGTGCAGCAGCCGCCCGATCAGCGTGCTCTTGCCGTCGTCCACGCTGCCGGCGGTGATGAAGCGGAGTAATTGTATTGCGTTGCTCATGATTATTACCTTATTTTTGTCCGCAGATTACGCAGATTCACACAGATTTTTGTTCTGGTTTTAATCCATCTAATCTGCGTAATCTGCGGATGAAAAGATTTAGAAATAGCCTTCCTTTTTGCGCAGTTCCATCGAAGCCTCCGATGTCTGGTCGTCCATGCGCGTCGCGCCGCGCTCGGTGATGCGCGTGGTCGAAGTCTCGCCAATAATCTCTTGCGCGTTGCGTGCGGTGGATTCCACCGGCGCGGTGCAGGTCATGTCACCCACGGTGCGGAAGCGCACCGAAAGCACTTCCACTTTTTCGCCCGGCTTGGGTTGAACCAGATGCGACACCGGAATAACCGAATTGCCACGGCGGATCACTTCGCGTTCATGTGTGTAGTAAATTTCCGGGATATACAAATTTTCGCGGGCGATGTATTCCCAGACGTCCATCTCGGTCCAGTTGCTGATCGGGAACACGCGGATGTTCTCGCCGGCGTGGACGCGCGTGTTGTAGATGTCCCACAATTCCGGGCGCTGGTTCTTCGGATCCCACTGGCCGAACTCGTCGCGGAACGAGAAGATGCGTTCCTTGGCGCGCGCCTTCTCCTCGTCGCGGCGCGCGCCGCCCATGCAGGCGTCGAAACCGAACTCGGCGATGGTTTCCAGCAAGGTCACCGACTGATATGGGTTGCGCGGCTTATCCGGGTCTTTGATGACGATGGTGCCGCGCTTGATGGAATCTTCCAGCGAACGCACGATCAGCCGCTCGCCCAAGTCGGCAGCCAGTTTGTCGCGGGCGGCTACCACCTCTGGAAAATTGTGCTCGGTATCAATGTGTACCAGCGGGAACGGGAATTTCGCCGGGCGGAATGCTTTTTCCGCCAGGCGCAGCATGACGATGGAATCCTTGCCGCCGGAAAACAGCAGGGCCGGATTTTTGCACTCCGCCGCGACCTCGCGCATGATGTGGATGGATTCGCTTTCCAGCGCGTCCAGATGGGTAAATACATGGGAGCTCATCGTTATTTCTTTCTCGGTCAATTTCATGTCAGCTTGCCTTATTCCATGGCCATGCGGGCGGAATGCACCCGTATGGCTTGCGGTTAAATCAATCAGGCCGGCTGCGCCTGCTTGATCGCAATGCTCTTGATTGCGTGCAAGCCGCATTCCTTGTCCTCCGGATTTTCCCACCACCATCTGCCGGCGCGGATGTCTTCGCCCAGCGTGATGGAGCGGGTGCAGGGCGCGCAACCGAGGCTGGGGTAGAACTGGTCGTGCAGCTTGTTGTATGGCACATCATTTTGCCTGATGTAGGCCCACACATCCTTGTTCGACCATTCCAGCAGCGGGTTGAATTTCTGCAAGCCGAAATCGGCATCAAACGACGACACCTCCAAGCTGCCGCGCGTGACCGCCTGGTCGCGGCGCAACCCGGTGACCCACGCTTTTTTGCCACGCAAGGCGCGGCGCAACGGCTCAACCTTGCGCACAAAACAGCAGCCTTTGCGTAATTCCACACTGCCGTAAAAGCCATTCACCCCGTTTTGTGTGACGTATTTTTCCACCGCCGCGCTATCCGGAAAATAAACCTTTAACGGCACGCTATAGCGTTCGCTCACCTCCTGCATCAAATCGTAGGTTGGCTGCGGCAAGCGCCCGGTGTCGAGGCTGAATATTTCTATGCCGGGCTGGTATTTTGCGATCAGGTCGGTCAGCACCATATCTTCCGCGCCCAGGCTGTTGGCGAAGCAGGTGGGCGTATAGTCGCGCGCCACTTCCGCCAGCACGGCAACAACCTGGTCTACTTTCTTTTGCAATTCGCTCATGTCACCCCCTTGAAAATTTATGCCGCAACCACAGCGGCTTTCGCCGCAACCGGCCTGGCGGTAAATTCCTGCACCAGAGCCGCGCCTGCCACCTTGGGCAATGCCTCGGAAAGATCGAGCTGCGCATCATGCGCCGCGCAGAATGCGCCCGCCTTCACCGTCCATACATCTACCGCCTGGTTGATGGCCGCCATTGCCGTTTCCGTCATCTCTGGCGTGCTGCCCAGCAGCCCCACCAGCCGCGCAAATTCATCAGCCAGTTCGCCGGGGGCCAACTGGTTGAGATGCCCGACAAGTTGGGTGAGATCATCCTGGCGTGTGTCGCCCAGCAACTGCGCAAGGCCGGAGCCCAGCAGGCGCAAAATGGCTTCGCTGCAATGCGCGGCCTCGTCATACTTGCGCTGAAACATCAGTGCGCTACGGTATTCACGCTCATGCGCGGCCTCGAAAAAATTCGCTCCGATCAATACTTGCGACACGCCCGCGCATTCGCCGCCGCCCAGGTTCACCACGCGGAAGTCCGCCGCGTCGCCGTAATCGCGCATGACCGATTGCAAATCTTCCGCTTTCACTTCCGCCAGGTCAGCCAGCAGTTGCTTGAAATAGCCGTCTTCCCGTGCGCGCGCCCAGATAAAGAAGCTGGCTTCCCCGCTTTCCAGGTGCGCGTTCTGGACGCGCTCAATGGCTTGCTTGATGCGCATCACCGGCAGCAACGGGCCTTTCAGAGCCAGCGCCCCGCCATGCGCCCAGCCGCTGGCCATGCCGCTGCCGGCAAAATACATCTGGTAGTGCGGCACCAGTTTGCCGTGCAGGCGCTTGCCTTCGCCGTAAATGCCGATGTCGCCGGTTTCGGGTTGCGCGCAGCCGTTGTGGCAACCGGAAACACGTATGTTCAAATCGGCACGCCCGCCGGAAAGCTTGGGCGCAACCAGCATGCTGGCGGTGATGCCGAGGCGGCAGGTCGAGGCGCCGGGGCAGGCCACCACGTTGTCGCCAACGCCGGGCTCACGCAAATCGAGCGCGGCCAATCCCTCGCGCAATGCGGCCACTTTGGTTTGCGGCACATTGAAAATGGTGAGGTTCTGGTCCTGTGTGGTGCGGATCTCGTCCAACCCCTGTGCGCGCAGCAACGCGGCGATACCGCGCAACTGCACCGGCGTAATGTCGCCTATCGGCAAAGCGATCGGCAATACAAACAGCCCGGCCTGGTGTTGCGCAAACAGCTTGCGCGGCGCTCCCTGTCCGGGCGCCCGATCGCCTGTTTGCGCGCGCCACCCGCCTTTGGGATGCGGCTGATCGGCAAGGGCCTGGCTGGTGCGTTCAAATTCTTCGCGATATTTTTCCAGAAAGCCGTCCACGCCGAATCGCTCGACCAGAAATTTGATGCGTGATTTCGCGCGCTTGGTACGGTCGGAGTATTTGTTGTGCAACGTCACCAGGGCTTCCAGCGCAAACAATAATTTATGCTCCGGAATAAATTCCTCGACCACGATCGCTTCGCGCGGCTTGTGCCCCAACCCGCCGGCAGCCCGGATCATGAAGCCGTGCCGGCCGTCTTTGTTGACGGCGACCACGCCGCAATCGTGCAGCATGGCTTGCGCGCAGTCCGACTCGCAGCCAGAGAAACTGATTTTGAATTTGCGCGGCAATTGCTGGTTCAGCGGATTGCGCAAAAAGTGCTTTACCACGCTACCCAGGTGTTTCGTCACGTCCACATGCTCGCGCGGGCACACTCCGGACAAGCTGCAAGCCGTGATATTGCGCACCGTGTTGCTGCACGCTTCGCGCGTGGTCATGCCGACCTTGGACAGGCGGCGCATTGCGGCGGGTGTGCTATCGAGCGGAACGAAATGGGTCTGGATGGATTGTCGCGTGGTGACGTGCGCGATGCCCTTTTGCGAGTAAGCCTCGGTGACATCCGCAACCGCATCCAGTTGGTCTGCCGACAAACGCCCGCCGGGAACCTTGATGCGCAGCATGTGTACGCCTGTCTGGCGCTGGCCATACACGCCATGTTGCAGCCGCGTCGCAGTCATGCGATCCAGGTCCAGGTTGCCGGCATTGAAAGCCTGAATGGCTTGCTCGAAGCGGTCTATTTCTTCCAGGTCGGATAAATTGCTTGTATTCACGCTCATGTCGCTTTCTCCTTGCAAAATTCTTAAACGAGGTATCTGGATAAACCTTAGGACACCATCAACTTGCCGCCGATAATCATCAACATCGCTGCCAGAATCGGGCGCAACACCCGCTCCGGTATTTTTACGCCAAGGTGGCTGCCCAGATAAATTCCCGGCAGCGATCCCAGCAGCAGGCTGCCCAGCAGCCCGAAATTCACTGTTCCCATTGCGGCATGTCCCAGCCCGGCCACCAGGGTCAGCGGCACTGCGTGCGCAATGTCGGTGCCGATAATCTTGGCCGTGTGAATGCGCGGGTACAGAAACAGCAGCACCACGACGCCCAGCGCACCCGCCCCGACCGACGAGATGGTCACCAGCACGCCCAGCACCGCGCCGGTGAGGATGGTGGCTCCGGGCAAATGGTGGGCATGCAATTCATATACCGCGCCATCCGGGCTGCGCCCAAGTTTTTGCAAGTAGGGCTTGAGCAGCAAGGCCAGCGCCGTCAGCACCAGCGCCACGCTCAGCACGCTGGTAATCAGCGCTTTCAAATGTTTCTCGTCGAGCGACAAATAGTGAAGCAGCGCCATGCTCAGCAAAGCGGCAGGCAGGCTGCCGATTGCCAGCAGCCTGACCACTTTCCAGTCCACCGTGCCGCGCCTGCTGTGCGCCCAACTGCCGCCCATCTTGGTCAGCGCCGCATACAGCAGGTCGGTGCCCACCGCCGTGGCCGGGGCGACGCCGAACACCAGCACCAGCAGCGGTGTCATCAGCGAGCCGCCGCCAACGCCGGTGACACCGACGATGAAGCCGACAAAAAAACCGGAAAATGTGTATAGCCAGTCCATGGCGAATCTCCAAAACGATGCGCATGGTAGCCTATTCTTATATCGCTACTAAATGGTATTATGTTAGTAGGTTATAACAATACGTTATTAAGGAGCGGGGATGAATTTACAGCAACTGCGCTACCTGAATGGGATCGTTCAGCATGGCCTGAAAATTTCGGACGCGGCGGAAGCGCTCTACACCTCGCAACCCGGCATAAGCAAGCAGGTCAAGCTGCTGGAGGAAGAGCTCGGGATCGAGATTTTCGTGCGCAACGGCAAACGCATCACCGGGATCACCGAGCCGGGCAAGGATATTATCGATATCGCCCGGCGCATGCTGCACGACGCCGGCAACCTCAAACAGGTGGGGCAGGAATTCCGCAGCCAGGACAGCGGCGCGCTCACCGTCGCCACCACGCACACCCAGGCTCGCTATGCCCTACCCGTTGTGGTCAAACAGTTCATCAAGCGATATCCCAAGGTCAAGCTCGGCCTGCACCAGGGCAACCCCACCCAGATTGCGCAGCAGGTGCTCGTGGGCGAGGCGGACATTGCCATCGCCACGGAAAGCCTTGCCATGCACGACGAGCTGGTGACCCTGCCGTGTTATGAATGGAACCATTGCGTCATCGTGCCGCCCAGGCACCCGTTGCTGGCGGAAAAAAAACTGACGCTGGAAAAAATATCGCAATATCCCATCATCACCTATGACTTCGCCTTCAGCGGGCGCAGCAAGATCAATGCCGCCTTCGAGGAACGCCAGCTTACCCCCAATATCGTGCTTACCGCTATTGATGCGGATGTGATCAAGACCTATGTCGAGATTGGGCTGGGGATAGGCATACTTGCCAGAATGGCGTTCATTCCTGAGCGTGATAAACACCTGCGCATGATTGATGCGGCGCACCTGTTCCAGCCCAGCACCACGCGGGTTGCCGTCCGGCGCAACGAATATTTGCGCGGTTACGCTTATCATTTCATTGAATTGTTTGCGCCGCATCTTACCCGCGAGGTCGTGTCCAAAGCGTTACAAGCCCCCGTTCGATAGGAGCGCGCAATGACGATTTGCGTGCGTTGCCCGGGCGCCATCATCCCGAACCAATCAAGAAACAGGCGGGTAAACGGGTTATCGGTAGTTATTCCACGGAATCCGAAGTAATTGTTATAATGAAGAGAGTTGCCCACGAAATTATTTTTATGATGCCGCGAACCGCCCGCACACCCCCGTCCTGTATATCCTGCACAAATTGCGGCATATACGAGCTTTGCCATTCAGTCGGCGGAGATACCGATCTCAGCGTGCTCGACACCATCGTAAAGAACCGGAAGACCATCAAGCGCGGAGATTTTCTGTACAAGGCAGGCAAGCCGTTCCGGGCGATTTACGCCATCCGTGGCGGCTCCGTCAAAACATCCATACTTGCCGATGATGGCCGGGTTCAGGTAACCGGTTTCCACGTTGCAGGCAAAGTGCTTGGGCTCGATGCAATTGTCACCAGCAAATACAACTGTGACGCTACGGCGCTGGAAACAACCTCGGTTTGCGAAGTTCCTTTTACCCGGTTCGAGGAACTCAGCAAGGAGATTCCCGACCTCCAGTACAAGATGCTGCAAATCATGAGCCAGGAAATTCTCGATAATCGCGACTTGATGATGTTGCTGGGAAAAATGAACGCGGAAGAACGCATGGCCACCTACCTGCTGGATATGGCCAAGCGTTTTGGAAAACTCAGTTATTCCCCCACCCAATTCAATGTGAGCATGTCGCGTAGCGATATCGGCAATTTCATGGGAATGGCGGAAGAAACGGTATGCCGCATTCTTACCCGCTTCCAGGATGAGGGGTTGATCACAACCGAGCGCAGGCAAATTACATTAAACAATCCTGACGGGCTCAGGGCGATAGCCCGCCGCAAGTAACCCGCAACTCCTTGCGCACGTAGCGCGCCGAACAGAAAATCATCAAGGGCCGCTGCCTTTGCAGTCCCTGTCCTGGAACGAGCAGGAATCCTCCCGTATGTGCCCTTTGTAATGCTCCTCGAACGAGCGGCATAGATCCGGCTTGAAAAGCCACTGATGGTCGGTCGTGGCAAAGAGCCTCACGTCTACCGGAAATTCACGCTCCTGATAGACCTCGATAATCTGTACCTCATCGGGCTTTATGCCGTTCTGCTGCAGATATTCCACCAGGCCGCAAATTGTGTCCGAGAAGTAGGAGTTGTATTCCTCGCTCCCTTCAAAGATGCTGATCCTGGCTTCGTAGGTATAAGGCAGGGTCTTGTCGTATTTGGATTTTGGGCCGATAATTTTTTCAAGCAGGCTCATGGCTGTTCCCCCGGGCGGTGGTCTGGTTGCGTTCAAAGTATTGATGCTCCAAATGATCCGGTTGCAGATTGCTTTCCCCGTTCACTCCGCAGGTTTTTCTCCGCTGCAATTTCCGGGAATCATACCCCAACTCCAGTCGCGCATAACTAAAAATAGGGCAATCCGGTTGACGGGCGTCAGAGTTTTTCTGGCAAAACCCATTTAACCTGCATGGTCATTAAAGAAGGTTCAGTCAGATGGTCAGGAACGGCGGCGGTTTGCCATGAAATTCTTTAATTCAAAACTATATTCACTCACATCATTTAGGGAAGGGTTTATCGTGCAAAAGAAAATATTAGTCATGGCTATGGCGGCAGGGGCATTGCTTACTTCGTTTAACGCATCTGCGGAGGACGGCAACTGGATGGTGCGCGTCCGGGCAGTTTATATAGACTGGGTGCAGGAATCGAGTCCGGTGGGTGCGCTCCTCGTTCCCGCAAACGGCATTCATCTCGAGAAAAAATGGGCGCCGGAAGTGGATTTTACCTATTTCTTCACCAAGAACCTCGCGGCCGAGCTTATCCTGACCTACCCGCAGAAGCATACCGTGCGTGTCACCCAGAGTGCGGCGGGCGCATTTGATGCAGGCTCACTGAACGAGCTACCACCCTCCCTGATCCTCCAATACCACTTTATGCCGGATGCGCAGTACCGACCCTATGTAGGCGCCGGATTCAATTACACCACGTATTCGCGTGTAGATCTCAGCCCGCTGAGTAATATTGCAGCTGGAAACGCTTCGATAGCCCGCACCAATTTGGGCGGTGTCCTGCAGGCAGGCATGGACTTCAAGGTGGGAGCAAACTCCTACATCAACCTCGACGTGAAGAAGGTCTACATCCAGTCCGACCTTTATCTCAACGGGGCCAAAATCAGCACCATCAAAGGCGATCCTGTGTTGTGGGGCATAGGTTACGGCTTCCGGTTCTGATTTAAAGCGAAACGACCGTACCAGAGCGGAGTTGGCAGTTTGATCTGACGATGCTCGCGCCGATTCAACCAACTTGCCCTGACAGGAATAATGGATATGATGCAAATAGGGCAGTTTGGTTGACGCGCGTCAGTGATTTTTTTGACCTTTGATTAGAGAATTCGCAAGTTAAATTTCAAGGCAGGCGTTTTCTGCGTACCGTGCGCGTATTTTGTGTGCGGGGTGGCTTATGGCAAGCTCGCCTGGATATGGGTAACTTTACATCGTTAAGTTATGCTACCCTGATTAGGAAAATGGTGCGGTTACAAGACCTGCGTGGGTTGCAGGTTTAGATGTTTTGTTGTGAGATGGTTCAATGGGAGCGCAAGAGGCCGGATTTTCCAGTTGCGATTGCGGTTGTTGTGACGGATTTTTCGGGGTTGATATACAAGGGGGCTAATTCTATGGAAACGACTCAAGCAGCACCGGTAAAGTACGATATGGAGGTTGTCCGATGGTTTACCATCGCGGCTGTCATCTATGGGGTTGTGGGCACGCTGCTCGGTGTGATTGTGGCATCGCAGTTGGCGTTCCCGTTTTTAAACTTTGACAGCCCCTATCTCTCGTTCGGTCGGTTGCGCCCATTACATACCAATGCGGTTATTTTTGCATTTGGCGGCTGCACGCTGATGGCGACCGGCTTCTATATAGTGCAGCGCACGGGTGCGACCAGGCTGTGGAGCAATGGCCTGGCATGGTTCACCTTCTGGGGTTGGAACCTGATTATCGTGCTGGCCGTGATTACCCTGCCGCTGGGGATGACCTCCGGCAAAGAGTATGCCGAGTTGGCGTGGCCGATTGATATTTTGATTGCGGTCGTGTGGCTGGCGTTCGGCTTGAATCACATCATGACTACCGCGATCCGCAAGACTTCACACATTTATGTTTCCAATTGGTTCACCATGGGCATGATCGTCATGATCACTTACCTGCATGTGGTGAACAGCATGGCGATCCCGGTAAGCATGACGGAAGCCTTCTCCATCTACTCCGGTGTGCAAGACGCCATGATCCAATGGTGGTGGGGTCACAACGCGGTGGGTTTCTACCTGACCGGCGGCTTTCTGGGCATCATGTACTACTTCGTTCCGAAGCAGGCGCAACGCCCGGTATATTCTTATCGCCTGTCCGTGCTGCACTTCTGGACGTTGACTTTCGGTTACGTCTGGCTGGGCGCACACCATCTGCAATACACCGCATTGCCTGACTGGACCGGGTCGCTGGGCGCCGCGATTTCCCTGGCGATGATTATTCCGTCATGGGGTGGTGCGATGAACGGCATGATGACCTTATCCGGCGCATGGGACAAATTGCGCACGGACTACATCCTGCGTTTCCTGGTGACTTCCCTGGCTTTTTATGCGATGTCCACTTTCGACGGCCCGGTCATGTCCATCAAGACGGTGAACGCATTGTCGCACTACACCGACTGGACCGTGGGTCACGTTCACGCCGGCGCATTGGGCTGGATGGCGATGGTTTCGTTCGGCGCGCTCTACCACATGGTGAAGAAGCTGTGGAATACCGAGATGTATTCTGACAGCCTGGTGAACATACACTTCTGGGTGTCATTGATCGGCACGGTGATTTACGTCGTGGCGCTGTGGGTATCCGGCATCATGCAGGGCTTGATGTGGCGTGATTATGATGAGTACGGCACGTTGACCTACTCTTTTGTTGAATCCGTGTCTGCCATGCATCCGTATTACGTGATGCGCGCCGTGGGCGGAGCGATCTTCTGCCTGGGTACGTGGGTCATGCTGTACAACGTGGTGATGACTGTGCGTCAAGCCGGCGCTGCGCGCGGCGCGAATGCCGTTCCAGCCAAAGCATAAGGGGAGAGAAAACATGTCAGATCACGACAAAATATATTCAACCAGGCTGCAGGATAAAATCGAACGCAACACCTTGTTGATGTTTGTTTTTACCGCAGTTGCATTGACCTTCGGCGGCATCGTGGAAATCGTGCCGTTGTTTTATCTGCCCAATACGGGAATGGCGGGCGGTGACGGCACGTTCAATGGCACGTCACACAAGGACTTGCAGGGCAATGCCATCCCGATGGACAAGATAGTCTGGAACCCGGCCACGTCGGCGCACAAAACCCTGGATGACTGGCAGCCTGGCGATGGCGTGCGCCCCTACAAGCCCCTGGAACTGGCGGGGCGCAGTATTTACATCCGCGAAGGATGTTTCCTGTGCCACTCGCAAATGATCCGCCCGTTCCGCGATGAAAAAGACCGTTATGGCCACTACTCCATCGCCGAAGAATCCATGTACGACCACACCTATCAGTGGGGCTCCAAGCGTACAGGGCCGGATCTGGCCCGTGTCGGCGGCAAATATTCGGATGAGTGGCAACGCCGCCACCTGAAGTATCCGCGCGAGGTGGTGCCCGAGTCCGTCATGCCCAACTACTTTTTCCTGGATAAGGCGATGGTAGATGGCAATAACACCGTCAAGACCATGCAGGTGATGACCAAGATGCCGTTCAATCCTGTGCCCAAGACTATTTACACCGATGCGTACATTGACGGCGCCAAAGCTCAAGTTGAAGGCAAAACGGAGATGGACGCGGTCATTGCTTACCTGCAATCCATGGGTAACCACGTGAAGTTCCAGGAAGGCGTGAACTACCGTGACTAGATTGATGGACTACCTGCATACCGACTGGGCGGCAATGTCGCGGAACGACTGGCTGGGGGTGTTTTTCACCGTTTTGGCTTTCGTGGCGATGGTTGCGGTCTATATGCTGGTGTTCAATCCGAAGAACAAGGAGGCGCTCAATTCGCAGGGCGACTTGGTTCTGCGGGATGAGGATGAGAACAACTATTTGGGGGATAAAAAATGAGTGACAATCACAACTCCGATGATGGCGCAGCCACTACCGGGCATGTATGGGACGACGACTTGGCGGACTTTACCAACCAGCCGCCGAGGTGGTGGATGATGGGCTTGGCCGCCAGCGCGATTTGGGTGGTGTTGTACTTTGTGATGTACCCGGCCATCCCTTTCGCGACCTCCGGAACCTTTTTCAAGGGTATCGGTTTGCCGGGTTCCGGCCAGTGGACCGCTATCAAGGAGATGGAAACCGACCAAAAGGACGTAGATGATGTTCGCGGCAAGTTCGAAAACAAACTGAAAGATATGGCCCCGGCCGCGATTCTGGCCGACAAAGAGCTGTCCGAGTACGTGATTCGGTCAGGCAAGGTGCTGTTCAGTGACAACTGCGCCGGTTGCCACGGGCAGAACGGTATCGGCACAAGCGACAGGCAAGGGCTGTTCGCACCTGTACTGAATGACGACGACTGGCTATTTGGCGGCACCATTGACAATATTCATGAGGGCATTACCGGCGGCCGCCAAGGCATGATGACGGCGCACGATGGTGTGTTGTCGGTTGCCGAAATTGACACACTGGCCAATGCAGTCGCGAAGGGTGAGCCTACCTCGACTCCGCTATTTACGGAAAAGGGTTGCGTGGCTTGTCACAGCGCTGATGGCAAGGGTATACAGGCGATGGGTTCGGCCAATCTGGCCGACAAGATATGGCGCTTTGACGGATCTGTGGAGGGTATCAAGCAGACTATCAAATATGGCGTCAACTCCGGTAATCCAAAAGCGCGCATCGCAATCATGCCTAACTTCACGGCAGCGGGTAAATTGTCCGCTACCGAGATGAAGAAGCTGGCTGTTTACGTGTACAAGTTCGGTGGTGGTAAGGCTGCCGCTCCTGCTGCCAACTAATTGCCCGTGTATTGCACGGCAAATAACCGTGCAGATTTTATGAAAGGAAATTAAAATGTCGCACAACTTTAATTTTTGGGGTTTGATGATTGCCACCGGCTTGGCTTTTACAGTGGTGATCTCCGCGTTAGTATGGCTGTATCTCAACTCGAAAAAGAAAAGCGGCGAAAAGTAATTGTTGTTGGAGGTGAAGAAAAAGGAGGGGGNNTGCATGAATTTTGCCTATGACGTGACGGCAAGATTTGTGCAGGGTTTTCTTGCTGTAAACTTCCTGGCAGGGTTGGATGGGAGCCCAATGTTCATAGGGATAAAGTAATGAGCAATCCTGTGCGGAAAAATGATACGGAAACCGGCAGTGTAACGGGGCTTTACCATGAACATGCGGAATGGCGTGTCAACTCCGGCGAAAAGACCATCCACGCGAAACGCATGCCGGGGTTTTTTCGCAACCTCAAATATCTTACGGAATCGCTCTGGCTGCTTTTTTTCGTTGGCGCTTACCTGCGTTGGAACGGCAAGCAGGCAATCCTGCTGGACATAAAGAACCGCCAATTTCATTTTTTCAACCTTACAATTCTGCCCCAGGATATCTGGATGGTGTCGCTCCTGCTGCTGTTGCTGGCGATGACATTGTTTGCGGTGACCTCAGTCGCATCGCGCGTGTTCTGCGGCTATTTCTGTTTCCAGACCGCGTGGACGGATCTGTTTACCTGGATCGAGGAAAAGGTCGAAGGTCCGCCCGGCAAGCGCCACAAGCTGGATGCCGCGCCGTGGAATGCCGAAAAGATACGATTGAAGGCCATCAAGCATGCCATCTGGCTGGCGATATCGGTGCTGACAGGGATCAGCTTCACTATCTGGTTTGAGGATGCTTTTCAATATTGGCGCGACCTGCTGTCCCTTAATTTATCCCTGCTTGAATGGGTTGTGCTGATTTCATTTGTTTTGACCACCTATTATTTTGCCGGGTTCATGCGCGAGCAGGTATGCATGTGGTTGTGCCCCTACTCGCGCATCCAGGGGGTGATGTGCGATTCGCAAACCATCCTTCCAGCTTATGACGAAAAACGCGGTGAACCGCGCGGTAAGCTGCGCAAGGGCGAGGCTGCGGGCGGTGCCAAACAGGGCGATTGCATAGATTGCTTCCAGTGCGTGCAGGTGTGCCCCACCGGCGTGGATATACGCCAAGGCCAGCAGTTGGGTTGCATCACCTGCGGCCTGTGCCTGGACGCGTGCGATTCGGTGATGGACAAGATTGGACGCCCGCGCGGGCTGATCCGTTATGCATCGCTGGATGAAATTGAGGGCCATCCGGTCAAGAAGCTGTATCAGCACCCGCGCACGCTGGTATATATGGCAATTTTACTGTTGGCGTTGGGCGGCATCGTTTATGGGTTGACCCACCTGGGTGCGCTCACCCTCAGGGTGGCGCCGGAGCGCCAGCCCTTGTTTGTGCGCATGAGTGACGGCTCAATCCAGAACAAATATACCTTCAGGGTGTTGAACAAGACGGATAAGGATTTGCATGTCAAAATCAACGCCGAGGGAGGAGTCAAGGATCAGGTCATCATTGACGGCGGCCAGAAGCAATTGGTGGTTCACGGCAAGGCGTCAACATTCACCGTTTTTGTCAAGGCGCCGGAAGCAAACATCCTGAAGGAAGTGACACCCATAGAATTTTATGTGAGCAACACGGAAGATCCCACTATGCGGGCCGAATACCATACCGTATTCAATGGCCCCAAACATTAACCTGCGGTTTTTCCAGGATTGAAAGAGTGATAATGATTTCGCAAAAAAACAAGCAGGGCTGGCGCAACCCGTGGGTTCTCGGCTTCGCGGCTATCGTGCTGTCCGGGGTGTTGATTAACGGCTACCTGATATGGAATGTTATAAAAACCCCAGTGCGCCTGCTGGATGATAACTACAGCATCAAGAGCCTCAAACATGATGCGAAATGGGTGCAACAGCAGGCGGGACGGTCTACGCTGGGCTGGCAGGCCAGGCTGCATTCGCCGCAGCAGTTGCAAAATGACAGCATGGCCGGAAAAAATTCTTCAGGTTTTGTCTTGGCGGGGAGCCCGGCCCAAATCAAGCTGGAGTTGAATGACCGTGAGGGCATGCCGGTTCAGGGCGGCCAGGTTATGATAAATGCGCAATGGCCGGGGAACCCGTCACATGATTTCAGTGGCGCTTTGTACGAGGCTGCACCAGGTCGCTATGAGGGCAGCCTGAAATTTCCCCGTGCAGGGAATTGGGATCTCCTCATCAAGGCGCAGCAAAATGGCCGGTTCTTTGAAATGGAACAGAAGGTCTTTGTTGCCATCCAGAAATAACAACGGCGGCAAGGTGTCCGCAAGTCAGATGCTACAGAATAATGCCGCCCACCCCGCCCACGCGGGGTGTTTTCATTGCGGCCTGCCGGTTGCCGCAAACGCGGACTACCACAGCCAGCTTGAGGGCGAGTCGCGCGCTTTCTGCTGCTTCGCCTGCCAGCAGGTATGCGAAGCAATTTATGAAGCCGGCCTGCAAGGCTATTACCAGCGCACCCCGCAAGGCGTGCTGCTCGCTCCGCCGCCAACTCCCCCCAAAGATGTCGAGATGTACGACTTGGACGAAGTGCAGCAGGACTTCGTAAACCGCCAGGGCGACATCCGCGACACCCACCTCCTGGTAGAGGGAATCCACTGCGCTGCCTGCGTGTGGCTGATCGAGCGCGCCATGATGCGCACCCAAGGCGTATTGACCGCCAATGTTAATCTGGCCGGCAAACGCCTGCATGTGCGCTGGGATAATCGGCGCGTGAAGCTTTCCTCCCTCATCGGGCAGCTCTCCAGGATCGGTTACGCGGGTGTTCCTTACGATCCGGAAACCGCGGAAGGAGCGGTAAAGAAAGCCAACCGGGCCATGCTGTTCCGCCTGTTCTTCGCCGGTTTCGCCATGATGAACCTGAACCTGATCGCGATCGCGCTATACAGCGGCGCCGACCGGGGGCAGTTCGTGGATTTCTTCCATTGGATGGCCTGCGCCCTCGCGACACCCACATTGCTGTATTCCGGCTTCCCGTTCTACAAGGGTGCCTGGAGCGGGTTGCGCAACGCGCGCCTGACCATGGATTTGCCTATCGCCATCGGGCTGTCGGTGACCTATGCCTATTCGCTGTATGTGACGATGGGGGGCGCTGGTGCGGTGTATTTTGATACGGTCACCAACCTGACCTTCGTGATATTGATCGGGCGCTATCTGGAAGGCATGTTTCGCCATCAGGCGGTGGCCGCGACCAACCGCTTGATGGAACTCCAGCCGCGCGTGGCGACCCTGCTGCTGCAAGGCGAAGAAAAACTCACCTCGATCCGCGCGGTGAAAGTGGGAGATCGGTTGCTGGTCAAGCCGGGCAGCAAAATCCCGATGGATGGAGTGGTGCGCGAGGGAAGCAGCTCGGTGGATGAATCCATGCTGAGCGG
>CXWL01011120.1_pt1 | contig 23344 bp, 17 predicted proteins | sample 590931 | NCBI WGS metagenome assembly CXWL01 (sample SAMEA3498368, study PRJEB10139) | groundwater metagenome | biome: water well; material: biofilm material | place: Germany | collected 2015-04-27
CTCAACGAGTTTGAAGGCACGGTCATGCTCGTCAGCCATGACCGTGCCCTGCTGCGCGAGGTGTGCGACGAGTTCTGGCTGGTCGCGCGCGGCGCGGTGCAGCCGTTTGACGGCGACCTGGACGACTACCAGAAGTGGCTGCTCGACGTTTCGCGCGCAGCAGCGCGCGGCCAACCCCTGCCTGACCCGCCGGGTGCCAGCCCTTCAGCCGCCGCGCCGACGCCGGCACCGGCCAAGGCGGCGGCAGTGAAGAAGTCCGTGGCGCCGGCAACGCTGCCAGCAGCCAAGCCGGTGCCCGCCCGCGATGACCGCAAGAACGCCAAGCAATCTCGCGTCAAGCAGGGCCAGACGACACGGCCGCTGCGCGTGGAGTTGCAGCAGATCGACGACCGGCTGGCCCGGCTGGTGACCGAAAAGGCCGAGGTCGAGGCCCTGCTGTCGATACCCGGCACCGCGGGGGACGACTTTGCCGAGCTCGGCCGGCGGCTGGCCCACATCAGCGCCGAGACCGGCATGCTCGAAGAGCGTTGGCTGGTCTTGCATACCGACCTGGAAACGCTGGCGGGCGGCTGATCCATCGGCGGCACGGCGATCCTCGCGCCGCCGCCACCCAACCGGCATTTGTTCACGATCGGCGGCCACGACGCGGGCACGGCTGCGGCTGCAGCGGCCTGAGTTGAGCCGTTTGCCCCCACTTTCTCAAGTTGCCACCCATGGGCACCGATATCACGACGACATGAACCGGGAAGCGGCCGGACTGCGTTTGCAGCCCGCCCCCGCCAACCCGAGCCGCCGCGAAGGATCGATCCATGGCTTCCATCATCACCAGCCTGACCACTGCCCAGATCGCCGGGCTGGACACCTCTTCCATCGCCGGCTTGACCACCGCCGACTGGGCCGCATTCAGCTCGGCGCAGATCGCGGCGCTGACGACGTCGCAGATCGGGGCCATCTCGACGGCCGGCATCGGGGCCATCGCGACGGCGGCGATCACCGGCTTCGAGACTGCCGACCTGGTGGCGTTCAGCACCACGCAGGTCCGGGCCTTTGCCACGGCGGCGATCGAAGCCCTGGGCACGACGCAAGTGCAATCACTCACTTCATCGCAGGTGGTGGCACTCACCACGGCGCAAGTGCGCGCCTTCGAGACGGCCGATGTCGTTGCCCTGGGCAGTGGCGACGTATCGGCGATGGGCACCTCGCAGATCCGCGCCTTTTCCACTGCGCAGATCACCGCGCTGGATACCTCGCAGCTCACCAACCTGAGCACGGCACAGGTCAGTTCGTTGGCGACCAGCCAGCTCAATGCGCTGGATACCGCCGACATCCAGGCCCTCACCACCTCGCAGGTGGCGGTGCTGACCTCCGGCCAGATCAGCAACCTGGTCACCCGCAGCGTGGCCGCGCTGGAAACCGCCGATCTGGCCTCGCTTTCCACCACCCAGCTGCGCGCGTTGGGCACGACGCAGGTGGATGCCCTGGGCACCGCCCAACTCGTCAGCCTGAGCACCAGCCAGGTGGCCGGCCTGTCCACGGCCCAGGCCGCGAGCCTGGGCACCAGCGACCTCAATGCCCTGGGCACCAGCCAGTTTGCCGCGCTGACCACGGCCCAGGTGGCGGCGCTGACCACCACGCAAGCGGCCAGCCTCGACACCGTCGACCTGACCACGCTGAGCACCTCGCAACTGCGCGCGCTGACCACCGCTGCCGTGGCCGGGCTCGACACCGCCGACGTGGCCGCGCTCACATCCTCTCAGGTGGCGGCTCTCGCCACGTCACAAGTGCGCGCCCTGCAAACGGCCGATGTGGCCGCACTGGAGACCACCGACCTGGCCGGCATGACGACGGCGCAGATCGCCGCCTTCAGCACCAGCCAGTTCGACGCCCTGGACACCGCGCAACTCAATGCGCTGACCACCGCTCAGCTCGTCGCCGCCACCACCGCGCAGATGGCGGCGTTGGGTACCAGCGATCTCAATTCGCTGGCCACCAGCCAGGTCGCCGCGCTGACCACGGCGCAGATCGCCGGCCTCACGACGACGCAGATCTCGAGCCTGGATACGGCTGACCTGACGGTATTGACCACCTCGCAGCTGCGCGCGCTGACCACCGCCGCCATCGCCGGGCTCGATACCGCCGATGTGGCCGCGCTCACATCCTCTCAGGTGGCGGCTCTCGCCACGTCACAAGTGCGCGCCCTGCAAACGGCCGATGTGGCCGCGCTGGAGACCGCAGATCTCGCAGGCATGGGCACGGCTCAGATCGCCGCCTTCAGCACCAGCCAGTTCGACGCCCTGGGCACCGCGCAACTCAATGCGCTGACCAATGCGCAGCTTGCCGCGGTGACGACGGCGCAGCTCTCGGCCCTGGCCACCAGCGATCTCAATTCGCTGGCCACCAGTCAGTTCGCCGCGCTCTCCACTGCGCAGGTGGCGGCTCTTACCACGACGCAGGTCTCCAGCCTGGATACGGCTGACCTGACGACGCTGAGCACTTCGCAGCTGCGTGCGCTGACCACCGCTGCCGTGGCCGGGCTCGATACCGCCGACGTGGCCGCGCTCACTTCATCGCAAGTCGCCGCGCTCGCCACGGCGCAAGTCCGGGCGCTGGTCACCGCCGATGTGGCGGCTCTCGAAACCACTGACCTGGCAGGGATGACGACGGCGCAGATCGCCGCCTTCAGCACCAGCCAGTTCGACGCCCTGGGCACCGCGCAGCTCAATGCGCTGACCACCGCGCAGCTCGTCGCGGCCACCACCGCACAGATGGCGGCGTTGGGTACCAGCGATCTCAATTCGCTGGCCACCAGCCAGTTCGCCGTGCTGACCACGGCGCAGGTGGCGGGGTTGACGACAACGCAGATCTCGAGCCTGGATACGGCCGACCTGACGACGCTGAGCACCTCGCAGCTGCGCGCGCTGACCACCGCCGCCATCGCCGGGCTCGATACCGCCGATGTGGCCACGCTCACTTCCTCACAGGTCGCCGCGCTGGCCACCTCGCAGGTGCGGGCGTTGGAAACCGCGGATGTGGCCGCGCTGGAGACCACAGACCTGGCCGGCATGACGACGGCGCAGATCGCCGCCTTCAGCACCAGCCAGTTCGACGCCCTGGGTACCGCGCAGCTCAATGCGCTGACCACCGCGCAGCTCGTCGCGGCCACCACCGCACAGATGGCGGCGTTGGGTACCAGCGATCTCAATTCGCTGGCCACCAGCCAGTTTGCCGTGCTGACCACGGCGCAGGTGGCGGGGCTGACGACAACGCAGATCTCGAGCCTGGATACGGCCGACCTGACGACGCTGAGCACTTCGCAGCTGCGCGCGCTGACCACCGCCGCCATCGCCGGGCTCGATACCGCGGATATTGCTGCACTCACCTCGTCTCAGGTCGCGTCGCTCACCACGTCCCAGGTGCGCGCGCTTCAAACGGCCGATGTGGCCGCACTGGAGACCACCGACCTGGCCGGCATGACGACGGCGCAGATCGCCGCCTTCAGCACCACGCAGTTCGACGCCCTGGACACCGCGCAACTCAATGCGCTGACCACCGCTCAGCTCGTCGCCGCCACCACCGCGCAGATGGCGGCGCTGGGTACCAGCGATCTCAATTCGCTGGCCACCAGCCAGGTCGCCGCGCTGACCACGGCGCAGGTGGCGGGGTTGACGACAACGCAGATGTCGAACCTGGATACGGCCGACCTGACCGTGCTCACTTCGTCGCAACTCCGTGCGTTGACCACCGCAGCGATTGCGGGGCTCGACACTGCTGACATCGCGGCCCTCACCTCATCGCAGGTGGCCTCGCTCACCACGTCCCAGGTGCGGGCGATGCAGACCGCCGATGTGGCTGCTCTCGAAACCACTGACCTGGCAGGGATGACGACGGCCCAGATCGCCGCCTTCAGCACGACCCAGTTCGATGCCCTGGGCACCGCCCAGCTCAACGCCCTGACCACCGCTCAGCTCGTCGCGGCCACCACCGCGCAGATGGCCTCGCTGAGCACCAGCGACCTCGATTCGCTGGCCACCAGCCAATTCGCCGTGCTGACCACGGCGCAGGTGGCGGGCCTGACGACAACGCAGATGTCGAACCTGGATACGGCCGACCTGACTGTGCTCAGTTCGTCGCAACTCCGTGCGTTGACCACCGCAGCGATTGCGGGGCTCGACACTGCTGACATCGCGGCCCTCACCTCGTCGCAGGTGGCCTCGTTCACCACGTCCCAGGTGCGGGCGATGCAGACCGCCGATGTGGCGGCTCTCGAAACCACCGATCTCGCCGGCATGACCACGGCCCAGATCGCCGCCTTCAGCACGACGCAGTTCGATGCGCTGGGCACCGCCCAGCTCAACGCCCTGACCACGGCTCAGCTCGTCGCGGCCACCACCGCGCAGATGGCCGCGCTGAGCACCAGCGACCTCGACTCGCTGGCCACCAGCCAATTCGCCGTGCTGACCACGGCGCAGGTCGCCGGGCTGACGACAACGCAGATGTCGAACCTGGATACGGCCGACCTGACTGTGCTCACTTCGTCGCAACTCCGTGCGTTGACCACCGCAGCGATTGCGGGGCTCGATACCGCCGATATCGCGGCCCTCACCTCGTCGCAGGTCGCCTCGTTCACCACGTCCCAGGTGCGGGCGATGGAAACCGCCGACGTCGCCGCGCTGGAGACCACTGACCTGGCCGGTATGACCACGGCCCAGATCGCCGCCTTCAGCACGACGCAGTTCGATGCGCTGGGCACCGCCCAACTCGTGGCGCTGACCACGGCGCAGCTGCACGCGGTGACCACGGCGCAGCTCTCGGCCTTGAGCACCGGCGACCTCGATGCGCTGACGACCGCGCAATTTGCGTCACTCGCGACAGCGCAGATCTCGCACCTCACGACGGCGCAGTTCGCCGCGCTGGAGACCGACGCCATCGTCGCCTTCACGACGGCCCAGGTGAGGGCATTGACCAGCGCCGAGATCGTGGCCTTCACGACCGCGCAGATCGTGGCGCTGGAGACGGCGGACGTGGCAGCCTTCAGCACGACCCAGATCCACGCCTTCGAGACGGCTGATATCGCGGCCATGTCGACCTCGCAGATCAATGCGCTGCTCAGCATGACGCCGATCGTGCTGGACCTGGATGGCAACGGCATCCAGACCACGGCCGCGGCCAACGGCGTGAGCTTTGACCTCGGTGGTACCGGCACGGCCCACCAGGTGGGCTGGATCGGCGGCAAGGATGGCCTGCTGGTGATGGACCGCAACGGCGACGGCATCATCAACGACGGCCGCGAGCTCTTCGGCGCCGCCACCGTGCTGGCCGATGGGCAGCGCGCGGGCAACGGGTACAACGCGATGGCGGCCGAAGATACCAACCACGACAGCAAGCTCAACGCGCTGGATGCCAATTTCGACAAGCTCAAGGTCTGGGTCGACGCCAATCACGACGGCAAGACCGATGCCGGCGAGCTGCGAGGCCTGGTGCAAGCCGGTGTCATCGAGATCGACCTCGATTTCGCCATCGGCAGCAAGGTGGACAACGGCAACCTGCAAGGCCTGGTATCGAGCTATACCGGCGCCGACGGCCAGCAGCATGAGGTGGCCGACGTCTGGTTCGCCAAGCAGGCTGCGGGCAGCCCGCCGCAACTCGGCGATCTGCTGGCGGCGGCGCCGGCCGAACTGCTGGGCGGCGACGCGCCTGCGGCGGCAGGCAAGGCGGCGGCACTGCCACCGGTGCTGACGCGCGCATCGCTCGACGACGAACTGCGCAATCACCTGCTCTTGTAGCGACTGCCGCCCCGACAAGGCCCGAACAGGCCCGCCCCGGCGGTCTTGTTCGGGCCTTGTCCCTTGCGGGCGCGGCCTACAGTCCGCACAGGAGACCCACGCCGCCATGACCGCTGCCGCGCGCCCCGCGATCCATCTGCACCTGATCGCCTATTCCGAAGCCTCGCGCTTGGCCATCGGCCCGGGTTGGGGCGTGCTGGACAACCTGGCCAACCCGCGACCGGACTGGTTCGAATACTGGCCGATCCGCCGCTTCCTGCTCGAGCAGGCACTCGACGAGAGCGCGTTCTACGGCTTCTTCTCGCCCAAGTTCAGCCACAAGACCGGCCTCAGCCATGAGCAGGCCGAGTGCTTTGTCGCCGCCTCGGCGCCGCAGGCCGATATCGTGCTGTTCTCGCCGCAACCCGATATGGGCGCGTTCTTTCTCAATGTCTTCGAACAGGGCGAGACCTTCGATCCCGGGCTGATCGACGCCTATTCGCAGTTCCTGCAAGCCATCGGCCGCCCGGCACCGCTGCGCCAGTTGGTGATGGACTCACGCCAGGTCTGCTTCAGCAACTACTTTGCCGCCCGGCCTGCCTTCTGGCGCGAGTGGCTGCGGCTCAACGAAGCACTGTTTGCGGCCTGCGAGGGCCCGGCCAGCGCACTGCAAGCCGCCCTCACCCACGCCACCACCTACCCCGGGGCGGCACAGCGCAAGGTATTCCTGATGGAGCGCGCCGCATCGCTGCTGCTGACCGTGCAGCCGCAGTGGCGCAGCGTGGCACACGACCCGTTCGGCATGGGCTGGTCGGCCTCGCGATTTCGGGACCACCCCAACGATGCGTTCGTCAGCGACGCCCTCAAGCGCGCCTTCCGCGATACCGGCTGGCCACACTACATGCAGGCCTTTGCGGCGGTACGCGAGCAGTTTCTGGCCCCCGCGAGGCGCGCCGCCTGAGAGGTTGAGAGCAGCGCTATGCTGCGCGGCGACGCGCCCCCAACTTCGCCGGTGATCCGCACATGCTTGCACGCCTGCCGGCCGCCCTGCGCGGCGGCCTGACCAGCTTGACGCTGGGCCTCAACACCCTGCTCGGCACGCTCCTGATGGTGCTGCCGGCGCTGATCAAGCTGCTGGTGCCGCTGGACGCCGTGCGCGGCGCCTGCGACCGCCTGCTCAACGCCCTGGCCTCGGGCTGGGTGGCTGTCAACAATGCCTGGATCGCTGCCGTGCACCCGGTGCAATGGGACGTTCAAGGTATCGACGGCCTGCACCGGCGCGGCTGGTACCTGGTCTCCGCCAACCACCAGAGCTGGGTCGATATCCTGGTGCTGCAGCGCATCTTTCACGGCCGGATCCCGTTTCTCAAATTCTTTCTCAAACGCGAGCTGATCTGGGTGCCGGTGATCGGGCTGGCCTGGTGGGCGCTGGACTTTCCGTTCATGAAGCGCGGCCGCGGCCACGGCGCGCGCAGCAGCGATCTGCAAGCCACCCGCGTGGCCTGCGAAAGGTTCAAGCGCATCCCCACGTCGGTCATCAATTTCGTCGAGGGCACGCGCTACACGCCGGCCAAGCACTCCCGCCAGGGCAGCCCTTACCGCCACCTGCTCAAGCCCCGCATCGGCGGCCTGGGCATCGCGCTGGCGACGATGGGCGAGCAGTTCGAGGCCCTGCTCGACGTGACCATCGTCTACCCCGATGGCACCCCGGGTCTGTGGGATCTGCTGTGCGGGCGCGTGGCCGCGGTGACCGTGCGCGTGCAGGCCCGCGCGATCCCGCCCGGCCTGCTCGGCGGCGACCCCGTCAACGACAAGGCCCACCGCCAGCGCCTCAGTGCGTGGGTCGAACAGCAGTGGGCCGAGAAGGATCTGCTGATCGCGGCCCTGCGGGCGGCCGGCGCCCGCCCGCAGCCGGTCGCCCCGCCAGCCGCTTGAGGTGCAGCAGCCCGGCCTGCGGCAGCCGGCAGGCCGGCGCCCACGGGGGCAGCGTGCTCACCGCGCGCCGCCCCGCCGCCAATGCCAGCGCTAGCGCGTAGGACTCGCAGCCCGCCAGCCAGTTGCAGCCGGCCATGGCCTGGGCCAGCGTGGCGCTGCGGTCGAGTTGCACCCGCGCATCCTGGCGCGCGGCGAGCCAGGCGTCGTATTTGCCCGGCGCATCCGAGGGATGCGGGCGCAGCCAGATCGGCGCGCCAGGGGCAATGCCCAGCGCCGCCCGGTGGCTCATGAAATAGTCCAGCGCCTGCCACTCGCCGGCCACGCCGCGGCCCCAGTCGCTGCGCATCGGCTCCAGCACATAGAGCACGGCGTCATCGGCGGGCGGCGGCGCGATGGCGCGCACCTGCTCGGCGAGGTATGGGTTGTCGAATCGGTGCACCTGCCGCAGCGGAAAGTGCGACTGCGCCAACACCTGCGCGTCGCCATCGGTGACCCAGAACTCGTCGGGCCACTGCACCACGCCCTGGCGCGAGAAACGCTCAGGATAGTTGACCCAGTGGTCGATCACGGCGGCCGATTTGACGCCGCGCGCCTGCGCCAGCACCCGCGAGTCATGCTCCAGGTCGGTCGCCCAGCCGGTGCCGCTGAGCAGCAGCGCTGCGCCCTCCAACGCCTCTTCAACAGCACTGCACAGCGCCCGCCCGCCCCAGCGCGCATGCCACAGCCGCTCGGCCGGCCCCTGCATCACGGCGCGCAGTTCGAGGCCGGGCTGATCGAGCCAAGGCAGGATCACATTGCAGGCGCCGGCATCGTGGCAGACGACGGCCAGCGGCGATGGCAAGTCAGGCCGCATCCGGGGTGGCGCCGGCAAAGCGCGCGAAATACAGCATGTCGATCGGCTGCCCGGCCACCAGCTCCTGCGCACGGCGCACCGCCTCGAGCTGCATGCCCGAACGCGTGGCCACGCTGACCATGCCCTTGTTGCACGCCAGCGTGCCCGCCGTGAGCTTGCGCATGCCGGGCTGCGCGGCCAGCCAGTCGCACAGCGTGGCCCAGGCGTCGAGCCCCAGGCCCCGGCCCCAGACCGCGCGCTCACCCATCAGGATGCCGATATCCACGGTACCGTGAGGCAGTGACCGGTAGGCCGTGAGGGTGCCAATGGCACGGTCACTGTCCAACATCCGCACGCTGGCAAACAGGTTGGCGCTGGCGATGAAAGTCGCCAGGTAGCGCTCGCAGCTCGCCCTCGTGTGGTGCACGAAACGCTGGTTGGAATAGCGCACGACCTCGGGGTCGTTGAGCCAGCCGATATAGGCGTCGGTGATATCGCCCGGCGCGAAGGCGCGCAGTGTCACGCGCTGGCCTTGCAGCGCGGGCAGCGGCGCGACCGCAAGCACGGCTCAGGCGGCCACCGCCAGCGTGGTGCGCAGCGCGTCGAGCTGCGACCAGACTTTGCGGAAGGCACCCACGATCTGCGCAATCTCGGCCGGCCCGTGTGCAAACTGCCCCAGCGCCAGGCCGAAGAAGCTGCTGCTGTGCAGCTCTTCAGCCACCGGGCACAGGCCCGGGCCGTAGGCCACCTGGCTCGTGCAATACGGCGACGTCCACGGGAAGCCGTGCGCGCCGTAAGCCACCTTGTGGCGGAAGAGCGGCAGCAGGTGCAGGTTCTGATAGCTGCCCACCAGGCCCGGCACACCCTCGGCACGCAACGCCTCCAGCAGCCGCGCGCGCGGCACGCCCAGGCGCGCGGCGTCGAGCTGCAGGGCATAGATGTAGTAGACATGCGTATTGCCGTCGGCCACCACCGGCGTGGTCAGGCCGGGCAGCGCGGCCAGGCCGGCATTCAGCTCGGCGGCGGCGCGCTGGCGCTGCTGCACGCGCGGTGCGAGCTGGCCCAGTTGCACCGAAGCGATGGCCGCCTCGATCTCGCCCAGGCGGAAGTTGTAGCCCAGCATATTCGCCAGCTCGGCCGGGTCGTCACTCTGGACCACGGCCTCGGCGTGGTTGCGGATCAGCGCCAGCCGGCGCGCCAGCGCGTCGTCATCGGTGACCAGCACGCCGCCCTCGCCGCAGTGGATGTGCTTGTGGTAGTTGAGGCTGTAGCCGCCGATATCGGCCAGCGTGCCGGCGGCGGCACCGTGGTGCCGCGCGCCCGGCGCCTGCGCCGTATCACCCAGCAACCTGATGCCGTGGTCGTCGGCCAGCGCACGCAGCGCGCGCATATTGGCCGACTGGCCGAAGATATCCACCGCGATGATGGCCCGCGTGCGTGGCGTGATCAGCCGCGCCACGCTGGCGGGGTCGATGTTGTAGGTGCGGCGGTCGATATCGGCAAAGATCGGGATACCGGCCCAGTGCAGGATGGCCGTGGCGGTGGCCGCCATCGTCCACGGCGTGGTGATGATTTCGTCGCCCGGCTCGATGCCGATGGCGCCCACCGCACACACCAGGCCCGAGGTCCAGGAGTTGACGGCGATGGCATGCCGCACACCGAAATAGGCCGCCGCCTGGGCCTCGAAGTCGCGCACGCGCTCGCCGCCCATGAAGGCCGCGCCCGGTGCGCCGATATAGCCCGACAGCACCCCGCTGCGGATGACTGCGGCGGCGGCCGCGACATCGTCTTCACCCAGGCTGTTGCACGGCGGCAGCGCGTGCGTGATGGCGGGCGGGCCGCCCAGGATGGCGAGGTTCGGCGTCATGGTGCGATCCTTGTCGGACTTCAGTTCAGTTCAGTTCAGTGGGTGCGCGGCACGGCGAATCTGCTCGCACATCCGCTGTGCCGCCAGTGCGCTGCGGCCGCTGCTGAGCAGCGGCGCGCCGCCGCTCAGCGCGTCGTGCAGATTGCCCACTGCGGCCAGGGCGGCGGCCGCGTACTCGCCGGCGCGGCGCTCGCCGCCGTCCAGCACGCGGTAGCCGGCGAAGTGGGGGCTGTCGATGACACGGCGCACGCGCCACTGCAGGCCGCCGTCTTCCATGCTGATGACGGCGGTCGANNGCATGCAGCAGGTCCACCATGTGGCTGCCGTTGTTGAGCACACCCTTGTTGTAGGTGGCCACCGCCGAGCGCACGCTGCCCCAGGCGCCGGCCGCCAGCTCATCGGCCAGGCGCCGCACATCGGGCGCCCAACGCCGGCTGTGGTTGACGGCCAGCGGCACGCCTGCGGACTCGCAGCGCTGCACCAGTGCCGCGGTCTCGGCCACCGTCGGCGTCACCGGCTTCTCGCAGAAGATCAGGCGCGGTGCGAGGGCCAGCGCGGGCTCGATCTGGGCCGCATGGGCCGACGTAGGCGAGCACAGGCTGATGACATCGAAGGGCCCGGCCGCAGCCGCCGCCACATCGAGCTCGGCAAAACCCTGCGCCACCCCCCAGCGCTGCATGAATGCCGTGCGCCGCTGCGCGTCGGGCTCGACACAGGCAGCAATGTGGAAGCCGCCGTGCCGCTGGTAGGCCCCGGCATGGGTGAGCGGCGCCAGCGTGGCCGCGCGGCCGGCATCAAAGCCGCCGGCGATATTGCCGCAGCCGACGATCAGCACGCGCAGCACGGGGACCCCGTCAAGCCGGGCTCGCCAGGGCGGCTTCCTGGGCGATCGCGCTCTGAGCCGCCGGCACAGCACCGTGTTGCGCACCGTATTGCGTGGCGTATGACGTCGCCGGCAGCAGGCCGTGGCCGATGGCCTCGTCGACAAAGCGCAGCAGCAGCGGATCGTTGTAGCGACGGGCCACGATCTGCAGGCCAAACGGCAGCCCGCGCGGCGATTTGAAGGCCGGCGCGCTGACGCTGGGCAGATGCGCCAGCGTCCACATCAGGGCCGAGTCGGGCAGCTCCTCGACATGCCGCAGCGGTGCCTCGCCGGCCGTGCTGAGCGTCACCATGACGTCGAAGCTGCGGCTGTAGCGCTCCATCATGCGCGCCAGTTCGACCTGGGCCTCGAGCGCCGCCGCGTAGCGCGCCGGGCTGATCTTCTGCCCCGCCTCGATCAGCGCATTCATGATCGGCGAGACCAGCTCGGCCTTCTTGAATTCATCCTTGAAATAGTAGGCCAGGGCGCGGTTGTAGATGGTGGCGTGCACCGCGTGCGCGGTGGTCATCTCGGGCGGCAGCTCGGGCTCGACCACCTCGAAGCGCGGGTTTGCCACGAGCTGGCGCAGCCAGGCTTCGATGGCGTCGGTGGCGTAAGCCGGCGCGTGCGCGCCCACCGCCGGCCGCACAAAGGCCACCCTCCACGGCCGGCCCACGGGCGCTGCCTGGCGCGCCGCATCTTCAAAGGCGGCGTGGCTGATCGGGTAGTCACGGCCGTGCACGCGCAGGGCGTCGAGCACGGTCTTCAAGTCGGCCGCGTGGCCGGCAAAGAAGCCCACCGTATCCAGGCTGTCGGTGGTCTTGAGCATGCCCGTGCGCGGGATCAGGCCGAATGAAGGCTTCATGCCCCAGACGCCGCAAAAGCTGGCCGGCCGGATGATCGAGCCTGCCGTCTGCGTGCCCAGCGCCACCGGCACCACGCCCGCCGCCACCGCCACCGCCGAGCCGCTGGAGCTGGTGCCCGGCGTGCGCTCGGGTGACCACGGGTTGATCGTCTTGCCCAGCGTGTGCACGGCAAATTCCGCCGTCACCGTCTTGCCGGCCACCAGGCCACCGGCGCGCTTGAGGTTGAAGACCGCGCGCGCGTCGTTGCCGGGCGTGAAACCGCTCCACAGCGGGCTGCCCATCTGGGTCGGAAAGTCGGCGGTGTTGAAGATATCCTTGACACCGATGGGGATGCCCTCGAGCGCCCGCAGGGGCTCGCCGCGCCGGATGCGGGCCGTCGTATCGGCGGCCGCCGCCAGCAGCCGCTCACCATCGAAGCAGACCCAGGCGCGGTGCGCGCCTTCGTGGCGCGCATGGCCGGCGATGCAGGCCTGCGCGGCGTCCACCGGCGTGCCATGGCCTTGCGCGAAGGCCTGGGTCAGCGCACCGACCCCGAATTGTTTGAAGTCCATGCGGGTGTCCTCAGGCGCTGCGAAATTTGCGCATCAACTGCTGCGGATGCGGCAGCAGCTCTTCCTCGTTCGGCGCAGCCTTGGGGTAGATCGGAATGACCGTGCCCTTGAGCGCCGGGTGGCGGTGCCGCTCGAGCGTGGCGAAGAATTCTTCCTCGCTCATGCCGGTGATGCGCAGGTAGTGGTCCAGCCCCTCGGGGCGCACGCCATCGTTGGCGCGGATCAGCTCCCAGGCCTCGTCGCGGCTGAGCAGGCCGGCGCGCAGGTCGGCGCTGGCATGAAAGGTGGCGCGGCCGTAGCCCCGCTTGACGTAGCACGCCAGGTCGTGCACGCCCGGCATCACGCACTCGGCGCTCTTGTAGCGCTTGAACGAGCCTTCGACCTGGGTCTCGCGCCAGCCGTAGTTGTCGCGCACGAATTCGGTCTGGCGCTCGTCGTCCCAGAAGATGTAGTCGCCCAGGTGCAGGCCGAAGACGCCGACGCGCTCGCAGTCCTCGGCGCTCGGTACGTTGAAGGGGTAGAGATCGCGTGCGCTGACATCGTCGCGCACCATCTGGTCGGGCCGCAGCTTGGCGCTGACCTTGGTGAAATATTCGCGGTCGAATTTGCGCACCGGGTTGAGGTAGCTGGCGCGGCCCGAGCTTTCGGCGATCGACTCGCCCCAGATCAGCAGCGGGATATTGAAGCGCACCGCCGCCTGCAGCGGAAAGGCGCCGACGCCGGCGTGGCAATGCCAGCAGGCGTCGCCGATGCCGGCCAGCGAGTGCTTGGCCAGCCGGTTCACCAGGCTGCGGTTGGGCGTGAACATCACGTGGTCCACGTTGAAGCGCTCGAGCGAGTTCTGCACGTTGTACCAACCCGTCTCGCTGAACCAGTTGTGGCTGAAGGTCACGGCCAGCGGCTTCATGCCGTAGACCTGGGTCAGCACGTGGAGCTGGAAGGTGCTGTCCTTGCCCCCGCTGATCGGGATGATGCAGTCGTAGTTGTCGCCCGCGCCGGCGCGCGCCTGCTCCAGGATCACGCGCAGCGCCTGCTCGCGCTGGGTCCAGTCGATGTGGATCTTCTGCTCGGCCGATTGGCAGGCCTGGCAGACGCCCAACTCGTCGAAGATCACGCCCTCCTGCGTCTCGGGGATGCAGCAGCGCACGCAATATTGCAGATGCTGGAAGGGCTTGCCGGCGGGCTCGTCGGCGGGGTTGCCGGCGGGCTTGCGTGGTTCGGGCATCGGGGTCATCGGGTGTCACTCCTGGGATGGTGGCTAGCGTAGCCAGCACGCCACCGACTTGAGGCTCGAAAAGCAGCCTCTATCCCGCCCTGATCGGCCGCTGCCGCTGGGCTAGAGTGCCCGCGCGATCAGCTCGGCGCGCCGCCAGTCGTCCAGCGTATCGATATCCACCACGCGCCAGCCCGGCACCTCGTAGCCGTGGCCGTGCGAGTGCATGCGCAGCCCGGCCGTCCAGGCCGCCGTCCTGCCCCAGTAGAACTGGCCGGCGTCGTAGTAGCAGCGCTCCAGATCCTGGGTGCGCGTCAACTCGAATTGCGGGTGGACAAACTCCATCGGCCCGCCCTGCGGCATGCGCATGCCGCGCCACGGTGAAGAGTGGAACTGCACCACCGGATAGACGTAATCGGCGCCGCGCTCCACAAACATCTGGTGCGCGCCGCGCAGGTCCTCGGCGCGCAACAGCGGCACGCAGGGGTAGATGCAGCACACTGCGGCCGGCGCCTGGCCGTGCTCGACGAACCACTGCGCGGCATGGGCGATGACGGGCACGGTGACGGTCTGGTCGTCGGCCAGTTCGGCCGGGCGGCGGAACGGCACCGTGGCGCCGTATTGCACGGCGACGGCGGCGATTTCATCGTCTTCGGTGCTGACCACGACATGCTCGAACAAGCCCGATTCGCGCGCCGCGGCAATCGCATAGGCGATCATCGGCTTGCCACCGAACAGCTTGACATTCTTGCGCGGGATGCGCTTGCTGCCGCCACGGGCGGGGATGACGGCGATATTCATGGCTGGCCTTGTCCTTCTTGCCCGCCAGCAGGCCGCGGGTCCGCGGCCAGCAGGCTGAAATAGAGCGAATCGTGCCAGCCACCTTCGGCCCAGTGGGTCTGGCGGTGGCGGCCGTCGAGCGTGAAGCCGAGTTGCCGGAAGAAGGCGCCCTTGGGCTCGTCAAAGGCGTAGATCTCGCTCCACAGCCGGTTCAGGCCGAGCTCGCCCCAGGCGTAGCCGATGAGCAGCTCGGCCGCCGCGGGCGCCAGCCGGTCGTCGATATACAGATCGTCGGCGCCGATATAGAGCGAGAAGTCGGCCGTGCGGTTGACCCAGTCGATCCAGCACAGCCCGCAGGCGCCCACCAGCCGCTGGCTGGCCAGCTCGACGATCGCAAACATGCGCGTGCCCGGGTCGCCGTTGACGCGGCTGTCGAACCACTGCCGCTGTTGCGTCGAATTGAGTTCGCGCACCTCGCGGAAATAGCGGCGCAGGTGCGGCTGGTTGCGCCAGGCCAGCAGTTGCGCCAGGTCGGATTCCTCGATCGCACGCAGGCCGACGAGCGCGCCGCAAATCATGCCGGCTCCACGTCCGCCAGCGCCAGCGCCTGGCCCAGGGTGCGCGCCGAACTCAGCCGCTTGCCCAGCAGCGCGGCCAGCTCGTAAGGCCGCGCCGCACCGGCCGGCGCCGGGCGCAGCACTTCCACGTCGTCCAGCGTGAGCGTGCAGCCTGCGGCCAGATCGTGGCGCGCGCGCAGGCAGCGCTGCTGCAGCACGGCGGTCTGGGTTTCGTTGCCTTCCACGCGCTTGATGCCGTCGCCCAGGGCGGCCTCCAGCTCGCGGCTGCGCTCCACCATCTCGCGCCAGCTGCGCGGATTCATGGCAAAGCCGTGGTCGGGGCCGCGCCGGCTGTTGTCGTCGGTAAAGTGCTTTTCGATCGCGCGCGCACCGAGGGCGATGGCACCCAGCACCGTGGCATGCCCGGGCGAGTGGTCCGACAGGCCCAGCAGCACACCCGGAAAGCGCTGCGCATAGGTCTTGAGCACATTCAGGTTGATATGCCGAAAGTTCTCCAGCGCGCCGGTGTAATTGGTATTGCATTGCATCAGCACGAGTTGCCGGTTGACTTGCAGCACCGCCGCCACCGCCCGCTCGACATCGGCCATCGCGCTGGCGCCGGTGGCCAGCAACAGCGGCTTGCCGGTGCGCGCCACGTGCACGACAAATTCGGTCCAGGTGATATCGCCCGAGCCGATCTTGAAGGCCGGCACCAGCGGGCCCACGCTGGCCACCGCTTCCACGTCGTACGGCGTGGTCATGAAGTGGATGCCGGCGGCGCGCGCGGTGGCCGCGAGCTCGTGGTTCCACTCGCGGTTGAGTTCGTAGGTGCGATAGACATCGAAGACCGGCCGGTCCCACTGGGCCTGGTGGCCGACCTGTGCGCCGAGCGCCGCGAAGCCCTGCGCGCTGACGATCTTCTCGGCCTTGAAATGCTGGAATTTGGCCGCGTCGGCACCGGCCTCGCGGGCCAGCCAGATCAGCGCACGGGCGCGCTCCAGGTCGCCGTCATGGTTGGCGGCGATATCGGCGATGAAGTAGCTCGGCTCGTCGAGCGCGAGCACGCGATCGTGGATGCGTATCGGTTCAGGCTTGCGCATGTTCTCTCTCATTGAAGGCCAGCGCCAGCGCTTCCATCACGGCGGTGGTGGTCGGCAGGCGTCGCCCGAGCAGGGCTTCGGCACGCGTGACCACGAGCCCCATCGTATTGGCGCGCGGCGGCTGGCCCTGGGTCGGGCGCTGCCGGATGCGGCAGCAGCGGGCGTCCAGGTCGAACGCCCGCGCCAGCGCCAGGATGAACGAGGCCTTGCTCACCGACTCGCGCGCGGCCAGGTTGACGAGGCCCCGCGCACCAACGTCGGCCAGGTCGAACAGCGCTTGCGCAAACTGGCCGACTTCGATGCTCGAAGCCCAGACATCCTCGTAGGTCGTGAAGGGCTGCGATTTCTGCAGCGCGGCGATGGCCCACTCCACGAAGGTCGGCCGCCCTGGCCAGCCACGGAAGCCGACCAGGTTGGTGCGCAGGATCAGGCTCCACGCGCTGCGCGCGGCAAAGGTCTCGCCGGCAAATTTGCCGCGCGCATATTGGTTGAGCAATTGCAGCGGAGCCGCTTCGTCGTGCAACGTATTCTGGGTGCCGGCGTGGTAGTGATCGGTGGACACCTGCACCCACGGCACGCTGTGGCGCGAGCACCAGGCCGCCAGCAGGCCGGGCAGGCGCGCATTGATCATGTAGGCGTCGTCGGGCCGGCTTTCGCACTCTTCCAGATTGGTCATCGCGGCGGCGTTGACGAGCAGCGCCGGCTGCAGCGGGTCGAGCACCTCGTCGATCGACGGCACACGCGCCAGATCCACACCGCCGCGCCGCGACAGCCCGACGCAGGGGCGGCCCCGGCGTGCGGCCTCGCGCAGCAGCGCCTGCCCGAGCATGCCGGTGGACCCGAGGACGACGACGGGGCGATCCACGGTTGCTCAGTGGTGCTGCACCTGCCGGTGCTCGACGTGCGTTTCGATCAGCGCACGCAACTGCGGCACGCTCAGGAAATCGCGGTTGCTTCCGCTCTCGTAGCAGAAGCCGGGTTGCACGCGTTGGCCGCCCATGCGCTCGCAGTAGTCCTCGATGGAGTACTCGGCGCCGCCGGGCAGGATCGCGAAATAGGCGCCCAGGTCCACCGTATTCGGGCTGTCGCTGGCGGTGATCATTTCTTCATGCAGCTTCTCGCCCGGCCGGATGCCGACGATGCGCTGGTCGGCCTGCGGCGCCACGGCCTGCGCCACATCGGTGATGCGGTACGAGGGGATCTTGGGCACCAGGATCTCACCGCCCCAGGCATTGGCGATCGACCACAGCACCATCTCCACGCCGTCCTGCAGGCTGATATTGAAGCGCGTCATATCGGGGTGCGTGATCGGCAGCACGCCGCTGCCGCGGCGCTCGACAAAGAACGGGATCACCGAGCCGCGGCTGCCCATCACATTGCCGTAGCGCACGACCGAGAAGCGCAGGTCGCGCGCACCCTTGATATTGTTGGCGGCCACGAACAGCTTGTCCGAGCACAGCTTGGTGGCACCGTACAGGTTGATCGGCGCGGCGGCCTTGTCGGTGGACAGCGCCACCACGCGCTGCACCCGGCTGTCGAGGCAGGCCTCGATGACATTCTGCGCACCGAGCACGTTGGTCTTGATGGCCTCGAACGGGTTGTACTCGGCCGCCGGCACCTGCTTCAGCGCAGCGGCATGGATCACCACATCCACCCCCTCCATCGCCCGCTTCAGGCGCGCGGCGTCGCGCACATCGCCGATGAAGAAGCGGATATTGGGGTACTGGTGCGGCGGAAATTCCTGCGCCATCTCGAACTGCTTGAGCTCGTCGCGCGAGAAGATCACCACCCGCTTGACGCCCGGGTAGCGCTGCAGCACGGTGCGCACGAAGGCGCGGCCGAACGAGCCGGTGCCGCCGGTGATGAGGATCGATTTCTGGTTGAGCATGTCGGGCTACTCCGTCTTGGGGTGATACAGGGGCGGTACTTCAGGAAAACAGGTGTTCGTGCGCGCCTGCGCAGCGCCGGTCGAAGGCATCGTTCTGGGCCTGCCGGCAGGCGCGGTAGTGCGCCGGGTCGGCGAGCAGCCCACGCACGGTGTCGAGCGCGGCGCGGTGGTCGTGCAGGGCGATCACACCGTCCTTGATGAGCGGCAGGCAGACCACGTAGTCGCTGGGCCAGAGCTGCTCGCCGACTTGCAGCACCAGGCTGCCGACCTCCAGGAACGGCGCCACACCGGTCGTTGGCTCGCCGTAGGCGAGGCACAGCGAGGCCACCTGGGCCAGTTGTTCGAGCGGCTGCGAGACGTGCTGCACCAGCCGGTCGGGCGCCACGCCCAGCGCGCCCGCCAGCACACTGAGTGCCGGCGCACCCGGCTTGGGGCGCAGGATCAGCTCCACATCGGCCGCCTCACACAGCGCGGCCAGCGGTTTGTAGAACGCGGCCAGCGCGTAGGCGTCGACGTAGCTCAGGCCTTCGGTCTGCATGCTGTTGAGCAGCAGGCAGACCTTGGACACGCGCGCATGCTCACGCCGCTGCGAGCGCGCGGCATGGCGCACCGGCCGCACCGCCACGCTCTGGCCGAGCACGCTGCGCGGCTGGGTGCCGTAGCCGGCGCGCTCGACGGCCGTCACGCGGCGGGCGTGCGGCAGCAACATCGAAGGGTGGCCGGAGTGCGGCACCACGGTCAGCGGCGCGGCCAGCGCGTCGGCCACCGAGAAGAGCGGGCCGTTGCTGCCGGTATCCTGATCGCTGAGCAGGAAGTGCGGGCGCGTGCCGGCCAGCGCTTCGCGCAGGGCCAGATAGTTGTGCGCCTGCCAGTGGCAGCGCGTGGCCCAGGCGTCAATCTGCTGCTGGCGCGCCAGCGGCTGCGGCAGCAGGTCGCCCAGGGACTCTTCCAGGATGCGGGCCGCCCGCTCGCGGTAAGCGTCGGCGCTGGCCACGCGAGGCAGCTCATCCAGGCGGCGCAGCAGCGCCGGGCCACGGTGCAGCGGCACGTCCCAGATGGGGCTGGGCAGGTCCACCGTATAGGGGTGGGCACGCGACACTTCTTCGGCCAGCCAGGCGCGGTCGTAAAAGCAGGTGGGCACATGCGTGATGGCGCTCACGCGGCCGGTGGCCATCAGCGCGCCGATCGCTGGGGCGTCGAAGATCTGTTCGTAGGCCTGCGGCTGGTGCCAGCGCGCCTCGGCATAGCTATCCACGATGGCAAAGCGCGCCGCGTCACGCGCCACCAGGTCGGGGCTCATGAAGGAGTCGAAGTACATCTGCTGCACCACGCTCGGGCGCAGCAGGCCGATGCGCGGCTCGGGGAAGCTGCGCTCGATCAGCGCGCCGAGTTGCTGCGCCACCGCAGCGCGCTGCAGCGCGAGAAAGAAGATGCCCACGTCCCAGCCTTGCAGCGCCGGGCCGGGCCACAGGCGATCCCGCTCCTGCGTCAGCAGCAGATCGAGGTGCGTGGCGCGCGCCATCGCCAGCGTGGCGGCCCGGGCCTGGAAGTCGGGCCCGACGGCGAGACGCCGGAATTCGAAGTTCTGGAGCCCGCGAACCGCCGCTTCATCGAGCAGGCCGGGGTCGACAAACAGCAGCCGCACGCCCTCGTAGCGAGCCGGCTGCGCGGCGATGCGAGCGACGTCGCTGCGCTGCAGGACGAGCACGGCATCCACGTTCACCACGCAGCGCTCCGCGCCGCCGGCAGGCAGCCTGGGAGTGGGCGGGGTTGGGTCATGCGCAGGGCTCCTGAAGACAGCGCGCGCCAGCCGGGGCTCGGCACGCGGTAGCAAGTCTGGAGTCGGGGGGTGGCGCGCGATCAGCGGAGTACCGGCGGCTTCGCCTTGCTTATCGCGGCTGATTCGGCGGCCAGCGCCGGCGCGGCAAGGGCGCGCCGGCCACGGTTCAACCCGGCACCACCTTGAACAGATACTGAAATACCTGCGCGTCCTCGGCCGCCTGGTCGGGGTCGGCACCGCCGGCGCGGGCGATCGCGCGCACGCCTTCCAGCAAGGCCGCAGGCGGCGCCTGCGGCACGCGGCGGCTGAGGCCGCTCTCGATGCGCCAACCGGCCTGCGTGAACATCTCGATCATCGTCACGCGGGTGAACCAGCGCACGTGCGTGCGGTCGAGCAGGCCCGAGTCTTCATAGCGGAAGAGGCCGGTGGCCAGGCGCATCTGCACGCTCCAGTGCTGGGCGTTGGGGATGCAGGCCACCAGGCAGCCATCGGCATCGATGCGCTCGCGGATCGTTCGCACCACGCGCCAGGGGTCGCGCAGGTGTTCCAGGCAATCGCCGAAGACCCAGCAGTCGCTGGGGAACAGGCGGCCGAAGGCGGCGCCATCGTAGAGGTCGATATCACCCGCCAGCGCGACGTCGCAGGTCTGCGCGGCGACCTCGGCATATTCGGGGTCGATGTCGATGCCGGTGTAGTGCACGCCGGGGTTGATCGCCCTGAAGGCCTGCGCCAGTGCACCGTGCATGCAGCCCACCTCGACCACGCGGCGCGCGGTGCGCGGCATCAGCGCCAGCAGGTCACGGTTGACCACCGTGTGCGCGGGCGTCTGTTTCATCATCAGCGCAGCCATTCGTTCACCCCCCGGCCCAGCGACAAGAGGTTGGCGTTGAGTTGTTGTCCATCGTGCAGCGCGTTGACGTAGGTCACGCGCAGGTTGTAGTGCTCGGCCTCGGCACCCATCACGTCGAAAAGGCTGCGCTTGCCGAGTTGCTGCCACTGCTGCAGGGTGTAGTTGCGCACCTGGTCGCTGTCGCGCAGCACCGCGCCCACGCGGCGTGCGCGGTCGAAGCTGGCCACGGTTTGTTCATGCACCTCAGTCACCCGGAAGCGGCGGCCTTCCAGCGCCTCGGCACGCTGCAGCTCGGCGGCGCGGGCGCGCTTGCGGGCGGCGTCGGTGGCCGGCGCCACGCCGGGGTTGAGCAGCGGGATATTCACCGCCAGGCCGACCGCAAAGGTGCCGCTGCGGGTATTGCCGCGCGAGCCACCGGCACCCACCGCCTGCGAACCACCAAAGCTCCAGCTCACCTGCGGCTTGCTGCCCGCGGCCACGGCCTGGGCGTACTGGTCCATCGCCGCGGCCTGCGCGGCAAGCGCGGCAATCTCGCTCGAGCGCTCGACCTCGCCCATCAGCCCGGGCAGCTCGGGCACCGCCAGCAGTACGGTCGAGAGCCCTTGCACGCCGGGCAGGCCGTCGCCGACCAGGCGGCGCAGGCGCACGTCCACCTGGCGCGCCTGTGAGGCCGCCTGGGCCTGCGCGATCTCGGCCTGCTGCAATGACTTGCGGGCCTGCACCAGCTCGCTGGCACGGCCGCGGTCGGCGCGCACGATGGTTTCCAGCGCCTCCACCAGGCAGCTCATCTTGCGCACGTACTGGCCATAGACGACGACATGCTGGCGGAAGCGGCTGCGCTCGAGCGCCAACGCGACGGTGCTCAGGGCCAGCTGCTCGCGCACCGTGAGATGGCCGTGGCGCGCCGATTCGGCGAGCTGCGTTCGCCAGTCGGCGAGGCGATCCACGCGGCCGCCGTCATACAGCAGTTGGCCGACACTGAGCGAGCCACGCAATTGCATTGCCGAAGTCTCGCTGCCGGCCAGCGACTGCGAGCCACCGGGCCCGATGCCGGCGCCGACGCTGGCCTGCACTCGCTTGGCAGCGCGCGCCTCGGCGATATCGTCGAGCGCAGCTTCGGCCACCAGCTTGCTTGCGCCCACCTGGTGGCTGCGCTCAAGCGCATCGTGCACGAGGGTCTGCAGGGTGGCGCGCGGGTCGGCGCTGGCGGCGGCAGCCGTGGTCACCTCGGAGGGCGGCTCGACGCCATCTTCATCCACGCAGCGCGCGGCCACCGGCGCGGCCAGGGCCGCCGCAATGGCCACGCCGCACCAGCGCAGTCTGGCGGCGGGGCGGGGCGATCGAGGGCGCATGGGGCAGGCTCCGGCAAGGCGCGCCGTGCTGGCACGCGAGCCCAAGTCTGCCCGGCCCCGCCAGCGGGTGATCGCCGGATTTCAGGGCCCTAGTGCCGCCATTTCGGCACGCCAGGAGGGCGCTTCCCACGTTCAGCCAGGCTGCACCTCGAACAGCCACGCCAGCAGTGGGAAGGTCACGAACGCCAGCACCGTGCTGGTCATGATGATGCGGGCGATGCGGCCGTTGTCGGCACCGTAGCGCTCGGCCAGCAACGAGACATTGCTGGCGCTGGGCAACGCGGCGGCCAGCGTCAGCACCATCACCTGCAGGGCCGACAAGGGCGCCCCGAGCGCGCGCGCCGCCGCCGCCAGCACCAGCACCAGCAGCGGATGCAGCACGAGCTTGATCAGCGCCACCGGCAGAAAGTCGCGCAGCGGCGTGCGCCGGCCGGCATGCTGGCCGGCCCGCCACAGCACCGCGCCGATGGTGAATAGCGCCACCGGCGTGGCCGCATCGGCCAGCATGCCCACGATCACCCGCACCGGTGCCGGCAGCTCGAGCCCGGCCACCGAGAACACCGCGCCCAGCGCGATGGCCCAAGGCAGCGGGTTGGACAGCGCCCCGCGCAGTGCCCGCCCGGCCGCCGCCCGCGCCCCCGCAGCGCCGTGCGCCGCCAGCGACGCCTGCGCCAGGGCGATGCAAAGCGAGCTGGTGACCAGCAGATCGGCCAGCATCGAGCTGATCACCGGCCCTGCCGCCGCCGGGCCCAGCAGCGCCACCAGCAGCGGCACGCCCATGAAGCCGGTATTGGGAAAAGCCGCCACCAGCGCGCCAAAGGCGGCATCCTGCAACGGCACCCGCTCGTTGAGCGAGACGGCAACGGTGAAGAACACGATCACCAGCGCCGCCGCCAGATAGACCGCCAGCACCGCCGGGTTGAGCAGGTCCAGCAGCGGCGTATTGGCGCCAAAGCGGAACAGCATGCACGGCAGCGCAAAGTAGAGGACAAATGCATTCAGCCCCGGAATCGCGCTCTCGGGCAGCACGTGGCGGCGCGCCGCCAGGTAGCCGCACAGCACGAGGGCAAAAAACGGCACGGTGACGGCAAGGATGGGCTGCATGCGGGCGCAAGTATCGCAACCCCGAAGCCACCGTTCATCCACGCC
>CXWL01002400.1_pt1 | contig 23325 bp, 18 predicted proteins | sample 590931 | NCBI WGS metagenome assembly CXWL01 (sample SAMEA3498368, study PRJEB10139) | groundwater metagenome | biome: water well; material: biofilm material | place: Germany | collected 2015-04-27
CTCCGCCCGCTACTCTAATTGAAGAGAGGCAACGTGTCCCACTCATATTGGCACAGAGGGTTGGCTCGGCAAACCTGAGCTCAAGTATTCGAGAATCAACGGCATGTTAAAAGTATCCTGTCCTTGCTGGTTAGGGGAATCTATAACGAGAGGGACGGCAAAGGCTCCTTCTTGGCTATAGCAAGTTCTCCATAGAGCTCCATAGTAGGCGAGCATAGACCGTGGACCCGCACTGCCAGAAATGTTAGGACGACTGGTAAGTTTTGCGCTGGAGGTTGCTATCGCAGGAAGATTCAATTTTATCAGTGCAGCTGCATAAGCATCCCGAAAAATGGTGAGGATAGTCTTCGAGCGTTTCCTGTCATTAAACGATTTCAAGGTCTCTTCCAGATCCTTAATTCTAACTAAGAGTGCATTTATTTCGTTCGCAAGTGCGCTGCCTTCGTCCTGAAACGCTCGGAATGCTCTTTCTGCTCCCATACTGTCAACGACTTGTCTAAACACGAGAGCGCCTCGACGGGTACTGAGAATATCAGCAATACGACTATACTGAGACTCTAGTTGGTGCAGCTCCGCTTGCGTTTGTTTATACTGATTAATGGATTTAGTTAAATCATTCTGCAAGCGTGTGGAAAGATCACGAAGAATTCTGGCATCTTCCGCATAGTTAAGAATTTCACCGAACGATTCCTGGTGTTCCGCCCCACAAGTAGGGCATACCAGCGTTTCATGGGGTTCATGTCTCAGAAACGCCGTATCTGCTTCATAAGTATTGAGAGCTTTGTGAGCGAGATTTATCTGTAGTCTTAAACCCTCGATAATTTCCGCCTGCCGCACTGTAGTATCCCGAAGTGCTTCCTGCCTTTGGTTTAGATGTGTCACTTCGCTAGTCAGCTGTTCAATCTCTATATCGAAATTCTCTGGTTCGACCTTGGGACCAGTTAGAGGTAACGCTCGATCAAATCTTTCCTTTGCTTTTTCCAAGAACCGGTGCTCTTTACGTTGGTCCTCCAATTGTTTGGCTTCTTGGTCCCGGTGTGCCTTCACCTCATAGTAGGCCGGTGGTTTGATGCCGGTAAAATAGTCGAGGATTGCCCCGATGGGTTTATTATACTGGCGGATTCCAAGAAACGTCTCCCAGCCAGCTTGCCAGCTTCCATCCTGGTCTATGTAGAAAGGAATAAAAAAACAGTTTGGATCACCTGGCACAGTTTCAAGCCCTTTGTCGTTAATCACCAAATTAAACCCAATTGTCTGTGCAAAGTCCTCGCTCCATTGAGAGTGAGTCCCGGATGCAGCTATAAGCGTGTCTTGATCATCAAACAATGCTCTATAACCACCTTGGTGCAAAACACGATAACGCTTTTGAGAAACCGAAAATTCAACAAGCGAAACTGTACTGTCGTCCCACTGTCGGAGATGGCCTTTAGGAGAAGCACCTAGCGTGCGAAAAAGCGTTTTAAGGAGGCTCGACTTCCCCGTGTGGTTCGCTCCCACTATGAGATTTGTCTTCGGATGAAATTCTACCAACCTGGCTCTTCTGTCTCGATGTGACATTAGCCAGATATTTACGAATAGAAAGCTTTTCATAAGATTTTGTCCTGAGGCTACGAATGAGTCTGACTAAGTCTGGTCCACGCATTTTTTAATTGCTCTCAGTGCAAAAATAGCTAGGATCTCAGGTCTTCGAATTCTTGGATGAATCAAGCTAAGCGCAGCATGTGCTTGGTTAAAAAACTCGGATAGCGTTCCATTCTGCGTATTGTGCTTTAACCACTCATCACACGTCGCAACAAGCGCTTGTTCCTGTCGCGTGTGGGCTCCCATCACTTGACGACTGAAATATGCACTAGCTGCCATTCTTATCGCTGTCAGTTCCATGGCTGTAATACCCTCGTTTGCAAGGGTCTGAAGCCAGCGATCCATGTATTCGAGCAGATCCGGGATCTCTTCAAGGTCTCCTAAGGCAGATATTAAGTCCTGACGTAGAAAGCCGTGTCTTTCTTTCATTTCGTCAAATGTATTGCATCTATCCGTTCGTCTTCCAAGTGGGCCTATTATTGCCATGAGACTGTCAACCAATGTCTGGGCTTGCCCTCTGTGCCGTGGACTCCTTTTGTTAAGGAAAGTTGTAACCTCACCAACCACGGTATTAGATAAACTGTCAGGATGTAAGGGCACGCGTTCAATCTTTAGCCGATCCAAGTCTGGTGCGGGCATTCCGGTTTTGTGTATCAGTTCAAGCCCCTTTTTCATCAAATCACGGAAGGGATGATCAAGCGAAGCCAGCGTACATGGCACTGAAGTGGCTGCATTTCCTCCACCCACGAGTGGAAAGTTGCAGCCAGCATTGGAAATGAAATGCCCCCGGCTCTTGATGTTTGTGAATGCAATAGTGGCTGCGTATAACTTTCCAAGAGGACTGGATTTGGATTTAGTTAGTTGCTTCTGGCTAACAGTTTTCGACGGATTCCGTTTAAGTGAAGGAAGACCTGTTAAGTCGTTCCACTCCCACTCACCTCTATCCTTCTTTTTCACTTGGTAAACGGTGACGGTTGATGGAGACAGGCTAGAATCAAACTCGGCGATATCTTGGATGGCCTCGAAAAGAAATAAAAAGTCGTCCTGTCCACTACTTTCTACCTGAAAAATCCGCATTAGTGCCCAATAGCGCTGAAAATCTACGCCTTTTTGGTTGTGGCCACCTCCAGTCTCTTGGAGGTTGGCACTATTAGCGACCTCGAGAATTTCATTGATAGTAATTCCGTTATTGGCCATCAGCCGCGTGCCCTTGTTCTTTGTATCGACGTACCCGCGCTCCTCATCTTCTCGCGTTTGCTAAACGTGCAGCACCGCTTAAGGGACGGCTTGCTCAACTCTCAAGCCGAAGACGAGATAGTCTTTTGCCTTACCGGCGATGGCGTCCTTCCGTTTCTGCCAGTCTGGCATGGCACGGCCCAGTGCCTTCCAAAATTTTTGGCCATGATGGCCTTCGACCAAGTGAACGAGTTCGTGCATGATGATGTAGTCCACCAATCTGACAGGCAACTGCAGGACTTTCCAATTGAAATACACCACGCTGCTTTCACCGCACGAGCCCCAGCGAAAGCCCAAGTCCCGCACTTCAACCTTTTCGGGCCTACGGGTGGTGTATCGCGCGAGACGCTCCGTCCGTCGCCGAAGCCACTCCGTACCGGTTTCCAGATACCAGCGCCGGAAGTGAGCTTCAGCCGGACGGGCATCGCGGCGCAGAATGAATCGTGTGCCGTCGAACTGAAGCGGAACTTCTTGCTGGCGCACAACCTTTAGGCCAAAACGTCGCCCCAGATAACAGAATGCCTCACCAGAAACATATTCTGGAGCGTGCATTTTTGGCGCCGCCTCTTCCTTGAGCGCCAACTTCCTATATATCCAGAGTAGCTTCTTATTGATCCAGCAGGTCAGTTCTTCGACTGATGTCGCACACGGAACGTGAGCCACCAATTCTCCGCCGCGATCCACCGTCAGGCCCAGCGTCTTGCGGCGGTCGCTACGGCGCACCTCAAAAACAAGGCCGTTGAGTTGGAGAGTTTCGGTCATGAGCGAGTCAGATATTCGTAGTTTTCCTTCGCCAGCGCGACCAGGCGTTGAGCTAGATCGCGTTCGCCACCAGGACGGCACACCCCGGCCTTGTTCAGGTCTCGCACCAGAACCTTTGTCAGCAGTTCCCGCATATCGTCGTTCTTCCAAAAGCCCACCTTGCGCACTTCCTGCCGAATGCGCTCCACCAGGTCCAACGTGGTTTTGATGACCTGCTCGCGCTGCGCGGCCGACAATTCCCGCCCCTTACTACACTCCTCAAGAACCACACGCACGAAGGGCACTTGCACCTTAGCATCGAGGTCAGGGAAATCATTCCGGTCGCCCTGACGTATCTCATCAATGAACTTCTTCAATTCCCGCTCCAGCGCGTTCCAATCGTCTTTAAACCGCTGAAGAATTTCCTCCAGCCGCTCACTCATCTTGCGGGCGTAGGCGGGATTCTGATTCGAGAAGCCGATGATGTGGTAACGAGCGGCGTGCTGCATCTGCGCGGCGCGCGCGCGACTGCTGCCCTGGGCCTGCAACACCTTTTCGAACTCCGCATCCGTGATGGCGGTGGGCGGAATCTTCGGGTCAACGCCGCGCGCCGAGACGTGCGCGTTGATGAGCGACTTCACCTTTTCCGCCACGCCGAAGAGATTCAGCGCCGGGTCACGATACAGATTGGCTGCGACCTTGTTGATGAAACCAAGCAGTTTCGCATCGCGAAACACATCGCCAGGCACCTCGGGGCGATGCTCCAGCAGACCGAGCATTTCGTAGAACGATCGCAGCTTATTGATGAAGTCGGCGCGAATCTTCAGGTCTTCGAGCACCTGCACGCAAATATCCACCTCGACCTGAAGATCAGTGATACCGCGATCCGTGAAGACGGCAACAGCTCGCGTCCGGCGGTCGAGCAGTCTGGGTAACTCGACGCTGATGTCGATCAGCGCACCCTTTATATCCTCGCCGTCGTAATCCGAGAGCGCCTTCTCCAGATGGCGGGCTACGCCGATGTAGTCCACGATGTAGCCGCATTTTTTCTGGCCCGACGTGCGATTCACGCGCGCAATGGCCTGCAACAAGTCGTGCGCCACGATTTTCCTGTCGAGGTAGAGCACCTGCTCCACGGGCGCGTCGAAACCGGTCAGCAGCATATTCATCACGACCAGAATTGAGAGCGGGTCGGTTTTATCGGTTTTGGCAGCGGCGAACTTGCGCTTGAAGCGCTTGATGTATTCCTCCTGCTTGTCTTTGTCCGCCCAATCCCACCACGACTCCGGATCGTTGTGATTACCGGAGAACACGGCGGCAATTTCCAGAGCCCGGAGCTTCGGCAGTTGTGCATGGGTGCGCACGAGGAAACGGGTGTTTGTGTCCAGCTTTTCCACGTCATCATCCGACAACGCCAGCGTTGCGGTGGGCACGGCTTCAAGCTGCGCAATCAGTGCCTTGCGCGCCTGTTCTAGTTTATCGATGTAGGTCATACACGCCTGACGACTCGTCGCGACTACCTGCGCCTTAAATCCTTCCGGGAGTACCACGCTGGCAAAATGCCGGATCATGTCGCGCGCTTTTTGCTCGATGAGCATAGGCGCTTCCATCACGTCGCCCTCGGTCGCATATTTGGCCTTGATGATGGCAAGTTCCTCGGGCGTGTAGTCTCGGAACATGTCCTCGAACACCGCGTCGAGGCTGGGCGCGTCCTTCACGACGCCGTCTGCCGTCCTGCCTTCGTAAAGGATCGGCACGGTCGCGCCGTCGAGTTCGGCGTCTTGCAGGATGTATTTATCGATGAAGTCGCCGAAGATTTCGCGCGTCTCCGTCTTCTCCTTGCTGAGAATGGGCGTACCGGTGAAGCCGATGATGGCGGCGTTGGGCAGGGCCTTGCGAAGATTCCGGTGCAGCGTGCGCGTGTGAGAGCGATGTGCCTCGTCCACCAGCACAAGGATGTCCGGCGAGTCGTTGAGCTGCGGAAACTCCTCGAAGCGGATGTTCTCCGTGAAGGTGACTTCCTTCTCGACCACTTCCTCGTGCCGGCCTGGCTTCTTCTCCTTGCGCATGATGGTCATCGCCACCTTGTCGCCAGCCTTGGTGCCTGGTTGCGGGAGAACCTCCAGCCCCTTACCCTCCGACTTCGCGCCAACGGGCTGATACTTTTGCAACATCGCCATGACGATGTCCGGTGTGCGCTCGCTCAAGATTCGCTGGGTCAAGGCCGTGGGTGACTCGCGCGATTTCAAATCCTCATCCGTCGGCCGCACGGATTCGCCACTCAACTGCGCCGTCGTGCCAAGCTGGTCTTGCAAGTCAGTGCGGTCGGTCACGACCACAACCTTGAAACGATTCAGGCGCGGCATCATCCGCATTTTGCGGACGAGAAACACCATGCTCAGGCTCTTGCCCGAGCCCTGCGTGTGCCAGACGATGCCACCGCGTTCGTCGCGTTCGACGCCCTGCCCACGGGTGCGACCTTCCGACAGTTTCGTAACCGCTTTGTGGATGGCGCGGAACTGCTGGTAACGCGCCACCACCTTGCGCGTTTTGCCGTCTACCTGCTGGAACACCGTGAAGTTACGGATGAGGTCGAGCAGATGAGCTGGTCGTAACATGCCGGCGGCGAGAATCTGCTGGCTGCGCAAGGTCGCTCCCTGGCTGCGCATGGCCTCGGGACGTTGGTCCGGTTTGCGAAAAAACAACGGGATTCCAACCCGGTCGCCTTTCTCCGGGCCGACAGCAGCGAGTTCTTGCGCCGCCTCTGATTCTTCCGTCGATCGCGGCAGGACTCCGAGTTCCTGCGCCACGGTGCTCAACGGCACGGGGCTGGTGTCCGCCCATTCGAGATACGCCTCCGGCGGTGCGCCGATGGTGGCCGCACGCGACTCGAAGAAGTTGCTAGCGATGAGCAACTGGTTGGTGTGAAAGAGCCGCTCCACGCCCTCGTTGTCCGTGTAGAGCGTGGGCCAGAGTTCCCTGCGCTGGTTGGAGTAGCGCAGCAATTGATTGATGGCCTCTTGCAACGGGTTCTCGATGCCGGGGCTTTTGAATTCAGCCACCGACAGCGGGATGCCGTTCACGAAGAGCACCGCGTCCGGGATGACGTGGCCGCGCCCGCTGGTGAGTTCCACCTTGAACTGATTGATGACGAGAAAATCATTGTTGGGCGGGTTCTCGAAATCAATGAACCGCACCGGCTGGTTACGCCCAAAATTCCAATCCTGCAGGCCGTCAATCTCCGTGCCCTTGAGCAGGAGCTTGGTGGCCGACTCGTTGATTTCCATCAGGCGATGGCCGTCGGCCTTTTCGAGCTTTTCGATGATCCCCCGGATGCGGTCGTCATCCAGCCATGGCTGGCCGTCGCGCAAGTTGAGCTTGCGCAGCGCAGTGGTGAGCCGGCCTTTCAGCATGACCTCGCGGAAGTTGGCGCGCTCGGTCAGTTCGGGCACGTCGGTGTCGCCCTCGATCCACTGCCAGCCCATCGCCTTGAGTTGCTCGCAGAACGGGCGCTCGACCAGATCGTATTCCCATTGGATTTTGCTCATAGTGCGGACATCCTTGGCGGGTGCGGCGCTACAAGCAGAGAGGCGAACCTTTCTCGAATAAGTTTCTTTCGAGCCTCGATGAACTCCTCGAACTTCTCTAGCTTCCACAAGGCCGGGTCTTTCGGGATCAGGTGCATCTCCAGATAGGCATCTGACTTGTCGGCAAACCATTCTTCCGGAGGCGCATTGTGCTTGCCACCCGCACCGTTCTCGGCGGCGGTGAGCAGCATGCAGTTGGCAAGCTGGTTTCGGTCAGCCTCCCGATACTTCATAATGTTCATCTTGCCGGTGTTAGGATTCGCCACTTTCATCTTCCGCAGCAGGCTCTGGGGAAAGATATGGTCCACTTGCGGTAGGTTGTTGTCGAAAGCGGGCGTGTAATTGAACTCGCGATACCAGAGGTTGAACAACAGGTGAATGGTGTCCGACCCGTAGCCCATCTCCCAAAATCGGCCTTCCGTCAGTTCCAGGCTGCGCCCCTTGGACCGGATGACGCCAAACACCTCGTTCAAGTCGAACGTCTTGATCTCCTCCAACCGCTTCACCAAGTCGTCAATCATCTGGTCCGGCGTGCCGCCAAATGTTCCTGCCAGCGAACATCGCAGGAGATAGCTGTCCACATCCCGCGCGTTCCTCCAAGTGTCCGGGAAGTGATACCGCACATGCACCAGGGGGATCAGCACCAAGTAGGACGGCAGCGCTTTGTCACAGCGGATAAACGTCTTCCCGCGCACAAAATCCAGCACGTCCTTGATGGCTTTGGAAATCCCGTCCCACTCGGCCTCAATCTTCTCCCGCACACCGAATTTGCGAAACTTCTCGACCTCGTAACGCGCACCCTGGCCCAGCAACGTCAGACACGTCTTGAGCACGAAATCCCGCGTGAACGCAAACCCATGCTTGTTCAGGTCCGAAAGCAGGCTTTCCATCTGGTCGTCGGCGTTGTCCCACGCGGACGTGAGCAGGGAGAATAATAGGTCGGACTTGCTGAGCTTTGTTCCGCCCGAATTGGCGCGAATGAACACCTCCACGACATCGTCTTCGGTGTAGAGTCCCTCGTTCTCAATGCTATCCAGCTCCTGATAGCCGACACCGTCGTCGCTATGGAATGCTTTGAACACCAGCGCAACGTGCTTGCTCACCTTCTGCTTTTCCGCGTCTGTCAATGCCAGCCCAGCCTTGCTCATAATGTCCTGCGCTAAGGTCAGCATATCTTGCTTGCTGAACACGATGTCCTTGAACTTGAGCCACGGGAACGCGGCCTTGTCCTTTTCCAGAAAGGCAAACTTGAATTTCACATCATCGGGTGCGGCCACCTCACCGCTCAGGATGTCCAGATACAGTTCGCGCCCCTCATAGCTACCCATGAGGCCGATGAACAGGCTTTGCAGCCGCTGTTGACCGTCGAGGACCAGGCACTTCTTCTTGTCATCCTCCGGCACATGGAAGTCGCTGAGGCGGTGAAGATGCTCCGGCTTGAAGTTGTCGATGAACTTGCGCCGGCGGATTTTGCTCCGCGTCTTCCAGACCAGCAGCGTGCTGATCGGATACTCCCGTAGGATGGAGTCGAAGAGCCGGCAAGTCTGCTCCTCGCTCCAAACAAACGGTCGCTGGATGTTGGGCAACCAAAATCCGCCGTCCTCCTCAGGGTTATTGAGGAAGGTGACGATTTTCCGAAGCGAATGTTTGGGTGTTTTCATGGTGTTATTCGAATAGTTTCCGGCACGCGGACACGGCCGGTGAGCAGGTCAGTCATCAGGCCGGATTTCAGATTGTGGAGTTTGCCAACCTCCTGCACGTCACCCGCTATTGCGGAGTCGAACGCCTCGATGCGCGCCACGATCGCGGCCTGTTCATCAGGTTCTGGAACGCCGATCGAGCTGCGATACAATTCCTTCGAGTCTAGTTTCTTCGTTCCATGAGTCGCCTCGGTGGTTTTGCGCAGGAACGCGGATGCATTCGCTGCAAACCAGTGTGCCAGAAACCTTGTCCCCAACCTCTCCTTGCCACGCACGGCTTTAATGTCTTGGTTGAAGGCGAAGGGTCGCGTGCTGAGACAGACTGGAAAGGTGTGGGCCAAAATCATCCCGCGCACCACGATGAATGCGGTTTCTGGCGGCATCAGTTTTGAACCCGCGACTGCAGCCTCCATTGCGACGTGCTCAATCGTGTCGGAAATTTCGAACACCTTCATGTCTTTCGGCGTGAGGATTGGAACATCACCATTCCACCACGCAGATTGGGAACGACTTGGCGTGCCGCCACTGAACCAATCGGCGGCATCTCCCAGAATCTTGCAGGTCCACTCTTTCGGGATCCGGCCGAGGGGGGATTCTTGGAATTGTTCGGGGTGGGCAATGGGGTCGCGGAGTTGGCCGTTCTTGTCGAGGCCACGGGTGAGGAGGTCGTGGAGCAGGCCGGCGCGCACCTGCCGCAGCTTCGCAATTACCGCCTTCGTCTTCACGATCGCCTCGTCCACCGTGTCCAGCACCGCCGCGATGCGGGGATTCGCCTCATCGTGCCATAGAATTTGGAGCCGCTCTACGTCTTCGCGGCTCACAGCAGCAAAGGTCGAACCTTGCGCGACTCGGTTCAGCGCAGGCGCGGCATACTTAACCGCGTGCCAAGCGAAGCGTTGCTCAACAGGTTCAAAACGTAGCGCAGAAAGACCGCGCCCGATGACGATCCTCTCCACTGCCTGATTAAGTTCTCCCACCGGAGCGCGCACACTCAAGAGCAAATCACAAGCCTCCGCGATGCGAGTTGGGGTAGAACAACGAAGCCTTGGCGAGGGATTCCGTTTCCCAAATTCGGCGTTACCTTGGATGAACGGCAGGCCATCGCCATTCTCTGAACAAGCCGATGACGGCGGTGATTGTCCCATGAGGACTTTCGCCTTTTCCCCAACTGACGCTGTGATTCTTTCGCTCATTGATAACTGAGCTTATTCATGAGCTCATTCACTTGGTCTTCGACGGTGGCGCGATCGGTTCGCAGGTTTCTCAGCGTCACCCGATACTTATCCCACAGCCCTTCAATGAAGCGCACCAGTTCCTGCCGCTTCTCGGCCACAGCGGCGTCGAGCCCGGTCTGCACGTCTTGCGCGAAGAGTTCGAGGACGAGGGCGCGTTTCTGGTCGCCATTCATCGCGCCGCAGCGAGACTTCAGTTCGTTCACAAATTTTTCGGTCAGCGTGCGGTAACGCGCGCGGGCTTCGGCGAGTTGAGTCTTGATTGCTTCGTAAGGCGCGAGTTCGACTTGGATGCTGTCGATGCGCTGCTGGTCCGGTTCACAGGATTTCGCAATGGCTGCGATCCCAGCGTTGGTTTGCTCGACTTCCTTGAGCGCAGTTGCCTCGGCGGCCTTGTGTGCGGCCAAAGCTGACTCCAGTTCCACTGTGGGCTCGCCCTTCTTGGCTGCGCGTGCAATGGACTTCGGGCCGCTGCCTTCCAGTGCCAAGATAGCTCGTTGTTCCGCCTTGAGGGCTTTGTTCAGCGTCTTCAGTTTGTCCTTCAGCGGTTTCATTCCCGCGAGGGCTTCCTTGATGTTGGCTGTTGCCTCTTTGATCTGGTCTTCGAGGTCTTTCGCATAGTTCCATTTGGCCAGTTCCTCCTCGTCGAGGTCGTCAGGCACGTTGCCCTGCTCGAAGGCTCCCTTCTCGCCCTTGAGCCGCGTGACGTCGGCCTTGGCTGCGGCGATGCGCTCGAGATAATCCGTCATGGTGCGCCGCACCAGCTTGTGTGTGAACGGGTCGAAGGCCGGGCCGGCGTTGTCGTCGTCCTCCACCGCGTCGGCGATGGCATCCACCCAGCCGTCGATGACGCCGGGAAATCCGTTTTCGAGCAAAGTCTTGAAGTCGGGCAGCGTGTCCGTCCACCAGGTGGCAATGACGCCCGCGAGCTTGAAGCGATCCAAGGGCGGTGAGCCACCGCTGGCCTTCATTTGCAACAGGGCGGTGACGAAGGTGTCTAGGAACTCGGCGCGGACGCGATTGAGCTGGCGGCTCTTGGGCAGGTCGGCCAGACGGGGTGAGTGTTCCGCCCACCAAGCGGCGAGGTCCTGGCGGACGACCACCAGACACGCCTGCACGCCGGGGTCATTCTCAAGGAGCGGTCGAATGGCGGCGCGGTCTGGGAGCCCGGGGGCGAAGTCATAATACTTGGCGTCGCCTTTTCGCTCGGCGAAAGCGTGTTCAGGCTTGAAGTCGAGCGCGTCAAAGAGCGGGCGCTTGTCCGTCACTTCGGCCACGGGCACCCCACCGAGCAGATGGGCGCGCACGTCGTGCGGTTCGGGGGGCGGCGAGTTATCCACGTACCGGCGGATGTTGAGATTAAAGTCATTGGCCTCGCTGGCGATTTCGGCGAGCGGAACGACGCGTGCGTAGCCGGAAATGTCCTGGTAGCGGTCAAAGGTGGAGACGATTTTCTCGACGTGCTCGGGGCGGAGATAGTTTTGTGCGCGGCCGGCATGGAACTCCGCGTCGGCATTGATGAAGAGCACCTTACCCTGGCGGTCTGTGGGCTTGTTTGCGTTCGGCGCTTGGCCGGTGAGGTTTGGGCGCATGATGAGAATGCACGCCGGGATGCCTGCACCGTAGAACAGGTTTTGCGGCAAGCCGATGATGGCTTCGATGAGATCCTGTTCCAGAAACTTCTTGCGAATTTGCTTTTCCGCGCCGCCGCGAAAGAGCACGCCATTCGGCATAACCGTAGCGACCATGCCGCCCGATTTGCAGACAGCAAGCATGTGCTGGGCGAACATGAGATCGCCCTTCTTTCCAGACGTAGGACACCAGCCCCAGCGGAAGCGCTCGGGGAACTCCATATTGCTGCGGGTGTAGTTCTGGCTGAAGGGCGGATTGGCGATGACGCGGTCGAAGCGCTCCAGCTCGCCGGCCTCCTTGTGCTGTGGGTGGAGCAACGTGTCCTGGAGCTGGATGTCCGCACCGGGCACGCCGTGGAGGAGCATGTTCAATCGACAGATGGACCATGCGGAGGCGTCCTTGACTTGTCCGCAGAGGCGGAGGTTGGTGGGGTCACCGCCGGATTCCTCGATGAACTCGCGGCTGATGATGAGCATGCCGCCAGAACCACAGGTCGGGTCATACACGCTCATGCCGGGCGTGGGCTTGAGGATGCGGACCATGAGGCGGATGACATCGCGGGGCGTGTAGAAGTCGCCGCCTTTCTTGCCCGCCGACTCGGCAAACATGTTAATGAGAAATTCGTAGGCCGCACCGAGCAGGTCGGAGAATTGGAAATCCTCGTTCCGCAGCCGGTGCTTGGTGAAGTGCCGGACAAGGTCCTTGCAGCAATCGTCGGAGACAAGGCGCTTAGTGCCCTGCGTCTTGAGAAACTGAATGTGGTCGAGGACATGTTCGAGAGATTCATTGGCCTCGCTCAGCGCGCCCAACGCTGTGTCGAGGACGTTGCCATAGACGACCGTGGCATCGTTGAGTTTGTCTTGGAGATATCTCCACCGGGCGCGTTCCGGGACGAAGAAACCGTCGTAATAGTCAGGATTTTCTCCGTATAGGGCTTGGGCTTCCGCGACGACCATGCCATGCAGCACCTTTTCGCCGACGAGCTTTTCGTTCTCGGCGTCGAAAACATCGGAACAGCGTTTTAGGAAAAGCATCCCGAAGATGTAGTCCTTGTAGGTGGCAGCATCGAGACCCTCCTGGCGAAGGCGATCGGCAGCCGCATAGAGATGGCGTTCAAGCTTGGCGAGTGAAAGTTTCGGCATTATTCAGTACGGCCAACGATGAAAGACTTTGGTTAAGAACTTACCCCTTTCCCTGACAAAAATCACGCCCCATTAGAAACGGAAACGGCACATAGTGATACGTGGAAGTCCCACGGCTACATACTCACCAAGTAGTTTCCCACTCTCAAATCGCACCTATCCTTGTCTCCCTCTACCGAGCCGGACTTAGCCGGTCTTTTCAGACTCCAACAGTTTGCAGAACAGATTGAGGAGCTTCGTCTCCTCAACTGTTGCCGGGATGGCATGACCAATCCTCGGATCCGCCACGGCCACAGCCAGGCACTGGGCTCTGGAAATCGCCACGTTGATGCGGTTCCGATCGAGTATGAAGGCTAGACCTCTGGAGCCATATTCACCGTAACTTGAACAGAGAGACAGGATGCAGACTGGTGCCTCTTGCCCCTGGAACTTGTCCACGCTGCCAACCCGCGCTCCTTGAGGCAGCGCAGCTTGAAGCGCGCGGACCTGGGCATTGTAGGGGGCAATAAAGAGAAAGTCTTGCAAGGCAAGTTGCCTGGTGCTGCCATCTTTGGTCGTATATGGACGCTCCAGTAGTTCCGTGAAGATGGCCTTGACGCGCTCAACCTCCTCGTCACTCTGCTGGATATTACCATCATGCTCCACGGGGCTAAAAACGATGCCGTGTTCACGAGTGATAAGACGGTTCTTGCCCGAGGCTAGCTCGATCCGTTGGTTGGTGCAGTCGGGATGGGAATACAGACGCCCCTCGTACATGCTTTCGGAGATGAAGTGGCAGACGGAGGGATGCATGCGGCGTGATTCGCCGAGGAACAGACCGTAGTCCGGCGGCACAATAGCATGGAAGACAGGCTGATCTGGCAGGCTGGCAGTTCTATCTTTCAAGGCATATTGCAGCACGGAGAGTCCCGCATTTCCCGGATGCGAGCCCTGAATGGGCTGCTCCAGCTGCATCTGATCACCGAGGAGGATCAGATTCCGAGCCGATCGCGCCATGGCGACGGCATTGGCCAGCGAAACTTGGCCCGCTTCGTCGATAAACAGATAATCGAGCACACCTTCCCATTCTGGGCGGCTGAAGAGCCACGCCGTCCCGCCCACGACGCCCTCTCGATAAGCTCCCCTTGCGTCGCCTGAGTTTGCGATGTACCGGAGGCCGGAATTATCCTGCAATAATTGTTCACTGCGGTCACCCCCGACTTTGATTCCCACCAACCGTACTCCTGACCGCTGCGCGGCTTTGCCACACTCTTGCATTAGATTGATCACGGCTTTATGGCTGTTGGACGTAATCCCGACCGTCTTCCCTGCAGTGAGCAGCGTGGTGATGACCCGAGCAGCAGCAAAGGTTTTCCCGGTGCCGGGAGGGCCTTGAATGACGAGACAGCCGCCGGACATTGACGTCGAAACTCGAATGGCAGCATCGATTGTCGATTCCTCCTCCATCTGCATGCGAGTGGCAGGCGGGCGGTACTGCAGTAACGCGGATACTGGTGGGTGGAGCGTTTCTGACAAGTGGCTGACGGCTACCGCTGCGAGGGCATCCGGAATGGGGACTGGATTCACAAATTCATCTGCGAGAAGAGCACCTCGCTGGGGAAACAACCCCTCGCACTTGTCGTCGAGACTCTTCTTGCTGATTTTTAACTGAAGCCGGCCTCCTGATGCATCGATCCCAAGAATCGTGAAGGTGGCGTTCAGATTGTGAGCAAAGCGGACGGTGTCCCCCTCCGTGAGTTTGCATTCTTGAGTGGGTTCATACTGATAAGTTTGTAGAAGGGAGCGCTTTCCTGGAACGGCGGCTCCGACCGCAGTAATGCCCTCAATGCACCCCGGATCATCTCGTCGCTCTTCCTGAGTGGCAGCGGCCCGTTCGTACATCCGCCACCACACGGGCTTCTGCTCGCGCCGATGGAACTCGACCAGATCACCGAGTACCTGGGAGGTGGTGTCCGCCTTTGCGCGGAGTTGTGTTGCTGTGTTCTGCCGGGCAATGACCTCAGGGGGAAGTTCCCGCGGTTCTTCAGACCGGGATGGTGAAGCCATCCGCATGGAGTCAATCCTGTTCTCCCGAGCAACTTGTCGCAGCCAACGACACAGTTGGGTCGTGGACTGACAGTCGTCCTCATTGTATCGCCGGATTGCTCGAAGGATGGGACTCTTATTCCAATCTTCTGGCTCTTTGGTCTCAATCCAACGGTTGTATTGGACGATGGAGTCGACGGCCGTCGTGACCTCTGTGCCTCGCCTTGGCCGGTACAGCCGCTCAACCACCTTGATGGAGTAGCTGTCCTCCCCGATACGAATGCTCTGCCGGATGATTTGGTAGAGATCCACAAACACATTGTTCCGCAATAAATCATCCACTTCCTCCTGCCGTGTGTCATGACGAGTGCTGAGCCGTCTCACCGCGCTCACTTCATAATTGGCGTAGTGGTAGATATGCAGGGCTGGATGGTTCTTCCAACGGGCATACACCCAATCCACGAAGCTTTCCAAGGCGTGTTTTTCCTGATCCCGATCGTGCGCCCACCAATCCTTGAACTCCAACGTCTCCTTGTTCCATACGCAGGCGCCGAAGAGATATTCCAACCCGCCCGGAGCCAGCGGGTACCCCTCCATATCGAAAAACACATCGGCTGGATCTTCAGGTGGCAGGACGGCAAGGCCGATCGGTTCACCATTTGGGCCGGCATGCGACAAGACTTCGTATCGCGGCGGGGCGTCCGGATTCTTGAGTCGATCTTTCTTCGTGCGGCACTGCAAGTTCGCCTGGGCAACGAGGATTGCGAATGTCTCGTGGTTCAATCGATGAACGGTCCTTCCGCCAGCTGTGGCCAGTTGGGTCATCGTGGCGATGCCGCCCTTCTTCAGCTTTTTGATCTGTCCCACCGTGATACCAGCCACCCTGACGAGATGATTCGTTTCTTCGAACACCTTCTCGGCATGAGAGGTCCATTGGCGATGCTCCGCGCGAGGCAACGGCTCAGGACGGTCCGCGAGTTGGCCAGTAAAGGCATCCTGCATCGTAAGGAAGGATTGCCTGATACGATGGTAGTAGTGGAGGAAGTCTTCGAGGCGATACTCTACCCGTTCCTGTGTACCCAGAATCACGCCGAATCGATCAGACACATGACTTTTGAGCATATCAGCCAGCATGTCCGCGTAGCAGCAGAGCTGTATAGCATAGTACGGCTTCGGCGATCGGGCGAGTTTGGTGTCCCAAACCTGATACCGCCCTTGCTCGTCGAGCATGAGAAAGTCGGCAACGCCGGCAAACTGCCCAGCGTACAACGTAGCTTGGTAAATAACAGGAGACTTCGCCAGGAGTGCAGCCCGAGTCTGTGCGCGCGCGGCTGCATTGTACCCGGCTGGTATTTCCACCAATCCAGGCTGGGAGGCTCTCAACTCCTTCAGGACTTGCCGCTCATGCTCTTGGCCAGTCTGCGCGATAAGTCTCTCCTCCTCCCTGTCTTCATCAGGCGTGACAGCTTGGGGATTCTCGAGATGGTACCGGTCCATCCAGGAGGCGAATGGGGAGCCAAGATAACGGACGAGGTCGGTTGGCGAGTAAAGCAATTGACCGGAAAGCTTTTTCATTCTGGCTTTTACCGCGAATGGATCGGTTCCATCTCAGTCTGTCTTACGGGGGAAATGACGTTTAGACGCGCAATGATGCATTGATCATTGATCGTGAGTTTGATTGCGGGATTCCATCGAGCTAATCCCAAGAGGCGGCGGAAGTTTACCCGTGTCTCTCGGGAAAATCATCGAGGACACCGGTGTTTCTAGCTGACCACACCCGTGCATCTCGGTCCACAATATTCACATTGCACACCTGACCCAATACGATTGATTCAGGTAAACGTCTCCGAAGGCGAACCCTCGTCTCATTCAAACCGGGGCAATACAGAGGTTCAGCCTGCAGCCCCTTCAGATCTCAGGTCTGTGACACAGCAGAGGCAACAATACATTAAGAATCAAGAAGCGAACAGTGGAGTACCCTAAGAAAACCGGTCGCGCTCCGGCGAACGAGTCTTCGACACGTCCCGCGATCGCTCACTCAAGTAACGGACCAGGTCTGCGGCCAATTGCCGATCCTCCCCACGATCTGACCAGGCTAACGTCCTCATCACCTGCTCATAATTCCTCATGACTTCCTGAACTCGTCCATGTCGGCGAGTGGTGCGCTTCAGCCGCTCCAGCGTCTTCCCTTTCCTGCTCGGTTCATGCAGATGCCGAACAGTCCATCGTTCGTGCGTGGTGCGATGAATCCGGCTCGTGGTCGTCGCCTCAATGCCATGCTCTCGTAAGGCCTCCGCAAACCCCTCGCGCCATCGTTGCAGATCGACCTTTCTCGGATTCAAGCGAACTCCGTCAAGACCCGCCGCTTTTACCGTGAGATGCACATGTGGATGCGGAGAGGGATGTGGATCCGGATCGGTCTCGAATGTGTGGAGGACCATCGCGTACTGAAACCCTGCGAACTCCCGCGACGCAAAATCACGCGCCGCGCGTTGGACCGACAACGGATCGGTCCTGGTCGGCATGGAGAGGACGAGATGAAAGGCACCGCGCATCGTGGAGTCCGCCGCGATCGGCATGCCGCCATCGCGCCATTCGGCTTTCAGATCGGCTACCTATTCAAACTACCCTTCAGGATTAAGCCAGAAGAGCTTCCTGGGAAAAGGCGAAGTCCAGAAACACGATCATTGAGCCTTTGAGGATTGGTACGCGCGCCCTCTACCGATCCCATTACCCTCGGTGCCCTTTGAGATAGACCGCTGGTGGCATAATGCTAACACCGTTGATGGTCTGCCCATACAGGCGACCAAACGCCTTGAAGTCTCCGCTCAGCAAATGGGTCGCACGCACACTGATCGCCGCCCACAGAATCGGACGGTCATTCTCTGGGAGTGTTGCGAAAATCGACAGCTCTCCCTGTGGCGGCAAGACCGACACCACTTCGACGGAACTGCACAACCGTTCTAACTCCGCCTGTTGCTGCCCTGATGAGAGATTCCGCCGCGCCTCCTCCAGGGCATAGGCAGAGGTCACCAGCTGCGTGCGCGGCAGGGTGAACAACGTGCGAAGCGGAGTTTCGACCCGGTAGGCCGCAGAGAAGAGCACGTTGGCATCAAGAAAGACTCGGTGCACGGATTAGGAACGAACCGGCTTGTAGTGAGGGATCTTTCGGACGTCGAGGCCCATCTTCCGCACGACCTCTTTGGCTCGCGCATAGTCCTTTGGGCCGACGGCATTGGAGAGGAGAAACTCCGCTTGCCGTTCCGGGGTGTACATCTCGAGGGGAAAGGCAGCCGCCGGTCGAATCAGGACGCCTTCGGCTCGTTCCTCAGCAATCACGAGCGAGCCCTCCGTGATGCCGAAACGGCGCCGCAGCGAGGCTGGAATCACCACAGCCCCTCGTTTGCCGACCTTGCTCGTTTCTGCGGGCATGACGCCTCCACCCATTGAGAGATAATCAGACTGTCTGAATGTCGGGCAGTGTGAAGTGTAGCCCTGTCACGGAGGAAACGCAAGCGCCCGTAGCTCCGTCGGTCTGAACCGGCTTCGGGGTCGTTGTTGTGTGTCTTTCGATTGATCGGCCCCGTGCCGCTCCGTCGAGCGGCACGACCAGTCCCTCTCATCGCTCACGGTCCTTCCCTCGATCCCTCTCTGTCTCCCGAGTCCGGCCTCGCCCCCCTAGATAGCCCACAAGGTCTGCGGCCAGTTGGCGATCCTCCCCACGATCTGACCGGGCTAACGTCCGCATCACCTGCTCATAATTCCGCATGACTTCTTGGACTCGCCCATGTCGGCGCGTGGTGCGCTTCAGCCGCTCCAACGTCTCTCCTTTCCTACTCACCTCATGAAGGTGCCGCACCGTCCACCGTTCATGTGTCGTGCGATGAATGCGGCTCGTGGTCGTGGCCTCGATGCCATGCTCGCGTAAGGCCTCCGCAAACCCCTCCCGCCACCGTTGCAGATCAGCCTTCCTGGGATTCAAGCGGACCCCGTCGAGGCCTGCGGCTTTCACTGTGAGATGCACATGCGGATGGGGGGATGGTTTCGGGTCCGGATCGGTCTCGAAGGTGTGGAGCACCATCGCATATTGAAACCCGGAGAATTCCCGTGTGGCAAAGTCACGTGCTGCCCGTTGGACTGAGAGCGGATCAGTCCTGGTCGGCATGGAGAGGACGAGATGAAAGGCATCGCGCATGGTCGAGTCTACGGCGATCGGCATCCCGCCGTCGCGCCATTCGGCTTTCAAATCGGCCACGGCATCCTTCCCGAGAATCACCTGGCCGTCTTGATCCTCGATCTCGAGCTGGCCATCACGCGAAATGTACGTGAGGTTGTTTGAGATGCCCTTCATCCCCTTCGGCGCCCTGACGAGTTTCACCATGACTTGGGGCGCGCGGCGGACCATGGCCTGGAGCTTTTGCCGGACATAGGTGGCCCGAGCCTGCGGGGTGCTCAGCCGTCCGCCAGTACTCACGTGCCTGCCGGAACTCAGACGAGCATGCTTGCTGGACCGCGGCCGTGGGAGGGTCTCCGTTGAGACATTGAAGAGCCGACTCCCCCACTCATCCAGTTTCTCGTCGATCTGGCTGATTGCAGGACTCATTGGAGCTGCCATCGCTCCACGGTCCCGCGTAAGACATCGGAGACCTTCTTCGTATGGGCCTGGATCACGCGAGAGAGTTCGGTGATGACCTCGACTCGAAAGGCGGCTCGGTTCTGAGGCGCGGTATTCAACACTTTCGCAATCTGGTTCAAGTTCCTGCCCAAGGCAAGCAGTTGCTGATTCGACCGGGCCAAGGTCTCCAATTCCGGCTGGCCGACCTGCGGCTGCCCGGTCAGCTTCGTGCGCACCATCGCCACCAGCCATTTCGTCGGCACGTAGCCTTCCTGACCCGCCATCTTCTTCAGAGCGGCGAGCTCTGAGGTCGTCAGGTTCAGTTCGATACGAGCGGTCGCTCGTTCTCGCTTTGGCGTGACGCGACTCCGAGGAACAGGGACCTGGATCGTTTTCCGGTCCATGGTCTGCCGAAGGGCGTTCCGCAGGGCGTGACTCGGCGTGACACCTTGTTGCTCACACCAGACCTGCCAGGGTGCTTTCAGCTCCCCCAGATCCACTGTGACTGTGGTCGTCCGCTTCGCCCGCTGCCCCATCAACTCACCCGTGCCAGCCCCAAATCAAGACACCCAACTCCCCTCACCGACCGGTGTCTGCTTCAGCTCATTGGAGGGTCAGAAAACCTGGGCACAAGAATACGATAAACCCATAATGTAAGACAACTACGGGCAATAGCCATATCCTGCAACCTCTTAAAATCCGTCTTACACCATGCCTACGACGATGCGAATATAAGACCACCGGTCAACCGTTCGCACTGGGTAAAGGACGCCAGAAGTGGGCCCTGGATCGGCCGGTCGGTGGCGCCTTCGGCAAGCCGAACAGGCTGGCATGAGGAGTCGGGTGGTCCAGTTTCCAACCATTCGGGGGGCCCGATTTGAGGGGGGATCTCTTCCTGTTATCCTGTGACAGGGAACACCCTATGCGTTGTTGCGGGCATAACCATGCACATGACCGAGACAAACGTTCTTCGAGGCCTTTTGGCACTCGGCTTGATGACTGGGCTCGTGGCCTGTGGCAGTTTCGTCAACTGCTTCAATAGTGGGTTTGCTCCCGTCGCCTGTGGCGGCGGGTATGGCGCCAGCGACGTGTCTTCCCTATCGCAGCCCATGGCCACCTCAGCGGAAGGTCGCTGGACGGGCGTGACTCCCACAGGCCGCACCGTCGCTGGGCTCGTCCTCGACGATGGGTCGTATTGGCTGTTCTATACGGCAAGAAGCAATCCCCAGGTCCTAGCTGGACTGATTCAGGGCACTGGCACGTCACACTCCGGCTCCTTCGGGTCCTCGAATACGAGGGATTTCAATCTGGAAGGTGCCGGTATTCGCTCAGCGACAATGAATGGCAGCTATGTGCCGAACAAGAGCTTCCTCGGGACGATCGCCTACGTCAACGGTGACACAGAGAGCTTCACGAGTACGTCCGATGCCGACGCTGAGTCGGCCCCGAATCTGACTCTGGTGACCGGGACCTATGCGGGGCTCCGTTCCGACCATCACACGGTCACGGTGACCGTAGATGCAGCCGGAACGCTTTCCGGTCATTCATCGGAGGGATGCACCTTTGGTGGGACCCTGTCTCCTCGTGCAAGAGCGAATGTGTTTAATGTCACACTCACATTTGAAGGTGGCGCCTGTCGCCAGGGAACCGAGACGCTCACGGGAGTGGCCTTCTACGATACCGCGACACACCGGCTCTACAGTGCCGCCCTCAACAATCCCAGAACCACCAGCTATCTCTTTCTCGGCACAAAGCAGTAAGCCTCACCGGTTCGATGTTCTGTCTTGAGCTATTCATTTTGATGGAGGCATGACCTGGTCAGATCATGCCACTTGAACGGATCTACGAGATCACGGGAACAGGATCTTTCGAACTGCTGTAGAGCCAAAGAATCCCTGATCCTTTAGATTGGCAAACCAGCTCTCGGCAAACTCCTTTAACTCCTGTTTGAGCGAGGGCACGACGTGCGTACGTCTGCCCGTCTCGTCATACCGATAGACCTCCTGAACGATCCCCAGGTAGTCGTTCCGGAACGACACCGGTTCGGCTGCCACGCCATCTGGCAAATTGTGAAACAGAAACACGATGTCGGGATCGCGCATGAGGTCGCCGTTCTGTTCGCCGTAATGACATAAGGACACCAGCCGGTCTCCGTCTCCACTGGATCCAATCTCCTCGACTGAGAGTGGCATGTAGCCGGACACAGTGATGCGCACCGCACGTGCGTCGTTGAGCAAGTGATTCAAATCCGTCGCAAAGGCTTGATACAGTTTCATCATCCGGTTCCTTTCTTGACGTGAAGGAAGCCCCCGACCCGAGGGCCGGAGGCTTCCTGTGACGGTCAGCGGTCCGACCGCTCCGCGATCCAGCGGGTCGCCTGTTGGGCGACGACGATCAGCGCATCAAGGTCTGCGACTCCGAAGGAGTCGGAATTCTTCCAGACTCCATCCTGGCCCTTGTACGAACGAGCCACGGTGACGTTGTAGAACGGACCGTTCATGCCCTCGTTCTTCCAGATGCTTGCCTTGATGCGGCTGCATCGAAGCGTGGTGACCGGCTTGGGTTTTTTGTCTTGAGGTGCCATAGTGTTGTCTCCTTTAAGTTAGAGTTGATGTGTTGGCCTCTCACCAGGCGTGGAGGCCACACAGCGACGACAAAGGAGACAGAGCGGCCGCCGACACCTGGCGGGCCGGTGGGCGCGATGCGGAGGAGTGACCGCGCGAAGAAGCCGCCTCAGAGGCGGCGCGCGGGTATGATCGACGCAGCCCGCCGGTGGAAAGCCAGGGCGACGGCCGGATGCGCACAGGCACCAGACCTGAAACCACAAGCTGGTCCCCGCTCATCAGCAGCACAGCATGGCAGCGCAGATTCCCCGGATGAGGCGAGAAGGTCCTGCTCAGAGAGACCGAGACTAAGCCCGTTCACGACGGTGGAAGAGGATCAACGAGTCGGCTTCGAGACGCTCTTGAACCTGACGCGCTTGTCGGCGAGCAGGCGACCGACTATGCGTCAGATGGTCGCTGAACGTAGTGGAAGACCGAACGGCCTGCGAGGCCGAGGGGAACCGTCATGTGATGGGAGGCGAGAAATCGTTGAGATGCGCGACTGACTGAGCCGGATGAACGAGTCGTCAGCGAGGTCGAGAACAAGCCATCTTCCTGGAAATGCCTCACCGGCCGTTGATACGGCGTCTGATCGTGTTCACACTCACCGTCAGTCAAACAGGTCGGCGTGCGTGCCTGTCCGTTCGAGGATGAGGAACGTGGCCTCAATTCTGTAGATCAGAAGCCAGTCTGGTTGGATGTGGCATTCTCGATGGTGGTTCCATTCACCGGTGAGTGTATGGTCCTTGTTCTTGGGAGGCAGTGGTGTCTGGGCCTGAAGCAGGTCTACGATGGCTTCGAGTTTGTCAATATCGTAGCCCCGTTTTTTGGCAAGCTTGAGGTCTTTGAGAAAACGGCTGGTGGTTTTGAGGAGAAGCACGCTTAGATGCCCGTACGGCTTCTGAGTGCACGAAAGTTTTTGAACGAGGGGAGTTTCTCGGGATGCTTTGCTTCTTCAAAAGCCTCCAGCGTGTGCGCGTTTGGGATCATGAGAGGAAAAGGGATACCCTGGTGGAGTTCCACCTGGGCATAAAACAGACGGATGGCTTCGGCTTCGGTCAAACCGAGTCGGTCGAAGACTTTCACAGCCTTCCTTTTCAGACCAGTGTCGATACGAGTATTGATGCGCTCTGACATAGCCATCTGTCCTGTTTTTTTCATGTTCCCATTGTACGCCATTTGTCGTGCGAATGAAAGATGATTCTCAATGCGACTTATGTGTAAGAGGGTT
>CXWL01118329.1_pt1 | contig 23316 bp, 27 predicted proteins | sample 590931 | NCBI WGS metagenome assembly CXWL01 (sample SAMEA3498368, study PRJEB10139) | groundwater metagenome | biome: water well; material: biofilm material | place: Germany | collected 2015-04-27
CAAGGGTTGAACACGAACTTGCAGGCATGCGCGTCGAAATTGCGGGAATGCGCGCGGAAATGAAGTACGACCGGCGCATGATCCACCTGGTTCTGGCGTTCCAGGTAGCGCTGCTTGTTAAATTGTTCTTCCCGTAATTGCAGAACGGTCTTCAGCGCAGCACCAGCTCCAGCGCCGGCTTTTCGCCGTAATCCTCATAGCGCTCGTTGATGCCGGCGATGCAGAAGGTCAGTTCTTCGAGCAGGTCGGGCGCCTTTTCGCGCATGGCGGCGGCGTCCTTGATGACGATNNGCGGCCTTGCATTGGGCGTGAAAGCTGTCCGGCCCATCGATTGCGGCTCCATTGATTTCAGCGCTTGCCATGTGTGTTCTCCTTGTTTGGTTCAGTGACGAAGCCCAGTTTTGCCAGGCCGCGCGCCTGGGCGGCGGCCATCAGTTGTGCCACGGCTTCGTAGCGGGTATTGCGGTCGGCGCGCAGGTGCAGCTCCGGCTGCGGATCGCGGCGCGCCGCTTCGGCCAGGCGCGCATCGAGGGCGGCGGCATCGACCGCGGCGCCGTTCCACGACACCGTGCCGGCGGCGTCGATCGCCAGGTCCACCGTGTCGGCCTGGCGCGGCGCCGCCGCCGACCGGGCGCGCGGCAGGTCGAGCCGGAGCGCGTGCGTGAACACCGGCGCGGTGATGATGAAGATCACCAGCAGCACCAGCATCACGTCGACCATCGGCGTGACGTTTATGTCGCTCATCATCGACTGCTGGCGCTGCGGGTTGAAGGAGCCGAAGGCCATCGCTTACCTGCTGAAGTAGGCATGCAGGTCGAACGCGAAACCATCGAGTTCGGCCAGCGTCGTGCGGTTGAGGCGATTGAAGCCGTTATACGCGAGCACCGCCGGAATCGCCACTACCAGGCCGAAGCCGGTCATCACCAGCGCTTCGCCGACCGGTCCGGCCACCTTGTCGATTTCCACCGCGCCGGCGGCCGACACCCGCGCCAGGGCATGGTAGATGCCCCACACGGTGCCGAGCAGGCCGACGAAAGGCGCGGTGGCGCCGATCGACGCCAGCATTGTCAGGCCGCGTTCGATGCGGTGGGTGCTGCGGGTGATTTCCTGGCGCAGCACGCGCGTCAGCTGCTCGCCCTTGCCGACCGCGCCGCCGAGCGTCGTGCTGTCGGCGGCGTGCGCGGCGCCTTGCAGCGGCAGCGGCAGGTAGACCTGTTCAGGGTCGGCCACGCGCAGCAGCGCGATGCCGTCGGCCAGCGTCGGCGCCGACCAGAATGCGGCCAGCGCAGGCGCCGCGGCGCGCGTGCGCCAGGCGCCGACCGACTTGGCCATGATGAATATCCAGCTCAGGATCGACATCGCCAGCAGCATCCAGGCCACCGCGTGGCTGAGCGCGTCGCCCTGCTCCCAGTAATGCGCGAGGCTGAACGGGGCGGCGGCCGGCATGGGAGGCGCCGACTAGCGGCCCAGCGCCAGCACGTCCTGCATGTCGTACAGGCCGGTCGTCTTGTCGGCCAGGAAGCGCGCGGCGCGCAGGGCGCCGTGGGCGTAGGTGACGCGGCTGCCCGACTTGTGGCTGATTTCGATGCGCTCGCCGTCGCCGGCGAACAGCACCGTGTGGTCGCCGACGATGTCGCCGCCGCGGATGGTGGCGAAGCCGATGGTGGACGGATCGCGCTCGCCGGTGACGCCTTCGCGGCCGTACACGGCGCACTGCTTGAGGTCGCGCCCGAGCGCATCGGCGATCACTTCGCCCATTTTCAGCGCGGTGCCGGACGGCGCATCGACCTTGTGGCGATGGTGCGCTTCGATGATTTCGATGTCGTAGCCTTCGGACAGGCTCTTGGCGGCCATCTCGAGCAGCTTGAGGGTGACGTTGACGCCGACGCTCATGTTCGGCGCGAANNCCGGTGGTGCCGATGACCATCGCGATGCCGTGGTCGGCGCAGTACGCGAGGTGCTTGAGCGTGCCTTCCGGCCGGGTGAAGTCGATCAGGCAGCGTGCGCCGGCAAGGCCGCGCGCCAGGTCGGATTCGATCGCCACCCCGGCCGGCTGGCCGAGGAAGGCGGCGGCGTCCTGGCCGAGCGCCGGCGAACCGGCGACGTCGAGCGCGCCGGCCAGTTCGGTGTCGGGGGCCTTGGCGATCGCCTCGACCAGCATCCGGCCCATGCGCCCGCTGGCGCCGGCAACCGCAATCTTCAGTGGCGTCATGCTTGAACCTCGATTATTTCTTGATATTGATGCTGGCCGAGCCGGCTTCTTCCTTCTTCGGCGCCTCTTTGGCCGCGGCCTTGGCCGGGCCGGCGATACGGGCGATGTACTCCTTCTCGGTCGGCAGGTTGCCGCCGTCGAATCGCTCCACCTTGTCGTCCTTGAAGTAGACGGTCACGCGCGCCTTGGTCAGTTCGCCGTTGCCGCGCGCCAGGTAGAACGGATAGTCCCAGCGGTTGGCGTGGAAGGCGTCGGTCAACAGCGGCGTGCCGAGGATGAACTTGACCTGGTCGCGGGTCTGGCCCACTTTCAGCTGCGACAGCATTTCCTGCGAGACAAAGTTGCCCTGCTGGATATCCGGACGGTAAGGCGAGAACACCCAGAAGAATTTTTGCAGCTGGGTCACGCTGGAGGTCTGCGCGCCGGCGTTGGCGACGGCGGCGGAGCGGCCGGCGTCGGCGGCGACCGCTTCAGGCGAGGTCGCCACGGGCGCGGCAGGCTGGGTCTGATTGCGCCACGAGGCGCAGCCGGACAGCGTCAGCACGGCGCAGGCGGCGGCCGCCAAGAGCGGGGCGCGGAGGTGGAAACGGTGCAAAACAACATTCTTGACGCGCATAAGGGACCTCAAAACGTTTGAGCGCTAGCTCCAAAACGCTATATCATAAAGCACTATGCCAATATACGAGCAACAAACATGAGTAACAATCCCAGCGACCTCAAGGCCAGCGGCCTGAAAGCGACCCTCCCGCGCCTGAAAATCCTCGAGATTTTCCAGAACAGCGAAGTGCGGCACCTGACGGCGGAAGACGTCTACAAGATCCTGCTAACCGAGAACCTCGACGTCGGCCTGGCCACGGTGTACCGCGTGCTGACCCAGTTCGAGCAGGCCGGCTTGCTAAACCGCAACCATTTCGAAACGGGCAAGGCGATCTTCGAACTGAACGCCGGCTCGCACCACGACCACCTGGTGTGCCTCGATTGCGGCCGGGTGGAAGAATTCTTCGACGAAGAGATCGAGTCGCGCCAGAACAAGATCGCCGCCGAGCGCGGCTTCAACATCGCCGAGCACGCGCTGGCGATCTACGGCAACTGCGTCAAGCCGGCGTGCCCGCACCGGCATTAGGCCGACCCATGCTTAAACGCTGGGGTCAGGTCTGACATTCGAACATTTCAAAAGGCCGAAATGTCCGAATATCAGACCTGACCCCGTGGCCGGCCCTCAGATGGACTTCAGGTATTCGGCCAGGTCGGCGATTTCGGCCGGGGTAAGGCCCAGCGACTTGCGGGTGTTATAGGTGGTGACCACGTCCGTGGTGGTGGCCGCGCTGCCGTTGTGGAAATACGGAGCGTGCTGCCACAGCCCTTTCAGCGGCGCCGTGCGATACAGTTTGGTGGCGCTGCGCGACGCATAGCTCGGCGCGCCGCCCGGTTCCGGCTCGCTCACCACGTCCGCTGCCGGATGCAGCCGGATATTCGCATCAGTGAACTGGGCGCCGCTATGGCAGCTGATGCATTGCCCCTTATTGGAAAACACCAGCTTGCCGCGCGCTGCGGCGGCGCCATCGAAGCTGCCGGCCGGCGCGGCGGGCGCCGCCAGCGACAACTGGTAGGCCTGTAGCGCCGGCAGTTTGGCGCTGACCAGGTCGACCGTGCCGTGGGTCACGCTGACGCCGGTGCGGCTGTCGGAAAACGATCCCTGCCCGCCCATCTGGGTCACCGCCACATACCTGTTCCAGTACGAGATCTCATCGCCGTCGCCGGTCGAGGTGATCTTGTGGATACCCTGCAGCCCATACGCCGGCGGGATCACCTGCGGGCCGTTCTTGCCATCGAGGTTGAAGCGCGGATCGTACTTGCCCTTGCCCCAGGAGTTGTAGATTTGCTTGACGGCGGCGTCGACCGCCGGCGACAGCGCGATGATGGCGCCGGGGTTGAGGTCGCGGTTGGCCCAGCCGTCGAGGCGCTTGCCGATCCCCGGCGCGAACGAATTATCGACCGTCGAATGGCACAAGGCGCAGGTGACACCGACATGCGTCAGGGTGTCCTTGCCATTGACGACCTCCACTTTCCCGACCACGCCGACCACCGCATTCATTTTCAGCAGGGCGACCGTGGTGGCCGGACTTTTCAGGTCGATGCTGCCGTCCTGGATGCCCTTGACCACCGCCGCCGGCAGCGCCTCGGAATCGACTTTCAGGCCCACCGACAGCGCCGTCACCGGGTCGACCGCCGCCGGGATCACTTCATGCAGGCGCAGGCCGTCGGTCCATTGCGCTTCGTCGCCGAAAGTCTCGAAGCGGAATACCTGCTTGCCCTGCTCGATCAGGGCCGGGTCGGGCGGCACATCGGCCGGCGCGGTGTCATTGCTGCCGCAGCCGCTCGCCAGCACGGCCAGCAGTGCCGCGCCGCCGGCCTTCAGGATATCGAGATTGTTCATTGTGCGCCCCTCCCTTTTGATGCAACAGTCGCCGCCCTGGCGATGCGCGCGAAGGCGGAATGGTTGTGGATCGACTCGAAATTCTCCGCTTCCACGGTGTAGTCCAGCACGCGCGGCTCGCGCTCGAGCGCCAGCGCCACGTCGCGCACCAGGTCCTCGACGAACTTGGGGTTGTCGTAGGCGCGCTCGGTCACGTATTTTTCATCGGCGCGCTTGAGCAGGCCGAACACTTCGCACGAAGCGCTGCGTTCGGCGATGTCGACCAGCGCCTCGACCGCCATCGCGCCGGCCAGTTCGGCATCNNGAGCACGGGCACAGGCTGGTGGCGGCCACCATCACCCGCATGCGCAGCGAGCGGCGCCCGTCCGCGGCGCGTTCGGCGCGCCAGCACACTTCGTGATCGAGCAGGCTGGACACCGCCGACACCGGCGCGCTCTTGCGCACGAACCAGGGAAAGCGCATCTCGATCACGCCGCTGGCGGCGCCGAGCCGCTCCAGCATTGCGTCGAGCAGGGCCATGAAGCCGGCCTGGTCGAGCGGGTGCGCCTGCGCTTCGAGCAGTTCGATGAAGCGCGACATGTGGGTGCCCTTCACCTGCGCCGCCAGTCCGACCGTCATGGTGAAGCTGGCCACGGTGGCCTGCTCGCCGGCGCCGGCGCGGATCGTCATCGGATAGCGCACGCCCTTGATGCCGACCGCCTCGATGCGCAACTCGCGCAGGTCTGGCTCGGACTGGATATCGGGGAGGGAAAAATTCGGGTCGCGGGTATTCATGATTTTCCTGGCTGGCTGTTGTGCCGCATTAGATGAAGCTCGCGGGCACGCCGTTCCCGCCGATTGCGAATCGGCGGAAAAAAAAGGAAAAAAAGGGAAAGAAGCGGGCTCTAGCCGTGGCTGAGCGCGTTCGACAGCAGCTTGGCGGTGATGTCGACGATCGGGATCACCCGCTCGTAGGCCATGCGGGTCGGGCCGATCACGCCGAGGGTGCCGACGATCTTGCCGTTCACTTCGTACGGCGCGGTGACCACGCTCATCTCGTCCATCGGCACCAGGTTCGATTCGCCGCCGATGAAGATCTGCACGCCCGTCGCTTTACTTGACACGTCAAGTAATTGCATCAGCCCGGTCTTCTGCTCGAACATGTCGAACATCTGGCGCAGCGACGTCATGTTCGACGACAGGTCGGCCACCGACAGCAGGTTGCGCTCGCCCGAGATGACCATGTCGTCGGAATTGTCGGCCATCGCCTCGCTGCCCGCCTCGACCGCCGCCTGCATCAGCCGGCTCATGTCGTCGCGCAGCTGGCGCAATTCGCCGGTGACGCGCGCGCGCACCTGGTCGAACGAGAGTCCGCCGTAATTCTGGTTGATGTAGTTGGCCGACTGGACCAGCTGGCTCGGGGTGTAGTCGACGTCGGTCAGCAGCAGGCGGTTCTGGACGTCGCCGCGCGGGTCGACGATCACCAGCAGGATGCGCTTTTCGGACAGGCGCAGGAATTCGATCTGCTGGAACACCGACTCGCGGCGCGGGCTGAGGACGACGCCGGCGAACTGCGACAGCGACGACAGCATCTGCGCCGCGTTGGCGATGATCTTTTGCGGCTGCTGCGACTGCAGGCGCAGGCGCGCGTCGACCGCGTGCTCGTCGATGTGCTGCACCGTCAGCAGGGTGTCGACGAAGATGCGGTAGCCGCGCGGGGTCGGGATGCGGCCGGCCGAGGTGTGCGGGCTGGCGACGTAGCCCATTTCCTCGAGGTCGGCCATGATGTTGCGGATGGTCGCCGGCGACAGGTCGAGCCCGGAGATCTTCGACAGCGCGCGCGAGCCGACCGGCTGGCCGTCGGCGATGTAACGCTCGACGAGGGCCTTCAGCAGGGTTTGTGCGCGGGTATCGAGTTGCATGGTGGCAGTGGTGGTCATGCGCGGGCCAGAGTGGCGCCGCACCCCTTATTATGCACGTTCGCGCGCGCGCTGTGCAGTTCCGTGTGGCAATCGCCGCCGCCTCACGCGTGCGCGCGGGCCAGCCAGTCGAGCAGTTCGCCGAAGTCGGCGCAGATCGCGTCGGGCACCACGCCATGCTCGAGGTGGACGCTGCTGCCGGTGCGATTGAGCCACACCGCGCGCAGGCCGGCCTGCTGGGCGCCGCGCACGTCGAGCAGGACGTCGTCGCCGACGTACACCGCGTCCCGCGGCGCCACGCCGAGTTCGGCGCAGGCGGCCAGGAAGATGGCGGCGTCCGGCTTGGCGCGGCCCAGTTCGTGCGCGGCGACCGACACCTTGAAGTGGTGCGACAGGCCGATCGCGCGCAGGTCGGCGTTGCCGTTCGAGATCGAGCCGACCAGCACCAACTCGCCGAGCCGCGCGAGGCCCGGCAGCACGTCGTCGTACGGCGCCACGGCGTTGCGGGCGGCGAAGAAATGCTGCATCGCCAGCTCGACCTTGGCAGCGTCTTCGCCGGCCCGGTCGAACGCGGCGTGCAGGCCGGCGCGGCGCAGCTTGCCGAGGTCGAGGCGCAAGGCCGGCTCGGCCTCCAGCAGGGCGAGGCGGGCCTGGCGCAGGCTGTCGATCGAATGGGCCGCCGCCACTTTCGGCGCATGCTGCTGCAGCCAGCCATACAGGCTCAGCTCGGCCTGGGCGATGACCGGCGCGATCGGCCACAAGGTGTCATCGAGGTCGAACAGGACGGCTTTGGGCCAGGCGGGGCGGACGGGATCGGTCATGGCTCCAGCATAGCGAGGCGGCGGCCGGAAATCAAATCGGCCGCCCCGGCGGGACGCCAGTTACACCCCGATACACGCGGAATGGCGCTTGTGCCTGGCAAATGCACTAAAATGACGACCAATTTGTCTGTTCCGCGGCACCGGCGCCGAGCCAGCCACCTCACCCTGTCGTTTTTGGAGAAACCATGAAAAGTCTGACCCTGCGTTCGAGCGTCGCGCTCGCGTGCGCACTGAGCCTTGCCGCATGCGGCGGCGGCAACGGCAACCTGCTGCTCGGCGGCACTGTGTATAACGTGAACAAAGACGGCCTGGTGCTGCAGAACAAAGGTGGCGCACCGTTGACCGTTCCGGCCGGGGCCACCAGCTTCGCCTTCCCGGCGCTGCTGAAAAACGACGAGGACTTCGACGTCACGATCCAGAGTTCGCCGCCGAACGCCGTCTGCACGGTAATCTCCGGCAAGGGCCGCACCGGCGCGTTCAACGTCACCAGCGTCATCGTCAACTGCGTGATCAACACCTATGGCCTGGGCGGCAGCGTCAGCGGCCTGGGCGCCAGCCCGGTTGTGCTGGTAAACGGCGCCGACCGCGTGACGGTGGCGCCCGGCGCCACCAGTTTCAGCCTGGCCAAGGTCGCCGACGGCGCGCCGTACGGCGTCACCGTCCTGACCCAGCCGACCGACCGTGTCTGCAGCGTGCAGAACGGCGGCGGCACGATGGGCGCGGCCGCCGTCAGCAACGTCCAGGTCACCTGCGTCTGAGCGCCGGCCACCCCACTTTTCTGGAGAATTCAATGACACAAAATTTCATCCGCCCGGCCATCGCGCTGGCACTCGCGCTGGCCCTGGCCGGCTGCGGCGGCGGCAAGGCGAGCTTCCCGATCAACGGTACCGTGGCGGGCCTGAAGTACAGCGGCCTGGTGCTCACCACCAACGGCATGGACCTGGCGGTGGCGCCGCCGGCGACCACGTTTACGTTCCCGAACACGCTGTCGTACGGCGACGGGTTCGCGGTGACGGTGAAGAGCCCGCCGCTGCACCAGGCCTGCACCATCTTCAGCGGCGGCAACGACAGCGCCGGCCACACCGCGGTGATCAACGTCGATGTGCGCTGCAGCGTGAATACGCTGGCACTCGGCGGCACCATCACCGGCCTGACCTCGACCGGGCTGATACTGACCAACGGCAGTACCGGCGGCACCGTCGCGCCGCCCGCGGCGGCGACCACCTTTGCCCTGCCCAACGTGGAGTTCGACGTGTCGTACGGCGTGACCGTGCTGACCCAGCCGGCGAGCGAGGTCTGCAGCGTGACCGCGAACGGCACCGGCATCATGACCGATACGCCGGTGACCAACGTCGCCGTGACCTGCGTGCCGAAGTAAGCGAGATATTTGCCCTCCGAATATCTGGTATGCGAAAGATAAATTGGCGTTATATGCTGTAGCGCAGCATAATGCATCTGTCTCCTCCAACTCCCTTAAAAGAATTGGATTTCAAGCCCGCTCAACAGCGGGCTTTTTTTTCGACCGCGTTTTCCCGCTGTGCTAACGATGGCAGTGCTGCGTCCCCTCAAGCGGGCGGCGCCGCGCTTGCGCATACTGATCATTGACAATTTGACAGCATGCTTAGCGGGAGCAGACCATGAAGCGGACTTTTCTGATGCTGGCGCTGGCCGGCGCCCTCGCCGGCTGCGGTGGCGAGGCCGCGCATGTCGGCGCCGCCATGCTGGTGCCGGACCCGCAAGCGCCGGCCGCGCCATCCGCGCAGCACGATCCGGCCGATGCTGGCATGATGGACGCCACACCACAGGCGGGGAGGCGACGTGCCGACTGAACAACTAGGCGATTACGAAATCGATTATTCGGCGGTCAGGATGACCGACGTCGAGGGCTGGGCCGCGTACGTGACGATCTACGGGCCATCGCCCAACCCGATGCACCGCAACAGCATCTTTCCGGCGCAGCGGGTGGCGGTGGAACGGGTATTCGACAGCGAGGCCGACGCCGAGGCGGAAGCGCGCAAGGCGGCGCTCGCGCTGATCGAGGAAAAGACGGTCAGGCCGCCGGCTTGAGCAGGTTGGCCAGCGCCACGTACTGCGCCAGGCCGATCGCCTCGGGCCGCACGGTCGGGTCGATGCCGGCCTCGACGATCTGCGCCTCGGTGAACATTCCGGCCAGGCAGTTGCGGATCACCTTGCGGCGCTGCGAGAACGCCTTCAGCACCACCGCTTCCAGGGTCGGGCCGTCGCAGGCGAGGCGCTCGGCGACCGGCACCATCCGCACGATGGCCGACTCGACCTGCGGCGGCGGATCGAACGCGGTCGGCGGCACGATGAACATCAGTTTCATGTCGTAGCGCCACTGCAGCATCACCGACAGCCGGCCGTAGACCTTGCTGCCGGGATCGGCCACCATCCGCTCGACCACTTCCTTTTGCAGCATGAAGTGCTGGTCTTCGATCAGGTGGGCGAACTCGGCCAGGTGAAACAGCAGCGGGCTGGAGATGTTGTACGGCAGGTTGCCGACCACCCGCAGCTTCTGCCCCGGCGGCACCGGGATCTGGCCGAAATCGAACTTCAGCGCATCGCCCGAATGGATCGTCAGTTTGTCGCGCGGGAACGATTTCTCCAGGCGCGCGACCAGGTCGCGGTCCAGTTCGACGACGTGCATGTGGTCGAGCCGCTTGATCAGCAGCGCCGTCATGGCGGCCAGCCCGGGGCCGATCTCGACCATCGCCTGGCCCTTCTCGGGGCCGATGGCGTCGATGATGTCGGAGAGGACGAATCTGTCGGTCAAGAAATTCTGGCCGAAGCGTTTGCGGGCGACGTGTTTCATGGTTGTGCTTTATGTGAGGTGTCGGGAGCGGCCTGCGCCGCGACCATCTGCAGCGCGCAGCGGATCGCCTGCTCCATGCTGGCGCAATCGGCCAGGCCGAGGCCCTGCGCGGCGAGGTCGAGCGCGGTGCCGTGGTCGACCGAGGTGCGGATCAAGGGCAGCCCGAGGGTGATGTTGACGCCGCGCCCGAAGGTGGCGTGCTTGAGCACCGGCAGGCCCTGGTCGTGGTACATCGCCAGCACGCAGTCGGCGTCGCGCAGGTATTTCGGCTGGAACAGCGTGTCGGCCGGGTACGGCCCGCGCGCGTCGATGCCGCGCGCGCGCGCCGCCTCGAGCGCCGGGGTGATGGTGTCGATTTCCTCGCGCCCGAGGTAGCCGCCCTCGCCCGCGTGCGGGTTCAGGCCGGCGACCAGGATGCGCGGCGCCTGGATACCGAACTTGCGCCGCAGGTCGGCATCGATGATGTCGAGCACGCGCGCCAGGCCGTCTTGCGTGATGGCGTCCGGCACCGCGCGCAGCGGCAGGTGGGTGGTCGCCAGCGCCACCCGCAGCATCGGCTGGCCTGGCGCAGGCTGGCCGGCGAGCATCATCACCACCAGCGGCGTGGCGGTCTTCTCGGCGAGGTATTCGGTGTGTCCAGAGAATGCCACGCCGGCGTCGTTGATGGTGCTTTTTTGCAGCGGCGCGGTGACCATGGCATCGAACCAGCCGGCCGCGATGCCCTCCACCGCCAGGTCGAGCATGGCCAGCACGGCGCGGCCGTTGGCCGGATCGAGCGTGCCAGGGGTGACGTGGGCGGCCAGCGGCACGTCGATCACGCACAGGCGGTCGGGGCCGAAATGGGGCAGCCCGCCGTTGCGCAGCGCCATGGTCGACAGCGCGGCGATCCTGATCGTCGGGTCGAGCAGGCTGGCGGTCAGCGCGAGGAAGGCGGCGTCGCCCAGCAGCACGCAGTTGACCTCGTGGCGCATCGCCCAGGCGGCGCGCAAGGAGATTTCCGGACCGATGCCGGCCGGCTCGCCGGTGGTGATGGCGAGCACGGGACGGACGGTGCGCGGCGATGCTGGCACGGCGCTCATGGGGTTGCGCCGTTCATGCGCTTACTTCTCTTCGCGGAACTCGACGTAGGCACGGTCGCGCACCTGGCGCGCCCAGTCCTCGGTCGCTTCCTGCATCTTGCGTTCGCGGATCACGTTGCGCGCGGCGGTGCGCTCGCGTTCCTTCGAGGCGTCGTCGCTCTTGCGCTCGATCACTTCGATCAGGTGCAGGCCGAATGGCGTCTCGACCACGCCGCTCACTTCGCCCGGTTTGAGCGCATTCATGGCCGTCTCCATTTCCGGCGTCGAGTCGCCCGGGGCGAGCCAGCCGAGGTCGCCGCCCTTGGCAGCCGAGCCGTCGTTCGAGAACAGGCGCGCCAGTTCCTCGAACTTGGCGGCCTTGTTGTCGAGCCGCTCCTTCAGTTCGAGCAGCTTGCGGCGGGCGTCGGCCGCCGTCATCGTCGGGGTGATCTTGAGCAGGATATGGCGCGCGTGGGTCTGCTGCTGCTGCGCCACGGCCTTGTCCTTCGAATCGGCGGCGTTGCGCTTGCCGACCAGCTTGATCAGGTGGAAACCGGTGTTGCTGCGGATCACAGGGGTGACCTGGCCCGGCGCCAGCTTGCGCAGTTGCTCGGCAAACAGCGGCGGCAGGCGGTTCGGGTCGCGCCAGCCGATGTCGCCGCCCTTGAGCGCGTCGGGGGCGTCCGAATAGGTGGCGGCGATCTTGGCGAAGTCGGCGCCGGTGCGCAACTGGCGCACCACTTCGTCGGCACGCGCCTTGCGGGCGGCGATCTGCTCGGGCGAGGCGTTTTCCGGAATGCGCACCAGGATCTGGGCGATGTTCATCTCGACCTGGTCGGCGGCGGCGGCCTGCTCGGCGGCCAGGTAGGTGTCCACTTCGGCGTCCGAGATCTGGATCTTGTTGTCGACTTCATGCTCGCGCAGGCGCTGCATCATGATCTCGTTGCGGATCTCCTCGCGGAAACTGGCCCACGGCATGCCTTCCTTTTCCATCTGGTTGCGCATGTCCTGCAGGCTCATCTTCTGCTGCTCGGCGATGCGGCCGATCGCGCGGTCGAGTTCCTGGTCGGACGTCTTGACGCCCATTTCCTTGGCCAGCTGCATCTGCGCGCGCTCGACGATCATCGCCTCGACGACCTGGCGCTGCAGGTCGGCCGGGTCGGGCATCGGCGCGTTGCTCGCCTTCATGCGCTGCGTGATGGCGCGCACCCGCGCGGCGATTTCATTCTTGGTGATGACTTCGTCGTTGACCACCACCGCGATCGAATCGATCACGTGGGCCGAGCTCGACGCCGGCGGCAGGAAGCCGGCGCCCGGCTTGGCGACGGCGGGCGCCGGCTTGGCGGCCGGCTGGGCAGCCGGTCCTTGCGCGGCGGCGTGGCCGGCGGCCAGGGTGCACAGCAGGACGGCGGCGAGTTTCAATTGGTGCAGACGGATATTGCGCATATTCTGGGAGGCACTCATATTCAGGTGAATGAAAAAAATCGGACGTCCGGCGCCGTGCGGCTAGCGCCCGGTCTCCGGATTGAGCCGGGCATAGCCGGGAATGCTCTTGTAAAACGACTCCAGCGGGTTGCCCAGTCCCAATTTCGACAGGCCATTCAGTTCGAGCTGGAAAAACACCGGGGTCGACGTGGTCTGGGCCGCGGTCACGAAGCGCTGCGCGCCCATGCGGAACACCCAGCAGTCGGCCTTGTACTCGAGCCCGATCAAGCTCTCGAGCACCTTGCGGTCGCGCAGCGAATAGCTGACCCGGCCGACGCCGTACCAGCGCAGCGACAGCGGCCACTGGCTCGACAGGTCGATGTTCTTGAAGCTGTCGCGCTGGTAGCGGTACTCGGCGTTGACCACTTTCTTGGCGCCGGCCAGCCACTGCAGACCGTAGTTCGAACTGAACACGCTGTGGCCGCTCGCATTGTATTGTATCGCGCTGTCGAAGCTCCAGTCGTCGGCGACGCGGCCGGCGGCGGCCAGCAGCACGTCCGAGCGGCTCTGGTTCAGCTTGGCGTTGGGGTCGAGCTGGACGCGCTGCGGGTTGAAATAGAAGCGCTGGCCCAGCGCCAGGCGCAAGCGCTCGGCGCCATTGCCCTCGATGTAGCGCGAGACCAGCGCGGCGGTCAGCTGGTTGGCGTCGGCGATGCGGTCCGAGCCGATGAAGCGGTTCTCGGTGAAGATCTGGGCAAAATTGAAGCCGGCCTCGGCGCTGTCGAAATTCGGGAACTGGCTCTGGTCCTTGTACGGCGTGCGCACGTAGAACAGGCGCGGCTCGAGCGTCTGGGTGACCGCCTTGCCGAACAGCTTGCCGTCGCGCTCGAACACCATGCCGCTGTCGAGCGAGAAAGTGGGCAGCACGCGCGTCAGCGAGGTGCCGGCCGCGCCCGGGTTGGCGCTGGTGGCGTCGATATCGTACTTGCTGGCGTTGAGCATCACCTTCGGCGTGATGAAATAGCCGGGCCGCACGAACGGATAGGAAACCTGCGGCACCAGCACGGCGCGGTTGCCGCGCACCAGGGTCGGGTGCGCGAAGCGGGTCAGCTCGGCGTCGACCGCCCAGTCGAAGCCGGCGACATCGTAGCGGCCGGCGTGAAAATTGATCTGCGGCAGGCGGTCGTACGGGCGCGGCACCGTCAGCGCCGGATTGGCGGCGGCGGCCGGATCCTGCAGCACCTGGTAGTTCTGCACGCGCGCGGCCAGGCTCCAGTACTGGCTCTGGTAATCGCTGCGCAATTCGCGCAGCAGCTGGCGCTCGGCGCTGCTGGAGATCGACTTCGAAAAGTCGCTCGGGTATTCGTCGTCGGATGCCGCGCGCACGTTCCAGCCGTACGACAGGCCGGGCGCCACGGCCTGCCCGTGCACCGAGTTGACCAGCCAGCGATCGGTATTGGTGACGCGGTCGTGCACCAGCAGTTCGGCGTGCGTCTCGCCGTTGTACGGGCCGGCCGCGGTCTCGCCGATGTAGCGCGCGGTGGCGCCCATCTGCAGGCCGCGCCGGAAGATCATGCGCGGAAACAAGGTCAGGTCGCGGTTCGGCGCGATGTTGAAGTAGTACGGCACCATCGCCTCGCCCGAGCCCTTCGAGCCGAAGCCGATCGACGGCGGCAGCCAGCCCGAGCGGCGCGCGCCGGACAGCGAGAACGACATCGCCGGGGTGCCGATGATCGGCACGCCCTTGAAATACACCACCGTCTTGCCGGCGGTGCCGACGTCGCGGCCGGAATCGAGGCGCAGCGTGTCGGCCTTCAGGTACCAGTCCGGATTCGGCCCCTCGCAGGTGCTGTAGGTGCCGTCGGCCACCACCGCGACGTCTTCGTCGATGAAGTCGATGCGGTTGGCCCTGCCCTGCGCGTTGTTCAGTTCCATCCGGTACTCCGGATGCAGCACCCAGCCCTTGCCGGAATCGAGGTTCAGCTGCAGGGCGTCGCCCTTGTAGCGGTCGCCGAAGCGCCACATGTTGACATGGCCCTGCGCCGTGACCTCGTTCTCGACCGCCTTGAAACAGGCGGTGTCGGCGGTCATGCGGGTCTGCCCCTTGATCAGTTCGACGTCGCGCAGCAGGTTAATTTCACGATCCGGGCTGCCGGTGATTTCCTCGGCGCGCGCCACCACCGGCGCATTCGGGTCGTCCACCTTGCCGCGCTTGGCCGGATTTTGCGCATGCAGCGGCCCCGAGGTGACGGTGACGAGCGCACTCAGGGCGTACACCCAGCGTTGCGAAGGAAGGGGGGCTGAAAACCAGCTCATGAAAAGACGTGGGCAAACACTATTGAATGGCGATTTTTTGGGGCTAATCCCTTATTATATGGGAATCTTCACCTCCCTCCGGATTCTACAGGTCGCTTCATGTCTTTATTGTCATCAACTACTCCCCCGCCGACCTCGCCCGACGCCCGCCTGGCCCAACTCACCAGCTGGCTCGGCACGCTCGGGCTGGTCGAGGCCGACAGCCGTCGCCCCGCCTCGTCCGACGCCAGTTTCCGGCGCTACTTCCGGCTCGACGTGCTGCCCGCCCTGCAAGGCAAGCTCGGCAAGACCCTGATCGCCATGGACGCCCCGCCCGAACGCGAGAACGTGCCGGCCTTCATCCATGTCGCCGGCCTGCTGCTCGAGGCGGGCGTGAACGTGCCGGCGATCGTCGCGCGCGACGTGCCGAACGGCTTCCTGCTGCTGTCCGACCTCGGCACCACCACCTACCTGGCGCGGCTCGACGCCGACAACGCCGCCTTCATGTATTCCGATGCGGTCGATGCGCTGATCAAGTTCCAGCTCACCAGCGCGCCCGGCGTGCTGCCCGACTTCGACCGCGCCTTCGTGTTGCGCGAGATGAAGCTGTTCCCCGAATGGTTCGTCGGCAGGCACCTCGGCGTGACCATGACGGACGCCCAGCAGGCCCAGCTCGACAAGGTGTTCGAAGCGATCACCGCCAACGTCTTGTCGCAGCAGCAGGTGTTCATGCACCGCGATTTCCATTCGCGCAACCTGATGTTCATGGACCAGAACAATCCGGGCGTGCTCGATTTCCAGGACGCGGTGTTCGGACCGGTCACCTACGACCTCGGCTCGCTGCTGCGCGACGCCTACATCCAGTGGGACGAGGAAATCGTGCTCGACTGGGTGATCCGCTACTGGCAGCGCGCCAAGCANNTGCAGCGCCACCTGAAGATCCTCGGCATCTTCTGCCGCCTGAACTACCGCGACGGCAAGCCGATCTACATGGGCGACCTGCCGACCGTGCTCGATTACGTGCGCAAGACCGCCAACCGCTATATCGAACTGAAACCGCTGGCCCGCCTGCTCGACGCGTTCGAGGACAAGGCGCCGCAAGTGGGCTACACCTTCTGATGCTGGGACACCGATGAAAGCCATGATTTTTGCCGCCGGCCGCGGCGAGCGCATGCGTCCGCTGACCGACGCCTGCCCGAAGCCGCTGCTGAAGGTGCGCGGGCGCCCGCTGATCACCTGGCACGTGCTGAACCTGGTCCGCGCCGGCATCACCGAGATCGTCATCAACACCGCGCACCTGGGCCACATGTTCGAAGAAGAACTGGGCGACGGCAGCAAGTACGGCGCCCACATCCAGTACTCGCACGAAAAGGTCGCGCTGGAGACATTCGGCGGCATCGCCAACGCGCTGCACCTGCTCGGCGATGAGCCGTTCCTGGCCGTGTCGGGCGACATCTACTGCCCCTATTTCGACTTCGCCCAGGTCAAGGACGTGTTGCACGACAAGGACATCTGGGGCAAGCCGCATGCGCCCGACAAGCGCGACATCGCCTGGCTGTACCTGACCCCCAACCCGTTCCACAACCCGAACGGCGACTTCGCGCTCGACATGTACACGCTGTCGAACCAGGGCACGCCGAAATGGAACTTCGCCGGCATCGGCGTCTACCGCCCCGAGATGTTCGCCGAGATCACGCCGGGCGAGCACGCGAAGTTCAGCCCCCTGATGCGCAAGTACATCGACCTTGGCGTCGTCGGTGGCGAAGTCTATTCGGGCGAATGGGTCAACGTCGGCACCGTCGCCCAGCTCGATGAGCTGAACGCGCCGCCGTCGAAAAAGGCCGAGGCATGAACCAGTACGCCGCCCGCCGCGCGCGCCTGTGCGCGCAGATGCAGCCGGGCGCGGTGGCGATCCTGCCGACCGCGCCGGAAGCGCCGCGCAACGGCGACAGCGATTACCCGTACCGGCACGACAGCTATTTCTACTACCTGACCGGTTTCAACGAGCCTGACAGCGTGGTGGTGCTGGTGGCCGCCAGCGGCGCCCAGCCGGCGCAGGCGATCCTGTTCTGCCGCCAGAAGAACGTCGAGCGCGAAATCTGGGACGGCTTCCGCCATGGCCCCGATGGCGCGCGCGAAGCGTTCGGTTTCGATGCCGCCTTCCCGATCGAGGACCTCGATGGCGAGATGGCGCGCCTGCTGGCGAATGCGCCGGCGGCTTACTACGCGCTCGGCCACAGCGCCGCGCTCGACCTGCAGATGAAGACCTGGCTGCAGAACGTGCGGCGCCAGGCGCGCAGCGGCGTCACCGCGCCCACCGTCGCGCACGACCTGCTGGCCATGCTCGATGAAATGCGCCTGTTCAAGGACGACGGCGAACAGGCGCTGATGCTGCGCGCCGGCGCCATCTCCGGGCGCGCCCACGAACGCGCGATGCGCGCCGCGCGCCCCGGCATGTTCGAATACGAGATCGAAGCCGAACTGCTGCACGAGTTCCGCCGCAGCGGCGCGCAGCATCCGGCCTACACGCCGATCGTGGCGGCGGGCGCGAATGCCTGCGTGCTGCACTACAACACCAACCAGGCGCAAAGCCGCGACGGCGACCTGGTACTGATCGACGCCGGCTGCGAGCTCGATAGCTACGCGGCCGACATCACCCGCACGTTTCCGGTCAACGGCCGCTTCTCGGCGCCGCAGAAGCTGCTCTACGAACTGGTGCTGTCGGCACACTCGGCGGCGCTGGCCGCGGTGCAGCCGGGACGGCGCTACAGCGACATCCACGACAGCGCCGTCAACGTGCTGGCGCAGGGCATGCTCGACGTCGGCCTGCTCGACAAGGCGGTCTACGGCAACGCCGAAAACGCCATCGCCGAACGGGCGCACCTGCAGTTCTACATGCATGGCACCGGCCACTGGCTCGGCCTCGACGTGCACGACGTCGGCGCCTACCGCGACGTCCATGCCGAGGGCAAGCCGTCGCGGCCCCTGCAAGCGGGCATGGTGCTGACGGTCGAACCGGGCATCTACGTGCGCCCCGCCGCCGGCGTGCCGGAGCAGTTCTGGAACATCGGCATCCGCATCGAGGACGACGTGCTGGTCACGCCGGACGGCCACAGCATCCTGTCGGACAGCGCACCGCGGCTGGCGGCCGACATCGAAGCAGTGATGCGCCAGCGATGAGCGGGGAGATCGCAATCGTCGGCGCCGGCCCGGTCGGCATGGCGCTTGCCGCGCTGCTGGTAAAACGCGGCGTGGCGGCCGACCGCATTGCCCTGGTCGACGGCAAGTCGCTCGGCCAGGCGATCACCGACCCGCGCTCGATCGCGCTGTCGTACGGCAGCCGGCTGCTGCTCGAAGAAATCGGCGCCTGGCCGCTGCCCGCCACGCCGATCCACCAGATCCACGTCTCGCGCCGCGGCCATTTCGGGCGCAGCATGATGGACCGCGACGAGCACAAGCTGCCCGCGCTCGGCTACGTCACGCGCTACGGCGAACTGGTGTCGGCGCTGGCCGCCGCCTGCGAACAGGCCGGCGTGCAGACGATCCGTCCGGCGCGCGTCAACGGCATCACGGAAGACGACACGGGCGTCGTGCTGGAACTGGACGATGGCCGCCAGCTGAAGGCGGCGCTGGCGGTACAGGCCGAGGGCGGCGTGTTCGGCCAGCAGGAACAGCGCGCGCTGCAACGCGACTACCAGCAAAGCGCGGTGATCGCGCGCGTCGCCGCCAGCACCCCGATCGCGCACCGCGCCTACGAGCGCTTCACCGATGAGGGCCCGCTCGCGCTGCTGCCGCAGGACGGCGCCGACGGCTTGCAGTACGCGCTGGTGTGGTGCGTCCAACAGGACAAGGCGGCCGGCTTGCTGGCGCTCGACGATGCCGCCTTCCTGGCGCGCCTCGGCAATATGTTCGGCGGACGGCTGGGCCGCTTCACGCGTGCCTCGATCCGCGCCGCCTATCCGCTCGGGCTAAATGCCGAGCCGCGCGCCACCGGCCGCACGGTCGCCATCGGCAACGCCGCGCAGACGCTGCATCCGGTCGCCGGCCAGGGCTTGAACCTGGGATTGCGCGACGCCGCCGTGCTGGCTCGCCTGCTGGCGCAGGATGCATCGCCGGCCCAGCTGCTGGCGTTCAGCGATGCGCGCCGGTCCGACCGCAAGACCACCGTCGGCCTGACCGATGCGATGGCGCGCGCGTTCGCCGACACCGGCCCGGCGCAGGCCCTGCTCGGGCTGTCGCTCGGCGTCCTCGACACGGTGTCGCCGGCGCGCCTGCTGCTGGCCGAGCTGATGATGTTCGGCCGCCGCTAAGCTACAACGCTGGTGTCAGGTCTGACATTCGAACATTTGAACATCCAAATGTCCGAATGTCAGACCTGACACCGGTCCTATTTCAAGTTCGTATCGAGCGTCGTCGCGACATCGACCAGCAGATTCGCCACGCTGGTGAAGAACGCCGGGTTGATATGCTCGTACGTGTCGCTGGCGGCGTGATAGTCGGCGTGGTCCTCCACCCCAAAATACAGGAACGGAATGCCCGCCTCGTGGAACGGGCCGTGATCCGAGCTATCGGTCCAGTCTTCCACCGAGCCGGCCACCAGCATCGGGCGGTCATGTCCGAGCCGCACCTTGACGGTGTTGCGCGCCGCCGCTTGCGCCACCAGCGGCTTCAATGACGGCGTGTAGCTGGTGCCGGCGACGAAGATCTCGTTGCTATCATTGTGGCTGACCATGTCGAGGTTGAGTTCCAGCGCCAGCTGCTCCTTCGGGAACGGCAGCGCGGCGAGGAAGGCGCGCGCGCCGCGCAGCCCCAGTTCCTCGCCGTCGAACGCGGCGAACACGATCGAGTGCCGCGGCGGATGGGCCTTGAACCAAGCCGCGATCGCCAGCATCGCCGCCACCCCGGAGGCGTTGTCGTCGGCGCCCGGATACAGCTTGCCGGCCTTCTCGCCGAGATGGTCGTAGTGCGCCGAAATGACGATGAAACGCTCCGGCATGACGCTGCCGGCAATGTAGCCGATGTAGTTCACTGCCGACGGATACGCGGTCTTGAAGGCCCGTCCCGGCATGACCAACGCCTTGATGCTGGTGTTCGTGAAGGCGAACGGCGCGGCGTACGCGGCGCCGAAGGGTTTCAGGCCGAGCGCTTCGAAGCGGCCTTGCAGGAAGGCCTGGGCCTTGCGGCTGCCGTCGCTGCCGGTGCGGCGCCCGCCGTACTCGGCCGACGACAGGGTGCGCACGTCGGCCAGCAGGCGCGCGCCGTCGACCGCCGGCTGGCCGGCCGCGGCGGCGCTGGCAGCTGGCAGCGGCGTGGCGACACGGTGCGACTCGACGTTGCTGGTGACGGCGAAGTAGGCACCGGCTGCCGCCAGCAGCGCGCCAACCCTGAGCAGGCGGGAAGTCTTCATATTGTGTCCGCAGAATAATTACACTTGAGGATAGCAAATTAATGGTGCCGATGCGACAATACAATTCTCACAATCCGTCCGGCGCCACCAGATCATGAACAACGACCTTCCCGCAACCCTGTTTGCGCGCGTTCTCGACGAGTCGCCTGACGCCGCGATCATCATCGACCAGCATGGCACCATCTGCTACGTGAACGCGGCCTCGCAGGCGCTGACCGGCTATCCGCCCGGCGAGGCGATGGGCCAGCCGCTCGACGGCCTGCTGCCGGAAGGGCTGGCCGAGAAGCACCGCGGCTACCTGCTGCATTACATCAGCGGCGTCACCGCCTCGACGGTCCTCGGCCATGTGCGCGAATTCGCGGTGCGGCACCGCACCGGCGAGATGATCCCTATCCTGCTGAAGGCGCTCGACCTCGGCGTCGACAACGGCGTCCATTATTTCGGCGCCTTCATGGTCGACATGCGCACGCGCCGCGCACAGGAAGCGAAGACAGCGGCACTGATGGCGCAGCTGGAACAGCAGGCGATGAGCGATCCGCTGACGATGCTGCCGAACCGCCGCGCCTACGACGCCGAACTGGTACGCGTGGCCGCGCGCAGCCGCCGCAGCCGGGCGCCGGTCTCGATGGGCGTGGCCGACATCGACCACTTCAAGCGCATCAACGACCAGTACGGCCACCCGGTGGGCGACCTGGTGCTGTGCGAAGTGGGCAAGGCGATCGAGCGCGCCGCGCGCGGTACCGACTTCGTGGCGCGCACTGGCGGCGAGGAATTCGGCATGCTGTTCCCCGACACCCCGATCGGGATGGCGCGCTCGGTGGCCGAGCGGATCCGCAAGGCGGTGGCGGCGGCAAGCGTGACGACGCCGGACGGCGACTGCATCCGCGTGACGATCAGTATCGGGCTTTCGTCGCTGGCGCCGGATGGCGCCGCGGAAGAGGCGCTGGCCAGCGCCGACGCGGCGCTGTACCGGGCCAAGGAAGCTGGCCGCGACCGCGTCGCGACCGCGTGATCAGGCGGGCAGGCCGAGTTCGCGTGCGATGTCGGCGCGGAACTTCGCCGCCTGCGCCGGCGCGCTGATTTCGCCGGCCAGCAGCTGCACCAGCGCCGGCAGGTTGCCGGCGGCGTCGAAGTGGTCGTCGCAGATGATTTCCGCCATCGGCCCGATGTACTGGGTCATGACGCGCTGGATGGTGGCTTTCATCGCCGGCGTCAGCGCCAGCGCGCCCGCCGGCGCAACCGCACGTGGCGGCGCCGCGGCTGGCGTCATCTCGGCGCCGACCGAGCCGCCGCCGAGGACGTCGAAGATGGCCTGGGTCGACAGGTTGTCGTGTTCGTCCTTGACGACGAACGTCTCGTCGAAGCGCAGCCGCGCGTTGGCCATGCTGCGCAGGATGCCGAGCGCCTCGATGCCGCGCCGGTTGCGGCACAGCAGCGAAGCGATCTGCCCCTGGTCGAGCCGGACCTGGGCCATGCGGTTGTCGTCGCTGACCAGGAATACGGTACCGCTGCGTCCCTGTGCGCACAACTGCCGGAGGTAGTCGACGACGCGCAGGAAAGGTATGAGTTCAGCTTGTACCATGTCGATTCCTCAGGCTCACGCTTTCTTGCGCAGGCGATCCATCGCCAGCCGGATGCTGATGCCGAGCCGCTCGATGGCACGCGCCAGCTCGCCGATTTCATCGCCGCGCCCGGTCTGCGGGATCTTGACGTCGAAGTTGCCGGTGCTCAGTTCGTGCGCGATGGCGGTCAGCTGCTTGATCGGGCGGCTCAGCTGCTTGCCGAGGAAGAACGCCACCAGGCTCACCAGTGCGGCCGTCAGCACGATCAGGATCAGGGCATTGCGCTCCATCGTGCGCAGGGCCGCATACGCTTCGTCATAGTCCTGTTCGACCAGCAGGGTCCAGCCTTGCGGCAGCTTGCGCACGAAGGCGACCACCTGCTTGCCGTCGGCGCTGTACACCGTCGGCCGCTCGGTGACGCCATCGAGCGCCAGCGCCGGATGGCTGCTCAGGTCCTGCAGCACATTCTTGACACGTTCCGGCCGGCCGTGGGCGATCACCTTGTTCTCGGCGTCGAGCAGGATCGCATGGCCGGTGCTGCCGATCCTGGTGCCGGCGATGATGCGCGATACGACGTCGAGGTTCATGGTCATCGCCATCACGCCGACCAGCTGGCCGTTGTCGTCGCGGATCGGGCCCGACAGCGCCAGCGCCGGCTTGCCCGAGGTCTTGCTGATAATCACCTGGCGGCCGTTCTCTTTGCCGGCCATCACCGATTTGAAATAGATGCGGTCAGCGTATTGCAGCTGCGGCTTGTCGTCGTTGCGGCCGATATTGGCGCCGTCCGGCGCGATCGTGTAGACCAGCGACAGCCATTCGTAGCTGGCGCCGACCGTCTTCAGGACCGGATTCTGGCGCTCGGCCTTCATCGAGCGCACGTCGTCGAGCTTGGCCACCTGGCGCAGCACGCGCAGGTTGGTGTCGTCCCAGCCGCCGATCGACGCGGCCACGGTGTTGGTGGTGCCGACCAGGTTCTGCGAAATATTGTAAGTGAGTACTTCCTGCGCTTCCTTGCTGCCGACGTACCACAGGCTAACCAGCGGCACCAGCGTGACGATCAGCAGTGTCAGGCACAGCTTGTGGAAAATATTCAGACTAAACTTGGCCTTGCCCATGGTGCGGTTCCTTTTCGTTGCTGCGCCGTGCGGTAGAAAGTCCAATGTACCGCGTTTTTTGCCACGCCACAACGAAACTTTTTTCCTGGAAACATAATTCAGGCGAAAAAACTCCTCTTTGCGCGCCGGAGCGGGAATCGGGCTCTCCTCGCCCACTGAACCGAAAACCGTCATACCCGGGCTCGGCGCCCCCCCTTGGCGGGTACCGATGCTGAGTGAGCATCACCGGTCCGCACACGCGGCATGGATTCCCGCC
>CXWL01002165.1_pt1 | contig 23300 bp, 15 predicted proteins | sample 590931 | NCBI WGS metagenome assembly CXWL01 (sample SAMEA3498368, study PRJEB10139) | groundwater metagenome | biome: water well; material: biofilm material | place: Germany | collected 2015-04-27
TGAGTGATGACTTGAGAAAAAGGCGGGCGGGCGTGACTGGCGAAAAAGCGGGATGGCCTCAAAGCTGAAATGTTCGTGATGCCAAACCTCAACCTTCAGCCTTCAGCCTTCGACCCAAGCCTGAGAATTAAGGGGCTGCAGTGACCTTGTCTCCCTGGACGGCCAAGCTGCGCGAGTGGCAGGCTCGCGCCGTGTCCGGTGTCCTGACCCATACGCGTCCTGATTTTCTTGCGACGGCAACACCCGCAGCGGGAAAAACTCGTTTCGCGCTTCGAATCGCCCATCAATACCTGGCCGATCGAGTCGCCAGCCGTGTGCTGGTTATTTGTCCGACCAACCACCTGCGCACGCAATGGGCGACCGCTGCAGGCCTGGTTGGCATTCACCTGGATCCCGATCTGACGAACGAGCAGGCGATCGAAGCGCGTGACTTCCAAGGCGCGGTCGTGACCTATCAACAAGTGTGTCTTGCGCCGGATGTATTTCGGCGTGCTTGCCGGAGCCGGCCCACGCTGCTTATTTTTGATGAGCTGCACCATGCGGGCGAGGGAAAAGATTGGGGCAACGCGTTGCTGGGAGCGTTCGAAGACGCGGTCTTTCGCTTGGCCCTATCCGGCACTCCCTTTCGCTCCGATAACAATCCGATTCCTTACGTGCGGTATGAGCAGGGCGAGAGCCAGGCGGATTTCACCTATGGATATGCCGAGGCGATTCGTGAGAGCGTCTGCCGTCCGATTCTCTTTCCGAGCTACGAGGGAGAACTGGCGTGGCTCTCGGAAGGTCGCGAACATCGGGCGACTTTCGAGGATGGACTCACCTTTGAACTACAGCGCGAGAGGCTCAAGACCGCGCTCTTGCAAGANNAGTTGGTTGGGACCTGTCATCACGGATGCCGACGCCGAGCTGCGCCGACTCCGCAAGCAGGAACAGCCGGATGCCGGCGGGCTCATCGTCGCGATGAATCAGGACCATGCGAGGCAGGTGGCGGAGCTGCTGGGCCGTATCACCGGAAGCCGCGCACATGTGGCCATATCGGACGATCCGTCGGCATCAAAGACGATCGCCTCGTTCGCACAGCATAAGAACCAGCAATGGCTTGTTGCCGTAAATATGGTGAGTGAAGGCGTCGATATTCCGAGGCTCCGTGTCGGTGTCTACGCCACGAATGTCCTGACCGAGATGTACTTCAGACAAGTCGTCGGGCGATTCGTCCGGATGCAGGAAGGGCTACCGAAGCCGCAGAGGGCCTGGCTCTACCTGCCCAAGGACGCGACCCTCGTTCATTATGCCAAACGCATCAAGGCCGAACGCGACCATGTATTGGAAGAGATCATGCCTTCCATGCAGCGCACCCTGTTCGGTACGGCCGCGACTTCATTGAAAGAGTACGTTCCCTTGCACGGGGTGGCCAGGGTGGATGCCTTGATCGGGGGAGATGAGCTGGAATTATCCGGCGAGAGCACGGATGTTGCCGAGACATCAGTGCCGCTCTATGACAAGAAGAATGAATTGCGGGACCAGCATCGAGCCCTTGTCGGCGCCGTGGCGCGAAAGGCCGGTATCGATCATCGCCGGCTCAATGCGGAACTCATCAAGCGAACTGGCGGTAAGGTCGATCAGGCGACCGTTGCACAGTTGGTACGGCGAATCGCTCTGTTAGAGAAGTGGCGAGACTCTGGTTTTGACGGCGGCCGAGCCTAGCTGTGCGCATCACCGGCGGCGCATGAAGCGCGACAGCCGGATGGTCACTCTTGTTTGGTTTGTTTGGTTGAACGAGATAAACCAAATGAACGAAACAAACCAGATGAACCAGATTAACGCGTTTCTGTCTCAAGACCTGGCAGGTCTTACTGTATGGGAGTTATGCGCAGTCCTCTAGGAGTCGGCGGTGCTGTCGGGGCCGGTGGTGGAGGCGGCGGGGGGGATGTGGTGACGGTGAGCGTTACTGGCACGGTAACTGGGGAAGTTCCGATGGCAGTGAGCGTGATGTTGCCATTGTAGGTTCCAGCGGTTCTAGCGCCAGCTGCCACAGACACTGTCACAACGCCATTGCCTGCGCCAGTGGCCGGACTCAGCGCCAACCAGTCGACAATCTCAGTGGCACTCCAGGTGAGCGAGCCGCCTCCTGTATTACTGATGTTCAGGGTTTGGGGCGCCGGGTTGCCGCCACCCTCTGTTGCAACGAAGGAGAGATTCGTCGGACTTGCCCCAATAGCCGGTGGTATGGGAACTGTTGCAACGGTGAGCGTCACTGGCACCGTCACCGAGGAGGCTCCGGGAGCATTCACGGTCACAGCGCCACTATAACTGCCAGCCGTCAAGCTGCCAGTAGTTACCGTCAACGTCACGGCGCCGTTTCCAGTCCCAGAAACCGGACTCAGGGCCAACCAGGTGGCATTTTCCCCGGCATTCCAACTGAATGAACCGCCCCCTGTGTTGCTGATACTCAAGGTCTGGGTCGCAGGGTTGGCGCCGCCCTGGGTTGCAGCGAAGGAGAAGCTTGTCGGACTTGCCCCGATGACCGGTGGCACGACAGGCGGAGGTGACCCGGCGGGTGTGAAGGTTGTGAGGCCGCTCTCGGTCGACTCATTATTGGCAAAGTCATAGGCCGTAATGAAGTAGTACTGAGTGACTGCGGGCGTCCCGATATTGAAGCTTGTCGCTGTTCCCACCGTGGCGAGAGAAGATGCGTTGCCCGATGCTCTACTACATGGTAGCTGACTGCATTGATAGACACGATATCCTGCCAGGTCTGGTTCGCTGTTGGCGTTCCATGTCAACGTGGCACCCCAAGCCGTACTAGACCACAACACAAGCACGCCGGCGATGGCTCTTATCCAGTTCATACTGACATTCCCATAATTTCTCACCGGCAGTGGCAGGCCTGCCGGAGAAGCCAAGCTCTCACGCGAAGTACCTCTGTCGGATTGCTGAACTGACGTCGGTACCCGAGGAGAGGTGAAAAGGGCTAACCCTTCGCCCCGTCACAGAGGTTAGAGCAAAGCCTGTGCCGCCGCATGGGAGGGGCGGTCAGCGCAAACATCTTGAAAATAAGGCGTGGCGCGAGAAGTTTTTGGTCACGTGCGGAGAGACTGTAGGAGATGGGAGAAAATCAATGAGTCAAACGTAGGTTTTCTCAGAGGATAGACGCTGCACTCGTTTGCCTCCAACTACGTGCATACTCGTACGGCAGTGGCCCATGGCGCGTGAAGTGCGAGATAGGCACAACAGGCTGAAGGCCGAAGGGATTCAGAAACCTAACAAGTCTCGCGCTAAGAACCAGTTAGCGTTCTGTTGCTCCAACTTCCTCTCTCAACTGAAACATGAGGGAGGGATATTCTTTCATGCAGTAGGCGAGCAGCCGTTCGGAGCCGAAGAGCATCACCATCTTGCCGTCCTTATCCACGAGCCGGCGCGTATCCTGCGGCCAATAGATCCTGGCGATCGTGTCGGGATCGCCGCTCACCCAGCGGGCCAGGACAAAGGGCATCCGGTCGACGAGAGTCTTGACCCCATACTCGGTTTCAAGCCGCGAAGCGACGACATCGAATTGGAGCTCTCCCACCGCGGCCAAGACCGGTTCCCTCCGTACATGATCCGGTGAATAGAACACCTGCATGACCCCTTCTTCTTCGAGCTGTTGGAGTCCCTTCTGAAATTGTTTTTGTTTCGTGAGATCCTGGCTTCGAAGCACGCCGAAGCATTCAGGGGGAAATAATGGAATCGCATCGAAGGAGCGAGGTGTGCCGGAACTGAGGGTATCGCCGATGGCAAAGAGTCCTGGATTCACGAACCCGACGACATCGCCTGGGTAGGCCTCTTCAATCGTTTCCCGGTCACGACCGAAAAGCCGGTGCGGTCTTGTCATACGAATCTTCCGGTCCAGCCGGGCATGATGGACCATCATATCTTTTTCAAAGCGGCCGGACACGATGCGTAAAAATGCCATCCGATCACGGTGTTGTGGGTCCATGTTCGCCTGAATTTTGAACACGAAACCGGAGAACTGCTCCTCCGTCGGCTGCACCGGTCCTTCCGAACTCATTCGTGGTCCCGGCGGCGGTGCGAGCCGGAGGAACCCGTTCAGAAATGGTTCGACGCCGAAGTTGGTGAGGGCGCTCCCAAAGAAAACCGGCGTGAGTTGGCCTGCGAGAAAGCGGTCGCGGTCGAACTTGGTCCCGGCGCCGGTCAACAAGGCTATCTCTTCTTGTAGTGGGCCATAGGCCTCTCCGAGTGTCTCCGCCAGACTTGGGTGGGGGAACGTTTCCACTCTCATCGGTGCCCGGCGTTGGTTGTGCAGGGTTCGTTGGAAGAATAAGACTTGAGGCTCTTGAAGATCGTACAGACCCAAAAACCCTGCCCCTTCCCCGATGGGCCAATTGAACGGGACCGCCGTCATGCCCAAGGTCTGTTCAATCTCCTCCAGGAGTTCGTACGGATGGCGTCCGGGCAGATCCATCTTATTGATGAAGGTCATGATAGGGATATTGCGTTTACGACAGACGGCGAACAGTTTCTTGGTCTGTGGCTCTATACCTTTGGCGCAGTCGAGCACCATGACTGCGCTGTCTACCGCCATGAGAGTGCGATAGGTATCTTCGCTGAAGTCCTGGTGGCCAGGCGTATCGAGCAGGTTCACCCGTACACCTTCATAATCAAATTGGAGCGCGGTGGAGGTGATGGAAATGCCACGCGCCTGCTCCAGCTCCATCCAGTCTGACTTCGATGCACGCTGATGCGACCGCGCATGAACCGCCCCGGCCAAGTGCACCGCTCCGGCATAAAGGAGGAGCTTCTCGGTCAGTGTGGTTTTCCCCGCGTCCGGATGCGAAATAATCGCAAAGGTCCGCCGCCGAGCCACTTCTCGTGCCAACTCATCCGACGACGACTTCTCAATCGGCAACGACATAAACGTTCCTTCTTTTCTACAAGGCCCCAGATGAGGTATTGGAGATATGTTTTAACACCTGGCGGAGGAGAAAACTAGAAGAAGGGAGCGGCCAGGTGCCCTTCGTGCTCGCAGAACGCGCACGCTCAGAAGGTGCTCGTTCGATGCGCGCAGTAAAGGGCAGCCTTGGCCACTCCCTATCGGGGGAAGGGTGGAGGCGGAGAAAGGGCATGAGAGGGCGGGCTAGCGAGTCTCCTGTGCTCGTGCAACGCGCGGTCTCGGAAGACCCTCGTTGGACACGCGCAGTGGGAGACCCTCTAGCCCGCCATTGAGGGAGAAGATAAACGAGCGGCGGTCCCTCGATGCGCGCAGTGGAACCACCCCCAACGGCTCCGCCTAAATAAAGGGATCACTTGGGATTTCATCCCGCGCGAGTTGACGCCATCTGCAGAACGACGTAGCCTGTTGCTGACCCTTGAACCAGCGGCCGCCCCATGCACCGACTGACCTAAGCGAAATAATTCCTGGCCTCGTTAGCACAATGCCCAAAGGCTTACCGCAGAACGTCAAGGATAACATCGAGAAGTGTCGGTCGAGGCATACAACCGACCCGGCCAGCGGTTTCGAACAGCACAGTTCTTCATTCTTGTCGTGATTGCCTGGACAGCGTTGCTCCACGCAATCTTTTATCGCAAAGGTCGACGACCATGGTACCGACAGAAGGGTTCGACCTCTGCCAAGGGAGTCCGATACGTCAAGATCGACGGTGACCCTAAGCACTGGGATTTGACTGAGTGTCTCCGGCAGCACTTCGTTGACCAGACCCCCCTGAGAAGAAGAACCTGGAATTTCTGATCGGTCTCCGAAACAAGATCGAGCATTGCAATCTACCTCAGCTGGATGCCTCCCTTTACGGCGAGTGCCAGGCCAGCCTTCTCAATTTTGAACAGCTGCTGGTTACGTCGTTCGGAGTCAGGTACGGGCTCGCCGATCAGCTGGCGATAGCACTGCAGTTCTCGCAGCTCATGCCAGACGAGAAATCGAAGGCCACTAAGTTGGCCCTACTCTCGGCTTCAAAGGGCGTTACCGACTACATCGAGAAGTTCAGGACTGCGCTACCGCCGACGACCTTGAGCAGCATGAAGTACTCCTTCTCCGTATTCCTCGTTCCAAGGGTTGCGAATCGGGCATCTGCTGCGGACGTTGTTGTTCAGTTCATTCGCGTAGACGAGGCGTCTCCGGAAGAGTTGAGCCGACTGGAAAAGTTGAATATTCTTATCCGTGAGAAACAGGTACCGATTGCGAACTTGGGTCTCTTCAAGGCCACAGATGTGGTGAAGGCCCTGAAGCTGCTGCTGCTCTACAGAGTGAGCATGAGCACTCATACATGCGCGTGGCGCCACTTCAAGGTTCGTCCGGCGTCGTTTGCAGGCGCGCCCGAGAAGACGGACGGTCGCTACAGTGTGTACGACAGTGTCCACGGTGACTACGTCTATACTCAAGCCTGGATTGACAAGCTTGCAACGGAGCTGGCTGACGCCGGTACATTTCAGGCGGTAACTGGGTTGGCCCCGGTGTCGAGGTAAAACCTGGCCGTTATTCAAGCAGCCTGAACACTGGACATGGACCACCAGAGGCGATGCGTTGACAAGTGGTTGAAGGCACGCGACAATCACGCGTCAATCTGCAGTTCGTCTCGGCATACTCCGTAGTTAACTGTCACAACGAGGGATTAACCATGTCCAACAGCTGGCTGCAAGTTGCCCAGGAGGCATTGAAGATCCCTGGCCTCTTGGTCGAAATCTACGGTGATCTTGCGAGACCCGGAGTCCAGCAGGTTGGGAAAGCCCTCGGGACAGTGTTCGGCCTTGGAAACACTGTGCTCTGGCCCATCCACTTGGCAAACGAACGGTCCCGTATCTACATCGAGAAGAATCTCGAGGACTATCGAGCGCGGCTGGAACATCTGCCGCAGGAAAAAGTAGTACCGGTCGCTCCAGAAATAGGTGTTCCCATTGCCGAAAAGTTAGCATATGTGCGAGACACGAAGCTTGCAGATATGTACGTCACTCTTCTTGCGAAGGCTTCAAATGCTGACTCTGTGTGGGAGGCGCATCCAAGCTTCGTGAACGTCATCAATAATCTTTCGCCAGATGAGGCGCAGTTGCTTGAATACTTCGTCAACGAGACCGATTTGGAATTTGTCACCGCAAAATGGTGGAGCTCAACCATGTACAGCTTCGCTGGTGATCTGCTCATCGCGCCAGAGCGCTCAAGCTCTCTTCTGTATCCACAGAACGTGCCCGCGTATTTCAGTAACCTGGACGGACTGGGTCTAATCATTATCCATCATGATCGAAGCGTAAAGAGAGATACTGTGGATGTATACCCAGCGTTGAAGGATTATTGGTCTAGCCAATTTCCAGCCCAGATGGCACCGAAGCCGGACCGAACACTCACGTTTGAGAATGGCGTGGTCTGCGTAACGACGTTCGGCTCCCAGTTCATTCACGCGTGCCACAGACAGTGAAGCTAATCCCTCCATCAACCGGGCGAACGGAAGGTGCCGTAACCGTTTTCGGAAATCACCGCGAGTTGAGCCTGTCAGGACGATGACTGCCGCATTCCTTCCCAGCAAACATCCAATACTGTGACGATGCGCCGTCGTGTAGTAGGGACTAAGCTTGGCGAAGCGTTAAGGTGACAGGCTTGTACGCGGCCTGTCACATTTCTATTTTTTAGTTGATGACAGTTTATTTCGCAGGGGTGGCAGAGGCCTGAGCGCAGTTCGCCGGAGGAACGGGGTGCCCTTCGAGACTGTGCTAGGAAGGAAAGCGGAAACTGACTGAGTCTGCGAAAGAATTTCCGAAGGATTCCGCCTAGCACAGTCCGAAAGGGCCGTTCCGGGAGGCGCTGGCGCAAAGGGCTTTGCCACCCCTGTTCCGAGTTCCCTTTCCAGTCTGAGGCCGAATCATAACGTGGACCGTCTGGCAGGTTGACGCCATCTGCAGAACGACGTAGCTTGTTGCTGCACTTGGACCACAGGAGGAGGAATCATTATGGGACTTAAACCATTACAGGATTGGGCTTTGATCGAACCATCGGAGGCCAAGGGAAAGACCACTGGGGGGTTGTTCATCCCGGATACGGCCAAGGAGAAACCTGTTGAAGGAAAGGTCCTGGCCGTGGGGAAGGGACGTTGGGAAACACCGGAAAAGAAGTCTGGTAGTAAACCAAAAAGGAAAGACGCAAAAGAGGAAAAGGTATTCAATTCTACGGTCCTTAAACCGGGCGATCAGGTTCTCTATGAAAAGTACGGAACGACCGAAATCGATCTGGATGGTAAGGAGCTCGTTCTCGTCCGCGAGTCCGACGTCCTGGGCTTGGTGGGGTAAGAAGACCGTTATTTGATTTGTTTGGTCTGTCTCGTTTGTATGGTTGAACCAGATGGACCAGACAGACCAAGAAGAAAACAGGAACATGCTACTTTTCTGACCGATCGCGGCGGCGGCGCGTGTGGAGGATTGACCGAATGGTGTGGTGGGAATTAGGCCCGGCTGGTTTCGAGTCGGTCCATGCGTGTTTTCAGTGCAGAGAGGTCCGTTTCGAGGGTGTGGCTGCGCTGGTCGAGCTGGGAAAATGAGAGCCGAAGAAGTGCCCGCATTTCTTTGAACTCATCGCGAATCTCCCCACGGTGTTCTTGCAATTCATGTCGAATAGTGGCGTGACCTTCCGCAATCTGGCGGATGTCGCTCCTCAGCGATTCGGCCACAACACCAAAATGACGTTTGATCTCTTCCATCTGCTCGACGTTCATGGGTTGCTTGTATAGACCGATCACCACCAAAATGCAACGAGGATTTCCTCCAGCGAGTCAAGAATGGTTGGTTTTTGAGACGCGAGCGAAGGGCTCTGTTACCCCGCCTACGCGAGTATCACATCGCGCAATGCCCCTTTCATTGCATATTGGACTGATGATCAGTTGACAGGGTTGCCGACAAGTCAGTAGCCTGGCAGCGGTTCCTGTTTCTCTTTTCATCTGCAAGGTCATTGCATGGCTGAGCCTGAGAATACCAAGCCGGATGTCGGCGAGCTTATACGGAAGCTACACGAGCGGCCACAGATGCTCTGGGCCGCGCAGTTACACGCCCCTGCGCACGTACACTACAAAACATTTCGCATGAGCGATCCACCGGTGCAGCGGCCGGCGAGTCGCGACGAGTTCAGGTCTCTCCTGGAGGCTTTGAATATCTCTGCCGACGCGATGGTCATTCAAGACGCGTTTGGCTACGGCATGAAGACGGCGGAGACCGGCGATCGCCTGATCGTCATCTGGCAAACGCACACGGAGTACTACAGTTATCAAATCTGGCATATGCCATCCGATTATGTCGGGGGGATGACCTTTGGCCCGATGACCTTCCCTGACTACCGGTTTCCAGCCACACCGCTCGGAGTGGAAGTATGCCACCTTGATATCGTACTGATGGCTGAGCCCTTGCCGGCCAGTGAGGCGTTTAGCCGGGAGTTTCCCGGTCCGATCCTCTATGGCAGCCGGATCCTCGATGAGGAGACGTCGCTGGTTACGAGCTTTACACCGGATGAACATGGGCGCGAACGCTATTGGGTCAGCGTCGGGTCCGGCATGTCCAGCAGGTCTCACTTGAAAGACATTGTCGATGCGATTGTCCGGATCGAAACCTACTACCATTTGATTCTCATGCAGAAGCCATTGTTTTCAGCTGCGATCGATCAGGCCTACAAGTTCGAGCAGGTGCACTTGAAGCAGCGCGAAATCATCAGCGGACACATCGGCCATGCCGACGCCCTGACGCTCCAGCGTTGGCTCAATGGGCTGACGTTAGATTTGTTAAAGACCACTCAACTGTCCAGTAGGCTGCACTTCGAGCTATCCGCCTCTGTTCCTTACGACAAGATTGTGCATCGGACGCTGGCCTCACTCAACGAACGGTCACTTCCCCTCTATCGCCCGATGTCCGAGTATGTCCTCAGCGGGATCACCGGGGTCGCGGAGGGCTATCAACAACTCCTGAAGCGGATGGACACCCTTCGCAGCGGGTTTGAAGGGACGATCTCAATCATTCGCGCCCGCGTCGATCTCATGCTCCAATCCCAGAACTTGTCGCTTCTGATCAGCGTCGACAAGACGACGAGGAGCCAGGCCATCCTCCAATACACGGTCGAAGGCTTGTCGGTCATTGTCATCGCCTACTATCTCAGCGGGCTTATGGCCTATATCTTCAAGGGGCTTCATGAAATGGGGTGGCTACGCAATGCGGATATTGCCGCCGCATTGTTCGTTCCGCTCTCGCTCGGTATCGCATTGGGGATTACGATCATCGGACGCAAACTTCTCCACAAGAAATTCTCCGGCGAACCTGCGCCTCCGGCGTAATGAAAAAGTTATTTGGTTTGTCTCGTTTGTTTGGTTGAACGAACCCAACCAGATGAACCAAATCAACCCGATAAACCAAACGAACATTTCCCGTTGATTTCTTGACGTTGTTCGTTCCCCTGGATAGGCTGCTGTCATCTCTCCATGAGGTAGGCGTTCATGATTTTTGTGACCGGCGGGGCAGGCTATATCGGATCGCATACCTGTGTGGAACTGCTCGAGGCGGGCTATGATGTCACGGTGTTCGACAACTTCTGCAATAGTCACCCCGAGGCAGTGGCGCGGGTAGAGCGCATCACCGGAAAAAAACTGCGGTTGGTGAAAGGCGACATCCGCGATCGTGGTGTCTTGGTGGCGGCCCTGCGTGAGAGTGGGGCCAGTGCGGTGATCCACTTCGCCGGCCTCAAGGCGGTGGGGGAGTCGGTCACTCAGCCGTTGGCCTATTATGACAACAATGTGGTCGGTACTCTTCGCCTGTTGGAAGCGATGGGGGAGTGCGGGGTAAAAACTTTAGTGTTCAGCTCCTCCGCCACCGTCTATGGAGACCCTCAACGATTGCCGCTCACAGAAGACCATCCGCTTTCCGCCACCAACCCGTATGGCCGTTCGAAGTTGATGATTGAAGAGATCTTGCGCGATCTGCGCCGCAGCGATGCCTCATGGAGACTCGGCATTCTGCGTTATTTCAACCCGGTGGGAGCCCATGTCGGCGGCTCGATCGGGGAAGATCCACAGGGCATTCCCAATAATTTGTTGCCCTTCATCGCGCAAGTGGCAATTGGACGTCGAGACTACCTTAACGTGTGGGGCAATGATTACCCCACTCCAGATGGGACGGGGGTGCGGGATTATATTCACGTCGTGGATCTGGCCTTGGGCCATCTCAAGGCACTAAACGTATTGGAGCGATTAGAGAAGAGGGTCGAGTGTCTGACCGTAAATCTGGGAACTGGTACAGGGTACAGCGTACTGGATATCGTGCGGGCATTTGAGCAGGCCAGCGGGCGATCAATACCCTATAGGATTGCGCCCAGACGTTCCGGCGACATTGCCTCCTGCTATGCCGATCCGCAACGGGCGTTTGAGTTATTGGGTTGGCGCGCGGAGCGTGGGCTCAATACGATGTGTGCCGATACCTGGCGGTGGCAGAGTGGTAACCCTAACGGCTTCAAGAGTTGATCGCAGTCTGTCTGGTCTGTTTAGTCTAACGAAACTAACCAGGCAAACCAGATAGACCGAATAGACTAGACAGACTAGATAGACCAGACGCTACGACTCCATCGGCAGTTCAGCGCAATCGATTAGATAACGTGGCCGTGCGGGTGGATCGGTGGCGGTCTGTTGAGCGTCGCAGGGGGGGATATCTTCCTTCAGCCGCCTCAGGAGTCTGAGGAACTTCATGCCGGTAGGTACCTCACATACCCAGAGGTGCGTGCCGGACTCCAGCTCTTCCATGTATCGCTGCACGCGAAACCCCGGGTGCTCCATGAAATAGGCTGATAAGAATCCCCCGATGGCCTGGACGACCCAAGGGTGCGCGGTGGCATAGCGGTAACTGATCCGAAGTTCGACCTGTACGGACTCTTGCTCATTCATCGTTGGACGAGAGTATAGCCTGTTTGAGCGTATTATTCATGGCAGTCTGTGGCGAAAACGCATTGAAGCGCGTTCCAGGTGAAGCATATTTTTACGGAGAAGAGCGTATAGCGTATGGCCTATAGCATGTAATCGGATCAGAGGCATGTGCTATTCTCGATTCCCTCTCCGGTCCCAGGCCATAAGCTAATGCTATAGGCTCTTTTCTTAGGACGAGATACACTTCACGGAATGAGAGACCAATGAACATTGCCATAATCGGTGGAGGACCGGCAGGGCTCATGGCCGCGGAGGCAGCAAGTGCCGCCGGCGCGCAGGTCGATCTCTACGATGCCACGGCGTCGGTCGGCCGCAAGTTTCTCCTGGCGGGGAAAGGCGGCCTGAACCTCACGCACTCGGAACCGCCTGAGAAATTTCTCTTACGCTATGGGGCGCGTCGCGCGCAGATCGCGCCGCTGCTTGCACCGTTCGGGCCCGATGTGCTCCGAGCCTGGGCGAAGGGACTCGGCATTGAAACATTTGTCGGCTCTTCCGGTCGTGTGTTTTCCAACGATTTGAAGGCGGCGCCGCTGCTGCGCGCGTGGCTCCGCCGGTTACGGAAGAGCGGCGTCCGATTCCATGTTCGCCATCGGTGGATTGGCTGGGACGTGCAGGGTGCTCTGCGCTTTATCACACCGGATGGAAACCGCTCTGTCCAGGCCGATGCAATGGTGTTGGCGCTTGGCGGCGGCAGTTGGCCGAAGCTCGGCTCTGATGCTTCGTGGGTGTTGTTGTTGGCAGGACGTGGGATTCACATTGCGCCGTTACAGCCGGCGAACTGCGGATTCGATGTGGGCTGGAGCGAGCATTTTCGGACTAAGTTTGCCGGGCATCCGGTCAAGTCAGTGGCCATTGTGATGCGGAATGAATCCGGCTCTGAGTCCTGGCATCCGGGGGAATTCGTGATCACGGAGACCGGCGTTGAAGGCGGTGTGATCTACACGGTGTCTGCCGCTTTTCGCGATGAGATTCTGGCAAAAGGAACGGCCACATTGCGCCTCGACCTGGCGCCCGATCGCGACGTGCCACGGCTGACTCACGACTTATCGCGACCGCGCGGCAAGCGCACCATGGCGACGCATCTCCAGCGGCAGGCCCATATCGAAGGCGTGAAGGCCGGGCTGTTGCGTGAAGTGGTTTCAAAAGAGGACTTTGCAGAGCCGGCTCGGCTGGCTTCCGCAATCAAATCGTTGCCGCTGCGACTCATCGCACCGCGTCCCTTGGAGGAAGCGATCAGCACGGCCGGCGGCGTTTCTTTTGAAGCGCTCGATGAACGCTTGATGGTCCGTACGCTGCCGGGTGTCTTCTGCGCGGGAGAAATGTTGGATTGGGAGGCGCCGACCGGAGGCTATTTGCTCACGGCTTGCTTTGCCACTGGTCACTTAGCTGGCGCCGGAGCGGTTTCGTGGCTTACCAAACGCGTGGAAGGCTGAATACTAGGCTGAAAGGGGTAAGGCTGAAGTGTACGGAATTCCGACCTTCGGCCTCCCACTCAGATCGCCTTGTCTAAAATCTCGCGCAAACGCGCGGCCAGATCCTTGGGCAAGAACGGTTTTTGAATGTAGGCGGTTCTCGGCTCTTCAGAAAGGTCCGGCTGTGCGAGATCGCTATGGCCGGACATGAAGAGCACTCGAAGGTCTGGCCAGACTAGTCTCAGTCGTTTCGCAAGGACGTGACCGGATATCTGTGGCATGACGATGTCGGTCACCAAAGCCTGGATCGGCTCAGGCAATGAAGCTGCTACTCGTAAGGCATCTTCCACTTTTGCCGCTTCAATGACGCGGTACCCCTCCCGCATCAGGATTCCGACGATAAGGGAACGGACTGAATCCTGGTCCTCGACAACGAGCAGGGTCTCCGAGCCTCTCGTAGGAACGACTGGCTTGGTCTCGGCCACAATCGGGGCCGCCGACACGCGTGGGTAATAGAGGTGGAAGGTGGTCCCTTGATCTGGCGCGCTGTCGACAAAGATATAGCCCTGGCTTTGCTTGACGATTCCGTATACCGTTGCCAGTCCCAGGCCGGTTCCTTTACCCAGCTCTTTGGTCGTAAAAAATGGTTCAAAAATATGCGCCATCGTTTCAGGGTTCATCCCCTGGCCTGTGTCGCGGATACTCAGCTCCACGTAGTGCCCTGAGGGCATAATCCCATGGGGGTCTGGCGTCTCCGGCGTGAACAGGGCATGGTGTGTGCTGATCGTCAATTCACCGCCATTCGGCATCGCGTCCCTGGCATTAACCGCTAAATTCATCACCACTTGATCGAATTGTCCTTTGTCGGCGCCGACCGACCAGAGACTCGGCGCAAGGTCCAGTATCAGTGTGACGTCTTCGCCTAGTAACCGGCTAAGCATCGAGCTGATTGACTGGATCGAATCGTTGAGGTTGATCGGCTCCAGCTTGAGGACTTGTCGGCGGCTGAAGGCGAGCAATTGTCCGGTCAGCGCACCGGCTCGTTGACCCGCAGCCAGGGTCTCTGCCGCCATCTTATGTCTGGGATCTTCAGAAGGCAGCCGATCGGTGAGCATCTTGCTGTACCCGTTGATGACGGTGAGTAGATTGTTGAAGTCATGCGCCACCGCAGCCGAGAAGCGACCGACTGCTTCCATCTTTTGAGCCTGCCGAAATTGGGCCTCCAGTTGTTTGCGTTCCGTGATATCCGTATGTGCCCCCAATAGATGGACTTTCCGGCCGGCCGTCTCGACCATAAACGAGGCGACTGCGGCAATCCACCGGTACGATCCGTTCTTGTGTCTCAGACGGAACTCCTGCTGATAGTTACCGACAGGGTTATCAAGATAGGCTCGGACATAGGCGATGGCGCGATCCCGATCTTCGGCGTGCAGGAGCGTTGTCCAGGTCTCAAACTCGTTCGCCAGTTCCTCTTCTCCATAGCCAAGTTGAGATTTCCACTCCTTGGAGAAGGACACCTCATCCGTGTCGGTATTCCAATCCCACAGCCCGGTATTGGATGCGATCAGGGATTGCTGGAGTTGTTCCTTCGTTGACTGTAGCGCGTCCTCCGCCTGTTTGCGATCGGTGATGTCGTAATTCACACCTGTCATTCGCAGCGGCGTACCATCCGTTCCCCAGATTACTTGCCCGTTGGCCTTGATGACGCGAATCGTGCCACTGGGCCAGCGAACACGAAATTCAATGTCGTACGCCTTTTCCATACGTAAAGCCTGTTGAACCGCCTCATCGCACCGCGCCCGATCGGCAGGATGCACGCCAGATAGCCCGGCGCTGTAGTCGCCGCCAAAGTGTTTTTTCTTCATGCCGTACAAGGTGAACATTCGGTCATCCCAGTGCAGTTCGTTCCTCTGGATATTCCAATCCCACACTCCGATTTGCGCTGCCCTGGTCGCCAGGTCCAGACGTTCAGCCAGTTGAGCGATTGTCTCTGCCGCCTGCCTGTGTTCGGTAATGTCGTGCAACATCGTCCGCCAACGGGTGGTGTGTCCGGACTCATCCTGCGCCGTACTGCTTTCGATAGTAACAAAGCGCACAGCCTCGGCCACTTTCCGAAGCTGAACCTCGCAGCGGTGACGCATCTCACTTTTCAAGACTTTCTGCCAATGTAGGCGGAAGATTTCTTGATCATCCTGTGCAATGAAATGAGCCAGTGGTTGTCCGATCAGCAGCTTTCGATTGATGTCGAGGATGGTCCCTGCGGTCAGATTGGCTTCCACAATCTTGCCCTCAGTATCCAGTGTGAGATAGCCGGCAGGGGAATAATCGTAGAGGTCTACATTGCGATTGCGAACTGCTTTGAGTTCCCGTTGGGCTCGCTGAAGCTCTTCATTCCGTGTTCCCAGCTCTATCTGAAGGGCTTGCAATTTGTGCACGAGCTGATGCGGGCCTTTTGCCGACATGGAGGCGATGTCGCGGCGCGTGGCTTGGGGGGGGTGTTCTTTCTGATTGCTGACATTCCTTGATAGACGAGAAGCAAGAAGGGTGTCAGGAACCATTGCATCGGCAGAAATGGTTCCTGACACCTTTCCCTGCTTGGGTGGCAGGGGGGATGGCGATTTTCTTCGACGGGTCGGCACTGGGCTGGTAATTTTGGCGCCGGTCTTCAAGGCGACCGGCTTTTTCACAAGCTTTCGTTGGGAGCCCACGGCGTGATCCTCATAGACTGATACAGCGCTGGCCATCGATGGGTGCAGTCGAAAGCCACGAATTAGATAATGTGAGAAAGTCTATCAAAGCACCTCTCTCCAGACAAACATAAAGCAGAAAGTATCGACCATATTTCCGCGAAACGCATGGGGAGTGTTGAATGCGAAATGATGAATGGGGAATTGTCAGACTGACCTTCAGTCTTCGGAGTGCGCCTGTCACGCGGTCTTATGTGTGTTGCGCTTCACGAACGACGCTTCACATGCAGGGAGACATCTATTGAGGCGTGGCGACCAGGCCGTTGACGGCTCCGATGGATCGGTATTTCTGGTCGCGTTGAGCTAGCAATTGAGCGAGGGGGAGGTCGTTGAGTTGGGAAAGTTGGTTGCTGAGAGATTTGGCCACTCGATCGGTGATGGCATTGAGATCCCGATGGGCGCCGCCGAGCGGTTCAGGAATGACTTCATCGGCGATACGGAGGTCGACCAGGTCTTTCGCGGTCATCTTCAGGGCAGAAGCAGCATCGGGAACTTTTGCTGGATCGTCCCACAGGATGGCGGCGCAGCCTTCCGGTGAAATCACCGAATAGACAGCATGTTCCAACATGAGGACACGATCCGAGACACCTAGTGCGAGTGCCCCACCGCTGCCGCCTTCACCGATGACGATAGAAATAATCGGCACGGCGAGACGGGACATCACATACAAATTACGGGCAATGGCTTCAGCCTGGCCGCGCTCTTCTGCGCCGATGCCTGGGTAGGCGCCTGGCGTGTCGATAAAGGTCACGACCGGACGGCCAAACTTCTCGGCCATCCTCATGAGACGCAGGGCTTTGCGATAGCCTTCGGGGTTCGGCATGCCAAAGTTTCGCTGCATCCGTTCTTTGAGTGTCTTCCCTTTTTGATGGCCGATAATCATGATCGACCGGTCGTTGAATCGAGCGAAGCCTCCGACAATGGCACGATCGTCGCCGAACGAGCGGTCCCCGTGGAGCTCAAGAAAGTCCCTGAAGAGGTAACTGATGTAGTCGAGGGTACTGGGCCGTTGGGGATGCCGGGCGAGTTGCGTGCGTTGCCAAGGGTTCAGCTTGCTGTAGAGTGTCTGTTCGACTTGGGCCAGTTTCATCCGCAGCTTGCGGATCTCGTCCTGGGGAGCCGATTTCCCGGCAGGCACGGCTGCCAGTTTTTCGATCTTTTCTTCGATCTCGCGGATCGGTTTTTCAAATTCGAGGTAGTCGCGCATAGTGAACTGGTTTGTTTTGTTTATCTGGTTGATTTAGTTNNTGTCAGGATAGCAGAAAAACAGCCCCTTTGCCTAACAATTCTTCAACATCTGCCACCAATCGTTCGCTGGGGGTGACGGTCAGGCGGGGGAGGGGGGCCGTCTCGGCTTCCAGGGACGAATCCATTCGCACTGTCAGCGCGACGGTGGTGCTTCCTGGGTGGCGTAGAAAGACCTCCCGAAGGCGGGGTAACTCTTCCGCCATGCCGGGCCGATCGGTCAATCGAATGTAGACCCGCTTGATTGCTTGCGCTTGCACCTCGGCGAGCGGTTCGATCTTGCTCCCCCGAATCTTCATGCCTTTGTCGCCACGGTCTATCGTACCGGTGATGCGGACGAGGCGTTCCGGTACAATCAAGTCTGCAGCCTGTTTGTAGAGATCCGGAAAGACGATGACCTCGACCACGCCCTGGAGGTCTTCCAGTGTGAGATAGGCCATCCGGTCGCCCTTCTTGGTCAGCATGCTCTTGACCGTCGTGACGATGCCGCAGAGTTTCACATCCCGACCGTCCGATAATTCCGACAGGCCGATGGTTGTGGCTGTGGCGAGCGCTTGTATGGTGGCCTCATAGCGCGCCAACGGGTGAGAGGAAATGTAGAAGCCGGTCAGTTCCCGTTCCTGCTTTAACCGCTCGCTTTGGTCCCATTCAGGAATATTGGGTAACGGCGTGGCCGGATGTTCCGTCGAGTCCGATCCGTGCAACTCGTCACCGAAAATATTGGTCTGTCCTAGCTCCCGTTCACGCTGGGCAGCCGCCCCGTCCTCGACGGCTTGATCCAGAACCGCGGCTAGTTGAGAGCGTTTCGCGCCGGTTGAGTCGAATGCCCCGGTCTTGATCAGCCCTTCAAGCATGCGCTTGTTCACTTTGTGGAGATCGACGCGGCGACAGAACTCAAAGAAGGACTTGAAGGGGCCGGTTTCATTCCTGATCTCGATAATGGATTCGACGGCGCCTTCGCCGACATTCTTGATAGCAGCCAGGCCGAACCGGATGGCATGGTCCACCACGGTAAAGTTCTTATGGCTTTCGTTCACGTCCGGAGGCAGGACCTTGATGTTCAGGTCGCGGCATTCCCCGAAGTAGCCGACGATCTTGTCGGCGTTGCCCATGTCGGTGGTCATGAGGGCGGCCATGAACTCAGTTGGATAGTGCGCCTTCAGATAGCCGGTCTGATAGCAGACGACGGCATAGGCCGCAGCGTGGGACTTGTTGAACCCGTAACCGGCAAACTTCTGGATCAGTTCGTAGAGTTTTTCAGCTTTCTTGTCGGGAATCTTATTCGTCTTGGCGCCGGCCAGGAACTGCGCGCGCAGCTTCTCCATCTCCTCCGGTTTCTTTTTGCCCATGGCACGGCGAAGGATGTCCGCTTGGCCAAGCGAGAAGCCTGCCACTTTGTTGGCGATCGCCATCACCTGTTCCTGATAGACGATGACCCCGTAGGTGTCCTTCAGGATCGGCTCGAGTTCAGGCACTTCGTAGGCGATCGGGATTTTGCCTTGTTTGCGTTTAATGAAGTCGGGGATCAGATCCATCGGGCCAGGGCGGTAGAGCGCGATGATGGCGATGATGTCCTCGAATCGGTCCGGCTTCAGGCCGGTCAGGAGGTCGCGCATCCCTGAGCTTTCCAGCTGGAAGAGGCCGATCGTCTTCCCTGAAGAGAGGAGGGCGAAGGTCTTGGGGTCGTCGAACGGCATCTGCTCCATGACTAAGGGTGGATTGCCGGGATTCCTCTCATTGATCAGAGTCTCGGCGCGTTTGATCATCGTGAGGGTTTTGAGGCCAAGGAAATCGAATTTGACGAGCCCGATCTTTTCGACGTCTCCCATCGAATATTGGGTCACGATTTCGTCGTTGGCCCCTTTGTAGAGCGGCACGTGGTCCGTAAGCGGACCTTCTGAAATCACCACGCCGGCTGCGTGGGTCGAGGCATGGCGGGCCAGCCCTTCGAGGGAGCGGGCGATGCCCATCAGCTCTTTCACTCGCGTATCGGTTTCAATAAGATCACGCAGTTTCGGTTCCTGGTCGATTGCCTGTTGGAGCGTGACGTTGAGCTGATTCGGGACAAGCTTGGCCACGCGATCGACTTCGGCATAGGGAATCTCCAGCACGCGGCCCACGTCCCGGATCGCGGCCTTCGCTCCGAGTGTCCCGAAGGTAATGATCTGGGCCACGTGGTCCTTGCCGTACTTGTCGACCACGTAGTTGATGACCTCACCCCGGCGTTCCATGCAGAAGTCCATGTCGATATCGGGGAGAGACACGCGCTCGGGATTCAGGAACCGTTCGAATAGGAGTGTGTAGACAAGTGGATCCAGGTCCGTGATACGCAGCGCGTAGGCGACGAGACTCCCGGCGGCGGAGCCTCGGCCGGGCCCGACCGGAATATGGCGCGAGCGGGCAAACTTGATGATGTCCCACACGATGAGGAAATAGCCGGCGAACCCCATCGAGCAGATGATCGTCAGCTCCTCACGCAGGCGCAGCTCATAGGCAGCGGGCAATATCTGGCTAGGCCGTTCTTGTAGTCGGGCCGCCAATCCCTCCAACGCCAGGCGCTCCAGATAGGTTTCCCGCGTGAATCTTTCAGGCACTGTGTACTGCGGAAGATGCGTCTTGTTCAGGGCCAGTTGGAGGTCGCAGTTGTCGGCAATCCGGCAGGTATTGGCGACGGCATTGGGGAATTCGATAAAGGCAGACGTGACTTCCTCCGTTGATTTCACATAAAGCTGATCCGTATCGAACTTCATGCGATTCGGGTCGCTGATCGTCTTGCCGGTTTGCAGGCAGAGCATCAGTTCGTGCGGGCGGAAATCTTCCTTTTTAAGATAATGGCAATCGTTGGTGCCGACCAAGGGAATGTCCATTGTCTTGGCGATCTCGAGTAGACCGCTATTCGCCACTCGCTGGTGGTCTAACCCGTTCGCCTGCACCTCCAGGTAGAAATGTTCCTTCCCGAAGATTTCTTGAAACTCTCCAGCTACAGCCATGGCGCCGGCCATATCTTTTTGACCGATGAGGTACGGGATCTCGCCACTCAAGCAGCCAGAGAGGGCAATCAACCCCTCGTGGTGATCTTTAAGTATTTCCTTATCCATCCGTGGTTTATAGTAGAATCCTTCAAGGTATGCTTTACTGACAAGCTTGATCAGATTCTGATAGCCGGTCAGATTTCGAGCCAGGAGAATCAGGTGATAGTAGTCATTGTTGGCGAGGCCGCTGTCTTTGGCCGCTAAGCGACTACCTGGCGCCATATAGGCTTCGCAGCCGATGATGGGCTTGATGCCTGCGTCTTTGGCTTTGCGGTAGAATTCGATGGCCCCGAACATGTTGCCGTGGTCGGTCATGGCCACAGCCGGCTGGCCGAAGGATTTAATTTGTTGGACGAGCGGCTCAATTTGGTTTGCGCCATCGAGCAGACTGAATTGGGTATGGAGATGGAGATGCACGAAGGAGGACGACATGCAGGATTTTAGGAGGGAGGGGAAGGGGAAGTCAAACAAGATGGGGAGGGTAGTCTGGTCGTCCTCCTACTCGCGGAACGCGCACGATAGGAATGTGCTCGTTCGACGCGCGCAATCGAGGATCAACCAGACTACCCTCCCGAGAAGAGGGTGAAAGAACAGGAGCAGGCAGGGCCATTGGGATAGTCTCTGTGCTCGCGCAACGCGCAGTCTTAATACAGAAAAGGTTAAGGTTGAGGCTCAGGTTGAGCAACGATGAATCTGCCCCAGCGNNCCTCCATCCCTGATGAGGAGGCAGCAAGCGAGGAAGAATGCGAGGGAAGTAGCAGGTGCCCGTCTTGCTAGTAGTAAAGGCAGCCCGCCCATTTATTTTTCCATACCAAATCAAGATCACTTACTGCATTATCAGTGCAGGACGTTATGCCAACCGAAGCACATCGAGATAGTCTTTCCCCTACAACCAACTTGGCTGCTGCCGGCTCGTTGAACCGCAGCCTGACTCTCTGGAATAGCCTGACCATCGGCTTCGCGACTGTTTCACCAGTGGCGGGGCTCTATGCCATCATTGGCGTCCAGACGGTGGTGACGGGGGGTGGTTGGTTTGGCGCGCTGGCGCTCTGTCTGGTGATGCAGATGTTGGTGGCTACCGTCTACGCTGAGTTATCCTCGCAGATTCCGATAGCGGGGGGCGCGTATAAGTGGGCACGGCAGCTCGGAGGCGCCACCACGGGGAAGTATGCCGGTGTCATCTACGTCAGCTCCACGATCGCCATGCTCACCACGACCGCCTATACCGGCGGTGTCTGGCTTGCGCTTTTTTTTGGATTTGAGAGTGGAGGAGGGCTCACCTTAGTGATATGGGGCGTCGTATTTTTGTTGCTCTGTACGCTTCTCAACCTGGCTCATGTGAATGTATTTAAGCTGGTTATTACCCTGGGTGTGCATGCAGAAATCGTCGGTTCGTTCGGCGTGGCGCTGCTGCTATTTTTCTTTTTCAGACAGCATTCATTTTCCGAACTGTTCCAGCATCTAGGTACAGGGACTGCGCCCAGCCAGACGGCTGCATTTCTGGCGGCGCTCGCCGTTGCGGGTTGGGCCTTCATCGGTTTCGATGCTTGCTCCACCATTGCGGAAGAAACCCACAACCCCAAGCGGATGGTCCCACGCGCGATCTTTTTGTCCCTCTCCATGGTGGGCGGGGTGGTGCTCTTCAATTCCGCCGCCCTGACCTTGAGCTTCAATCGAGACACACTGGTGAATACCAGTGCCGCGTCCGATCCCGTCACCCCTGTGATAACCAGCAGCTTTGGAGCTTGGGCTGAAACACCGTTTCTGGCGATCGTCATGGTTGCGTTTCTGGCTTGCGGAGCCTCCATGGTGCAATACACGTCGCGTATCGTGTACTCCATGGCCCGCGAGGGCAATATGCCCACGATGTTCAGCCGGGTGACAACCTCCAAGATTCCACGCAATGCGGTGATCTGTGTGGTGTTGCTGGCGGGCCTCGGGCTGCTGTTCGGGCTGAACGATGGAGCTGTGGCCACGGTGATCGCCTTCGGCACAGGCGGGCTGTACGCGATGTTCGCCATGACCACCGGGGTCGGTCTCTATACTCGCCTCACAGGCCGCTGGAACCCGGCGCTGGGTGAGCTGAAGCTGGGCATCTGGGGATTGGTGATCAATGTGGCAGCCTTCCTCTGGTCGCTGTTTGAATTCGTCAACATCTCCTGGCCGCGAGCCTATGCTGTGTCACCCGATGCGCCTTGGTGGCAGCTCTGGGCCGTGCCTCTGGTATTGGGGAGTATTCTAGGTGTCACTACGCTATATGTGCTGATCGGCAAAATCCGCAGGGATTGATTGAAGGAATTACTCTCCCTCACCGAATGCCTTGCCGCGTGCACTCAGAAACGCACCTTGCTGATGGGACGCCCGGTGAGATATTGTTCAAAAGAATTCAATGAAGAGCTCATCTGATATGAGCGGGGGATGGCTGCGACTATACCTCCGGCGATTTCTAACCCACGCTGCTTTGTTAATTGGCAGTATCATATTGGCAATGGCGCTTCCATCTCACGCGGTAGCCGTAGAGTCGATTCCAGAGTTTTTCCCACTTCGTCCATTTAGTTTTGACGTTTCATTTAATCAGCGAACATTTGCGCCACAGACCAGAGTCATTGCTGCCCAGGCTGGACTCACTGCCTTTCGCTACGGCAACCTTGAGGTGAGAACAGTCTATCAATACTATAGTCAGCATACCCCTACATTTATTACTGACCAAAATTCTTTGTATCTGAATCCCCGCTGGAATAATTTCATCGATATCTTGGATTTTCCAAAAGACTACCCGATAAATCGGATGATTCGACATGTGCTCTTTGGGCCGTTAGAAGACCGGGCGGTGCCATATCTTGGAGCACTCGTTGGAGGAACGATTCCGGGGCGAGACGCTAATTCTCCAGGTTATCTCTATGGAGGCCAGGTAGGAGTACGATT
>CXWL01006376.1_pt1 | contig 23288 bp, 13 predicted proteins | sample 590931 | NCBI WGS metagenome assembly CXWL01 (sample SAMEA3498368, study PRJEB10139) | groundwater metagenome | biome: water well; material: biofilm material | place: Germany | collected 2015-04-27
CATTCGCGGGAATCATGGTTCCCGCGACTGGTTGAATCAGGATCGAGCCAGGCAAGCCGCAGCCTGAGGCCGGATTATTTATCTGACTGCACTTCGGCTGGTTAACCGGGCCGCGCGGGAGTTGGCACGGCGCCAGCAATGGAAAGGGTATCAAGCCAACTTAGTCATGAACACCGGATTCAAGTTTCTCGCCCTGTCCCTCGTCGCCGGCACCACCGGTCTCGCCGCCTTCAGTCTTAGCAACACTGAATTCGCCGCCCGCCTTCCGTTGGACACCATCCTCGCCGCCACGGCCAGCCTTGGCCTCATCCGCCTCGCCTTCGCCGATTATTCCCGGCGGGTGAAGCCGCTGCGCTTGCCCGCCACCATCCTGCATCCGCGCAAGCGTCGCGTGGTGCGGAGGTCGGCCTGCGTCGAGCGCATCGCCGCCTGAGTGCTTCCCAACCGGAGGCACTCTTGACACCTGGCACCGCTCAATTGTCTCTTGTCCCAATGGCAGCCAACGATCCCGCGCCCCACCGCATCCTGGTTGCGGACGACCAACCCGATGTGCTGGAAGCCCTGCGCCTCCTGCTGAAGGCCGAGGGCTACCACATTGAGACGGTCAAATCACCGGCCGCCGTCCTCAAGGCCGTCGAAGCGCGCGATTTCTCTCTCGCCCTCATCGACCTCAACTACACGCGGGACACCACCTCCGGCCAGGAAGGCCTGGACCTGCTCGCCAAATTGCAGGCTGCCGACGCCACCCTGCCCGTCGTGGTCATGACCGCGTGGGCCAGCGTCGAGATCGCCGTCGAGGCCATGCGCCGGGGGGCCAAGGATTTCCTGACCAAACCCTGGGAAAATCCCCGGCTGCTCGCGATTGTTCGCAACCAGATCGAGCTGGCCGGTGCTGTCCGCGCCTACCGCCGGCTCGAACAGGAAAACCAGATTCTCCGCGGCAAGGGTGGTCCCAACCTCATCGCGCAGTCCGCCGCCATGCGCCCGGTCTTGGAAATCATTTCCCGCGTGGGTCCGTCGGACGCCAACGTCCTCATCACCGGCGAAAACGGCACCGGCAAGGGCGTCGTGGCGCAGGCGCTGCACGCCGTGTCGGCGCGCGCCGCCAAGGGCTTCATCGCCGTCAACATGGGCGGCTTGCCCGAGGGGGTGTTCGAGAGCGAACTCTTCGGCCATGTCCGCGGCGCCTTCACCGACGCCAAGACCGATCGCGCCGGTCGCTTCGAGCTGGCCGATGGCGGCACGCTGTTCATGGACGAGATCGGCAGCATCCCGATGAGCCAGCAGGCAAAAATCCTGCGCACCCTTGAGACCGGCGAGTTCGAGCGGGTCGGTTCCTCCCGCACCAGCCGCACCAACGTCCGGCTCATCTCCGCCACCAATTCCGACCTCAATGCCGAGGTCGCCGCCGGAAAATTCCGTCAGGATCTCCTCTTTCGCCTCAACACCATCCACCTTCACCTGCCCCCGCTCCGTGATCGGCGCGAGGACATTCCCCTGCTCGCCCAGCACTTCCTGAAGGCGCACGTCGCCCGCTACAGCAAGTCGATCACCGGTTTTGACGAGGCCGCCGTGGAGGCCATGAAAAATTACGCCTGGCCGGGCAACGTCCGCGAACTCGACCACTCCGTCGAACGCGGCGTGCTCATGACGCAGGGCAAGGTCGTCCGCGCGCCCGACCTCGGGTTGAACGCCGGCCAGTCCGCGCCGCGCCTCGACGACATGAGCCTGGAGGAAGTCGAAGCCTTTTTGATCAAGAAGACGCTCGCCCGGTGCGACGGTAACGCCCGCAAGGCCGCCGAGGAACTCGGCCTCAGCCGCAGCGCGTTCTATCGCCGGCTGGAAAGATACGGTTTGTGAACCACCGGCAGTTGGCCTTTAGCTAGCCGCTAATGCCTAAACCTCCAAACCGCCGGACCGCCCACGAGCAGCGCGTGTTCTACTACGCCCTGCTGAGCGGCCTGCCCGCGGTGGTGAGTTCCATCTGGATGCTCTGGTCCAACGATTACCAGCCCAAGGAGCAATGGACGCTCGTGCTCTTCCTTGTCCTCTGTTGGCTCGGCTTTGCGCTCGCCCTGCGCGAGCAGGTGGTCCGGCCGCTGCAAACCATGGCCAACCTGCTCACGGCGTTGCGCGAGGGTGATTTCTCCACCCGGGCCCGCGGGGCCAACCGCGACGAACCCCTCGGTGACGTGCTGGCCGAAATCAACCTGCTCGGCGGTGTCCTGCAGGAACAGCGCATCGGAGCCCTCGAAGCCACCGCCCTCCTCCGCACCGTCATGGAGGAGATCGATGTCGCCATCTTCGCCTTCGACGGCAACGAGACTCTCCGGCTGGTCAACCGCGCCGGGCAGGAACTCATCGCCCAGCCCGCCGAGCGGATCCTCGGCCGCCAGGCCGCCGATCTGGATCTCGCCGATTGCCTCGCCGGCGATGAAACGCGCGTGCTCAGCCGCACCTTCGCGGGTGGGGCCGGTCGCTGGGGCATGCGTCGCACGAAATTTCGCGAGGGAGGCCTGCCGCACCATCTGGTCGTCATCGCCGACCTGAGTCAGCCGCTCCGCGAAGAAGAGCTGAAGGCCTGGCAGCGCCTCGTGCGCGTCATCGGCCACGAGCTGAACAACTCCCTTGCCCCCATCAAGTCCATCGCGGGCTCGCTCACCACCATGCTCAAGCGCCCGGTGCGGGCCGACGATTGGGAAACAGACATGCTCGGCGGTCTTGAGATCATTGAGTCCCGCGCCGAGGGCCTGAATAAATTCATGCAGTCCTACGCCCGGCTGGCCAAATTGCCCGCCCCGCACAAGCGGCCCTGCGAGCTTGCGCCGCTGCTGCGCCGCATCGTGACCCTCGAGCGCCGCGCCAGCGTGCAGCTGCGCGAAGGACCCGCGCTCACCGTCTCGCTTGACGCCGCGCAGATCGAGCAGGTGCTCATCAATCTCCTCAAGAATGCCGTTGAAGCCGCACCCGAGACCGGACAGTCCGGCGGGCCGACTTGCTGTGTGCGGGTCGGTTGGCGCAAGGCTCCCGGCCATGTTGAGATTATTGTTGAGGACGACGGACCCGGCATCGCCAATCCCCAGAATCTATTCGTGCCTTTCTTCACCACGAAACCCTCGGGCTCCGGCATCGGCCTCGTTCTCTGCCGCCAGATTGCTGAAAATCACGGCGGATCCCTGAGCCTGCAAAATCGCGATGGCGCCACGGGATGCATCGCCCGGTTGCGTTTACCGATCTAGCGAAGCGTGATTTTGCCCGCAGCCGGACATCCCACTTTCGGGACGGCCATATCCCGCCTTCGCTCTGAATCGCCAGGCTGGTCGCGCAGGTCACCTTGGCTTATTCCTTACCATCAGATTCTTGCAGCTATCGCCGCGCTTGGCACGAACGTTGCAAAAGGGACGACAACTTACCACCGCATGGACATTGCCCGCCCCAACGCCGCCAGGGAAAAACGCCGCAAGCGCATCATCTACGCCTCAGTCACGGCCGTCGTTCTCATTGGCATAACCGTCGCCTTGGCGCGCCTCAAGCCGGCCGCCCCGACTGTCGAGCGCAACCTCGTGTGGATCGATACGGTGAAGCGCGGCCCGATGGTCCGGCAGGTCCGCGGACTCGGGACACTGGTGCCCGAGGAAATCCGCTGGATTGCCGCCCGCACCCAGGGCCGCGTGGACAAGATCATTCTCCGCCCCGGCGCCGTCGTGGAGCCGGGCAGCCTGATCCTCGAACTCAGCAACCCGGACGTCGTCTCCAACGCCGCCAACGCCGAGTCCCAGCTCCGCGCGGCCGAGGCCCAGCTCACCAACCTCCGGGTGCAGCTTGAAAGCGGCCTGCTCGCCGCCGAGGCCGCCGCCGCCCGGGCCAAATCGAATTACGAGACCACCAAGCTGCGCGCTGATGTGCAGCAGGAGCTTTTCCGCGACGGTCTCGTGTCCGAGCTGGACCTCAAGCTTGCCCAGGCCACGGCCTCCGACGGCGCCACCAGCAACACCATCGAGCAAAAGCGCTACGCCTTTGCCCAGGAATCAATCAAACCCCAGCTCGCCGTGCAGGAGGCCGAGGTTGAGCGCCTCCGCTCCGTCGCCAAGCTCCGGCAGGAGGAACTTGACGCCCTGAAGGTCCGCGCCTCCATGGCCGGCGTCCTCTCCGCGCTCCCGGTCGAGGTTGGCGCGCAGGTCCAGCCGGGCACCAACATTGCCCGCGTGGCCGACCCGTCCAAACTCAAGGCCGAGATCCGCATCGCGGAAACGCAGGCCCGCGACATCGCCTTCGGCCAGATTGCCCAGATCGACACCCGCAATGGCATCGTCGAGGGCCGGGTGGCCCGCATCGACCCCGCCGTGCAGAACGGCACCGTTCTGGTCGATGTCACCATCGTCAACGAGCTGCCCCGTGGCGCCCGCCCCGACCTTTCGGTTGACGGCACCATCGAACTGGAGCGCCTGAACGACGTGGTGTTTGTCGGCCGTCCGGCCTTCGGCCAGGAGAAAAGCACCGTGGGCATCTTCAAGGCCAACGGCGACAAGAGCACCGCCACCGAAGCCGTGCGCGTCCAAGTCCAGTTGGGCCGCAGCTCGGTCAACACGATCGAAATCATCGCCGGACTCCAGCCCGGCGACAATGTCATCCTCTCCGACATGTCGCAGTGGGACTCCAACGACCGCATCCGCCTCAATTGATTTTGGATTCTTGATTCTCAATTTTCGATTCTCCTCTCAACTCCACCATGCTCACGCCAGTCATAATTCTTTCACTTATCAGCCTGCTAATCGTGACAGATGAGGCGGAATAATGAGCACCACAGAAAACCTGTAACTTTTTCGCCACCGGAGTGTTTACTTACCAATACCCCCGCACGCCCCAAGCGGAAATCGAGATTCCAAAATAAAAATCCAGCCATGACCACCGAAAGCACCTCCCTCATCAAGCTCGACGGCGTGACCAAGGTCTTCCTGACCGACGAGGTCGAGACGCACGCCCTCTCCGGCATCCACATGGACATCCGCAAGGGCGAGTATGTCTCCATCGCCGGCCCCTCCGGTTGCGGCAAGTCCACGCTGCTCTCCATCCTCGGCCTGCTCGACACGCCGACCGACGGCACCTACGTCCTCAACGGCCGTCCCGTGCAGGGCCTGACGCTCCCCGAGCGCGCCCGCATCCGCAACCGGGAGATCGGTTTCATTTTCCAGTCCTTCAACCTCATCGGCGACCTCACCGTCTATGAGAACGTCGAGCTGCCTCTCACCTACCGCGGCATGCCCGCGGCCGAGCGCAAGACCCGCGTGACCGAGGCCCTCGAAAAGGTCGGCATGGGCCACCGCGCCAAGCACCTTCCCTCCCAGCTCTCCGGCGGTCAGCAGCAGCGCGTGGCCGTCGCCCGCGCCCTCGCCGGCTCCCCGGCCGTCCTCCTGGCCGACGAACCCACGGGCAACCTCGACTCGAAGAATGGTGACGCCGTGATGGAGCTCCTCCACTCGTTGCACCGCGCCGGCTCCACGATCGTCATGGTCACGCACGACACGCGCTTCGCGCGCCACGCCGAGCGCACCATCCACGTGTTTGACGGCCGCGTCATCGAGGAACAAGTCGGCGCCGCGCACTGAGCCTTCCGGTTTTTGCCGGCACCCCACCCGCGTCGATCCGCTCGTCGTTCTGCGCGGCGAACAACCCCGCCTGCTGGCCCATGAACGATCTTCGCCTCGCCTTCCGCCAACTCCGCACCCGGCCGATGTTCGCGGTCCTGGCCGCGTTTTCATTCTCGCTTGGCATCGGCCTCGTCACCACCCAGTTCAGCCTCACCGACGCCATCCTCCTGCGCGGCCTGCCCCTGCCCGACGCCGAGCGCCTGATGCATGTGTCGCGGCGCAACCAACAAAATGCCGACCGGGGCTTTTGGGAACCGCTGCCCTACCGTGACTATCTCCAGTTACGCGAGAAGCAGACCACCCTGCAGTCGCTTGCGGCAGTGAACAGCTTCGGCCTCAACCTGAGTGGCGAGGGCCTGCTGCCCTCCTCCCATCCCGGCGCCCTTGCCAGCGCCAACCTGCTCGATACCTTGGGCGGGTTCGTCCCTCAGCAAGGCCGATGGTTCACCGCCGCCGAAGACCGGCCGGGCCAACCCCTCCTCGTTGTGCTCTCGCACGGAATCTGGAAACAGGAATTCAGCAGCGATCCGAAGATCATCGGCCGCGCCGTCGCCATCAACGGCGAGCCAGGCACGGTCATCGGCGTCATGCTCCCGCGGTTCAGTTTCCCCGGCAGCGCGCAGCTTTGGACCAACCTCCGCCCAAGCCCCGCCGACCCGCGCGAACGCCCGGTCGATCGCGTCGAGATATTCGGCAAGCTCAAGCCCGGCGTCACCCGCGACCAGGCGCAGGCCGAATTCGACACCCTGGCCTCCAGTCTGGTCAAACTCTGGCCCGAGACCAACCAGGGTTACGAGCGCTGCAATGTCCAGAGCATCAACGCCGCCTACAGCGCCGGTAGCGCGCGCCCCATCCTCCTTCTCATGCTGGCCATGACGGTCTTCATCCTTGCCCTCGCCTGTGTCAATGTCGCCAACATGCTCCTCGGCCGCGCCTCGCAGCGCACCCGCGAGCTGGCAGTTCGCGCCGCCGTCGGCGCCAGCCGCGGCCGGCTGATCCGCCAGCTGCTCGGCGAATCCATCCTGCTCGCCACCCTCGGCGCGGCCGGCGGGCTGCTCATCGCCGTCTATGGCGTGGACGCGATGCAGCACTACTTCGTCGATGAGATGAATGTGCCGGGATGGTTCGACTTTCGCCTCGACCACCGCGTGCTGGGCGTGGCCGTCGTCGCCACGCTGGCGGCGGGTCTGCTCACCGGACTGGTGCCCGCCTGGCAAGCCTCGCGCCTCGATGTGAACACCGCCTTGAAGGACGATTCCCGCGCCGCCGCCGGCATGGGTCTCGGCCGGCTTTCCGGCTGGCTCGTTACCGCTCAGATCGCCTTCTCCACCGCGCTGCTGGTCGGCGCCTGCATCTTGGGCTGGACGCTCTATGCCGTGCGCTCGGTCAAACTCGCCCACGACCCTGACCGGCTGCTTACCGGCCGCATTGAGCTGCACGAGGCCAACTATCCCACCCCGGAGCACCGGGCGCGGTTTTATCGCGTTTTGATGGAGCGTCTGCGGGGGGAACCCGGGATTGAGACCGTCACTGTGACCAGCCGCAATTTCGTGGGTTCCGGTGTGCCCACGCAGGTCGCCCCCGAGGGTCTGACCTATGCCCATGACAATCTCAGGCCCACCGTCCAGCTGGAGGTCATTTCGCGCGAGTATTTCGACCTCGTTAATGTCCGCGCGCTCCATGGACGCCTGTTCGACTCACGCGAGGAATCGCCCGCGGTCCGCGCGGCCGTCATCAACGAGGCCTTTGCCGCCAAATTCTGGCCCAAGGAAGATCCGCTCGGCCGGCGCTTCCGCACCAGCCAGACCTCCAACGACTGGGTCACCGTCATCGGCGTGGTCCCCAACCTCCGCATGAACGGCCTGTTCAATCCGCCGGGCATGGACGAAGCCGGCTTCTACCTCTCGCAGGACCAGATGGGCTGGGGCTGGCTCGACCTCATCCTCCGCACCAAGGCCGACCCGCTCACCTTCGTCCCCGCCGTGCGCAAGGCCGTCGCGTCCCTCGATCCCAACCAGCCCATTGACTCCATCGGCACGCTCACCAGCCAGATGAAACGCTCCATCCGCGGCTTCACCATTATCGGCTCCATGGCGGGTATCTTCGCCCTCATCACTCTCTTTCTCGGTGCGGTTGGGGTCTATGGCGTCACTTCACTCGCGATCAGCCGCCGCACCCGCGAATTCGGCGTGCGGCTGGCCCTTGGCGCCACGGTGCAGCAACTGCTCGGCCTGGTCTTGCAGCAAGGCGCCCGGCAGATCGGCATCGGACTTTTGCTGGGCCTGCTCGCAGGTTTCTTTCTGANNCGTCGTGGCCGTGGTCATCGCCGCGGTCGGCCTCCTTGCTCTCTGGCTCCCGGCTCGCCGCACCTCCCGCGTCGACCCCATGACCGCCCTGCGCGCCGAATAGGGTGGTCAGGAATAATTGGGAAAATTGCGACTTGGCGGGGGCTGCCGTGTTTTTGGAGCACGGCGGGGTGTTTCCTGCCGGTCGCACCCTACGTCTGTCACCATGAGCACCCTCCTGCAGGACCTTAAATTCTCCCTCCGGCTCCTCGCCAAGACCCCCGGCTTCACGGGCATCGCCATCACCACGCTGGCGCTGGCCATCGGGGTCAACTCCGCCCTTTTCACCATCGTCCACGGCGTCATCCTGCGGCCCGTGGTTTCAGTGCGACCCGAGGAAGTCATCAATGTCTTCACCGCGAAAAAAGGTGCGAGCAAGGACTACCGGCAGTTCTCCCACGCGGAATATCTGACTTTGCGGGTCGCGAAGGACGCATTCGCCGACGTGGCCGCCATGAACCCCATCCTCGCCGGCATCGGACAGGGGGAAGCTATCCGGCGCAGTTTCGCTTTCGAGGTCTCGGAGAATTATTTCCCATTGCTCGGCGCGATACCGGCCGTGGGCCGTTTCTTCAGTGCGGAGGAATCCAAGCCCGGCGCTAACCAACCCGTCGTTGTGGTGAGCTACAACCTATGGCAGCATCATGGTGGTCGCGCCGACTTCGTCGGCAGCCGCCTGTCCATCAACGGTCAGCCGCACACTGTCATCGGCGTCGCGCGCAAGGGCTTCAGCGGCCTCAATGCCCTGCTGGCGCCCGATGTCTGGCTGCCGCTCGGCATGCACGCCAACTACGTGCAGACCTTCTCCAACGACAGAAACATTGTCGACCTCGCGAGCCCGAAGAATTTCATCCTCAACCTGACCGCCCGGCTCGCGCCCGGCGTGACCCGCGACGGCCTTGGGGGCCGCCTGCCGACCCTCGCCAGACAGCTCGATGCCGTCCAGCCGCCCGATTTCGCCTCCGAGCGCGAGTTGCAGGTCGAAGCACCGTCGCGCTACAGCATCAGCACCGAACCCAGCGGAGATGACTCCGGTTTCCCTCTCGCGGGCGTCTTGCTGGGCATGTCGGGATGCGTGCTGCTCATCGCCTGTCTGAACCTAGCCAACATGATGCTGGCGCGTGGTGCGGCGCGCGCCAAGGAGGTCGCGGTGCGCCTCGCCCTCGGCGCCACGCGCCGCCGCATTGTCCGCCAGTTGGTCGTGGAAGGCCTGCTGCTTGCGGTGGCCGGGGGCGCGCTCGGCCTGGTGGTCTCCCTGTGGAGCAACAATCTGTTGCTCCGCTCGCTGGAGACTCTTTTCAGCACGATGAATTTTTCCCTGGCCATCGACGCGACCCCCAGCCCCGCGGTGCTGGGCGCCACCTTTGGCTTCTGTCTGCTGGCCACCCTGCTGTTCTCGGTCGGCCCCGCCTTGCGCGCCTCCAAGACCGACCTCGTGCCGGCCCTGAAACAACAAGGCGCCGATGCCGCCGATCCGACCGGCCGGCTCAACCGGTTTTTCGCCGGCCGCCATCTGCTCGTGATGGCCCAGATCGCCCTCTCCTTCATGCTGCTGTTCAGTGCCGGACTGTTTCTCCGGGGGGCGCGCGCCGCCGGTGACGCCAGGCTCGGCTTCGAGGCCGGGAACCAGGTCATTGCCGAATTGGACTACAGCCTTGGCAACACCGCCCCGGCCGACGCCAGACGTGCGCTCTTCCGCTCCCTTGACGCCCTGCGGGCCGAGCCCGGCGTGGCCCAGGCCGCCATCGGCACCCAACTCCCCTACGGCAACACGACCAACACCGGCCGCTTTGTGGACGCCCGCGAGGCGGGATCCATCAGGCAGGCCGACCCGAAAGCGCCGGAGCCGGGCGCCAGCGCCATTTTCACCTCCGTGTCGGACGGCTATTTCGCCGCCATGGGCATCCCCCTGCTTCGTGGGCGGGATTTCACCGCCACCGAGGTGCGCGACGATCAGTCGCGCCGCGTTGTCATCCTCGACGAGCCGATGGCCAAAAAGCTTTTCCCCAAGGAGGACGCGCTCGGTCGGCATATCCGCTACACGCAACCCCCGGCCGACGGCTCACCCGCCGAGCTGGAGGTGGTCGGCATCTGTGCCCCGCACCGGCAGACTGCGATCCAGAAAACCGACCGGTTGCATGTGTTCGTCCCCTTCGCCCAGAGTTTCCAAGCCAATGCCTTCCTCCATGTCCGCTCTTCGATGGCCGACGAAGCGGCGGTGCCCGCCGTGCGCGCCGTCTTGCGCCGGCTTGATCCTGCCCTGCCGCTGCTCGGTCTTGATCCGATGACGCGGCTCGTCGAGCGCAACATCCAGCTCTGGATCGTGCGCCTGGGAGCGGCGATGTTCGGTATCTTCGGCGGCATCGCTTTGCTCCTCTCCGTCGTGGGCGTCTATGGCGTGAAGTCCTATGCCGTGGCCCGCCGCACCAAGGAGATCGGCATCCGCATGGCCATCGGCGCGCACCCGGGCGACATCTTCCAGCTCATCATGCGCCAGGGCGTGCTTCAAACCATGCTCGCGCTCGGTGCGGGTCTGCTGCTCGCGCTCGGCGCCGGACAACTCCTCGCCGGTTTCCTTTACCAAGTGAGCCCCTTCGATCCGCTGGCGCTCGGCCTGGCCGCCGGAGTCCTCGCCACCACGGCGCTCCTCGCCTGCTATTTCCCTTCGCGCCGTGCCACCAAGGTCAGCCCGATCACGGCGCTGCGGACCGAATAACTCCCCCGGGGACGATTGTCTTCACTCCATGAGCACCCTCCTGCAGGATCTCCGTTTCTCCCTCCGCCTCCTCGCCAAGACCCCCGGCTTCAGTCTCGCCGCCATCGGCGTCCTCGCCCTCGGCATCAGCCTGAACAGCGGGATGTTCACCCTCGTTTACACGCTGGTGTTCAGCCCGCGGCCGTTCGCCGAACCGGCGCGCATCGTCCAGGTCTACACGCAGAGCCGCAAGCAACCCGACCAATACCGCATCTTTTCCCATCCCCTCTATCGCGACCTCGCCGCCCGCACCGATCTCTTCGCGGGCGTCCTCGCCTTCAACCACACGCTCGTCGGACATCAGGAAGGCACGGAAACCCGCCGCGCGTTCGCTTCGATCATCTCGGCCAATTATTTCGACACCCTCGGTGTCCGCCTTCTGCAGGGCCGTTCCTTCACCCCGGAGGAAACAAGCCCCGGTGCCGCACTGCCCGTCGTCATCGTGAGCCATGCGCACTGGCGCAAGGCCGGCTTCCCCGCCGACATCGTGGGCCGCGTGCTGCGCATCAACGAGCGCGCCTATACCGTCGTCGGCATCGCACCGGAGGGCTTCAGCGGCACCACCGCCCTGTTCGGGCCGGAGTTCTATTTCCCGCTCGGAGTCTTTGAGTCCCTGGAAAATTTCTCCGTCGGCGAAATCCGCCGCCCGCTCGACCGCACCGACTCCTACCAGCTCTTCGTGGCCGCCCGCCTGGCACCTGGCGTTGAAGCCGGCCAGGCCCGGGCCGCGCTGGACGCGCTCGGCTCGAGCTTGGAACGCGCCTACCCGGTCGAGTTCAAGGAGCAGACCGTCACCGTCGCGCCGCTGCCGCGCCTGGGCACGAGTTCCTCGCCCCGCTCCGAGGGTCCGGTCGCCGTCTTCTGCGGCGTCCTCCTGGCCCTCGCGGGCGCCGTGCTGCTCGTCGTCTGCCTCAACCTGGCCGGGTTGCTGCTCGCGCGCGGTCAGTCGCGCCGCAAGGAGTTCGCCATCCGCCTCGCCCTCGGGGGCAGCCGCGCGCGCATCGTGCGCCAGCTCTGCCTCGAGGGCCTGCTTCTCGCCCTCGCCGGCGGCGGGCTCGGCCTGCTCGCCGCGCAGGCGGGCCTGGATTTCCTCACCGCCTCGCTGGAGGCCCGGCTGCCGCTGACCCTTTTCGCCAGCTCCACCGGTTCCTGGGTCGTCGTCGCGGCCACCGCCGCGATCTGCATCGGCACCACGCTCGCGTTTTCGCTCGGGCCCGCGCTCAGGCTGTCGCGCACCGACGTGCTCGCCGACCTCAAGCAACAGGCGGGCGACGATCAGGCCGGACCGCGCCGGGCTTGGTGGCGGCCGCGTCATCTGCTCGTCGTCACGCAGGTCGCCCTCTCGCTCGGCCTTCTGGTCGTCGCCGGCCTCTTCCTCCGCATGGCCGCCGACACCACCACCACCGACCACGGCTTCCGCGCCGACCACACCGTGGTCGCCGAGGTGGACGCCGGCCTCGGCGGACTCGACGAACCGCGCAGCCTGGAGCTCTTCCGCGCCGCGCAGGAGCGCCTCGCCGCCCTGCCCGGGGTGGAGGGCGCCACGGTCGCCGCCATTGTGCCCTACGGTTTCATCAGCATCGGCCGGAATGTCCGACGCGACGGCCCGGCTCCCGCACGCGACGCGAAGCCGGCCACCGCCGCCGAGGGCCGCGCTTACAACGGCCGCTGGAACTCCGTCGGCGCCGGATATTTCTCCGTGATGGGTCTGCCGCTGCGCGTCGGCCGGGAATTCAGCGCCGCCGAGGCCGCCCAGCCTGGCTCCCCGCGTGTCGTCATCCTCGACGAGATCCTCGCCCGCCAGCTCTGGCCCGAGGGCAATGCCGTCGGGCAATTCATCCGCTACGGCGACCGCCAGGCCGTCGAAGGCGGCGACGATCGCGCCATGCAGGTCGTCGGCGTGGTAGGCGCGAGCCGGGTGGATTATTTTGACGAGTCGCCGGGCGGCGCCCTCTACGTGCCCTTCGCCCAGGGCTTCTTCGCCAACGCCCATTTCCACGTCCGCCCCGGGCACCCGACCCCCGAGGCCGCCGCGGCCTTGGTCCCCGTGGTGCGCGACGCCCTCCGCGCCGCCGCCCCGGGCGTGCCGGTCTTCAAGGTCCGCACCTTCCGCCAGCATGCGGAGTCCTCGATGGAGGTCTGGGCCATGAACATCGGTTCCACCCTGCTCGGCGTGTTCTCTGCTTTCGCCATGTTCGTCGCCGTGGTCGGCATCTACTCCGTCAAGGCCTACCAGGTTTCACGCCGCACCCGCGAGATCGGCATCCGCATGGCGCTCGGCGCCCTGCCTGCCACCGTGCAATCGCTCATCCTCCGCGAGGGCCTGGCCACCGCTTCCGTCGGCATCGCCGCCGGCCTGTTGCTCGGCCTCGGTCTCAACCGTTTGCTCGGCTCCGTCCTCCACGGCGTCAAGTCCTTCGACCCGGTCGTGTTGCTCACCGCCGCGGGGCTCTTCCTCGCCGCTGCCGCCCTAGCCTCCTGGCTGCCGGCTCGCCGCGCCACCAAGGTCAACCCGCTCGATGCCCTGCGCGCCGAGTAACCTTCGCCCGCTTCCCGAGTTTACCCCGCCATGAAAACACCCACCCTCTGCCTGGTCGCCACGGTCCTCACCCTCGTGCCGGCCGCCCGTGCCTCCGTCACGGAGAACTTCTCCCACACCTATCCGCTCGCCGCCGACGGCACCATCCACCTCGACAACGTCAACGGTGACATCGACATCGTCGCCTGGGACAAGGCTGAGGTCTCCGTCGAAGCGGAAAAGAAGGGCCGGACCGATGAGGACCTGAAGCGGGTCACACTCGAAATCGATTCCTCATCCGCCAAGCTCAGCATCAAGACCAAGTATGCCAAAAAGGACGGCTGGTTTTCCGGCAACGTCAACGCCTCCGTCCGTTACAAGCTCATGGTCCCGGCCGGCGTGCGCCTGCAGAAAATCGACTCGGTCAATTCCGACATCACCGTCACCGGTGTGCGCGGCGCGGTGGACCTCGACACCGTCAACGGCTCGATCACGGCCACCGGCCTAGCCGCCGATGCCCGCCTCGACTCCGTCAACGGCAGCCTTCGCGCCGAGTTCACGTCCCTGGCCGGCGTCAGCAAGGTGAGACTTGATTCCGTCAATGGCCGCGCGAGTGTCACGCTGCCCAAGGGTGCGAGCGCCCGGATCGATGCCGACTCCGTCAATGGCCGCATCAGCGTTGACCAACAGATCAGGCTTGGCAAAGCCCGCCACCATTCGCTCGCCGGCGAAATCGGCAGTGGCGGGCCAATTATTTCTCTCGAGACCGTGAACGGCAGCATCGCCGTGAAGGAGAAGTGAACAATACCGCGGCGGCTATCATCCCACAATCGGGACAGCCGTTTTTCGTTTTCGGCATATGGGGAAAATAATCACCACCCAATTATACCACATCTCTTTGCCTGTCTGTTGTTAAGACAAAGCAAATTGCTTGGCACAGAGCATGCGAACAGGACGCCGTGCTGCCCGCCCACCACTCGCTCCATTTCCGGGTTCATACCAAGGTCTTGGTCACACTCGCCGTCGCCTTGCTCGTCGTGACCCTCGCCCTCGCCGAGCCCGCCCATCGCACCCTGCTGCGCGAGGCCCAGGTTGCGGCCAAGGCACAGAAAATCCCCGAGGCGATCGCGCTTCTCGAGCGCGCCGCGAAATTCGCGCCCGATTACCCTCGCCTGCATTGGAACCTCGCCCGCTTCTACGCCGAGCAAGGACGCCACGCCGACGCCCTCCACGCGCTCCGCACACTCGCGGACATGGGTCTGGTCGACGCGATCGATAGGGATCCCGCCCTCACGTCGCTCCGCGGGCTGCCGGAGTTCGCCGATCTCGCCACCGCCTTCCAGATCAACGCCCAATCCGTCGGGTCCGCTGATTCTTCCGCCTGGGCGATCACCGGTGTCACGGGCATCATTGAGTCCGTGGCCATGCATCCCACAACCTTGGAAAGTTTCTTCGGCGATGTGCATCACCGCTGCATCTGGTATCGCGATGTCTCCGGGCCGAGCGCGGTGCTGAAGAGATTCTCCGCGGACACCGATGGTCTGCTCGGTGTTTTTGCCCTGAAATTTTCTCCGGACGGCAATACTCTTTGGGCCTCGTCCTCCGCCCTGCCGGAGATGGCCGGCTACACCGAAGGTGACAAGGGCCGCGCCCTCCTCGCCGCCTACGATCTCGCCACGCGCAAACTCCGCCGCACCTTTTCTCTCCCGGCCGACGGGCAAGGTCATGTGCTCGGCGATTTTGCCATCGCGCCCGATGGCGCCATTTATGCCAGCGATTCCACCGCGCCGATTGTCTGGCGGCTTGCGCCCGGCGCCGACACGTTGGAGAAATGGGCCGGCTATCCGTGGTTCGTCTCGCTCCAGGGAGTGACGCTCTCCGCCGACGGCAAAATCCTCTACGTCGCCGACTACGCCAACGGGATCTGGCGCATCGACACTGCCACCAAGGAAGCCGTGGTCCTCAAGGCTCCGGCCAAGTCCACGCTCTTCGGCATTGACGGTCTCTACTCCGCGCCCGGCGCGCTCATCGCCGTCCAAAACGGCGTCAACCCCGCTCGCGTCCTGCGCATCGACCTGACCGCCGCGGGCGAGGCCGAGTCCGTCCGCGTGCTCGTCCAAGGACACCCCAAGATGACCGACGTAGCCCTTGGTCAGATCGTCAACGGCAACCTTCACTTCGTCGCCGACAGCGGCTGGAGCCTGTTCGAAAAGCCCGGCTCCGCCCCTGCGCCGCGCAACGTCATCATTCTCTCCACGCCGCTGTAATCCCCTTCGCTCATCGCGCCCGGCTCACTTTCTCCAACCCCTCCCCCATGTTCCTCGAAACCTTCCTCCAAGACCTCCGCATCGGCTTCCGCGTCCTGCTCAAGGAAAAAGGCTTCTGCGCCATGGCCGTCTCCGTGCTGGCGCTCGGCATCTGTGGCGTCGCCACCCAGTTCGCCGTCGTCAACGGTGTGCTGCTGCGCGGCTTCAATTTTCCCGAAGCCGACCGTCTTGTGGACGTGCAGCTGGTCGACCCCGCCAACTTCCAGCCGGGCAACTTCAACTCCCGCATGACCACGATGGACTACAAGGAGATTGACGAGATGCCGCTCAAATCCTTCTCGGCCATCACCGCCAATCTCAACGGCTCCACGGTCAACGTCACCTACCAGGGCCAGCCCAAGCGCTACACCGGCGGCTACATCTCGCACGATTTTTTCCGCACGCTCGGTGTCGCGCCAGTCATGGGCCGCGATTTCCTGCCCGAGGATGACCGCCCGGGCGTGGACAAAGCCGTGCTCCTGAGCGATGCCTTGTGGAAGGCCGACTTCGGCGGCGATCCGGGCATCATCGGCCGCGCCATCCGCGTCAACGGCACGCCCGCCACCATTGTGGGCATCATGCCGCCGAAATTCACCTTCCCGGCCAACGAGCAGCTGTGGCTGCCGGTGAACACCGCCTTCCCGCCCAAACCCCGCAATGATCGCGGCATCAACTTCGTCTCCGTCATCGGCAAGCTGAAGCCGGGTGTCACCATCGAGCAGGCGCAAAACGAGATGGATACCATCGCCAAGCAATTCGCCCTCGCCTACCCCGACACCAACAAGCAGTTTTCCAAAGGTCTCGTCCGTCCGCTCATCGAGCAGTTCACCGGACAGCAGCTGAAGCAGATGCTCTTCATCATGCTGGCCTTCTGCGTCGGAGTGCTGCTCATCGCCTGCGTCAACGTGATGAACATGCAGTTTGCCCGCGCCACCTTGCGCAACAAGGAACTGGCGGTCCGCTCCTCCCTCGGCGCCACGCGCATCCGGCTCATCCGGCAGATGCTCACCGAGAGCCTGCTGCTCGCCGGGCTCGGTGCCGTCCTCGGCATCGCCCTCGCTTTCTGGGCCACCGATCTGCTCAACGCCGCCGCGCGCAACCTCACCAATCCGATACCCTCGTGGATGAGTTTCGACATCGAGCCCAAGGTGCTGGCCGTGGTCGTCGGCGCCACGTTCCTCTCCGCCGTCGTCTCGGGCTTGGTGCCCGCCTGGATGTCCTCGCGCGCCAACGCCGTCGAGGTGCTCAAGGAGTCCGGTCGCGGCAACACCGGCCGCGCCATCGGCATCATCACCAAGGGCCTCGTCATGTTTCAGATCTTCCTGTCGAGCATCCTCCTCGTCGTCGGCCTCCTCCAGGTGCAGTCCATCGTCCGCGCCCAGAACCTCGACTACGGCTACGACACCAGCGGTGTGCTAGGCGCGCGCGTCGGGCTGATGGAAGGCGACTATCCCAACTCCGGCTCCCGTCAGCTCTTCTATGAGAAATTAATCCGCGAACTCCGCGCCAACCCTGAGTTCGAGGCGGCCGCGCTCTCCAACCGCTTCCGCATGGTATTCTCCGGCAACGGCCCCATGGAGATCGAGGGCAAGCAATACGCCAAGGACACCGACCGCACCCAGGTCAATTTCGAGGCGGTCAGCACCGATTACGCGACCGTGCTCGGCCAGAAGATCATCGAAGGGCGTTACCTCACCGACGAGGACTCCGATCCACGTGAGCCGGTGGCCGTGGTGAATGCGACCTTCGCGAAGAAGCATTTTGGCAGCGAGTCTGCCCTCGGCCGTCGTTTCCGCACAGTTCAGCCAAATGGCCAGAATCCCGGCGTCTGGCGCAAGATCGTCGGCGTCGTCACCGATGTGCGGATGCTCGGGCCGTTCAACAATCAGAACGACAATGCGGGCTTCTACCTGCCTTTCTTTGCCGTCGCCTTCGGACCCGCCGCCACGACCCCCCTTGCTCCTCAGTTCGGCACCATCGTCGCGAAGCCCAGGGGTGGACAACGCGGCGAGTCCCTCGCCAAGGCGGTCGCGGCCGCCGTGCAGCGCATCGACCCGAATCTGCCGCCTTATTTTGTCGAGACGCCCAAGACCTCGTTTGACGGGTTCCTCGGCCAGAATCGCATCATCGCCACGATGTTCACCATCTTTGGCGTGGTCGCCACGGTGATGGCGGCGGTCGGCCTCTACGGCGTGCAAAGTTTCTCGGTCAACCAGCGCACCCAGGAATTTGGCATCCGCATGGCCCTTGGAGCTGACAACCGCGTCATCCTTGGCATGGTGCTCAAGCAGGGTGTGTGGCAGCTGGGCATCAGCCTGCTGTTAGGATTGGGATTGTTATTCGGCATTGCCAAGGCCGCGAGCCAGGCGGTCGCCCAGGCGTTGTTCCTGATCCAGATCAGTCCGTCCGACCCGCTGACCTACACCGCCGTCGCCCTGCTCCTCGGCTCGGTGGCCTTCATCGCCATCCTCATCCCTGCGCGTCGCGCCACCCGTGTCGACCCCATGACCGCGCTCCGCGCGGAATAATTTCTCCCCATCATCGCTGATCAACGCAAGTCAACCCAGCTTCCCATGATCATTGAAACCTTCCTCCAAGACCTCCGCATCGGCGGCCGCGTCCTGCTCAAGGAAAAGTCGTTTTGCGCGCTGGCCGTCTTCGTTCTGGCCCTCGGCATCTGTGCCGTCACCACCCAGTTCAGTGTCGTCAACGGCGTCATCCTCCGCGGGTTCTCCTTCCCGAACACCGCACGGCTGATGAGCCTCAACTTCATCGATCCTACGCAGACCACCGCCTTTGGCGTCAACGGCCAGCTTTCCGCGATGGATTACCAAGAACTTGTGCCGGTGCAGAAGTCCTTCGAATACCTCGCCGCCCACGTCAACAGCGCCACCGTCAACCTCACCATTGGCACCATCCCCAAGCGGTTCACAGGCGCCTACATCACGGAACACTGGCTGCGCATCCTCGGAGTGGCTCCCCTGCTCGGTCGTGACTTCACCGCCGAGGACAACCGGCCCGGAGCGGAGAAGGTGGCCCTCATCGGCTACAATCTCTGGCAGCGGGAGTTCGCCGGCACCCCGGGCATTCTCGGCACGGCCGTGCGGATCAACGGCAAGCCGGCCACCATCATCGGCGTCATGCCGCAGGGCTTCAGCTTCCCCACCAACGAGGAGGTATGGATCCCGTTGCACAGCGAGTTCCCCGTGCTACCGCGCAACAACCCCCGCGCCATCGGCGGTGCCGTCATAGGTTTGCTGCGCGCGGACGTGTCGCTTGACCAGGCCACCCTCGAGGTCGACGCCATCGCCAAGCGTTTCGCCGCCGCCTATCCCGATACCAACAAGCCGTTCAACACCGGTCAGGTCCAGCCACTGCGGGAGACCTTTACGCCCAATTTCCTGAAAGGCCTCATGTTCGGGATGCTCGCCATCTGCGTCCTCGTGCTGCTCATCGCCTGCCTCAATGTGATGAACATGCAGTTCGCCCGGGCCACCCTGCGGACCAAGGAGCTCTCCATCCGCTCCGCGTTGGGCGCAGGCCGCGGCCGCCTTGTCCGCCAGATGCTCACGGAAAGCATCATCCTGGCGGTCCTCGGCGCTGTCATCGGGGTGGCCGGCTCCTACTGGGCGATCGATTTCCTGACCGCGGTCACCCGCAACCTTCCCTTCCCGCCGCCCGCCTGGATCACCTTCGACATCGATGTCGTCGTGCTCGCGTTCACCGTGGCGGCGTCCATGGCCGCCGCCATCGTCTCCGGTCTCGTGCCGGCCTGGATGTCCTCCCGGGCCAATGCCGCCGACGCGCTCAAGGAAAGCGGCCGGGGCAACACCAGCCGCGCCGTCAACTTCATCACGCGCGGCCTCGTCATCACGCAGATTGTCCTGACCAGCATCATCCTGGTGGCCTCCCTCCTGCTCGCCCGGTCCATGCAGGCCCAGCAAGAGCTTGACTACGGCTATGACAATGAAGGCGTTCTTACCGCCCGCATGGGCCTGATGGATGGCGCCTATCCCACCCAGCAGGATCGCCTCAACTTCTACCGGCGCCTCCTCGTCCAGTTGCGCTCCAACCCCCAGTTCGAGTCCGCCTCCCTGACCAGTCGGTTCCGCATGACCTTTGTCTTCAACGGCCCCGGGGCCCTGCCCATCGAGATCGAGGGCCGCACTTACAAGGACAACAAGGACCGCCCCAACACCAACCTCGAGCAGATCAGCGAAGGCTATTATGATTCCCTCGGCGCCCGCCTCCTCGAGGGCCGGGACTTCCAGTCGGACGACTCGGACCAGAAGCAACCCGTCGCCATCGTCAACGCGGCCTTCGCCAAGAAGCATTTCCCCGGCGAAAGCGCGCTCGGCCGCCGTTTCCGCACGGTGGCCAACAACGGCGTCCTCTTCGGCCCGTGGCGCACCATCATCGGCGTCGCTTCCGACATGCGCATGGCCGGACCATTCAACAACCCGAACGTCGACGACACGGGGTTTTATCTGCCCTTTGCCTCCGCCCTCACCGGCCCCACACCCGACCAACCCGCCGTCAGCCAGTTCGCCACCGTGATCGTCCGGCCGCGCGGCGGTCAACGGGCCGCCGCGCTCGCCGACGCTCTCCGGCGCGAGGCCGCCAAGGTGGATGGCAATCTGCCGCTCTACTTCATCGAGACGCCCGCCGAAGGCCAAAACAGCTTCATCGCCCAAAACCGCATCATCGCCATCATGGTCGGTATCTTTGGTGTCGTCGCGGTCATCCTCGCCTCGGTCGGCCTCTACGGCGTCATGTCCTTTTCCGTCAACCAGCGCACCCAGGAGTTCGGGGTGCGCATGGCGCTCGGCGCGGACAGTTCCCGCATCCTCGGCATGGTCCTCCGCCAAGGCGCCTGGCAGATCGGCCTCGGTCTCGCGGGCGGCCTCGGCGTCGCGTTTCTGCTGGGCACGCTGGGCCGGACCCAACTCCAGGCCGTTTTCTTCAATACCAGCCCGACCGACCCGCTCACCTACGGCGCTGTCGCCGCGCTTCTGATCGTGGTCTCCCTCTTCGCGGCCCTTATCCCTGCGCAGCGCGCCACGCGGATAAACCCGCTCGACGCCCTCCGCGCTGAGTAAGCGTTAAGCAAGGAGCTTTATGCGATAGGCCCCAAATCAACACACCCTTCACCAAGCCACCCAGTCATCTCCGAGCTTAGTGCTTACCGCTTACCGCCTGTAGCTTTCCCTCCCCATGCTCTCCGACCTGCGCCTCGCCCTCCGCCTCCTCTTCAAGTCGCCCGCCTTCACGCTGATTGCTGTCCTCACCCTGGGACTCGGCATCGGCGCGAACACCGCGATCTTTTCGTTCATCAACGCCTTTTTCCTGAAAAGCTTCACGGTGCAGCGGCCCGAGGAGCTGGTGAATCTTTACACGACCGATGAGGGCAATCCGGGGCTGCTGCCTCTCTCCCATCCCAACTTCTCGGACTACCGCGATCAGAACCAGGTTTTTGCCGGCCTGTCGGTCTATGGGTTCGCCCCGGCCAACCTGCTGCTCAACGGCGAGCCTTCGCAGATTTTCGGCGAGATTGTCTCGGGCAATTATTTCGAGCTGCTGGGGGTCCGCGCCACGCTGGGCCGCACCTTCCGGCCGGAGGAATACCAGACCGTGGGCACCCATCCGGTCGCGGTGCTGGGCCACAGTTTCTGGCAGACGCAGCTCGCGGGCGACCGGGGCATCATCGGCCGCGAGGTCATGCTCAACGGCACGGCGTTCACCGTCGTCGGCATTGCACCGGCCGACTTCAAGGGCCTCAACACCCTCAATTCGCCTGCGTTCTGGGTCACGACCGCCAGCTACAAGCAGATCCTCAACGGGATTTTCCTGAATTTCTTCGAACTGCGCCGCGCCCTCCTGTTCAGCGTCGTCGCCCGACTCAGGCCCGGTGTGGTGCTCACCCAAGCCGAGGCGGGCCTCAAGCCCATCGCGGAGCAACTGGCGCAGCAGTTCCCCAACGACAACAAGGACCGGGGCGTCAAGATCGTGTCTCTCGCCCAGTCGGGCATCAACCCGAACCAGCGGCAGAACTTCAAGCTCGCGGGCACGCTGCTGCTTTCGCTCTCGGGCCTGGTGCTGCTCATCGCCTGCGCCAACATCGCCAACCTCCTGCTGGCCCGGGCCACGGCCCGTCAGCGGGAGGTCGCCGTCCGCCTTGCCCTCGGGGCCGACCGGGCGCGCCTGATCCGCCAGTTCCTCACCGAAAGCCTGCTGCTGGCCCTGCTGGGCGGCGGCGCCGGCCTGATCATCGCGGAATGGACCCAGCAGCTGCTGTGGTCGTTCCGCCCGCCGTTCCTGCCGCAGGACATGGTCATCAGCCTTGACGGACGCGTGCTGGGATTCGGCCTCGTCATTGCCTTGCTGACCGGCCTGCTTTTCGGCCTAGCCCCGGCTTGGAGCGCCACCAAGCCGGAACTCACCACCACGCTTAAGGAGGAGACCGCCGGCTCCGCCGCCCGCGCGCCGCTGTTCAGCCTGCGGAATTTCCTCGTCGCCGGCCAGATCGCTCTCTCGGTCGTCGCCTTGATCATCGCCGGGCTGTTCATCCGCAGCCTGCGCCACGCCCAGCAGACCGACACCGGCTGGAATACAAACAACCTCGCCCTGCTCTCCGTCAATGTCGCCGCCCAAGGCTATGACGGGGAACGCGCCGTCGCTTACTACCGCACGGCCATCGAGCGCGCTTCGGCCACTCCGGGCGTCACCCATGCCACTGTGGCCTCGGGCTCGTTGTTGAACGGCGGCGGCCCGCTCCGCACCCTGCGGCCGCAGGGAGATGACGAAAAGCTCCGCACCACCGGGCAGCTGACCGGTTACCTGAAGGTCGCGCCGGGCTTCTTCAAAACCATGGGCATCCCCCAGGTTGCGGGCCGCGATTTCACCGAGGCCGACGACAGTCGTCACCCGATGGTCGTCATCGTCAACCAGACATTTGCCAAGCTCCATTGGCCGAACCGCGACGCCGTCGGGCAGACCATCAAGGTCTTCGGTTCCGAAGACCCCGTGGAGATCGTAGGCGTGATTCAAGATGTGGTTTTTGACAACATTGGCGAGGATCCGAAACCCTACGCGTTTTTCTCGATCGCGCAGGAGACGGAACGCGACGGATTCGCCACCATCCATGTGCGCACCCGGTCCGACGCGGCCGCCCTCATGCCGACGATCCGCAAGCAGCTCCAGTCCCTCGATCCCGCCCTGCCCTTCGTCAACGTCACGACGATGGACGAGAACATCCGACAGGGCCTCTGGGCGCCGCGCGCCGGGGCCGCCTTGCTCTCGGTCTTCGGGTTGCTGGCCATGGTGCTAGCGGCCATCGGTGTCTACGGCATCATGGCCTACACCGTCGGCAAGCGCACCCGTGAGATCGGCATCCGCATGGCGGTGGGGGCGCAGGCCTCTGATGTGCTCGGTCTCATCCTCCACCGTGGCCTGCTAGTCGTGGGCGCCGGCCTGGCCGCCGGCCTGGTGCTGGCCTTCGCCCTCACGCGCTATTTCCAAAACCTGCTCATCGGCGTCAACACCAGCGACCCGGTGACTTATGCCCTCATCGCCGGGCTGCTCGCCGCCGTCGCCCTGCTCGCCTGCTGGTTGCCCGCCCGGCGGGCGACCAAGATCGATCCGCTCCTCGCCCTCCGCAGCGAATAACCATCCCCATGAAAACCCCATGAACCGCCGCCGCTTCCTGCTCTCCTCCGC